>Ga0208645_1001408_pt1 | contig 21056 bp, 22 predicted proteins | sample VirMetDEL_Sep_01_FD_184519 | JGI IMG/M metagenome (GOLD analysis project Ga0208645, IMG submission 184519) | Aqueous microbial communities from the Delaware River and Bay under freshwater to marine salinity gradient to study organic matter... | ecosystem: Environmental > Aquatic > Marine >... | reverse complement strand
TAATAAAAAAAAAATAAAAAAAATTTTTACCGAGGTAAAAAAAAAATTAAAAAATTTTTTTATTTTTAAAAATAAAATTTACCAATTTTTTGAGGGTTCATAAAATTTCAAATAAAATTTAAAATAAAATTAAAAATAAAATTTCAAATAAAATTTAAAATAAAATTAAAAATAAAATTTACCGATTTTTTGAGGGTTCATAAAATTTTTCAAGCAAATAAAATTGATTTATATATTTATAAAAATTTAATGGATATGTCTGACCGAGAAATTAAAAAAAATTTAAAAAATCTTTATGATTTATTAATGAGGGTTAATTTAGAAGGTTGGAGACTTTTCTTTAAAAAAAGTGCTGAAAAAGCTAATCCTTATTTATATTATAAAAATGCGAAATATGGAGTAGCTATAAAAACTTGTCTTCATAATAGAGATTTAATAGGTGCTAAAAAATGGTTCAATAAATATAAAAAACATTCAAATGAAGTAATTGAAAAATTTGAAAATACAGAAGATATATTTGCTATAAATAAATCTAATGAATTTGAAGTACTTGCTGATAATAATGAAGATAGATATTTAAAAATATGTGATGTGATGAAACAACATTATGAACTATTTGAAAGATATATAGAAATTTTAGAATATAAATTAAAACATAAACATTTTTAAATATATCATGTTTTATTAATTATTTTAATTCCAAATTTTTTTTCAACATCTTTTATGCTCTCTGATAATGTAGGTTGGTTCCATAATAAATTTTTAGCCCAAAACGCTGATGAATGTATATCATTTTGTGGTTGTGAAGAAGTTCTTGTTAAATATCTTTTTTTCCTTTCATCATCACGATGAATAGTGTAATCACTATAACGACTATCTCCAAAATGATGTTTCATATTACCATCCATTATTATTACAAACTTCTTATTTTTTCTATCAGATTTTTTTAATATGTACTTATCCATTATATATATATATTATTTATTTTTATTTTTTATTTTACTTGCTTCATACTCACGAATTTGTCGTGCCACACGCTTCATAAACTCCTTGTTCCTATACACAGCATCATCTGGTATTTCTTCTATGTTTGTAATTAACCCTTGCTCCCAGTCTTCAATTGTAAGTCTTTCTATTTCCCTATTAACATTATCTAAAAAATTTTGAAACCTCTGCATTTGTTGTGGTGCTTCGGCAGTAGTATTAACTGGTAAATTTAAAGCAACATCATCATCAATTATTACAAATTCGTCTTCCATATTATAATATTATAATAGATTTTTTTGCTGTTCTTCAATTTTTTTTTTATAATATCGTTGAAGCATAGCCTTTTTCTTTTCTTCTCTATTTTCTGAGTAGTACTGTTTTTGATAATTTTTAATTTTTTCTTTATTATTCTGATAGTAGGTTCTTCTATATTGATTAATATTATCTAATTTATCAATTAAATTAATAATATATTCATTTTCATCTTCATTTAATTTTTCAAATATTTGATTTTTTAAATTATCCATTATATTATATATTTAGATAATTTTTTCTAAAATTTAACAATAATTTTTTTATTTATATATTTCATCGTTTTTGATGGTTGATTCCGTTCCCTTTCTATTTTTCTAATATATTTTGCCCTTTCGTTTTCTATTATATTTTCGGCTCGTTTTTGTTTTTGTAATTCTTTTTTTAATATTACCTTCTCATATTTATCTAATTTTGTCTTGCCAGTCAAATCTCGTTTAACAAAAAAATATGATAGGTCTTCAATAAATGGAATATCATTATGGTGTTTTATATACCAGAGCATTCCTTCTAAATAGTTTTTTGATAAATACCATTCTAAATACTCAATATTTTTGTTTGTTTTCTCATATATTATGTCATCATCTGTTTTTTCAATAATTTCATTTATATCATAATTAATATGTTGCTTAACATCTTCTACTTCAAATTTTTCTTCATTATATAATTTATTCAGCTCATTATTTTCATTTTTTGATATAGTTTCAAATTTATCATTTGAAATTATATCAAAACCCAATCTTGTATATATATTATCCATTATATATTATAATTAGAAAAAAAAATTATAAATTAATTTTATTTCTTATTTAATTTTACATAAATCATTTAAAAGTATATTTAGGGTCTTATACTCATCAGTTTCTTTTTTATCTTCCAGTTGTAGATTATATATCCTTGCTTCAATAATAGTTATTAACTCATCTTTATTTTTCCTCATTTCTTTTAATTTATCCGAATATAAAATTTTAGTACCAATTACAGATAAGTAAATAAAAGAAGCAGTAAAAGTACCAACACCAAAAATTGCTAAACATATATATTCAATCATTTTATATTATATATTTAGAAAATAATTTTAGATCCAATTATTTATTTAAATTTTCTAATGATACTAATCTATTAATAATAGTTTCATATTTAGTTTCTAATGTTTGATATTTCACATCTAAATCATTATATTTTATTTCTAAATCATTATATTTTATTTCTAAATCATTACATTTAGTTTTCAATTCATCTTTTTCTTTTTTTATTTCTTTTAGACATTTCACCATTATAGGAATTAATTCATTCGTACAAATTGCCTGGTAGATAGGGTTACCATCTTCATCTACAGCGTCTTTTTCCCCATAAGCGGCATTAGGATAAGCTTCTTGTAATTCATGAGCTATAAAGCCGTTAGTTCTAAGCTCATTTTCTCTCATCTTATAATTGATAGGGTTTAATTTTTCTAATACCTCAAAATGGTCTTCTATTGGTTTATAGTCTTCTTTTAATCTATAATCTGAGGTATTCCAATATTGCAAATTATAACCATTCCAAAAAATATACCCACGGTTAGTATTAACACCACTGGTTCTTGTATAGAAATCCATTAACTTTACAACTCCCGATGTATAATCATGAACGACTTTTATCTGCCCACTACCTGCTTGTGGATTAATTGTAATCCTTTCCACTGTATCAGAAGAACCAAAAAATCCAGCATACCCTTGACAATGAAATAATCTTTGAGGAGTAATACTATTTAAACCTAAATTTCCATCTCTATCAATCCTCATTCTTTCAATATTATTTGTTCCAAAACGCAATGCTTCATAATCTAACGCAAATAAATATGCTCCACTATTATGCCCCATAGCTAAAAATTGATTATTAGTACTTCTTGTCAATCTAAACATATCACCAGATGAATTACTTGTTGCTACCTCAAATTTAGTCGTAGGACTACTTGTTCCTACTCCAACATTACCATTATTATTAAATTTTAAACATAATATTCCACCATTTGTATAGAAATATTGTTCGTTTAAATATAGTAGCCATAATCGTTGTATTGCACCACCAGTAGGAGCATATTGAAGGTCCCAGTCAGCACCATTAGTTCCAGATGCACCCCATTGTAAATAACTATTTGATGATCTATCTGTTTGTAATTTTAATTGTAAATATGGAGATTTTATTTTTACAGCATCAGTAGTTAAACTTGTATGAACGAAAAAACAATCACCACTCACTTCTAATTTATGAACTGGATTAGATGTTTGATTTATTCCCACACCACCATTAAAAGCAATATTCAGAATGTCAGTGCCAGTTGATGCCGTAACAACCCACGGATTTGCTAACATCCCATTAATTTTGTACTGCCCAGATATATTTACATCTCCATCAATAGACGCATCTCCATCAACATCTAATGTTTTTATTGCTGGACCAATTCCTCCAATCCTAACAGACGAAGCTGTATAAATTTCAGTTGATGAATGGGTTGTAAATTGAGAATATTTTTTAGTTGAAGATTCTAAAACATTATCTGTATTTATTTGATTGCCATTTACACGATATATTGTAGAAGTATTTATATCACCATTTACATCTAATCTATAAGTTGGAACAGATTGACCGATAGCACATTTACCTCCTACGGCGAAATTTCCACTATCTAAATGCATCCTTGCTTTAATATAAGCAGTACGAGAATTGCCAGAATTGTTATAAAATATTTTAGAACCTAAATTGTTTGTAGTAGAACCAGCAGTGAAATCTATTGAATTATTTGAATTAGAAGCAGACATCCCCCATTCTACATAGGGTTCATAATCAGCAAAAATAATTGTATCACCCTCGGTTGTTGCTTGTTGTATAGCAATAGATGCTCGTTGTGAATATAATCCAGTTGCCGAAACCAATAAAGCTGGTTTATTAGCAGAAGAATCACCAGCAATTCCAGCTTTTATTGTACCATTAACTTCTAATTCATAATTTGGATTAGATGACTGATTTATTGAAACTGAACCATTAAAAGCAATTTTATTAGTAGATGTTGTAGTCCATTGAGAATATTTTTTAGTTGGTCCTTCTGTTAAATTATCAGTTGTTTTAGAATTAAAACGAGTATCAAATCTGGCATCAGTATAGTATAAATTACTACCTTCTAAAACATCATCAGTATCTATTTGGGAATTATTTATATAAAATTTATAACCACTATTTAAATTTAAATTTCCAGTTATATCTATATATGAATTATTTTTTATTCTAATACTCGTGCTCTGAGAACTTAAATCTAAAAATCCACTTCCACTATTAGTATGATTATAAGATAAAATCCTATTTAAAAGAGTAGTATTAACCTTTTTAAAATTAATAGTATTAAATCCAGTACTACTTGTGAATTGTTGTATGTAGTTATCACTTGAATTTTTACCAAATCTAATAGAAGCACTATCTGGGGTTAAATCAATATCACCTATAATTTCTAATACAGAATTAGGGATTGTTGTTCCAATACCTACATTACCAGATGAATATGATATATTATTATTTAATTCAGACCATTGTGAATATAAATTAGTATTACCTTCATCAATATTATCAGTAGTTATTGTATTACCATTAAGTAAATATCCAGTGCTATTAATAACACCATTAACATCTAATTTATAATTTATAGTTGAAGTTCCTATACCAATATTGCCATTATTTTTTATAATCATTTGTGTTGAATTATTATTTGTTAAAAAATGAATATCATTATTATTTTCATTTGAAATATATAAATTAGAATCTTGTAAATAATATCCAATATATCCTCTTCTATTATTACTATAACCTTTCGGATAAAATTCAATATAACTTCTATCAGTGCCTTCTAATATTAATGTATTTTGATTTTGAAGAATATGTAATTTAGATTTTGGAGTTGAAGTTCCTATTCCAACATTACCAGCTGTATATGATAAATCATTATTTGTTTCAGACCATTGAGAATATTTATTTAATGTGCCTTCTAATAAATCATTAGTGTTTTTAGCACTAAATCTTGTATCAAATCTAGCATCAGTATAATATAAATTATCAGTGCCTTCTGATAGATTATTAGTTGTTTTAGCACTAAATCTCGTATCAAACCTCCCATCAGTATAGTATAAATTATCAGTACCTTCTGATAAATCATTAGTGTTTTTAGCACTAAATCTTGTATCAAACCTCCCATCAGTATAGTAGAGATTAGAAGTGCCTTCTGATAAATCATTAGTGTTTTTAGCACTAAATCTCGTATCAAACCTCCCATCAGTATAATATAAGTTAGTATTACCTTCTAAAATATTATCAGTAGTTATAGCATTTCCATTAAGAAGATATAAAGATGCATTTATTGTTCCATCTACATCTAATTTATAATTTATAGTTATTTTTCCAATACCAATATTACCATTTCTTGTAATATTTAATGCTTTTTCTTCATTATCTGATACTAAACTTCCAGTGCTAAAACCAATAGAAAAATAATTTGTTGAAGCACTATTTAATTGTTGTAAAACTTCCCCATATTGAATACTTTCACCAATTGCTAAAACACTATTAATATGACAATTATATTCTGTTGATGTTGTATTTACAGAAAAATTTGTTAAATTTCTAATAGTGTTTGATGTATCACCTAAATTTATTGATGTAGAGCCTAATGTTATTGAACTATTCTGTAATTGATTATTTTGTATTAACCCTACTAAATTAGATGATTGATATCCAGTTGAATTTGTTAAATCACCATTCATTTTTTGAGCTACTAATACACCAGTAGAAGGGTTAAAAGTAATATTTGGATTTGTTAAAATCTGTATCTGATTACCATCAGAACTACAAAAATTTAATTGATAATTTGTGTTGTCTGTTTTATTAACAACTTTAATTGTATCAATTGTAGCAGATAAATCACCAGTTATTTCAACATCACCTTGAAATTTAGCATTTCCATTTACTAAAAATTTATATCCAGATGTATTTAAATTTGTACCAACTAAAACATTATAGATAGATGATGGTGGAAATATTTCAAGATTAGATTGTTGCCATTGGTTTATTTGACCTATAAGTGATTGAGGCATTATATTATATATTTAGAAAATAATATTTATTAATCCTCCCAATTTTCAAAATCAAATTCATTTCTTTCTGGTACTAAAAATTCTGTTATAGGATTAAGAATTAGTTTAGTAGGAATTTTTCCTATTACATCTGATACTTGTTCTTTAAATGCATGTTTTTCTATCGGATCTGAAATAGATTTTGATGTTTGAATAGTTTCTTTTATTTTACCAAAAGCAAGTGGTATTATTTCTTTAAAGATTTTTTTTCCAATATTAAATCCAGTTCTTATTTTACTACCAATATTCTTGAAATTAATTCTATTAAAAATATTCTTAAACATATTATATTATTAATAGTTAAAAAAAAATTAAAATAGAAATATTTATTCTATGAAATCAATACATAAAACAAAATCAACAGAAGCATTAGTAATTGTTAATGCTGTATTTGTTTGGTTATTTGAAAGCCAGAATTCAACAGAATTAGGTAAAGATGATACATATATTGGTAATGTTGCATTATCTAACTTTAAATATTGGTCTGCACCTTGATGACCGTCTAATATTGGTAAATTAAATTGTGCCAATTGTGTTCCAATAGCATCATAATTTTGACTATATATTCTATTAGTTTGTAAATTAGAGTTTAGCATTATTACATCATCTGTTATGTGTATGCCTCCATTAACTTTTATTTGTACTTGTGCTGTTTCAATATAAACAAAACACTGGCGATTAGTAGGTATCCACGAGGGAAATGTTATACTCCAACGACTATCAGTGCCACTAATTATATTATGATTATTTAGAAAAAGTCTATACAAATTTTTTGATTTACACATTATATATTAATTAAATATATTTTTTTAATTATTATTATTTAAATTTTGTAAATAAGTTTGATGTTTTTTTGATTTAAAATGGTCGTTTAATTTATATTTTTTTATTTTACTACCACATCCGCATTCAATAATTTCATTATTTTTTTCTCTATATTCTTTTGCTTTTTCAGCAAATTTTTCTTTATTTTTGTGATAATTTTCATTTTGTTTTTTATTAATAATTTCATTATTTTTTTCTCTATATTCTTTTTTTTTTACAGCAATTGTTTCTTTATTTTTTTCTCTATATTTTTTTCTTTTTTCATTAATTGTTTCTTTATTTTTTTCTCTATATTCTTTATTTTTTTCAGCAAGTATTTCTTTATTTTTTTGTCTATATTCTTTTTGTTTTTCAGCAATTGTTTCTTTATTTTTTTCTCTATACTCTTTTTTTTTTACAGCAATTGTTTCTCTATTCTCTTCTCTATATTTTTTTTGTTGTTCTTTTTTTAATGGATTAAATGGTAATTGTTTATTTACACAATTTATAGTTTTACAAATCCATAATGTTTCATAAGCTTCTAAATGCTTTCTATCGTTTTCATCAATTCTTATTACATTATAAGTTTTAATTAAGATTATTTTAAAATTATCTATTCCATATTTATCAAAATATTTATGAATTGATATAGTTCCATTATAATTTTTATAATCGTTTTTATGTTTTTCTAATCTTTCATTTAAACTTTTAAATGTACTTCCGATATAACAGAATGAATTATCTAAATTACAGATTATTTTATAGATATGACCTATTGAATATGACATTTGATAAATTTATTAATTATAATTAAATCAATTTTATTTCTATTATATTTTTTATGAAATATGAAATTAGAAATTACAAGAAATAGAAATAATATAATTTCAGAAATAATGTAATTACAGAAATAATGTAATTTCAGAAATAATGTAATTACAGAAATAATGTAATTTCAGAAATAATGTAATTTCAGAAATAATGTAATTTCAGAAATAATGTAATTTCAGAAATAATGAAATATGAAATAACTTATTTCATTTATCTGAAATTTTGTAAGCCATATTTTATTTCTTTTGCTGTGTCTAAACCACTCTTTACTTCATTTGCCAATGATGTTAATGTATTAGCACTTAAATCACCTTCTCTCACCTTCTGAATTGTTTTACCAACTCTTTCAGCTGTTTCAATTCCTCCTAAAAGCTTCTCTGATACCTCTAAACCTTTTTGTAAGCCTTTCACCCCCAGTAAAACTCCTCTACCTACTGGTGTTGCCCCCAAAAAGGGTGTAGCCAAATCGATCACTCTTTTAGAGATAGGATTATTCAACACCTTATTACCTATACTCACACCAGTTTTTAAAAGGTCTTTACCTTTACCTAACACAACTTTACCAGCACTTGCTATTTTTTTACCAATACTTTTAACAAATGAACTAAACCACGACATTATTAATTATACTATTTAATTATAAAAAAATATTAAAAATAAAATTTTTTTTTTAAATTTTTTCTATTTCATCCTTAATTAGATTTATATTTTGTTTATGTTTTTCTGTATGCGATAATATATCTCTACTTTTTCTAAGAGTTTCATCAATATCTAAATCTTCATCTAATTCACTCTTTTTAAATTCTTTTAATTTAACATTTTCTAATATTCCATTATTTAATTCATTTATATCTACAATTGGTTGTGCTATAAATAAAGGATTTTTAATTATCTGAATATTAAGCAATAATTCCCAATCAATTTTCTTACCTAAATCAATTATATTACCATTTTGGTCTGTTAGTTGAATCGAAATTTCAGTTATTTTATCCTCCTCAATGAGATTATAACTCATACCCTCATAATACTGATAATTTATAATTTCTAATGGATTAGATGTTATAGGTATATTAACTAAAATATCCGTGTTAGTTAGACTTTCTGAATCTAATGTATTATTAGATGACAAATTACTTCTAATAAATAATGAATGTATTCTAATTAAATCTACAAAACTATCACTTGTTGTATTTTGAGAATTATTAATTGTTATATCATTATCATTAGTGTATCCAATTTGTTTAGCTATGCTTTTTAAAACATTTGCTCCACTATTAAATAAAAATTCTGTATTTTGTGATGATGCTGACGATATAGACACTTTATTTTTAATTTCATCATAAGATAATGTATAATTATCACTACTAAAAGAACTAATTGAGTTTAATTGATTTTCTATTTCTGAAACTAATTCTAAAATATTGTAATTACCAGAGGGAATTTGTATAGCAGTTTTTAATATATTATTCTCTTTCCAATCTATATAATTATTAGAATTATTAGTATTACTAAATGTATAAGGTATTTGTGCTGATTGAATTATAATTTTAAATAATTCATCTTCTTTTTTTGTTATAGTTTTTTTTAAAATAATACTAAAATCTGTATGTATATTTTCATTAATAAATATGCCATCTTTACTTCTAATAAAAATTAAATTATTCTGTAAAATTGTATTTGATGAAATATGATAATCAGTCATTATATATATTATAATAATATTTATTTATTATCTAATCATTATAATATAATAATAAATATGTCTGAAACAATAGTATTAATAGCAGTTTTAACAAATATGGTAATGACACCTATAATACAATATATATTAAGCAGTAGATGTACTGAAATAGATTGTTGTTGTGTGAAATGTAAAAGAGATCCAATTGAAATGAATATTGATGATGTTAAACAAATAACTTCAAATAAAGATAATAATAAAAACAATCAAATTTAATTTTAATTTAATTAATTAATTAATTAGTTTATTTTAAAATTTTTTTCTTATCTATAATTATAAAATGGAAGCCTTAGGAGACCAACAAAAACAAGCTGTCGCATTACCAGAAAGTGTTAAATATGCACGATTACCCAAAAAAGCTATTGCAGGACATTCATCTTTAAGAAGATATGCTTCATCCAATGGTACAGAATTCACACCAGATAACAATAATATCATAAGAATTCCAATAACAGCGAATGGAATAAACGCCTTTTTAGATGGAGCACATTCTTATTTACAATTTAAAATATCGGCTGAAAATAAAACGACTAACGAAGTCCAAACATTAGATGGAGGTATCTGGTCTGTATGTCAGAGAATCCGAATAATTTGCCGAAACAGTGGAGCTATTTTAGAAGACATTAATAATTATTCATTATTACATAATTTATTATTTAAATATCAAACAGACCCTTCAAAATTATGTCATCACAATGCTGTTTCTGGTACCCCTCCAAATTTATTAGGAAACGGTAATGACCCATCTGCTGCAAATTACAGAGCAGATTATAAAGTAGAAGAATCACGAGCTTTTGCTGGAAATACATCTGCATCTGATATGACACTATGTATGCCTATTATATCAGCTTTCCTCTCTAATACCAAAGGCTTGTACTGTCCTATTGGTGCGAGCGGAGGCATAGAATTGGAGTTAACTCTAAGTTCTGCATTACAATGTATGGTAGCTGCAACTGATGTTAATTATAAAATAAAATCAGCCCACTTTTTTGCTCCCATAGTCCATATTACTGGTGATGATTTTGATAATTCTATGTCTCAAATGGTAGCTGTTATGGGTGGATTAAGTTGGACTGGTAGCACATACGAGAATTTTGTCTCAAATATAGATGATGCGGCTGGTGAAAAAGTTATTAATATTCCAGTTCAATGTAGAAGTTTAAGAGCTTTAATGTCTGTATGCCGTACAACTACTGATGTGGCATCAGCAACAGTTCATGGATTAAACAATACATTACCTAACGCAACTACACAATATAATTACAGAATTGGAGACACTATGTATCCACCTTCCAGAATTGCTACAACTGTTGCTGATTCGGATGCTAATAATATAGCAAATGCCTATCAGCAAGCATTACTCGCAACTGGACAGCTTAATAGCATCCACGCTCAAACTCTCGTTAATAATCACATGTTTAATACTGACAGTTGGGTTTATGCTGTGGATACAGAGGCTTATCTCAATGAAAGTGGTAATGTTTCACACACTGGTTTAGATGTTCTCAATGGAAACTTACAAGTAGCATTAGAAGTAAATAATAATCCAGCGGCAGCTCAACGAGTAGATACTTTTGCTCTTAAAGAAGTGCTTTTCTATATGGATAGTAATGGTTCATTCAGTGTATCACGATAAACATATAATTAAAATTATAATTAAATTTATAATTACTTAAAGAAATAATATATAATTATATTTGGGGATTAGCCACCCCCACACCAAATTCGCCAAATTCATTTTTTCTTTTATATCTTAAAATTAATACAAATGATTTATTTTATAATTAAATTTTATAATTTAGATTATTTATATTAATTTTTTTTTTTAATTTTAAAATTAATTTTTATAAAAAATTACCTTGTAAATTAGATTAATTATGTCAATTTTTTTTTTTAATTTATATTAATTTATATTAATTTAATTTAATTTAAATATAAAATTGATTTAAAGAAAAAATATATATTATATATATATAAAAGAAAAATGGCGAATTTGGTGAAAAAAAAATATATTAATAATTATAATAAAATGACTTCAATTGTAAATCCTATTACTAATAGAAATATTACAATTAAATCTTTATCTCGTAGATTACGAGATGGTGTTTATAAAAAAAATGAAATTAAATTAATTCAACAACGATTACAAATGAATAATTTAGGCTATAATTCAAAAACTGGAAGAATAACAAAATCAGATAATAGAGCGTTAAAAAAGCAATTAAAGAAGGAAAAAGAAGAACAGAAAAGTTTTAAATCAGAAATACAAAAAAATTTTGATGAAAGAGCAATTAAATTATTTAGAAATGAATTTAATAGATTAACACAGATTGGGAAAGGGTCAGCTAAATTTAATTTAGATTTATTTAAGTTTTATTCTAAAGAAATTGGATTTAAAAAAATATTACAATCTTTACCCATTAATTTAACTAATAAAATTATGATAAAATATTTTGATATTGAAGGAAATGAAAAATACTATATGTTAAACGATATTAATAAACAAAAATTAATAAATACATTTGGAGAAAATATTTTTGATAATTTATATGCTGATAAAACTGAAAGTGATAGTCAAATATTAACTGATACAAGTATATTAGATAGAGATATAGAATTTTTATTTATAAATGATAATGATGATGATGATAATAATATTATAAATACTAATACAACACAAACATCTATAATAAATCAATTATTAGGAGGTGCTATGTTTCCTTATTTATTAAAAGATGATATTTTAAATTTAGACAGATATGGTATATATTCAGAAGTTAATTGTTATAATTATGATGAAAATTGTTTAATACAATCTTTAAGAAATAGTTGTGAGATTGAAGATAAAGAAATAGAAAAAATTAAATTCTTTTTAAAATCTCGTGAAATTCCTAAAAAGAAATTAAAAGAAATAGCAAATAAATTAAATATATGTATATCTATAATTCAAATAAATAAAAAAAAAGAATATCACGGAAATAAAAAAAATAAAATGATTGAATTAGGATTAATAGAAAATCATTATTTTATAATTGATAAAAAAACAAATATAACATCTTATGCTTTAAAAAATTATTTTGATGAAAATTTAAGAAAAAAAGAAGGTTGGAATAGATTTATAAGAACAGATGAAAGAACAAAAAATAATTTTATTAATAGTTTTAGATTAATAAAATATTTATTAGAAAATAAAGATAAATTTTTAAAACCTCTACCATCTTGTAATGAATTATATAAAACATCATTTTATGATAAAGTGAAAGTTCAGAATTTAGATGCTTTTGATGATGATAATTTTGAAAAGATTGAATTTATTAAAAAAAAAGATTATGATGGTAATGTTGTATATTTTGATACTGAAACAATTACAGAGGGCAAACATATTCCTTATTTATGTAATTGTGATTTAAGAGAACAGAGTTTTTATGGTGAAGATTGTGGTAAGCAATTATTAAATTATTTAATTGAATTAGGATATAGAGAACAAAAAATAAAAGGTAAAAACGAACAAAAACCATTAACATTAATCGCTCATAATTTAGGATATGATTTATCATTCTTTATAAAATATTTAGATAAAGTAAATATAGTAAATAAAGGCAATTTAGTAGTTGTAGCAACTGGTGAATATATGGGACTTAAAATAAGATTTATGGATAGTTTGATGATGATACCTATGAAGTTAAAAGATTTTCCAAAAACATTTGGATTAGATAGTGTTAAGGAGATAATGCCTTATGATTTATATACAAATGAAAATTTAAATAAAAAAAATGGATTTATTGATATTGAAGAATGTTTGAAAAGTGAAAATTTAATAAATGAAGATGATAAAACTTTATTTTTAGAAAATTGTAGAAAATGGAACTGTATTATAGATGGTAAAATTAATTTAAAATTATATTCTTCAAAATATTGTTATATAGATTGTGTTGTATTAAAAAGAGGATATGAAAAATTTAGAAGTCTTATGAAAGAGTTAAATGGATTAGATACATTAAATTATTATTCAATTGCTTCCATAGCACAAACACATTTAATTAAAATGGGTTGTTATGAAGGCGTTCAAAGTATTTCTGGCGTAGTTAGAGAATTTATACAAAAATGTGTAGTTGGAGGTAGATGTATGACATCTAATAATCAAAAACATATTTACATTGGTAAAAAGAAAATAAAACTTGCTGATTATGATGCTTGTAGTTTATATCCATCTGCTATGTTTAGAATGTTAGGATTTTTAATGGGACTACCAAAAGTATTAAAATCATCAGATATTAATGATCTAAAAAATAATTTAAATTTATTTGATGGTTATTTTATAAAAATAAAAGTTCTATCAGTAGGAAAAAAATATAAAATTCCTTGTATGAGTAAAGTGAATAAAGATACTGGTATTAGAGAATGGACTAATGATATGATTAATGCTGAATGTTATGTAGATAAAACTACTTTACAAGATTGGGTAGAATTTCATAAAATAACATTTGATATTATTGAAGGGTATTATTATAATGAAGGTAGAAATAATAAAATTAATGAAGTTATTAAAAATATTTATGATGAAAGAAAAAAATATAAAAATGAATTAAGTTATACTGATAAAAATGGTAAAAATATAATTAATCATTATACCATAAAACAAATAGATACAAAAGACTATATAAAAAATGAAAAAAAAAAATTAGAGGAATCGGGTTATATAGTTAAAAAATCAAACCCCTTAGAATCAGTATTAAAATTAATTATGAATTCTGGATATGGCAAATCTATATTAAAACCTATTGATACAGAAGAAAAATTAATTCCTATTAATGAATATCACATTACAGAATATGATACAAATGATGCTAATAAACATAATTTAATAAAATTTAAACATTTTAATGATGTTAATAAAACTATTAAACATCTAAATAAATTATCAAAATATTTAGAATTTGGTTTAGATAATAATAATAAAATTAAAGTTATTGGAAATAAAAAAGATGGTAATTATAATTTTACTTATCAAAGAAGATATAAAAAATTTATAAATAGATATTTTAATTATATTACAGAATGTAGTAGATGTGTTGATAATAAATATATGAAAATTAAAATGATAAAACCAATAGATACACATTTTAATTCAGCACATGTAGGAGTTGAAATTTTATCAATGAGTAAAAGGATTATGTTTGAAGTAATGACAACAGCAGAAGATAATGGTTTATATATGACATATACTGACACAGATAGTATCCATATTAAATATGATGATATACCCATTTTAGAAGAAAAATATTTTGAAAAATATAATAGAATACTTAAAGGAAATGATTTAGGACAATTCCACATAGATTTTGAAATGAATAATAAAGATATAGATCAAGATACTATTTATAGTGATGAAAGTTTATTCTTAATGAAAAAATGCTATATTGACAAATTAAAAGGATATAATACAAAAACTAAACAATGGGAAATTGATTATCATATAAGAATGAAAGGAGTTCCAGAAAGTTCAATATTATTAAAAGCTCATCAAGATTATAATGATGACCCTATAGAATTATTTAAAGATTTATATAAAGGAACACCTATTGAATTTAATTTAACAAAAGGATATGAAAATGGAAGAGTAATAAATAAAATGAAATTAGAGCATAAAAATTATGATATATATAGTAAATCTAAATTTGACAGAAAAATTACAATTAAATACAATGAATATGATGAATTAGAATATAATTAAAATATAATTGTTAAAATTTTTTCTTTTAATATAATATAATGAATTATTTTAAGGCATTAGAAAATGAAATTAGAATTAAGCCTATTTTAGAAAAATTTTTTAATATAGAATTAACACATAATGAAAGATATAGTATTTTTGATTTTTGTAATGAAAATAATTATATAGAACTAAAATGTAGAAATTGTTATAGTACTAAATATAGTGATTTAATGATGAATTTAAATAAGTGGCAAGAAGGATTTAAATTTATGAATTTTAATAAAAATGTGTATTATGTATTTGAATTTATTGATGGATTATACTATTATAAACAAGATTTTAACGATAATTTTGATATTAGAGAATACAAGAATATAAAATATATTTATATTCCAAAGGATAAATTATTGAAAATTAACAATAATTAATTAATTTAATTTATCGGTATTTCGGTAATTTTTTTCTATAATATAATTATATAATGGAAAACATAAAAGAAGAAATTAATGATGAAATTAAAGAAGAAATTAATGATGATAATAAAGAAGAAATTATTGATGAAGAACCAATTAAAGAAGAAATTGATGAACCAAATAATATTCAGAAAACAAAAAAAGATAAACGAACTAAAGGTAATTATAAAATGACACCAGCAAGACAAAAGGCAATTAATAATATGTTAGAAGCAAGGCAGAAAAAGATAGCAGAAAAAAGAGCAGAAAAAGAAGAAAAAGAAGTAGAGAAATTACAGAAGAAGAAAGAAAAAATTATTAAACAAACTATTAAGGAAGCTAAACCTAAAAAGGCTAAAAAACAAAAGGTAATATATCAATCTGAAACTGAATCAGATAGTGAAGAAGAAGTGGTTATTGTAAAAAAGAAAAAAAAACCAGCTAAAAAGAAAATTGTATATGAAGAAGAAGAAGATAATAATGAAGATATAAACGATAGATTAAAAAAATTAAATGATAGATTAAATAAATATAAAACAGAAGAAACAAAAAAAGAAGAACCTAAACCACAACCTAAAAAAATTAGTAAGATGGAATACTTACAAAATTTGGGTTTTTGTTAATTATATAAAAAAAATATATAATTATAATATAGAGAATGGTATTTACAATAAAAAAAAATAAAAATAATGTTGAAATAGAACCTATTAAATATAATGGAGATAGAATAAATGATGATATGAAAAGCATACCAGAATTTCTTCCTAAAATAAATTTTAGCTTCTACATAGTTGGAAGACCTCGTAGTGGTAAAAGTACTTTATTAAATAGTTTATTATGTGCTGATGGTAGAAAGATAAAAAATCAAAATAAACATAAAGCAAAATTCTATTACAAAATTTTTGAAAAAGTATTCATTTTTTCCCCATCTATTAAGACGAGTAGTAAGCCGTTTCCATTACCACCAGAAAATATATTTGATAATTATGATGGAGAAATACTATCATCATTAATTGAAAATATAGCAAAAGACCAAAATTATAATTGTTTGTTCTGTTTTGACGATACGATAAAAGCTCTTCAACAAAATAACGGACAAAATGGAGAGATACTTCATAAAATGTTGCTAAACAGACGACATATTTTATATAATCCAAATGATGAAGATGAAGAACATATAAGTGGATGTAGTTCAATAATTACATCACAAAGATATAACTTATTACCATTATATATTAGGTCTTCTGGAATATCACATTTAATACTATTTAAAATTACTAATATGAAAGATTTGATTGATATACATATTGAATGTGCTAATGAAATGGATTTCAAGCAGTTTAAAAAGATTTGTGATTATGTATGGAGCGAAAATCATTCATTTCTATATATAATATTAGATGAAGATATAAGTCGCAAATATCATAAAAATTTTGATTTGATAAATTTATCAGAAGATTATTTAAATACATAAATTAATATATTTTATTTTTTTTATTATATAATTATATATAATGAAAAGAAGTGGAAATCATAAGCATAATAGAGATAATCCAGAAGGATTACATACACACGATTACGAAGAGTTAGGAGAACAAGGATTAAAGCTTTTAGTTAAAGGCAAATTAAAAGATATGCCAAATTTTAGCTTTAAAAAACCTAAATCAGAGAAACAAAAAAGACAAGCAAAAGAAAAAAGAGATAAAAGGAAAGCTGATAAAAAAGAAGAACTAAATGAAATGATAAATGAGATAGAAAGAAATATGGAGAAATTCCAGAGCAAAAAACAAATAGCATCACAATCAGTAGGACAACAAATCCCAATTTACATACCACAATACACACCACCAACTGCTAGTAATTTAAATATTCAAAATTTATCAGAAATTAATGATATGATATTGAAAAAAGAAAATGAATTAAAGCAGTATTACGAGCAAGAATTTCAAAGAAAATGGTCTGAAATAGAGCAACAATATACACAATTAGAAGATGAAGTTATGAGAAATCAACAAGAAGACGCATTCAGACCAGTGATCCCAGTACCAACACAACCAGCACAATTAACAGAACAGCAAGAACAAGATTTTGAACCTATTTCAGATTTTGAACGCGATTTTGTAAAAGTTGATGTTCCATTATCGGCTACACAAGAATTTGAATACGAGCCATCCGACGAGAATTTAGAAGATAAGATTATTGGACTATTAGATATATTTGATGATGAAGTACTATCAAAATTTAAACAAGCAGATCCAAAATTAGATACATTAGAGAAATTAAATGAAGAACAACAAGAAATAATTAATTCAAAACAAAATCAATTAGACCAATTAATAGAACTACAAAATAATTTAAATCAAGCTTTAAATTTAGATAGACAATCAATAGATAGATTAGAAAAGGAATTAATGGAAAAAATACAAGAAATTAATGAATTACAAGATGAAAATTTAAAAATAAAAAAAATGAAAGAAGCAGAGATATTATCCATTCAATTAGATGGTGCTAATAATATAGCAGAATTAAACGAGCAATTAGATGAAGTTTTACAAGAAAAAGATAAAGTAGAGAAAGAGTTAGAAAATCTTAAATTAATGAATATTGAAAGACCTTTAAGACCAAAAGAAAATGATTTAATAGATGATAATATATCACCAGCAGAACAACAATTAATTAGCAGAGATTTAGATAATGATTATAGAACAGAGAAGTTAAGAAAATTTTTACCAAATAATTTAATACCTCGTCAAAATAATAGATTACAATTATTATATGATACAATTTCAAGAGTAGGTGATGAAATTGGAACTGATGAATTGAATAATAGAATTAATATGATATTATCTGATAATCCTAATATATCACAACGAGATTTTATATTAGAAATAAATAAACAAAAAAAATCAATAATTGAAATGTTTCAAGAAGAAGAACAAAAGCAATTACAGATAATTAAAGAAAGAGCAGAAGAAGCTGAAAACGAGGAAAAAATGAATATGTTAATTAATATTGAAGAAAAAATTGATAATATTAAACAAGAAATAATTGAAAATAATGTATCACTTACTCAAAAAGAAACAGAAATATCAAATTATGAAAATGAAATGACAGAATTAATTGATGAATTTAGAAGCTTAATTTTAACTTATGAAACAGCATTAGAAGATGCTGATATAAATAATATATCAGAAATTAATAAAATAGATGATGAAAGAGAAAGAGAAAATCTATTAGCATTAAATAAATATGTAAATGAAACAAAAAATAATTTAGAACCAGCTATAAAAGATATTAAAGAAAAAATATTTGAATTAAAATCATTATCTGATGAAATTAAAAATAAAATATCATTAGCAGAACAACAACAAGAGGAATTACAAAAACAATTACAAATAGTAAGTGATGAAATATTATAATATTATATTATTATATATGTTATACAATATATTATTTAATGATAGTACTTATAATGATGATAAAGAAAGAGCAATAAGAATAATAAATAAATTTTATTTTAAGATTGATGAGTTAAAAGATAATAAAGAAGTTGATAATACTGAATTAAATGACAAGGATAGAAAATTAATTTTGAAAATATTAAAATATCAATTTAATATAGTTTAAATTAATTAAAAAGTATTTAAAGAATTAATTATTATATATATATATAAAAGAAAAATGCCATCTAACTCAAAAGAATATGCGAATAAATATTATTTATTAAATATTGAAAAAAGCAAACAATATTATATTGATAATAAAGATAAAATTAGAGAACAACAAAATAAATATAAAGAAAAAAATAAAGAAGAACTAAAAAAAAATATACAAGATAAAAAAAAAAATTTTAAAAATAGAGTTATAAATATTGATGATGAAGATTATAAAGTATTTTTAGAATATTTAAATATAATTTCTCATAAAATTGAAAATAATAAATATTATGTAAAATCTCATATCTATAAAGATGATTTAGTTAATCAATATATAAATATTAATTTAGAAATATTTCGGAAACATTTTGATTATGAAAATTGGCGTAATTTATTAAGGACAAAGAAATTAGCAAATCAAATGTTAAGACGAATGTGTAGAGTATTAAATATCCCAAATAAAACCTTTCAAAAAAATATGAAAGTTGGTGATAAAAAAACAAGTGAGACTTTTATTGTTGTTTCATTATAAAATCTTTATGTTTTATAGTTTTAAGATGTTCTGATAAATTAATTTTTTTTATTTTACTACCACAATCACATTCAATAATTTCACTATTTTTTCTATATTCTTGTTGATATTCATTAATTTTTTCTTTATTTTTTTGTCTAAATTCTTTTGCTCTTTCAGCAATTTTTTCTTTATTTTTTTCTCTATATCTTTTATCTGCTTCTTTTTTTTTATCTTTTTTATCTTCTTCATTTTCATCATTACCTTTATTTAAATATCTTTGATGTTTTTTACTTTTAAAGTGATAATTTTTACTTTTATATTTAAATCTTCCACCACATAAACAAATAAAATTTTGATTATATAAATCTAATTCTCTTTTTGTATCATTATATTTTTTTGAGTTTTCTTCTGCTTTTTCATTATCAAAATGTTCTTCAGAATAGTATTTTTTTATATTTTGTCTTAAATTTTTTAATTTTTCTTTTAAAATAAAATATTTTTCATTTTGTGATGTATCTAAATATTTTTGCCAATCCATTATAAATTTATGTTTCTGATAAATCAATTTTATTTGCTTGAAAAATTTTATGAACCCTCAAAAAATTGGTAAATTTTATTTTTAATTTTATTTTAAATTTTATTTGAAATTTTATTTGAAATTTTATTTTAAATTTTAAGAACCCACAAAAAATTGGTAAATTTTATTTTTAAAAATAAAAAAATTTTTTAATTTTTTTTTTACCTCGGTAAAAATTTTTTTTATTTTTTTTTTATTACTGATACTGTAGTATGAAATTTTTTTTTTAATATAAAATTGATTTATTGGGGTGAGGTCGGAATAACGATTGATTTCTACCCACAATTTTTCAGTAGTATGTAATACTACT
>Ga0208645_1001407_pt1 | contig 21071 bp, 34 predicted proteins | sample VirMetDEL_Sep_01_FD_184519 | JGI IMG/M metagenome (GOLD analysis project Ga0208645, IMG submission 184519) | Aqueous microbial communities from the Delaware River and Bay under freshwater to marine salinity gradient to study organic matter... | ecosystem: Environmental > Aquatic > Marine >... | reverse complement strand
AATTGCTCGGCGCAAATATAGACGACTATTCTCCCAAGGATAAATAGATCTGTGGCTGTGTTATCGCGGCCTCCCGATCCAAGCGCCAGAATCTGAGAAAAAAACAAAGGCAGTCGTAAGTCATTGATATGCCGTGCTTTATTGCGTATATAAACATGTATTCTTTTGTGCAACTATGTGCAACATGTGAGCACAATAGTAACAGGAGTCCCTTGGAACCGCTTTTTTACAGGGAAATCGCATTATTAGGAACCCCTACACCCCCAAATAGCTGCGGCCGTTTGCAGTTGTAGTTATAACTAGGTTAGATACATTGAATCACCAGAAAAACTCAACGCAAAAAAATTTTGTGAAAAAAATTTTGCAATGCAAAGGATCCCTGGCCATCGACTTTACCTGCGGCCACATCACTTGCTACAATCACTAAATGGAACCCGACGGCATAAACGTATTCGACACTACCCAAGACGTAGGTGCTATTCTTCCGCCACAAATAAATGCACCTGGACCACTCGCTTCCTACTTCACTAGGCCAATGGTTCCCTCACCTGCCTCGCGTCGCCGCGATACGCTTAAAGGCATAGCTCAATTTGTTCCGTTTCTATCTGGAGAGATAGCCAAATACGACAACGATAAACTCGGCATGGCTTTATCATCACTTGATGCTCTGGGACCAGCTGGTACAGCTGTCAAAGGAACCCTAGCGATTGGAAAACAGGCAGCCAAAAAAGGCGTAGGATCCCTAGACCAGCCAAAAGACATGATGTTTGTGCATAATACCTCTGAGGATGCTATAAAAAGTTTCGACCAGATGGGAGGAATCCCGTCTCCAAGTTTAGCGGTTCAACCTGCCGATGTGCCACTTAAAGGATTTGGCCAGATACAACTGATCGCCAAGCCAAAAAATTTCGATCCCGCTGTAGATCCGCGAAACGCGGTTTATTCTGCCGATGCTTACACACCTAGAGCACCGAAAAAAATACGCCTAGCAAAAGATAATGCCGTAGATAAAATTAAAAAAGACTATAAAGATTTTATCAAAGAGGGAAAAGCTGGAGGTCTGCAAGAACTTGCAATAGAAAACTTAGAAAAACTCAAAAAAAACAGAGGTGCAACAATTTTAGAAAACAGCTCAGACAGTTTTGATAGTTTTTTTACTAACACCACTGTAGCAAGAAAGAAATTTCTTAAAGATCAAAACCTAGATCCCAAAGATTTTATTAATGATATTGGTTTACCCAAACCAAGATTTCCAGAACGCAAATATCGTGATTGGGTAGCAAAAGAAAAAGACAAATATCTAAGCCAGGAAGGTGTATTTACATACTTTGATGATTTTGAGGAAACTATGGTTACAAAACCTTACACCCTAGAAAATGCAACTGAAAACATGATCAAAGAAACGCAGCGTGGTGGCGAGGGTGGCATAGGAACATTTGGATCAAACAGACTACGCGCACTTATGACCGAAAAAATGACAGATCTTGAAGATATAAAAAGCCAAAGATCTAGAATCGAAGGCAATCAGCCTATGCATTCAGATTTAGAGGGCGATGTATATGATGCTCTTGAATCATCACTAGATGGCACAGATAAATATTTTGATACAGAGGACATTATGCTTGGCGTTGGTTATGCTCTTGAAGATGGCAAAGATATACGAAGCGCCGTGCAAAATACTCTCACTCCTTTGCTTGATGACATTGTTCCACAAAAACAAAAACAAATAGTTGATAATTTAACCGAGGTGTTCAAAAAAAACGCCGAACGAAATGTCGAATACCTAGAAGCCAAACCCATGCGAGCTGTTGGCTTTGAAGAATTTGCTGGCGCAATAGTACCGCCCAGGACTAGCAAAGAAGTAATTGATATTCTGGAAAAACGCGGACTGAAAGTAATAGAAAGCGATATCGAAACTGACTTTTTAAAAACCAAAGCCAGGCAGAAATTTAAAGACCAGATGTTTTCTATAACTCCCGTCGCAGGCGCTGGTGGCATTGCAGCTCTTACTATTGACGATAATACCGAAGATAATGATAAAGGTGTTGGCTCTATAAAATAGTTTGCAATTTTTTGCAAATTTTGAGAAACTCTATCAATGCCGATAAACAGCAGGAACAAGGGAGCACAGTTCGAGCGCGACATAGCGACCATTCTTAATGGTTTCTTTGCAGACAACGGCATAGATTTTAAAACAAAGCGCAACCTGGACCAATACCAGGAAGCAGGTCAGTGTGATCTGGACATACCTTTTCATGCGGTTGAGTGTAAATTCTACAAAGACGGCGAGTGGCTAAAGTCCGCTTGGTGGGATCAAGTTTGCAGCTCCAGTAATGGTAGGATCCCCGTTCTTATTTTTAAATTCAACCGCAGACCGATTCGAGTATGTATTCCGCTTTATGCTATGAACCTGGACTGGCCAGCCGAAGACGATAAGATCTGTGTCATGGCGATGGATGATTGGCTAGATGTTCTCAAGAAGAACTGGAGGAAGTATGACAGCCGATATAATGCCTAATCATGGTATTACTGGCCTGTCTATCACGCAAGACGAAGTAGATTTATTTTTAGATTATCTGGTTGAAACAGATCCAGTGCCAGGCAAGGTGCATGAAAAGAGCCAGGAGGCCGAAAATACAGATCTAAGAGACGTTGATGTGCGCTATATCGACGCTAAACAAGATCGCCTCTATAGGATCCTTAACAGAATCGCGGTTTCTGCCAATAAATACTTTAGATATGATATATCTGGAATCGAGACAGCTCAGATCTTACACTACAAATCGCCGAGTAATGGCTACGGCTATCATATTGATATTGGGCCCGAGGGAACGGCAGCTAATCGCAAGATCAGTGTATCTTTAATGCTGAATGAGGAGTATGAGGGCGGCGAAATTTGCTTTCGCACCAGTGATAACGCTAATTGCACGCGGCCAAGAATGGGTGAAGCAGTAGCTTTTAGCTCATTTATTTCGCACCAGGTCAAGCCTGTAACTAAAGGCGACCGTTATGTCGTCGTTTGCTGGTTTACTGGGCCGCCGTTTCGTTAGAAATTAGGTGTAAAGAGCTTAATTAAAGATCTAAGCGCTTGATCGCTTAAATGCCTTAAGTGTTCTGGTATTTTTGTTTTATCTATTTTCATGTCATAAACTCCTTTGCGTTTGGAGAATCTTTGAAAGGATCTTCTCGATTCTCATAATAACTTTCAATCATAGCTTTAGCTCGATCATTAGCCTGGTCAGCTAATTCGTGCATAGCATCAATTTGTTTTTCCAGATCATCACGCTCCAGAGGATTGTTTGCACCTGGAAGTTTATCCTCCATATTTTCTATGTGCTCTGCACAAATTTCGCGAAACCTCCTGGCAACCCGCGCAATCTCTAGTTCGTGTTTATTTATTGTCATTTTTTATCCACTTGTCTATATGTTTTGTTTCATTCAAGTATGTTTTGGTTTTGTTTTCCCAATTTTTCTTTTCATCAAACTTCATATCATTGTGCATGTTCAACCAATCAATATCCACTGGATCCTTTCTCCTGTCAAATAGATATACAATTGCTGCATGTGTAGATCTCCAACGTCTGTCTAAAAATCTGTCTAGTCTTCTAAGTAGTTTCATCATTTTGTTTCTCCAATATTTCTGTTTTTTTATTTTTAAATGCCTGGATCAATTCATCGTATTTGTCCTGGTCAATTTTTTTTACCTGGCTAATCGCCGATTGATTTGATAAATAATATCCTTCCAAGTTTTTTACAGCTGTAATGTGTTTCATAAATCGCATTATGATTCCAGCTACGTCAGCTGCAAATTTTTCTTGAGAATGATCCTCGGCCATTAATGCAACACCCTCTTCTCTGGATCTGATTTAAAAGTGACTCCAACCTTAGTTCCGTTCATGGCCTCGACTTGTTGCCACAGCTCAATTTCAGTATCCGTCATTTCTGAGATCGCAATATCTTTGTATGGCTTGTTATGTTTATTGACCAGAAACTTCATAAAAATATCCTTCATTACTGGATATAGCCAGTTCTTTACATGTTTAGGTTCACTCATTTTATTTCTCCCTCTACAGCTGCATAAGATACCTGGATCATTTTTTTGATCAGCTGGCCCGTACGCACACCATAGTATTTTTTTAAAGCGTTCATTTGTTTTTTAGTATCTGGATCTATTCTAAACTGAACGCCAGTTGTGTTAGGTTTTTTTACTTCAAAATCAAGTTTCATAATTACTCCGTAAATTAATATAAAATAAATATACTATAAGTTATAAATAGTTGCAAATATTTGTGAAAGTGTTATTATTGTAGTGTGAGTAACAAATTAAATAAGGAGGAAATATGATTGATTGGAAAAATTGTAAAGACGCTACTGGCGATAACCAGTATTGCGACAAAGGTGTAGAAGGTTGCAACTACTGCGACGATATGGATTATGTTCTAACCTATGAAAAAGAATATAGGAAGTGTGAAGACTTTGCTGGCATGAACAAAGAAGCAGAAAATCATGTCAGAGAGATCTATAGAAAAAGAGGAGTGGCAGCATGAGCGAGATAGTCAAATCAAAGTTCAATAGAGAATATAAGACGATTGAAAAGTTCACCTGGTCCCATGGCAAGGACAAGGTTACTGTAAGAATAGATCTTTGCAAAAATTGGAATTGGGTTAAGTATGAGGACGGAGACATACACAAGGTTGATCATGCCGAAATTCACATGACCAGATATAAAGATCCGTTACAAAGAGAAGCTCCATCACCCCTGGCAATGGATGGCTACAAAAGCATATTCATGCCAAAGATAAATCCAAGATCCTTTATCAAGATGATCAAAGCAGAACTGGATGATCCAAAGAACATAAGAAAATACAAAAAGCTACTTAAGGAGGCAGCATGAAATTTTATTATTTAGAAGACGTAAGTGAAGGATACGACCATTATTTATTTATGGATAAAAGAACTGCGTTAAATTTTGCAGAAGCGCATGAAACCTATACTAAAGACGATATACAGCTTTTAGAATTTAGGGCCAATAAAAGAGGTATTTACTCTGCAATGCAAGATGTAGCAATGATTGTAGGTACAAGTTTTTCTTATCCAGAAAAAGGAGCGCAGCATGATTGAACCAAGAAAACAAGTAAACAATATCTACGGCTATATCAGAGTATCATCTGAGCAGCAGGCCAGGGATGGATCTTCCCTAGAGGAGCAAAAGAAGTCGATTGAAGAGTTTGTGGCCAACAAATACGGCGGTAGGAAAGTCGATCAGTTCTTTACCGACGCTGGTATAAGTGGCATGAAGCCATTACTCGAAAGGCCAGGATCCAGAGAGCTGACTGATACCATGGATGCTAACGACGTGATAGTAGCAACCAAGCTCGACAGGCTTGCAAGATCCTTTTTAGAAATGGTTAACATGATTCCTACGCTTGAGGAAACTGGGATCACACTTTACTTCTGCGATATGTTTGCAGACATACCAGTGGTCCTGCCTAAGCAAAAAGAACAATCTGGTCTAGCAGCAAAAATGAATATGACCAGGATAGCTAACCAAAACCTAGTGACTAACATGGCGCAGTTCGCTGAAATCGAGAGAGAAATGATTATGTCCAGGCTCAACGGTGGCAAGCTGGTCTACGCAGAAAAAGGTTACTCGATCGGTGGCAAGACACCTTTTGGCTATAGAAAAGAATACGACGAATCTGGTAGCAGAAGAAGAACTAAACTAGTGCCAGTACCAGAGGAGCAAGCAGTGCTAAGACATATTAAAGCGCTCAGAGATCAAGGCCTAGGTGCCAGGAAGATAGCTACTCAGATCCAAAGTTCACACGCTGGATACGAGGACTTCCCGTATCACAAAGTCCAAAGAATCCTCAAAAGAAAATTCCAAGGCCTCCACGAATAGAAAATCCTAGAGATTTAGTTATAATCATGGAATGTATCAAGATATTGACATATTCCAACAAGGCGGTGCAGCTGACAAAGATCTGTTAGATCGAGCGGTTGAAGGCTACGAGGAAAACGTACCTCTACTCGGCCAAATAGCTGCTGGCTTTACTCCTCCAGGTATGGCCATGGATATTGCCGCAGCTGGTAAATATGGCCGTGATTCTTTTAAAGATTTTTCACAAGGTAATATTGGCAGTGGATTTGGTAATCTTGGTATCGCGGCGTTATCTGGACTCGCAGCTGTACCCTTAGTTGGTGAGCTGGCCAACCTAGCCAAACAGCCTTTAAAAAAAGGTATTCAAAGTTTACCTAGCAACAATCCTCGATACGAAATAACAAGACACCAGGAAGATCTATATACAGGCAATCCTTTAGGTGATGCAAATAAGATGTATGATCGAGCTGTTCGTTTAGCTCCAGAGTTTAATCAACAAATAGACGATATTGCAAAAAGTTTAAATCTCGAAACCACTCTTCCAGAAATGACGACTAAAATTGATGCAGCTACGGGCCAAAAACTTGGTACTGTGAAAAAAATACCCAGGATGGTAGAAAAGTCCAGAAAAAAATACGACAAAGATGTTACTCAGCTAACAGATCCGATTAGAACTAGAATTGTGGTTAATACACCAGCCGAAGAAGAAGCTGTTGTAGATCTTATGAAAAACCAATACAAACTCTTTGATAAAGGCCGCGACATTAAGCCAGAAGGTTTTGTTGACCGCAAACTAAATATTCAATTTGTTGGAGCTAACGGTGAAAAGTTAGTTGCAGAGGTGGGTATTATTACAGCTCCTATGTGGAGAGCCTCAGACGAAGCGCACGTTTTATATGAAGAATTTAGATCTTTATTCCCGAAAGGCATGCCAACAGATTCAAAAGAATTACAAACAATAGGCAGAGACATAAGACTTAAAGGTGAGGCCTTACAAAAAGGCATGGGTGATGTTTTTGGAAACGCAAGAAATCAAATAGATCCAGATTTTTATGTACCAGAAGTTAAAAAGTTTGCTAGTGGTGGTTATGTTACAGCTGGAAGTTCTGGAAGATCGGCTCCAATGACACCAAATGTTTTTTCAAATGCGTCTTTAGATATTTTTGAGCCGTCGACGAAAAAGTCTGCAACTTGGCTTGGCTCTGCTAGTGTCCAATCAGACTTACCTGGAGATATAAAATATCCCAGATCTCCGTCACCGACTGGTGCTAATACAGCAGGACCATCTTCCCACGCAAAATATAATGTATCAAATTTTTCCATCAACAATAGTTTACAAAAATTTACAAAAAACTACAACCCTAATGATGTAGATATATTCGAGGTAGAATAACACAATGACTGACAGAGAAAAAATAATAAGCGCCATTACTACAATCGATTCAATGCTAACACTTGATTTTATGACAGATCCTGTAAGAGAAGATCTAAATAGAATTAAAACTGAGCTCGAAGAAGTAAGAGATAACTTAAGCTAATGCCTAATACTGGTGCAACTGGCTGGGGAAGAGGTACCTGGGGACAGGGACCTTGGAATGAATCGATAATTGTTAATGTCGATGTTAATGTCACTGGCCAATCTGTAACAGCAAGTCTAGGATCCGCAACTGTTGTTGCAGCAGCTGTAGTCCAGATAACAGGGTTAGCGGTTACTTCCAGCCTAGGATCTACAACAGTATCAGCAAAAGCAAATGTATCCGTTACTGGTCAAGCGGCCACCGCAGCAGTCGGATCTCTAACAATTACAGGTAAAGCTAATGTCATACCGACAGGCCAAGCAGCTACCAGTTCTGTAGGATCTATAGCACCGACAGCTGACGCAAATGTATCTGTAACTACCGTTGGATCTTTATCTACTGCCGTTGGATCTGTTACTACTACCGCAGCTGCAAACGTAACACCAGATGGCCAAGCTGCAACCTCAGCTTTAGGCACACCATTTATTAGTGTCGGCGTTACTTTTGAAGTAACTGGCCAGGCAATAACAAGTGCTAACGGATCTATTGCACCAACGGCCGCAGCTGACGTAAATATATCTGGATTGTCTATCACAACCTCTCCAGGCTTTATTTTAGTCTACGGTGAAATAGATACTGACCAAACCCCTGGATACGGAGAGGTTACAACCTCACAAACCCCTGGCTACTCAGAGGTTGCGACAAGTCAATCTCCAAACTATACTACAATAGATGCTGGTAGAGACGCGGCATGATAACTTAGAGGACATTAAGTATGGCAACCTATGTAAACGATTTAAGATTAAAAGAAATTGGCACTGGTGAATCCAGTGGTACTTGGGGTACGGAAACCAACACCAATTTAGAATTAATCGCAGAAGCATTTAGTTTTGGCACCGAGGCTATAACAACTAATGCTGATACACACACAACAACAATTGCAGACGGATCCACAGATCCAGGCAGATCTTTATATTTAAAATATACAGGAACACTTGACTCAGCTTGTACTATTACTATTGGCCCTAACACCGTTAGTAAAATGTGGTTTATTGAAAATGGCACATCTGGATCTCAAAATATAATAATTTCTCAAGGTAGTGGAGCTAACATTACTATTCCACCAGGGGATGTAAAAGTAGTTTACTCAGACGGAGCAGGATCTGGAGCAGCAGTCGTTGACGCTTTTGCTAGTCTTAACGTAGTAGATTTAAAAGTACAAGACGATTTAACTGTAACTGACGATATGACTGTTGGTGGTACTTTAGGCGTAACTGGAGTTTTAACAGCAACCTCACTAGACATCTCAGGCGATATAGACGTAGATGGTACTACTAACCTAGATGTAGTAGATATAGATGGTGCTGTAGATATGGCTTCTACTTTACAAGTAGATGGAGCTATTACAGGTTCAAGCACAATCAATGGCGTAGGTATATCTTCTAATATAACAAACTTTGCAAACAGCATACTTATTAGTAATGATGCAGGTACAGGTACTTTATCTACTGCTTCTAATAATACAGGTTTAGGTTGGGAAGTTTTTGATGATTTAACAGAGGGTGATGAAAATACAGGCGTTGGCTTTCAATCACTTACTAAATTAACTACAGGCGTACAAAATGTAGCGATAGGTTCTTATTCTTTAACTGCTAATACTACTGGTAGTTCTAACGTAGCTATTGGTAGAAGTTCTTTAGAAGCTAATACAACTGCTGACAATAATACAGCAATCGGTAAACACTCTTTATTATCAAACACTACAGGTAATACAAACGTAGCTGTTGGTTCTTTAGCTCTTGATGCAAACACAACTGGTAATGCCAATGTAGCTATCGGTGGTGGAGCATTAACAGCTAATACTACTGCTCACTATAATACAGCAGTTGGTCAAGCATCAATGGAATCTAACACCACTGGTACCTTTAACTCAGCATTAGGTCGTTCATCTTTAACTTCAAACACAACTGGTGAGTATAATGTTGCTGTTGGTTATTCAGCTTTAGCAGCAAACACTACAGCTTCTTTTAATGCTGCATTAGGTGCATTGACACTTGATGCAATAACAACGGGTTCTAACAATACAGGTATAGGACATGCTGTAATGACTGTTCAAACAACAGCATCTAATAATACTGGTGTTGGATATAAGGCTTTACATGTCAATACATCTGGTACAAATAATGTTGCTGTTGGTGCAAATGCTCTTGATGCTAATACAACAGCTAGTAGAAACTCAGCTTTAGGTTTTAACTCACTTACAAGTAATACGACTGGAGCTGAAAACACTGCTGTTGGTTATCAATCAATGCACAATAGCACTACTGGAAACAGAAACGTAGCTGTTGGTGATGTAGCCCTTGACGCTAATACAACGGGTGACGACAACACAGCTATCGGACAAGGTGCTATGGGAGCAAATACAACTGGTGCTCAAAATACAGCAGTTGGTCAAAATGCTTTAGATGCAGGTACATCAGCAAGTTTTAATACTGCTGTTGGCTATGGTGCTATGACAAACTGTACTGAGTCTTATCAATCAGCATTTGGTCATACAGCATTGGCTGCATTGACTACAGGTACTAGAAATAATGCTTTTGGTGCTTTTTCATTAGACGCTAATACAACGGGTAGCAACAATACAGCAATGGGTTATGCGGCACTAGGAGCTAATACGACTGGTGCTGACAATACAGCATTAGGTGCTCAATCGTTAGATGCTAATACGACTGGTGCTTATAACATAGCCATAGGTTCTGACTCTCTAACATCTAACACGACAGGTGAAGAAAATGTAGCTATCGGATATGTGTGTCTTGACGCTAACACAACTGGTGTTTCAAATGTTTCAATAGGCTCTGGTGCTTTAGGAGCTAACGTGGCTGGAGATCAGTCTACAGCAGTAGGCACAAATGCATTGTTTACACAAAATCCAAGCGGTAATGTAGATATGAATAATGTTGCTGTTGGTTATCATGCCGCAAGACTTTTAACCACTGGTATTCAAAACACTATAGTAGGTTCAATAGCAGGTGATGCTATTACCACTGGTGGTAACAATACAATTATGGGATTCAATGCTGGTGGACAGTTTGATACAGGTTCTGGTAATACTTGTTTTGGTATGGAAGCTGGTATGTCAATTGCAGGAACCAATGGTCAAAATAATACTGCTGTTGGGATAAATGCTTTAAGAAGCAGCCACGCTTTCTTTTCTAGCACTGCTGTTGGTCAAAATTGTTTAACTGTAAGTACATATCATGGTGCAACAGCATATGGTTCAAATACTTGTTCAGCTAATACTACTGGTGAAAGTAACAATGGATTTGGTTACTTTACTTTAAACGAAGTAACAACAGGTAATGATAATGCAGCCTTTGGCACAGAAGCTCTTAGACGATGTACTACAGGTACTGATAATACTGGTATGGGCGTAGGTGCAATTCAATATGTAACTACAGGTTCTAATAATACAGCAGTAGGTTACAACTCAGGAAATGCATTAACAACTGGTAGCAGTTGTATTCTTATAGGTAAAGAAGCTAATGTTAGTAGTAGTGGTGTTTCTGAGTTAGTTATAGGAAACGCTGTTTCTGGACAAGGAAATAATACAGGAAAAATCTACCCGCCTGGTGGTGGTGGTATTTACCAAGCTACAAACGGAACTTCTTTTTTACAAACTTCTGATAAAAGAATTAAAAAGAATATTGTAGATAACAATGAAGGTTTAAATAAACTCAAAGATATCCAAGTAAGAAATTTTGAATATAGAACTGAAGATGAGGTAACAGAATTACCAAGTAATTTAGCTGTAAAAAAAGAAGGTATACAACTTGGTGTTATAGCTCAAGAAATAGAAAAAGTTTTACCTGAAATAATTACAATAGAATCTTCAGGAGTAAAAACTGTAAACGCTGATAATCTAACTTGGTACTTAATAAACGCAGTGAAAGAGCTGTCTACAACAGTAGACCAATTAAAACAAGAAATTACAATTTTAAAAGGAGAATAATATGACTATAGAAGCTAGAACAGTAACATCAATTTTATCAGCAGGAAGTGATAGCGTTACATTAATCAATAGTATTAATACAGATGCTTCGTCAGTACAAAGAGTTGAAGGAATGACACAAGCTGAAATTAATGAAGTAGTACAAGCAAATGTAGACCATTTAGAAACTATTTTAGCGTATGCACCTGTTGATAGTGACGATGATACACCCAATGTAGCAGGAGCAGCAGATAGTAAAAAGACTACTCATGTTGCAGCTATTGCAACTGGCAAGGCGTATATCGCAGCTAATAGCTAATTTTTTTTGTAAAACAAGGAGACGATTATGGATGAAAAACAATTTTTATTAGGCATGTTACAAATTATTGATGTAGCTAGTAAAAGAGGGACTTGGAATGGTGAAGAGTTAGAAACTGTTGCTATTTTAAGAAAAGACGTGGTTGAGCAACTTAAAGAGTTTGCTGACCAAGAAATAACTACTGATCTTGAAAAAGATACAGAAACAAAAGGAGATGATTAATGACAATTCTTAATATATTTTCATGGATAACAACCATAATAGCTATTGCATCATTTGTTGCAGCTGTCACACCAACACCACAGGGAAATTGGTGGTTAGGCAAACTTTATCGCATCATTGACTGGTGTGCGTTAAATGTTCTAAAAGCCAAGGAAAAGCACAATGAGTAGCTGGTGGTCAAATTTTTGGGATAAAGTAACAGGCACTGAGCGTGTAAAAGTCAGATCAAGAAATAAAAAAGGCCATTATGTTGCAGATGATAAATCGACTCCAGATGTTAATGAGGCTTACACAACAGTAAGAAAAAAAAGAGGTAGGCCTGCAAAGGTATCTATCGACAATAACGAATAATGGCTACAGTAAAAGATGCGCTCAATGCAATAGAGTCTCACGAAAGAGAGTGTAAGGCTTTGTATAAAAGTATTGATAAAAGATTAGAAGACGGATCTAAGCGTTTTGATAAATTAGAAAACATGATATGGGCCGTTTACCCATTTATAGTTGGAGCAGTAATACTAGCGAGGTTTATATAATGCACGAAGGAAGCGGAAGATTTGGCGGAGACATGGATCGTAATGAAGTAGAAATGGATCTAAACAAGTTCATGTCTATGATTCAAGAAATTGGTGAGCTAAAAGAAAAAATTAGAGACTTAGAAGACGAAACAAATATAAACCCCTGGCAAAAAGTAATTCACTTAGCTAGAGCAATAGATGCCTGGAGAATATTTCCTAGGATATTTGTTGTGGTTTATATTTATCTTATGTATGAGTCTGTTATTTGGTTTATGAACCTGCCAGATCCTAACCTAGAACAATCAGCATTAGTCTCAGTTGTTGTAGGTGCTATGGGTGTTGTCTTTGGAGTTTATTCGGGTAAATCTGGACAAAGTAAAGGGTTTAAAGGCGAAGATAAATAATGAACCAAGCCATAGGCTTGATCGGCGACGTAGGCCTACCAATCGCAAGCGGCTTGATTATGGGATATTTTATATTTCTTATAATCAGACAGCTTATGAATAATCTAGTATCTGACATTAAATCTATCCAGGGCATTACAAAAATGCTTATTACTAGAGCCTCAATAATGAACAACGACATTATTAGAATCGATACAGTAGTGTCAAGTGCGCTTGACATACCTCCAGATCTTGAACGAATCGCTAGAGCAGAAAACTTTGTTGAAGACGGCAAGATTGATGCTAGACGCGATTAATGGAAATAGTTGATTTAATACAAAAATTTGGTTTTCCAACTGTAATGGTAATTGGCCTGGGATATTTTGTGTTCTATGTTTGGCAAACTATTAACAACACCATAGATCCATCTATAAGTGAAATGAAAAAGACTATTATTAGGTTGACGGACCAGCTACGACTTTTAGACCAGGATATGATACGATTAAAAGAGAAGGTTGATACTGTAACTAAAATCAGACAACAAAAAAAAGATGATATACAAAGAAAAAAATAAAAAAGAAGAAGCAGAAAAACTTTTTACAATACAAATTCTAGTTGCTATAGGCTTTGTTTTGTTTTTTGGCGTATTTGTGCAAAACATTGCAGCTGACCAGATAGTTCATAAATTTAAGTCACCTTCATTTTCTGGTATCGGAACTTCTAGTCACTATCTTACGATTGAGAACCAAGAGTTTAATCGTAAAATGTCCATAAAAGAAGAAATAAAGGCACTACAAGAGCAAATAGAGCGTGATAAAGAAAACACAACTTTAGCTAGATTCATTCGTAACCTGGAGTCCAGAATATATGCACAGCTTTCAAGACAGCTAGTAGAAAACCTCTTTGGAGATACAGCCTCTACATCTGGGACTATTGAGCTAGAAGGTAATATAATAACTTACACTAGCGATGGACAATTTATAACTTTAAAAATAACGGATCCCGATGGCAACATTACAGAAATTACCCTTCCTATTGGTTCTTTTACTTTCTAGTTGCGCTATAGTCGATGTTCAAGAAGATACCTTTGCACAAAGGTTTCCAAGTAAAGGATTAACAGAAGCAAGTATTTTTTCTTTACAATCAGAAGAATTAAAAAATATACAAAAACCAGAAGTACAGCCAGTAGTAGCTGTTTATGCAACTGCTTTTACTGATCAAACTGGACAAAGAAAAAGCAACAGCGAGTTTGCTTTATTTAGCACGGCCATAACTCAACAGCCAAGCACTTTACTTATACGAGCACTAAAGCATGCGTCTAACGGTGAGTTTTTTCGTGTAGTTGAGCGTGTGGGCCTAGATAACCTTGTAAAAGAGAGACAGCTTATACGTTCAGCAAGAGAACAGTTTGCAAAAGAGGGTGAAGAAAAGAATGTACCACCACTGCTGTTTGCAGGTGTCTTGCTCGAAGGATCTGTGATAAGCTATGATACAAACTTAAAAAGTGGTGGCGCTGGTGCCCGCTTTCTCGGTGTGTCTGGTAGTGCGCAATATCGAGAAGATACCGTAAGCGTTAGTTTGCGGATGGTTTCAGTCGCAACTGGTGAAATTCTTATAGAAGTTTTAAGCCAAAAAACCATTTATAGTTACGGAAGATCAAACGATGTCTTCAAATTTTATGAGTCTGGAACGGAACTTGTGGAATTAGAAATCGGATCAGCGCGTAACGAGAGCACTACTATTGCTTTGATGAAATCAATAGAAGCAGCAGTGGTTGAGCTTATTAAAGTCGGCTACGACAGGAGATTTTGGAAGCATGAAGAAATTAAAATTGATAAACCTTGCGATGATAATGATGTTGATTGTATCGCCAGCATACGCGGCTGATAATGAAATCTTCATAGATCAATCTGGTACCACTGTAAACATAGATTTAGAACAGCTTGGCTCTGGCAATATTATAGGAGGACTCTTATCCTCAGCTGGATCCCTAACCCCTTTCGACTTAGACGGAAATGCTTTTACGCTTGACATAAATCAAATCGGTGATACCAATAAATTTCTTGGAGATATATGGGGAGATAACGTAACAGGATTTTTTGAGTTTGATGGCGATAGCAATACTTTTACAATACAAGGCGATCCTACAAACACCTACGGTATTGATAACTCAAATTATAACGTCGATGTAACTGGTAGCACTAACACCTTTACCCTTAACCACGGCACAACTGCACTTGCTGCTACACTTGATCTTGATTGGATAATTAACGGTACTGGAAACCAAGTCACTAGTAATATTAACTATGACGGAGCCACAAATTATATGGACATCGACGGAAACTCGAACACTGTTAATTTCACTGGTTCTGGATATGCAGGCGGTTATTTTTATTTAGATCAAACAGGTAATAATATGACCTTTAACGTGCAACAATTGAGTACCCAAGACAATGACTGGCTTAAGATCATATCTATATCCAACAATACAGGCAGTAATACTTCTACTGTTTGTGTCATTCAAAACGACCAAGGCACAAGCACAAGCTGCTGATATAGGCGATATATCTGAGCTTAACGGCCAAGCACAAATCGTTAGAGATCAAGCCTATCCAGCAGAGATACAGTTTGCTATTCAGCAAAACGATGAGGCTATAACAAACAACGGCCGCATGGCCATAACTTTTTTAGATGATAGTACGGTCCGACTGACCGAGCATAGTCAGCTAATTGTAGACGAGTATATTTTTGATCCAGATCCATCTAAGTCTAAAATGGCCCTTACTTTTGGACTTGGTACAGCTAGGTTTATAACTGGCAACCTAAACCGTATAGATAAGCAAAACATAAAGCTAAAAACACCGACTGCAAACATCGCGATTAGAGGAACAGATTTTTCGGTTACGGTGGACGAATTGGGCAAAAGTCTTATAGTGTTACTTCCAGATGCTCTCGGTTTATCAAGTGGTGAGATTGAAGTAATTACTGCCACAGGATCTGTGTTATTAAACAAACCTTTCCAGGCAACAACTATTTCAGTTTTTGAAAGCAATCCAAGCAAACCAGTAATATTAGATCTTAGTTTAGAAATGCTTGATAACATGCTTATCGTTACTCCACCAGAAGAAAAAGAACAAATAAGCGACGCACAAGTATCTGCAAAACAAAACAATGTTTTAGATTTTAATGACTTAGATGTAGATTACTTGGCAGAAGATTTTTTAGGTGAAGATCTAACTTTTACAGAGCTAGATATAAACTACCTGGATGTTAATTTTTTAGAAGATATGCTTAATGTTTTAGATGCTTTAGAAGTGCAAGAGGAAGAAGATCAGTTACAGCAAGCCACTAGTATTAAGATTGCTGGTACAGCAATAGGCCAGGACACAGAAACGCAGATTACAACTATTGTTACAGGCCAGGTTGTAAGTTTACGAAGGAATGTTAGCGGCTCTGCTCGTGTTGATATAGACGGCGGCGGATCATATACCGTCATTTTTATACAAGATGGTAAATCAAATGTTGTGAGAGTAAACGGTGGATCTGACTCTACAATTAAAATAACGCAGAGTAATTAATGAAAAGACTATTATTACCTATACTTATAATACTAATTTTACCTTTGGTGTTTCAATCAACACCGACAGAAATACTTAAACTAAAAATATTTGATGCACTGGTTGCAGAACAAGAACCTTCTGGTAATTTTGTCGTTTTAAATATTACAGAAGAAGATGTAGCAAAAGAAGGTGGCTGGCCCTTTCCGCGTCAAACTCTCGCACAAATACAAATAGATCTTATTAATGCAGGAGCTATGGGAGTTGGATGGGTAATAGCTTTTCCACAAGCAGACAGAATGGGCGGTGACGAGGTATTCGCACAAACACTCGGATATGCACCTTCTGTGTTAGCAATGTTTGAAAATGACAATGGTAAATATCCAAAAACTACAGGAACAATTATAAAAGGTAATGACGTTGGTGGTATGCTTACTCCAGGTGTAGTACAAAATATCAACATACTACAAAATAATGCAAATCAAGGTATAGCTACTGCACCAGTTGACATAGACAACCTGGTAAGACGAATACCATTATTATTAAAAACACCAGACGGCTATGTTTCTTCTTTTGGCACAGAAGTTTTAAAAGTATTAACTGAAACCAGAAGCTATATTATTACCACGAATGAAAATGGCATACAAGAAATTGCAGTCAGAGGATTGCCACCAATACCTACAGATAATTTTGGAAGAAAATGGATCAGCTGGGTAAAAACACCAGAAACAAATTTAGAAGAAATGAATGTTGCTGGTAAATTTGTATTTATCGGAATTACCGCCGCAGGAATCCAACCACAAATTGCAACCCCAGTCGGTTTATTAGAACCTCACAAGATTCAAGCAGCATTATCTGAGTCAATTTTGATACAAAACTCTCCACAAATCCCAGATTGGCATTTAGCGGCCGAAATTTTAATTTTTGCAATATTTGTGTCGCTGACGTGGCTTGTAATCAATTATCTCGGTATAACCAAGGGTGTAAGTATAGCTGTAATTTTACTTATCACAGCGGCTTTCTCAGAGTTTTTTAGCGTGCAAAAAGGCTATTTAATAGATTTTTCATGGACTTTCGTATCACAATTTATTGCAGGAGCTGTTGCCTTCTATTTAAACTTTAGAAAACAGTTTAAATTACGTCAACAGATCAAAAAACAGTTTGAACATTACTTAGATCCGAGACAAGTTAAACAGCTCCAGGACAATCCAGATCTATTAAAACTCGGTGGCGAGAAAAAATACTGCACATTTTTATTTACAGATCTTCGTGGTTTTACATCTTTAAGTGAAAAACTGCCACCAGAGGAAGTCACCGACATAATGAATAAAACTTTAACAGTCCAGGTCAACGCCGTGCAAAAACTTGGCGGAATGACGGACAAATTTATCGGGGACGCAGGTATGTTTATATTTGGAGCGCCCTTAGATCTTAAAGATCAAGAAACAAAAGCTGTCCAGGCTGCTATAGATATTCAAAAAGGTATAGCCGAGCTTAACAAAACTTTATCTACTCCAGTCCAGGTAGGAGTAGGATGTCAGTCGGGAGTAGCAGTGATTGGTAATATGGGATCTGATACTCGGTTTGATTATTCGGCAATCGGTGATCCTGTAAACACAGCTGCAAGATTAGAGTCGGCAACCAAAGAAGTTGGTGTAGATATTTTAATTGGGCAAGAAACTGCAAAAAATTGCAAACTTGTGTTAAAGTCTCTAAAACCTATTAAAGTAAAAGGTAAAAAAGACGCGTTACAAATATGGACAATTTAAAAAAATTAAGTATATGGGTTTTTAATTGGTTTTTATCTTTATTTCAAACTAGGTATAAAGTGACAGTGTCATTTAACAAAGAATATGGTGACTCAGATGATCGAACATTTATTACCAAAAAAATTTTAGTGCAAAAAGAAAAACACTTAAAATTTAGGGACGAAGATGATTGTATTATTGAATACAGAAGTGCAGGTGGCCTTAATTACATAATAGAGGAAATTTAATGCAACAAGTGTTTATAGGCATAATATTATTTTTAGGTTTTACAACCTACTATTTGTTTAATGAAAACAAAACATTAACTGCGAATAATCTTGTATTAGAAGGCGCTATAGCAACGCAAGAGGAAGCCATAACATCACTTCAAAATGATTTTGCGTTACAGACTGAACAAATGAATGAGCTTACTGTTAAAAGCCAAGCCGCACAAAGAGAGTTAAATAGATATACACAGTTTATACAAAATTATCAATTGTCGGCAAAAATACTTGCAGATCCAGAAGAAATGCAAAGGAAAATAAATAATGGAACAAAGCATATTATGGAGGACATCGAGAAAATCAGCGTCACTGTTGATGATCTTGATGATGGCTTGCAGTTGCAGCCTTCTTCCGACTAAACAAATAGAAATAACTGCAAAGCCTATGGACCGAACCATAGTACAACCAGTAATGCCTAGAGAAATAGATCTAAAAGAACCAATGTGGATAGCTGTAACACCAGATAATTGGGAAGAACAATTAGCTTTAATAGAAGAACAAGAAGGTGAAATATTGTTTTTAGCCATGACAATACCAGATTACGAAGTAATGGCCTATAACATGCAAGAAATCAAACGCTACATAACTGAACTTAAAGATGTTGTGGTGTATTATAGAAAAGTAACTACAAAACAGGATAAAGAAGATGAGTAAAACTCCAGATGCTTTTGTATATAATTGTGAACTCAAAAAAGTTATAGACGGTGATACTGTTCGGTTAGAAACGATAGATCTAGGATTTAGTGTTAAATTACACAATAAGTCTGTAAGGGTGGCCAAAATTGACACTCCAGAATCTAGGATCAACATAAAAAAATATCCAGAACGCGCAAAAGAAAAGGAGCTTGGGTTATTAGCAAAACAAAAAATGAAAGAATGGTTGGTAGGCAACATAACATTAAAATCTTATGGCACCGACAAATATGGAAGAGTATTAGGTGATATTTTCTGTAGTAAAGGAAATGTTGCTGACTTGCTTAAAAAAGAAAATCTCGCTGTTGACTATGATGGTGGGAAAAAAACTAAAGTATGGGGAGAATAACATGCAAATATCACAAGAAGGTTTATCGTTAATTAAAAAGTTTGAAGGATGCGAATTAAAAGCATACCACTGCGCCGCAGGAGTTCCTACAATCGGGTATGGATCTACTCATGGTGTATCTATGGATATGGAGATTACTCAAGAAGAAGCTGACGAATTGTTAATGGAAGACGTGGCTAAGTTTGAAGAAGCTGTCACCAGAGCAGTAAAAGTGCCACTTTCACAAAATCAATATGACGCAATAGTTTCTTGGACTTTTAATTTAGGGCCATCAAATTTAAGTAGTTCAACCATGCTTCGTGTTTTAAACGAAGAAAAATATGACGAAGTTCCAGCACAAATTAAACGCTGGAATAAGGCTGGCGGGAAGACACTCCAGGGACTTATTAGAAGAAGGGATGCGGAAGCCTTACTATTCGAGGGTAAGGAATGGCACGAAGTATAGCGATATGTAATACTACACCTAGGCCTAATACGCTTAGAGCTGAGTTGCATAAAATATCGTCGCTACCTTGTTTCTCAGCTCGATTATGAGTGAAGTATCTTTTAAAGATTTTGATATTTTATCTGAGCAAGACAAGGCTGAGGCTGTTGCCTTATTGCATAGATATGATCAATTAGAAAAACAAGATGGTTGTCAACAAGACTTTATAACTTTTATAAAACACATGTGGCCCGACTTTATTGAAGGATCTCATCATAAAATTATTGCTGAAAAATTTAATAAAATTGCCGATAACAAACTTAAAAGATTAATAGTTTGCCTACCGCCTAGACACTCTAAGTCTGAATTTGCATCAACTTTTTTCCCTGCCTGGATGATGGGCAGACGTGGCAATTTAAAAATTATACAAACAACTCATACAGCTGAACTAGCTGTTAGGTTCGGCCGTAAAGTAAGAAACATAATAGACAGCGAAGATTATCAACATGTTTTTCCAGATCTCCAACTACAAGCAGATAACAAATCAGCTGGCCGTTGGACAAGTAACCAAGAAGGTGAGTTCTTTGCAGCTGGTGTTGGTGGTGCTATTACAGGTCGTGGTGCGGATCTATTGATTATTGATGATCCACATTCAGAACAAGATGCGCTATCTCCGAAAGCATTAGAATCAGCTTACGAGTGGTACACATCTGGTCCAAGACAGCGTTTACAGCCTGGTGGAATTATTGTGATCGTAATGACTAGATGGAGCACAAAAGATCTGGTTGGTAAAGTATTAAACAAACAAGGCGATGAAAACGCAGATCAATGGGAAGTCGTTGAGTTTCCTGCAATCTTACCAGATTCTGAAAAACCTTTATGGCCAGAATTTTGGAAAAAAGAAGAGTTGCTTGGTGTTAAAGCCTCATTACCTATATCTAAATGGAATAGCCAGTGGATGCAAAATCCAACAGCTGAGGAAGGATCTATAGTTAAAAGAGAATGGTGGAATAGATGGGAAGACGCAGATGTGCCATCTTATTCTTATGTAATACAAAGTTATGACACAGCTTTTTCTAAAAAAGAAACAGCCGACTATTCAGCTATAACAACCTGGGCAATATTTAATAGAGGTGACGAACAAAACGATGAAATTATACTTTTAGATGCAAAAAGAGTGAGGTTTGA
>Ga0208645_1001406_pt1 | contig 21099 bp, 29 predicted proteins | sample VirMetDEL_Sep_01_FD_184519 | JGI IMG/M metagenome (GOLD analysis project Ga0208645, IMG submission 184519) | Aqueous microbial communities from the Delaware River and Bay under freshwater to marine salinity gradient to study organic matter... | ecosystem: Environmental > Aquatic > Marine >... | reverse complement strand
CCAGCTAAGTCTTCTTCTTTTCCCTTACATCCTGTCGCCCAATAAAGCTGACCGTTTAACCAAGCAGCACCACATCGAGGACATTCGGTACGATTGATAGAGAGATCAGATAGATCAGGCATACTGTTAAAACTATGCTCAGTGTATTTTAGATTTGCTTGATTATTTATAAACGCTACATCATTAATTAAAGACAAAAAAAGACCCCTCCCGAAGGAGAGGTCTGCACCCTTGCCGAAAGTTTATCAGGCAGGGGAGGTAGAGGTGTAGATCGAGGACTCGATAACACCATCGGGTTGCAGTGCAACATCCTGACGCTCGGGGGGCTCATCAGGAACGATCCAGCAAACTTCGCAGATTGCGAGTGCTTTGTCGTCGCCGGAGAGCTTACCGTTGGTAGCGCGAGGATCGTAGATACCCGAGCCTTGAGCCAGACCAGAAGCGGAAGCGCCGCCCAGGTCGGTGGTGGTGAACAGCTTCCACTGGGTCTCGGAACCAAGAGCCGAAAGGCTGCTGGAATCGATGATGTTGGTGGAAGCGGTGCTGCCGTTAGCGATAGCGCTGTTGGAACCGGTGATCGAAGTACCGAACTGACCGGACACAACAGTGCCATCGTCGAGCAGACCTTCGCCCACAGCGGGAATAAGGGTCAACTGAGGGGTCGCGGAACCACCGGCAACACCGGAGCTAACGAGGTCGCCGCCGTCAACACGCAGAGAAGCGCGATAAACGTAAGCAGTTGCAGGAACTTTGATGCCATCGGTGATATCAGCCCGGACATCCTTGTGGAAGTCGGGTGAAGGAACGATGACATTGCCGTTCAGGAAAGGCTGCTCAGCAGAGTTCTGACCAGAGCCATAAGCCTTGGTGTAGTAGCTCAGCTGGTTGGTGGTGCCGAGAGCTTGATAGCTCAGATCGACATAACCCACAGCCTGTTGTGCAATCCAGCCAGGCTGGAACACAACGCCGACAGGACCGCCAACCGGCTGGTTGGTCAGAGTGGTGTCGACACCGTTAGCGTTCTGGTACGCAACGGATTTTTCTTCGTGCCAGTAACGAAGAACGTTGGTGTAGTTACCAGGATAGATCTTGGCAACGTGAAGCTGGTTAGCGTTAATAGCCATTGTTAGTTACCTCCTCAAGCGTCGAAAGAGTAACCAACGGTCACGAAGTCTGCGTTGAGCAGTTCGAAACCAGCGTAGAGGCTCCAAATCATCATGATGAATCGCGAGAAGTCATCATTGTTGTTCAGGAGCACCTGAGCGTTGTTGCCGCCGATGCCGACACCAACAGACTGAGGACCGAAGAACATGCCGATCGCGGCATTGTAATCTTGGGTCGTAGACGCGATAGTGGCGTTCTGAGTCTGGGTGGGCATGTTGGTGGATTCGAAGAATCGCACGCCCTCGAAGACGAAGCCAGTAGGCATGATGGGTTCGCCGGCCACGAAGGTAGCCTGACCGAAGCCCTGACCCATGTAGATGCTGGCGTTCGGCTGCATAGCCGACATCAGCGGGTTGATCTGACCGTTACCGGGGTAGCGAGCCACCTCGCGGAAGTCAGAGTTCTGACGCAGGTGCATCAGGAAAGTGGGATCGCAAACGCAGCGATAGAACCCGTCCTGGTAGGTGGGGGTGTTGCGCTTACGGAGGGACTTGACCACGCGGAGGAGGTCGTCCTTAACGTCGAACTTAGCTTGCTCGGCGTTGGTGTAGCTAAGAGCGCCGGTTGCCAGATCGCCGGGGAAGTAGTAACCGCCCTGGGTATCGGAAGATTGGCCCTTAGAAACAGCTTTCAGGAGTTCGTTGATGAACACCCGATCGCGCCACCGACGATAGTCATCGAGCAGAGTCAGGCTGCCGATTGACTGGTGGAAGGTGGTCAGGTTGCCCGTATCGAGCAGCAGGCGCTGCGCAGTGATAAGAGTTTCCCGAGCGATCTTGAAGGTAGAAGGCTGGGTGGGGTCAGAAGGATCTGCAGGACCGGTGTACTCCTTGAGAGTCACCAGAACTTTATCCTTGACAATATTGCGGCTGTTAGCAGTACCGATGGTCTGCTCAGCAGTACGCTCCCGAGATTCTTTAGAGCCAGGGTTACCGAAGAAGCGGTAACGATCTAACTGAACCGTCTGACCGGGCTGCTTGGAGAAATCGTGAACGACCACCGGCTCGGCAGCCATCTCAACGATGTAAGCAGGGTGCGGACGGTAGAGTTCGGCACCAAGAATCTTGGGAAAATCATTATCGATGAACATCGATAAGTGTCCCGAAGAAACTACAAAATTATCTTAGCCTTTTAACAGCTATATCTACATAGCTGCTGTCTCGTTTTTAGCGTTATATACCCTTTTGATTCGAGCTATTGACACCGGGACTGAAGGTGCGAATCATACCCCTGATGCCTTCTCCAAGAACACCGTAAGTACTGCCGTAGTTAGGAACGTACCTAGAAGATTTACCTCTATACGAATTACGAATGACTATGTTTTTTCCGGCAGCTACTTCACCTGGAAGAGCTTGAGAGCGAACAGATTCAACTCTTGACTCACAGTAAGAAGGAGGGTAATACTGCCACTCTGCTCTCGACGCTGTACCACTAGACGTCGTTCGAATTAGAGTCGGATACTGAGCGAGAGGGTATTGCATACCCCCACCTGTGCTTCCGCCGTCAGGAGCAGTGCCCCCAGTTTGAAAGGGTAAGTACTGTTGATTGTCAGGTACGTTGTTCCCGTACCAAACAAATGGTCCACGGTCCTTCAAGCCTGGTTCAGGACCAAAAGCTGTTTGTACCGTAGAGTTAGCAGTCGAAATAAGGCCTTGACGCCTAAATCCTTCGTATACAGTTAAAACACCTGAGGCGTGCTGATAAATATTTTGATAGTCAGTCCAATAACCCGATATAGCTACAGGTACTGCTCGCCAGTCAGTAGTTAAGTAGCCGGAGGAATTCGGAGGACCTGGAGTGATGTTACCGAAGTCTGCACCAGCATCGCGCAGTTGAACAAACGTTTGTTGCTGCCCCGAAGCATAAACATACCCACTCGAAGTGAGACTATAGGTATCTGTGAGATTTAAGTCAGATCCCGTGCGTTGTGGACCTGACTGTATGTTGTGATATAGAGATTTGTCGTAGCGCCAGTTAGTAAGAGCCGCAAAAGTCATGTTTCTTTGCTTTTTATACACTCTAAGTCAGCCTATTATTCAAATAGACCGCAAACTGAGAGACTAGTGTTTGAAAAATTAGTCTCTATTCTTGCTGTTGATGCGGAATTAGCCGGTAGCTCTATTGCAGGCACTGTGACTGAATCTCTCGTTCACCCACGGGGTAAAAGAGACTTTTTAAAGCATTTTTTACGTGCTTTATCAGTTGGGTGGCTCCTAGCTACTTTCGTAAGTCCTGCGGTAGCTGAAAAAATGCAACTCAGCAAGGCAGAATCGGTCGCAGTTGCCTTTGCCGGTGGTTACGCAGGCATAAAAATCTTAAATGCAGTCGAAATTATCGCTATTAAGAAAATTTCGAGCGAACAAAAAGAAGAAGATAATTAAAGTTGAATGTTTTCGTCAAAATTCTCTGGAACGGGAGGATTTTGAGCTTGATTTTGAGCAGAAGGACCGGGGTTAGCGCCTACGCGAGGTTTTTTGGCGTTATTAGTCGCTTCGTCGGGTCTTTTTGCGCCTAGAGCTTTCATGAATACATCCTTTTTCTAAAAATTAGCAGAAAAAAACCCCTCATGACGAGGGGTTTAAAAGGAGAACCACCCTTACTCACCCACAAAGGACAGTGAAGGACTGAAAAACTATATCAGGAAGGTTCCATGAACAAGAGTTTGGAGCGCAGAGCTTCAGGGCTCATGTTTTGAAGCATGCGCCAAGCGTTTTCAGGGGAGCGGCTCATGGCATCGCCGAAAGCATCCCACTGCTGCTGGGGTTGGATAGCTTGCTGACGACCGGCAGTAGCTGCCGGAGGTGCGGGCATGTCGTAGCTCTGGTTGTACTGCTGAGGAGCCTGCGCAGGAACGTCGCTATCGATGTCCACAGGCACCACTTCGGTGAAGAAGCGGTCAGTGTAATCAGCCAGATAGTCAGGGTTGGTCAGAATCTGCTCCATACCGCCCATACGCTGAGTGGCAGCGTCTGTTTTTTGAGCCTGCTGGAGGAGCATGTCCTCGAGCTGACAGGCGTATGCATTCAGAATGCCAGGAGCTTCAATACCAAACTGCTTAACGACCTCGACGCTGGCGGCGCTGAGTTCCGCGTTGCCGTTGTCCGTAGAAGTCGGATAGGAAGCTTGGGTCTGTGAGACGTTGGTAGGCGAGGTCTGCTGAACCTGCTGTTCCTGGTAAGCCCAAGGTTGGACCTGTGAAGGCTGACTCAGAGGTGTTGTAACCTGCTGCGGAGCCTGGGTCAACTGTGACGGTGCTACCTGGCTGAGGGACTGCGAAGGCAGACTGCTGATCACCCGCTCCAGGGAACCCATCGCTGCTTCCCAAGGATTGCTCGGGGAGGATTGCGACGTTGACTGGCTGGACAGGTTGCTGATAGAAGGGTCCAAAGCCGGTGCCACCTGCTGTGGCGCTTGGGCTGTAGGAACCGAAGCTACCGCCGGGGTAGCTCCTTGGGCCACCCACTGCGGGTAGGCGGTTGTTGAGCCCTGGTCGTTGGATACCGCCGGGGCTGCCGCCGGGGAGACCGGGCTCGGGGTCGAAGCTTGGATCTGCTGGCTCATAGCTACCCGAGTAAGTTAATTCTTCCGCAAGATGATCAAACGTCCTGTAAAGGAGCGGAGTGATATTCAGTCGTGGATCAGCCGCTAAGGGTTGATCAGGCGCAAGAGGATGCGGAGACTGCAACATCTGATTTAATAATACCAGGAATTGCTGCATTGCCGACTGTGTTTGACCAACCATTCGGAATGGAAAGCCTTTCAACATTTCGGCGCGTTCCGCTTCGGTCTTATCAGGGAAGAGGTATTTAATTGCCTCCACACTGTTAACACCGACTTCTTGCATGTTTCGGACGACGATTGATTTTTGCTGCAAATCAAATGCCGTGTCCTCGTACACATCGCCCATAAAGCGATAGGAAACACTGCGGTCGCCATCTTCCGGAAGACCGATGACGCCGCGAGGAACTTTATTTTTTTCTAGTGCTTTTTTAATATCTTCATCGAGTTTCATATCAAATCGACGAAGCGCCTTTTGATATTTCTCGACTGCTTCTTGAGTTTGTTCCTCAGGGGGATTAGGTTCTTTGAGTCCGCTCGCCGCTATAAACGACTCACGGAAAATCATCTCTTGGTGGTAAATCATCATCTCCAAGAGACGACAAAAACCATAAGTAAGGAAGCTTTTGTTTTTTCTTAGCGCCGTGGCTTGTGCACGACCCATTAAACCTTTAATTTCAGTTGCAGTAGCACCAGCTGAAATAGAGATTTCGTCCACACCGCCTAAGGCTGTGCGAATTTCTTCTCTAAGAAGTAGTGCATACCGATTCATGTCTCCGCTAATCGGGTCGGGCGTCATGTAGCCCACGCGATCGGACGGTTCGACGTTGGCGATGATGCGAGGTACACGAAGTCCTCCGCCCATCGCTGAACCAAAAGGTTCGCTGACACGAGTCGAAGGAGTATCCCGACCAGCAAATCCGCTTTGTGAACTGATTGTTGGGCGGAAAGTGCTTCCAGCATCACCAGCCTCGACCAGGTCAGACCGAGGGCGACTGGAGATCAATGTGGGATTACCAAAGAACTCAATGTTCTTGGCAATATTGGTGATCATATCGTTATGGAGCACAATTTGCTCCATAAACGGATCGAAATCACCCTCTCCTTCTGTTCCGCTTGAGTTTGGCTTATTCAGACACTCGACTGCTGGAACAAAACCAAGTGAGTTTGGACGACTCGTGGTTCCAGAAATACCAGCCCCAGGCTCGACTTCGAAGCTAAGTTCTGAATCAGACTCAGTTTCTTGAATAGTTTCAGCCGTAATGGACAAGCGGACGTAACGCTTGTTTTGGCCGTAAGTGTCACTAGGTAAACCCAGTGTCGCATTCTTGACCTTGTAGTCGTAAATAATTACGACTTCTTCAATCTGACCATTTATATCGTGGTAGACGCGATATTGATTTTTATTGAAAAAATAGATCTGATACTTTAATTTCTGGTCGGGGCGAAAATAAAAGAGTCCGCAACCATCGATAAGGAAGTTGCGGATAATTGCTGGAAAACGAATATCGAGCTTATTGAGCTCGATTACATCATGCAGAAATCTAGTTCTGCTTTTGTAAGTGTCTTGATCACAATAGAAAGCTAGACCCTTCTTGATCATCAAGAGAGTCATCTGCTGAAGATGGCTCAGGACTACCATTGTGGCAGCCTGATTTTGCCGACCTTGGGTTCGAGCAGCCTCTAAGATCTCCTCGAACTTATTTCGGATTTGAGTGGAGGCTGCCATTTAATCGATTACTTTTTCTCTTTGTACGAACGAGCTTTCTCTTTAGCTCGTTTCTGTTTGTCCATCTTAACCTCGTCTCCGCTAGGAGCTTTCTTCTCTTCGCGGTCTTTTTGAAACTTAGCTAGGACCTCAGCGGGCATTTTGTCAGCCATCTGGGAGAAGATATTTACGAACTCTCTCTATTCTAAGGGCTGCTTCAGGAAGTTTACTAACAGGGTAGGAAGTAATTAAATGATCTTGACGACCGAGCATGTCTGTCTTACCCTCTTCCGCTTGAAACTCGTCACAAAGTTTCTGTACCTCTGGTTTATCCCAGATGTAATACTCTGCGATCGAACTAAGTTTGCGACGTCGTTTTTCAGCATCACCCATCCAGCTAAAGTGCCAGCCAGCATCCCGATTACCGATATACCAGTTGTTGGTCGTGGCACGTAAAGAAGACAGGGTTCCGAAATCCCTTAACTGACCGACTGTGCTTGCTGTGCCGCAGCGCCAATCAAACTTTTCTCCTGTCGGGGACTCAAGCTGTCGATCAGCTCTGCCGTAGTGCATGGACATGCTTAAACGTACTGTTTTGTCCGAGTGCTCTAAAACAGCCTCTTTTATTTCTTCTAGCTTTTCTGGGTTTGCGATTTCATCACAATCTGAGCAAATAAAGAATGTGTCATCTGGGAGTTGAAACAAACCCACGCTCAGAGCGTCTCGCTGCCCCCTTTCTCTAATCCACGGGTCGGGAGCCTCTTCAATCGGAGGTAGTTCAACATGGAGTACTTGGACTTTTTCTTCGGGGATACCAAGCTCTCTAAGAGTATTAACGCAGCTAAACTCTTTAGGTTCGCCCCGGTGCGTACGATTCGCATCAGTAATCAAGAAACCATCTACATGATCGTAGAGAGTTTCAATACGGAGTTCTAATAATTCTTTCTCGTTGAAATACGGAAAACAGTCGATCAGCACGTCAGCGACTTCTGAGTAGCACTATGCTAACTCAGTCTTGAGTGTTTGCTGCTCGATTCAAGCGTTTCTTAGACACTTCGATCAAATAGTCTTTAGTACGTTCGACATTTTGATCGGCTTGTTCGTCCATCCCTGGATCGAACTGAGTATCTTCTCCAGTCGAAGGTCCAGTAGGAGGAACTGGACCCCCGTTAACTTGACTTAGATCTGCTTGAACTTGCTCGCCAAAATCCTCTGACGACTCGCGTTCCTTCCGACGTTGACCTGCTGCAGCCGCAACTGAGCGATCGTACCGATCAGAGAAAATATCTCCGTACTCGCGAAAATCAGGCATCTTCAATAGAGAACGAAAAGACCAGGTAAGTTACCGCTGACAACAGCAGTACAGGAAAGAGGGAAAAGCTGATTGCCTTGCAATTCGATTGCAGACGCAACTTGACCAGGAGCATCTGATAACTCGACAGCTAGGTAACCTTTACTCTGACTAGCGTCAGCTTCGAGAAAGATTGCGCGACAAGCTGGAAAATCAATTCTTTCCATGTCACCAGCAAGGGCCACTCCGAATCCACTTGCGTAGGGTAAAGCTGCAGTTTGAGCGAAGTACCCTCCAAAAGCTCGAACGTTCATCTTTAAGTCTTTTTGTCAGTCTAACTTACTTAGCTCAATCAGCTTTTTTAAATACCACTCTGCTTTTTTTAAGTCTTCCATACCGTTTTTATGTTTGAACCTCCAGAGGTACTTGAAACAGGACAGATGACAAAAGCTTTTTACGGAATCTTTTCCTCCGGCAGCAAGCATCGCATCGATGCACTCAATGTCACCTTGATTATAGTGGGTAGGATGTTCTACGTTTGACTTATCAGTAGATGGTGTCCACACCATATCTTCGTAGTCAGGATTAAAAATGTAGCTCAAGTCATCGTTGGGGGACGTCATGTCAGTATAAAAACATCGTTTTCGTGTCGATAATACTCTGATTTTTTGGTAGAGACAAAGAATATTTATTATCCAAGTGTTCGACTAACGCATAGTCAGGTATTACGACTGAGTCACCTTCAAGGGCAACAGGTACAACTCGACGATGTTCTTGCCAGGGTTTCAAATCCTCAAATGCGAGACCCATCGAAGCTCGGTCGGCAATAGGCCAGTTACGTTTACCTGTTATTGCGTGGCTGCGATGAGGGTTACAGCTCCAGCTGTTTACGTATTTATCAGCGTCCTCTTGATCCAAAATCATTAACCCTGCGTAAGGGTTCCCCAAGGTGGTGAAACCAAAAATATCTTTTCTAAAAGGTTTTGGAATGAACTCTGATTTAAACGGGATGTCGCCCCATACGCTTTCTGTAACTCCACCCAGTTTCCACTTTCGATAATTGTCAAACGGAACGAGCTTGCCTCCAAGACGCTCGACCCGACAGAAGCCAGGCTCTAAGTTTTCAGCTTTTAACTCATCCTTGTATTTGTACCAATAATTAAAGTGTTTTTTAGTAAACACCATATCGTTCTCTGAGTACATGTAAAAATCATGAGTTTTATCTAATACCTTTTTAATAAAAGCAGGTTTGTGAGCCCAGCAAAGGTCGAAGCCTTGATACTGTTCTCCAGCTACGACAAAGCCGACACGCGGCAGTTTTACATGGGAAGCAACGATCAGTGAGAATTCATCTAGGTCGTGCCGATGATCATTATCGATATAAATATCAATATCGATGTCCAGGTCTAAGCTCTCGTACCCTTTAAGTACTTTTAATGTTCTCTCTACTCGACTAAGAGGATTATGGGCAGTGAGCGCTATGTAGATTGAAGCCATTAGTACTCAACAGAGAAATTCCCACGACGTTGAAGAAACGTAATCAACCAGGTGTATGCGTCCAGTAGGTCGTCATGGGACGTAGCACCGACATTAATCAACTGATCAGTTAATGCGTCGAATTTACGGTACTTGTTAAAGATTACTTTTTTGTTCTCAAGCAGCCCAAGGGTTCCTCTAAACCGGGCAACTTTATCACCACGGAAACCTTTAACCTCGTGGATGTGCAGGTTTCCTAGACCTCGTTCATTCAACAAGACTCTCTTAAGGTCTGCGGCAAGAGAAGCTTGATACGCCACTGCTTCAACTACCAATGTGACCGTGGAGTAAGTGGGGAAGTACTGATCATCTTGAAGTTCAAGAATCCCCCATTCAACTAACATGTCACACAAAAGATCTATTTTCTCAAGGTTTCCAATGGAGCGCACCTGGTGAGCATCAATGATATAGAACTTGTCTTTTAACCGACCTCCTAAAACAAAAGCGGTGTAGTCGGATGTTTCGTTTTTACTAGCTGAAAGGTCAATACCCACGGCGAGCGAGTCGAATTCTGTAACGACTTCACCCTTGATAATCAGATCCGGTGAAAGAACAAGATCCGAGGTCATCACTGGTTGTTGCTGGTACTGGAAAGCAAAAGCAACAGGGTCGAGCTCTTTCTGCTGTTGTAAATATTCAACAGACCACTGTTCAGGCCAGTAGCTAACTGCTTCACCTTGAGCGTCATAAGTAAGAGCTTCTTGCGAAACCTGTTTCCAGCCTTTCGATGGAGAAAACATCGTCTTGTGGATATCAAGAGGATGAAATCGCGTACCCAAACAGATAGAGCGGCCACCTTCAAACACAATCGGAGCAATAACAGATGACCAGTTATTATTCATCTCATCCCTAATGGCAGGGTTCTTAATATCCGCACTTGACTTAATAGGGTCATCTACAATAACTAGGTGCGCACGTTTAGACGTGATGCTTCCTCGAAGACCTGCTGCACGCAGAGTAAATTCTTCGTCGCCCACACGATCAATGCCGGCGTAGTCGAAATCGATCGACCAGCCGATGTCGCTTTGCATGCCTGACTTGAGCTTGACCTTGGGGAAAATCTTTTTAAAAGACGATGAGTCGATAATCTGTTTGATGATTCGACTCTTAGGTATTGCTGTCGCGATGTTGTATGAACAATAAATAATTTGTAGGGGCATCCCTTTGGTTGTGTGTCTGCCGATAATCCACGCGGTGAACATGTTCAGCACCGTGGACTTAGCGCTACCGCGAGGAGCAAGGATGTCTAAATTTGGACCTGCGATATCTAAGAGATACCTGTTGCTATTTCCTGTTATTAGGTGCTTATGCCACTCCAGCATGTGATGAGCTGGAGCTTTATCCATAATTGTACAGAAAGTCAAGAAGTCATCTTGAGCTCTTGAAAAAATGCTATCTATAGTGCTATCTGTATCCTCTACAGCTCTCTGTGCTCTGAGTTTGAGAGCGCGGCGATATGCAAATGTTTCCCTGCTAGGCATTATCGATTAGTGTTTGTATACTGATACCGAAATTCTAAACCCGTATGTCGAAGATTCTTTGGTACGGAGATGCTTGCTCGAATACTGGTTTCGCTCGTGTCACGCATAGCATCTTAGATCATTTAAGCAAACAGCATGAAGTAGTTTGCTTTGGTATCAACTATAAAGGAGATCCCCATGATTATCCTTTTAAGATCTATCCGGCTGCCGCGCACAACCCGCAAGACGTGTTTGGCATAGGCAGAATCCAGAGCGTTGTAGAGAAGGAACGACCTGATTACGTAATTTGCTTAAACGATATCTGGATCGTTAATCAAGTTTGGGAGCGTATCCATCTTCTTAAGTCTGCGTTGAATTTTAAATTTATCGCATATTTTCCAACTGATTCGGAATGGTATCCGCTTCCGATGCTCAGGTTTATTGAGCACTGGGACTTTCCGATTACATTCACGCCTGAACAAGCTCAGCGCATCATGGCGCATGGGGTTAAACCTAAAAAATTAGGTGTTATCCCGCACGGGTTGGATCAGGGTAAGTTCTTTGAGATGGATCAGAACGAAGCGAGGCAACGTCTTGGTCTACCTCTCGACAAGTTCATCGTCTTCAACGGCAACAGAAATCAACCCAGAAAACTGATCGATCAAACGATCAAAGCTTTCGCTGAGTTTGCCAAGGACAAAGACGACGTCGTCTTGTACCTGAACATGGGTGAAAAAGATCTTGGTTGGGCGGTCACAGAACTTTTCGAAACTGAGATGAGAAGGCGTGGAGCAGACCCCACGGCGAAACTTTGTTTAACGCCAGCCATCAACTACATGGCTGCTCCCCCTGATGAACAACTAAACCTGATCTACAACGCAGTAGATATCGGTATCAATACTGCAAACGGGGAAGGTTGGGGACTTGTTCCGTTTGAACACGCTCTCTGTAAAAAGCCTCAGATTGTTCCTGCTCACACTTCTTGCAAAGATATCTGGAAAGGTAAAGCACTTCTTATCGACGTAGCTGCTTGGACGACAGATAAAGATTTGGGAGTTGAGCGAGGAGTCGTCAACTATATGCACGCCGCCGAACTCATTCAACTACTTTACGAAGACAAAGTATTCAGGGAAAAGGTCGCCGAAGACTGCTACGAAGTCACACAGAATCCTTCATATAGGTGGGATAAAATCGCTGAAGGTTTCTCTAAAGCCATGGAGCTTATCTGATGACACAACAAGTTCGATATAAGACTGCTCTCAAGTACACGCAACTCCCCGTCAACATCCGTCCAAAGACGGGCTACCCAACGGTTTATCAGCAAGCTGATGATATCGGCGGGGAGTTTTCTCGTATCTACTGGGGTCTTCCTGAAAAATCTATCGCTAATTTCAGCCCTTGCTTGATCAACCACAAAGGGCACCACCTTATTTCGTTTAGAAGTCAGCCTGAACCCTTTGTCTTTAGGCACGATCAAAAATACTTCTATTACAACAACACACCTACCGAGCTGTATATCGGTGAGCTTGTTTCGAAAAACAAAATCGAAGGCGCTAGAAAAATCAGGACCGCGCCGCACCGATTGAGTTATGAAGATGGACGTCTGTTTAAAGCGCCAGACGACGAACTGTACATGCAGTTTATTACTAGCTCATACGCATCTAAGTGGGACTCTTCAGCCCACGCCATGATCAACCAGCCAAAGGTTTGCGTCGGGCACTTAACAGATTGGGGAGAAGTAGAAGATTGTATTTATCCACCTGTAGGTAACAACCTTGTACCTGGTAAAGCGGAGAAAAACTGGTGCTTCTTCACCGAAGGGGAAAAACTAAGACTTCTTTATTCGACACTTCCCTTAGTTATTAAGACACCTGGAGAAGGAGATGTATATATCGAATCAGATTGCTTAAAGAAAGTAGTGGGACAATCCCCGACTTTTAACTCTACGGCACCGATCAAAATAGGCGACGAGTGGCTTGTCTTCTTTCACTGGAAGTACATGGCCTTCGACACAACGACGCAGCGCAGTCACCTTCTTTATCACCTTGGTGCGTACACACTAAACGAGAAATTAACCAAGATTACTCGTCAGTGTACAGAGGCTCTATTCAGTGGCTCGACTAACGATGATTTGATCTGGTGGACTGATTGTGTAGGTAATCCAATCTCGACTCAGCCCGCTTGCATCCTTCCTTTTGGAGGTGAATACGTCGAAGAAGATGACACGATCGAGTTAGCTTTAGGAGTCAACGACAGTTTTATGGGCATCTTCAAATGCCCGTTGGTTAATATCCTTGGACTCCTCGAGACGGTCTAGATAATTAACGATGAGATCCCTGAGTTCGGTATATCTAATAAACCAGTCAGGGATCAAACCAAAATGTGGCAGATAATTACGGTCATACTCAGTATCCTCAATAAACTGAATAATTCTCTCTTTATCCGTCACGACTTTTCTTCGCGTTCAATAGTTGACCAAACAACGATAGAAGCTTCGTCAAGTAGATCCGACATCGTCGGTGAATCTTCGAAGCTATTTACAAGCTCACGTAAACAACGATCCGCACCAGCAAGTAGAAGGCCACGGCGATCAATACCATCGGTGAGCTGCCGAACAGCTTGAATATGAGATCGGAGTTCTTTTTGAAGGACACTAATTTTCGTCGCCGCCGTGGCGTGATCCAGCATTCCGGTCAGGGTCATCTGCCGAACGTTATCAATATCCATTTTCAGGCTATCAATTTCGATCAGAAGCACCTTCCGTAGGTCTTGTTTAGGATACTTTTCCTGGATCCATGCGGATAAGTCGGCAATAGAGCCGCTAAAACCAGGACGGAGAAAACGAGCGAATAAATAAGACTCAATCTCACTAGTGCTGTTCTTGACATAGTGCAAGAAAGCGTCCTTCTCTGTTTTACCTAGCGTACCTAGCCAAGCCCCGACAGTATCAGTATCGGAGACTTGTGTCGTAATCATCCGAACCACCGTTGTCCTGCAAACGCACGTTGAGATGCGTCAGCTCTTAAATCTTTGGTAGCAGCGGTATTGGCACGAATTCGAGCAATGTCACCTTCCGTCCTTGCTTTATTAAGAGTGAGGTTGCCCATGATGTTTTGGTCACCGAGCTGAAGTTGACCAGCAATTCGTTGTGCACCCGTGGCAAGAGCACCTTGTGTAGTCGCCCGAGTCGTAGCAAGGGTTCCAAGGTTTTTGGCAAATTGCTGAGCAATATTTGCCTTAGACGATTCTTGAAGTGCACGAATGCCTAGATTCGTTTCTCCAAGACTCTTAGCTAATGTGTTGTCCCCTTGGCGTGCGGCTGCGGCCGCTTGAGCCATGAACTGAGGATCAAGAAGGGCAACACCGAGTCGAGCTTTACCAAGATCTTCTTGAAGACCAAGCCCTTTGTTAAGAAGATTGGCGACTTCACCGGCTTGAGCCTGAGACGCGAGGTTGCCACGAGTGACGGCATCAGCGAGAGATGTTGCTGAACCTTGCTGAAGAGCTTGAGCTAAAAGAGCGTTAGCGTAAGTGCTTCCTTGAAGAGCTGCTCCAAATTCGTTAGTGGCGAGGCTAAGTGGGTTTTGCGCTGCAGCCGCTTGAGCACCGTACTGAGCATAAAAATCTAGAGGACTAGACCCAGAACCTTGCGCGGACCCGCCCGAGCCAGTGTCGTCGTCGTCGCCTCCGCCTCCACCACCGAAGAGACCGAAGATATTGTCGACAAGACTAGTAGCGGCTGCCCCGCCAATTGCGGGGAGAATTGCACCAAGTGGCATCAGTTCGACCTCGGTAACTGGATGTTGGCACCTTGAACAGGACCAACAGCCTTATATAACGATGATAATCCACTCATGGGCGACATAAACGCTTGCACAAGTTCAGTATCGGGTCGACTTGCTTTATATGCCACCATCGTCAGAGCTCTAGCCACTTCGGCCTCACGTATAGCGTTTGCTTGATACTTCGCGATGTTCTCGTCAATTTTCCTCTTTTCTAAAGCAGTCTTAGCCCTAAGACCTTCAATTGCCTGTTCTTGCTCTTGAAGAACTTTCAGGTAAGCAAGTCTGTTAGCAAGAGCTTTGTCATCAAGCTTGCCTGCGCGAATATCTTTTAAAATTTCGGAGAGCTCTTCGGAAAGTGTATTCTCTCGCGGGACAGTAGTTGCTTCTGGATCTGGCCGAGGTTGAGTCCGCCTCTGGTCTTGAATCCACTGTTGATTTACCATTAAGGGATCCACCCCGTCTGGGACGTTGTAAGCTTCTATGGGAAGTTGTTGTGACCCCTGAGGAGCAGGCCCAGTAAACTCAGTGCCTCCTACAGATTCCCCAATTTGGTATCCAAAACGAGGTTGATTAGCCTGAGGCTCTGAACTTTGGGCTTGAGCGAGTAATACTTCTTCAGGAAAACGATTGAGTCGAACTCCTGCCGTGGGATCCAGACTCAGACTAGGAGTATTGATCTCACTAAAAAGGCGTTGGATTGTTTCGTTTAATGCCATGATCAGTACTGATAAGGAGAGGCGGATTCAGTCCGTGTTTGCGTAGGCACGCCGTTGTTAAAAGGACCTCGTTGTTTTAAAAGCTCAATAGCCATCTGCATAGCGGCTGAGTTAGCCTTCACTTCTTCTTGAGCAACAGGTCCAGATTGCTTAGTAGCTTCAAGTGCTCGCTCACGTGGACCCCATTGAGCAGCAGAATCTTCAGTTTTTTGTATATCTTCAGTGAGGGTTAGACTGGGATCCTCCATTTCATAATATTCTTTCAAAGGAATATCATTTTCAAGAAAAATGTTAAGGAAAGATTGTGCTGCTCGTGTTGGATTAACTAGAAAAATATTCCCTAGTTCTCTAGCGGCATTTCTATTCGCGACATCTTGTCGAATTTCTCCTTGATCTCGAAGACTAGGAAGATATGCCGATTTAGGATCAGTACTGTTTTTTTTGTCTGATAAATTATCCAGGAATCTATTAAAAGCGCTATAAGCTGCTACGCCTGCCCCTGTGAGTCCCGTTCCGAGAGCCGTTAAACCTGCTGCACGTAACCCACCCGCAGGAACGTTCGCCCCCGCAACTCTAGTGGTGGGTCGAAGAGACTTATCCGCAGCCCTAAGCCTTTCAGCTTGCTCAACAGCTTGTTTGCGTAAGATTTCCGCTGATTCAGGGGAAATTTTCTTTGCAACTACTGCTGCATCAATCTCCGCAATCGCTTCTAGAACTTTTCTAAATAGTTTGTCCATCAGCTTCCAGCAGGGTTATCGAAAGAAGTACCGCTAAGTGGCTTTTTCATCTCTAATTTTAACCCTTTATCGTTTGACGCCGCAGGAACTTGCATTGCTTTCTGATCAACAGAAGGCATAGCTGCAGTTTGTGGAAAGTTAGAAGCTAAATACCGACGCATAAAATCCACAGGATTCTGCATTGGGGCTTCTAGTTTGACGTCCCTCTCTTGAAGTTGTTTCTTTACCTGGTTCATACGCTCAGTGGTTGATACTTGACAGAGGGAGGAATCGAGTTCGAAACTGGAGCATTCAGCATCGAATAATTAGAAGCATCAGAAGGAGTGTCGTATTCAGCGGGCCGCTGCGAAGACAATGCCTCCATGTGCGCATTTGCTTCTGCGTCCATCTCATCGAGCATCATGAGCATCTCCATGACAAGCTCGGGGTTTTGACAAATCTGCTGAAGCAGTTCCGCCAAGTATGCGTCACGAGAAGGTTCTTCGGGTTCAGTCCGAAGACGGGAAGCAATCTCAGCTTTGACCCGTGGATACTGAGTATCAGGGTAATTATTTAGAGAACGAGTCGCGCCCGTGTACATCTCTTCTGAATAATCAGGTGACGGCGGCCTCATCACCATAAAGTCACGCAGCACCCGAGAAACCATGGGTGCCATAGCTGCTTGCTCTGCAGCCGTGGTCGGCATGGGCTGACCAAGCAGGCGAGCAGCTAAAGCATAATCAGCCTGAGAAAACACCAGAACCTACCGCGACAGTTAATTCTATTGTACTCTTTATTCCTAAAACGTCGCCAGGCGTAACATCAAGAGTCAGGCAGATCTTTTCAAGAACATCTGGCGACGGTATATACCGTGAATCAGAACATATTTTTCTGGTCGTTGTCGGCGACAACGCAGCAAGTTTGCTCAGACCAAAAGAAGAAATATTATTCTGGTCGAGAATAGTTTGAAGGTTATTAATTAAATAACCGCTTGCTGTGTGAGCCGAGTAAAAAGGCATCAGCCGAACTTGAATCCTTTTGAGATATTGACCAGTCCAGTTCCACTGAAGTGACCAAATGAAGTGATATCGATCTTGGGAGAATCGATTATGCGCCAGGAAGGCATTTCGCTAGGGAAACGAATGTCGTCCAGGAACAACCACCGTGTCTTCTCCGGAAAGTCTAGTGTGGATAAAAGACTGTAGAACTTACGTTCGAAAATTCCGTCTTTAGGACCATCGCACATAATGAAATCTGCGTCACACAGTAACTCCTTAAACCGCTCGAAAATCTCAGGTTCCTGCAGGTCTTCTATGTGCTGAACTAGACGCCCCGACTCAAAATCCTTATCAGTTAAATAAGTCGTGGGGTAACTACGCCAGTCGTTAACGTCAAAAGTAATAACTTCATCTTGGTCATCAGAGAAATCCAGCATCGTTCGAGCTGAAGTACCCAAATGAGTTCCAATATCTACGAGCTTTAGAGGACCCGCAGAACGATCAAGGTTATAGATGAGGCCAGCCAGAACGCGGTAGTGATCACCAGGAAAAGCATTAACAAAAGGGTTAGCGCAATCAATCCGGCAATCCGCAGCTGTTCGCACAGCTTTGAGCAGATAATCCCAATCTGCGAAACTCTGAGCTGCGGGATCATCATCGACTGACCAGCATGCGCTCTCAATAGGGTGACGAACTGACTTCATGATCAAAAACCGAGATGCTTGCGGCGGACGAAATCTAAGTCATAAGTCGTGAAACTCACAGGCATGTCATCCAAATTAAACGGTGTCTTATATGTTTCTCCGTCCACATGACCCTGCCAGGCTTCGCTCCATTTCATATGCATATACTTCTTGTTCATTTCGTGAGCTAAGTGAACACCATTTGCAATGGCGGGTTCTGACCGCCAGGTCTGACTACCGTCCGAATAATCGTTTTTCTTTGTGCCGTGGTAGTAATCATGCTCTAAAGAAAGAACACGCTCAACGTCGTCATGAATAAACCGCATACCGTAATCCAGGTCTTCGCAGTAACCCGGATAAAGGTTCTCATCAAATAAACCGTACTTCTGAACCATCCAATCTTTAAGCAAGAAAATATCCCAACCTCCGTTCTTACCGTGAACGACACCAACCTCTTCTTTCTGAGCTTTTTCGTTCATCTCCTGTAAAAAACCAGGCTCGTACATCACATCGTGATTCGAGATAACCCAGTAAGGAGCTTTGATGAAGCTCTTAATAATTAAATTCCAAGCTCCGCTGCACCCCAGGTTTGCCGGCATGTGAACGACATGCACTTTCTTTACAAATTTGTGAGGTGTCGCAGCTAATAAATCTAACTCGCGAGTAATTTGACCCCGACCGTTGTTATTGAATATTACGAAGTTATCTACAGGGTAATCAATGCTATAAAACAATCGCCATACCCAATGAGGACAGTTAACGATTGCTGTACCTAGTACTGGGATTGAGTTCAATTTCCTTACTCAACTGGTAGCATACTAACACCAGTAATAACGATGTGAGCACTTTCTTCTGGACACCAGAAATTGATCTGATCGTTCCTACACTAAAAACAAGTTTTTTAATGCACCGGGATGACTCTGGTCTTTGTCAAGCTCACAGAGTAGGTGTACCAGAACAAGCTCTTATAAACTTAATCAAACAGCACCTGCCTAAACGAGGTGTGTTAATTGATTGTGGAGCTCACATGGGTGTCTACAGCATTTTGCTCTCTGACTACTTCGATAAAGTTTTTGCTTTTGAAGCTCAAAAGAGAACATACTTTCAGCTTTGTGGGAATTTATTTTTAAATGAAATTACAAACGTAACCCCCAGACACGCCGGGGTTACCTCTAACGGCAAGTGTCACCAAGACATGACCTTGTACGTGGTCAGCGAAGACGGAGGTGGATCTTCGTTTAAGAAGCCTAAAAACCAACCTGTGCTCTCTGAAGAGAAAGTACCGATGTTGGCTCTCGACCACATCAACTACGGTGGCCCTGTGACGATGATAAAACTAGATATCGAGGGTTATGAACTAGATGCCTTAAAAGGCGGAGAGCTTATTATTCGTCAGAACAAACCTTTAATTGTTTTCGAAAGCAACCCAGGAAGTGAAGACCAAAGAGCCGAGATATTCACATTGCTCAGCTCCTGGGGTTATCAGATTGGCAAAGTACAAGGTTTCGAAAATATGTTTATAGCTGCCCCTGCTGATGCTTGAGGAACCTGCTAAATGCGCCTGTAGGTGGCTTGTATTTTTTAGATGTCCCTCCCCTGTACTTACGGTTCCGACGATCGTCGTTAACGTAGATTCTATTTCCGTTTTCGTTTATGTAATATTTACCGCCTTTAGCCCCCACACGTAATTGTCTTCCATACCAGTATTCGTCGATAAACTCATCTGACGTGTTCACTTACATTTCGTGTAGGACGGACAGTCTACCGCTTCGTCTGTGTCGCATTCAGGGATATCTAAAGAGCAGTCGCCAGTTGCTTTGTTAAAAAAATTGCAGCTATAACAAGGAATCCCTTCCGAGGTCACACTTAATTCGTTCAATGTTTCGCCGATAACGTGAGCAGTAAAAATTTTGCTCATCGCTTTGAAATTTCTACGGAGAGCAATTAACTCGTCATACGTTTCTGAGGAGATATCAAAACGTGTTTGACGAAAATCACAGGTCTGGCAAACATAACGTCTTCGCTGAGCGTCAGTTGTCTTCCTTGTTTCGGAAACTTTAAACGTACGAGAATCACACTGAGGGCACACAGCCATGTTGCTGTACGCCTGTAGTCCTCGAAGCTGTTCTTCTGTGTGTTTTTTGTGTTGAGCTGCCATGTGAAACAATTTGATAGTGAGGTGCCCGAGGCGAGACTTGAACTCGCACGACCTTTACAGGTCAGCGGATTTTAAGTCCGATCCGTCTACCGATTCCGGCACTCGGGCATTGCAAAGACTATAAGTGTTAGGAAGGTCACAGCGTGTATCGCTGTTAGCATACTGATGCTTTCTCTTACAAACCATGCCGGCGGCGTCTTTTAAAGAATTAATGGGTCAGCTAAAAGCTGATCCAACCGTGCAAATGCCAACTACAGGCAAAAAAGAGCTTGCTGATCACTACAACTTCACAGAAGGCTGGTACGACGCTCTCTTAAATAGCGATTACGCCATCGCAAACAACAACTCGGGTCAAAACATCCACATCGATCCGGCTAAAAAGCGACAAATTGTTGAAATTGGCGTCTACGAGGGTGCATCTAGCTGTTTTTGGTCTGATTTTTACCTGGATCACGAAGAATCCAGTCTGATCTCAATCGATCCCTTTACGGGAAGCGAAGAACACCTCCGCAACCCTGAACAATACGCTGGTTTAAGCAAGCTGGAGCGTACTGCACGCGAAAATATCGCAAAATCTAAGAACTGCGGGAAGATCGAGATTATTAAAGGTCTTTCACAGCACGTCTACGCTGATTTAAGCAAGCGTTTCGGCGATGAACCTTGGATTGATCTTCTTTATATCGATGGAGCCCACGATTCTGTGTCTGTGGCACGAGACATTATCCTCTACGTGCCTATGGTCAAACCAGGTGGTATTGTCTTCTTCGACGATTACGCACACCCAGATGTGAAACGCGCAGTCGACATGAGCCTAAATGCGTTTGCTCAGTTTGAGCTAGCGATGTTTACTGGTTGGCAGCTCGTAGGTAAGGTTTCGGAAGTAGCTAACACCCACGGTGACGCTTCCTGACCTAGGACTTATGGTCCTCCTTTTGTTACCTGGCATGCTTATGTCCGTACTTATTCTCTGGACACTCGCAGCCGGCGGGTAAGTAAAGCAAACTCTCCGAGATGTGCGCGTGTAGCATCTCGGAGTTTATTTGCCTTGCAGTTGACCCGGCTGGATGTGCGGGACCGAATCAACTCACTCTCCTTAAACGTGGGGACCCAGGAGAAGGAGCAGGTGCCTCAGGTCAAAGCCCTTACTCGCAATGTCACTATACACACATTCGCCGGTTTTGACGCGCGTCCCCACAGGATTTTTTTTTGCAGCAGCTTGCCGCGTACGACGTTTTTCTTTTTCACCTAGTACTCCTTACCTCTCCTAACTCCCTCTGACTCTGCCCCTCTCCTTGACTCTGCCCCTTCTCTTATCTCACTTAGCAC
>Ga0208645_1001404_pt1 | contig 21103 bp, 32 predicted proteins | sample VirMetDEL_Sep_01_FD_184519 | JGI IMG/M metagenome (GOLD analysis project Ga0208645, IMG submission 184519) | Aqueous microbial communities from the Delaware River and Bay under freshwater to marine salinity gradient to study organic matter... | ecosystem: Environmental > Aquatic > Marine >... | reverse complement strand
ATAAAAATGATCATTTATAAAATAATCAAATAAATCTATTTTATAATTCTCGCAGTATCTTATTATTTCCTCAATATCGCATCCATAATCATCTAAATAATAACTGGTTAAAACTTTTCTAACTTCACTAAAAGATAAATTATCCTCTAGTATCGTCCCAGTAACTTTGCAAATAATTGAATAATTTTTCATGTTTTTAAGTTTTTTGATTGATATAAATAAATTAAATATTAATTAAGAAGCCGCTATTATCTTTTTTTGCTTCACCCTTCGCTTTTAAGCCAACAATAACTCCTTTAGGATCATAAAAACGTTCATCTGAAAGATCGCCGTTAATTACTGGAAAACCAGCATAATGAGTCGGCAACTTATTAAATACGGCTGCGACATTAAAACCTAGCCTTAATGCTCTTAAACATTCGGCCCAATTGCTTTCAGATTTACTAAAAGTTATGTTTACCCTAGGATATTGTCGCTTTATACTGTTTGCCATACCTAAATTTTTAGTATACTCATAAAATATGACATTATTTGGCAATTCATTTATATCAAAATTAGCGTATCTTTTTAACTGTTTATAGTGGTTAACGTCACTTGTGCCATTTAAACGAAAAGCAATTTTTTTGTCAAAAGCTAGTGTACTGTGGTACATAATTTCAGCCGCCAATTTTTTGTAAAATTTCGCTGGGTCAAACAACATGAAATCAGTTTTTTGTATCCTAGCACTTATAACGTTATTAAACTTACCACGTCCAGCCGTGAATAAGCAAGCTTTAGTGCATCCTATACTAGCTTTTGGACAAATGTTAATCCCAAAATTATTTTGAATAGCTGGTGCAAGGTATAAAATATAGCTTTGTACTTCATTTTTAGATAGCTTTGCCGAAGCCGAAGCCATAGTTAATAAAGGCTTATTTAATCGGTTTTTAATGCCGTCTAAAATTGCTGGTTGAATTGTTTTAGTTTTCATCTTTAAAATTTTTTGATTGTGTAAAAAAGAATAAGTCATAAAAATAAATATGTTTTGAATTAAACAAATAAAAAAGTAAAAAAAGTTTTAAAAATAAATAACCAGGCCAAAGATCTAACACTTTTATGGACCAAAGATCAACCAGGAAAACAACTAACTAATTTGGGGCCATGGATCAACCAAAAAAACTACACCTATTAATAACAAAAAATTTTTATCCTAACTTCAAACAATAAGTTTATAACTTTAAAAGTTAAAACAAATAATTTCATGTTCTAACTTAAAACAAATTGTTGTGTATTGCATTAACTTTAAACAAATTGTAGGGCAGATCAACCAGGAGGAAAGCTAACCAGAAAAGAGGGAAAAATCAACGAAAAATTGGAGGCTCTAGAAAAAGTAGACGTATTCTGAAAAATTTTTTTGTTACTTTCGCCACTTGTTTGAAAATACTCTTCCAACCAAAAACAAAATACTTCGCTGAAAAAAGTTCGCTCGGACAGAAATTTTCTTACTATACTTCTTACTCAAACTTAATTACTTTGTAATTACTGCTTGTATCTACTTGGATACGCTTGGTTGTTTGCAGCTTGAAGTTCTATACAGTAATCGTATGCACCTCTATATTCAGTAAATATAACTGGTCGCAACTCATCCTTATCTATATCATATACCATATAAGTCGTTTCTCCATAAGTTTCTGTCCATAACTCTCCTCTATTACTGATTCCCTCTACTATGTAGAAATTCTTTTTATTACCCTTAACCTCTCCATACACACGCACTTCAATATTCTCGTTAAAGGGAAAATCTAAATAGACTTGTATCTTCTTCTTCATTCTTCTTGACCAAACTTTATAAAATAACTGATAACTTTTCACAAAAAAAGATTAGATATAAACAAAAAAAGGGATGCCGAAGCACCCCACGAAACAATCAAAAAAACCTATAAATGAAAAAAAAACTCATTTCAAAATTGTCCATCTCAAAAACCATTACCCCTCCCCCTATTAATTTGTTGCTCTAATAACATCTACTATCTTCATTTTGTTGAGTGGAACTAAACCATCCTCTCTGCGAATATAAGGAATTAATGGAGAACTTTTTAATTTATCCAGATACGTTTTTGTAGAGTGACATGATATACATAACCCCAGCAAATTATCCTCATTCCATCTTGCTCCACCCTTGACTAGTGGTATAACGTGGTCTACTGCTCCTTTACTTCCTTTACCTATAAATGTTTCCCTTTCACAAGCAGCACAAAACGCTTGACTATTTCTAATCATAATGCTAAACTTCCTCCACTTACTACTATTGTAAAAAGAATAGTTGTCATTAGACTTCTTCTTATCCCACTTTCTCTTACTTTCTTTTCTCTTAAACGTTGCCATCTACTATTATTTGACAGAGAACCATTCCCTTATTTCTAAATGATGGGTCAATCCCCCAATACACTCCACTATCATCCTTTAATCCAATTAATGCTAACTTATATGCGTCACGTTGATCCTGGTTACTTTTAACGTCATAAGCGTGATTTCTTTCCATACACTCCATAACAAACCTTTCATGATTCCATTTGCCCCCTTTGTCTAAAGGACTTATATCATGTATTTCAGAGTCGATAAACAACTCTTTACATAAGTCTATAGTAATCTGACTACACGCTTGATTCTGCCCTACATTACGAGCAATTTTAGCTAATACACTTTTACTAGCTTTATAATTAAATACTGATGCTTGTAGATTACTGTTCTCTATAACAATTGCTGATGGACTGTACTTTACGTTCATAATAAATCGTAGGAAATCAGAGTAATAACTAAATACTGTAAAGTCAATTTTCACTTTTCTTCTCTTCTTGGGTGTCGCTATTCCACTCGTCATTAAAGTAGTACAGAGTAACCTTTTTCTCCTTTCTCGTTGTAATCGTCAATGATTTTTGTGATTCGTTGTTCATAGATTTTAATGTTTTTATCCCAAATATCGAACACTTTTGGGTCTGGACTATACCTCTTAATTATTATATCGCAGTTCTCAAATTTAGGATTAAAGTAAACGAAATCCCACCACTTTCTACCAGTTATATACATCGACCATTGAACCTGGGCATAGTATTTAGCATCAATCTCTAAACTGTCCATATAGCGGACATATTCTTTACCTAACGGACATTTAATCTCTATTCCAGCATCATCATTTATCAATCCATCTGGACTTGTACCAAACAATATCCCTTGGCTAACATATCCAACATCATGCACTAAATTACCAGTCACTTGTGTATATCGTTCCTTTGCAACTGGTTCTAAATCGTGACCCCTTTGTTGAGCATAGTTCTTTAACTCTTCTACATCACTCATTCCATTAATCAATTCATCTGCTTTTTGATACATCATCGTATATGCACCCACTCCTAATCCATCTTCTCCCTTACCCTTAACAAGTAATGTATTGGAAGAAGTTCCACCAATTCTACCACATCTAATCTGATGCCACTCATCTGTGTTTTGGATGATGTCGTAGTGATATGTTATTGGCCCTAAATGATTTGTTCCTGGTACCTTCATAAGTTAAATGCTTTAATGGTATGCTTAAATGGATTGCCTTCTATATCAATCACTAACTCTAACATAGCATAGGCTATCTCTTTTATTTCTTTCTGTGCATCTGGTTTATAACGTAAATTTAAGAAATGATAGAATGACCTCCAATTAAACATTACATCCATTGTGATCTGACTGTTCATAGTCTTGAAAAATCTTGCACTTTCTTTTGCCCTCTTCCTTCCTAATAATTCTGTCAACTCAACTAGTGATTCATGATACAACTCATTCCCCCTCTCTGTGTGTTCTACTAACTTCTGTGTCCATTTCACGTTCCAATCATCTGGGTAGTATACTTTGTTTTCTTTCAACTCTTTGTATCTAGCTGACTCTCCGTTTATACTTACTCCAATGCGGTGCTTTAATAAATGGATATGTGAGGCTTGATCCACAGTAACTAAAAAGTGTAATGATGACTTTTCAAATGGTGTGTGATGTCCATTGTCTGCCAACATTTTTAATAACTTGGGTATTCTCTCTAACTTATCCTTCTTCAACTCTCTACTTGTACTTGTCCAAGCTGACTGTGCGTGTGTAACATCAGAACCATAAAACCCAATTAATTCTACTTTATTCATTTGTATAGTTTTTTTGAATTACTTATCATTCGATTCAAGATATGTAAAGATAATTTGAATAACTTATCATTCATCTAAATCAACTCCATTCTCTCCCATAATTTGAATAAACTCATCTTTACATTGATACATTGCTTTAAGAAACTCTTCATGCGTGTCATCTGGAACATATTTAGTCATTTGTCGTAAATACTGGTACATATCCCACGCAACATTTCGCCATTTGCTTCCATTGACGGCCATATCATACTCATAATTATCTTTTGGCAGATTAAATATTAATTTAGCTTTCATTGTTTTTAATTTTGATTAACAATAATTAGTAGTAATGCTTTTCGCTTGTATAATCATTAAACTCCATTTTATCAATCCAATCTTTTGCCTCTTCTAATGTTTTTAAATTGCCATCATTATTAACATCCATTATTAGCTTGAACTTACCCCACCAATTCTTTTTATACACATAATAAGCAGCCTTGCCGTAAAAATGCCGTTTTTTAATTAAGTATTTGGCACTACTTCTGTTGCCGTATGTGGCACATTGGTCCTTGTTATTTGTATCTTTCATTGTTTTTAATTTTTACTTGAATTAACAAATAGATACCCATAAAGGTATAATATTTGCGTTTTATTTTATTTTGTACCCAAAAGGGTATAATATCTTAATCCTCGTAATCTGGTTCATTGTCCTCTAATAATCTCGGTAACTGCTCATCAAACGCTTCATCTATCATATCATCTGTAATCCAAGAGGGTTTTTTATCCAAGTTAAAAATCTGCCATATATCAGCAGTAGTTTCTTCTGGATAACCAGGATCGCCATTACTCAAATACATTCTGCCTGGTCGATAATCGTATCTAAACTCTATCTCTAACTCAAAATACTCGTATTGAGGTTCTTCTCTTTCAAACCCTAAAACTCCGTACATTTTCATATTATTAGTTTTTTTCGATTAATTGATAATTAGTTCCATCTGTAATTACATAGCAATTTAAAGCTTCGCATACATCTCTAATAAAATTAATGGAAGGCTTGTGCTTTGCATAGATATTAGCCTTGGTACAAGATAACTTGTCAGCTAATACTTCAACGTTTATCCCTTGTGATTTAAGGAAAGATTTAAGTGCTTTTTGAAAGTTCATTTATATTCTTTTTGATTTCTAAAAAAAGCCAGTAACTCAAGGCTACTGGCATAATTACATCAACGTGCGTAATAAAGCATGAAAAAACAACTATGACCCTCTTTGTATGTCATCTATAGTGGATGGTATTCTAAACGCTATAATAATGCAGAATATAGTAAAGAAATAGCGACTAAACATATTCCACTCATTGTACTTAAAGTTTAGTTCAATAAGACTAACAGTAGCGTAACACATAGTAGTAGTCAACACAAATACTATTATTCCAATTACAAGTTCTTTAAATGTCATAACGATTCAATTTTTTTCTTTTGTGATAAAGTCAACTTGTGACCCCTTAATTTTAACAACTGTTCTTTACTAACGCTACCACTCTTAATTAATTGTATAGCCTCTTGTAATTGTTCATCGGTAATACCCTCTTCTTTTGCTTTTGCTGGAGGAGTCTTTGTTACTTGTCCATCGTCATCATCATGGCCTACTAGTAGATTAAAAGCTGCTACTAACGCATAACGCTTGTAGTATGTGATGGTTGATCCTAACTTCTGTACGTCTTTAACATCTGGAATAACCCAGGTACTAGTGACAGAGTGTGCTTCATTCTCAATATCGACAATATGTAATTGTAAATGTTGAAGATTTGTGTCAATATCGACATAACCTTGAAATGATACTGCTAACTTCTGTTCAGTTAGATGTGGTTGTAGAGCAGTCATAATGTCCTTAACGTACAGACTATAACTGTTCTTTAGGAATGGATTTTTGCCACTTTCTTTAATCCCAATCATCTTTGACTGGATGGCAGCGATTTTTTTGTAAATGCTCATTTGTACTGTCTTTTTGTTTATAACGGATGTAGTTCGATGTTATTGTGGATGTAGGCTAATAATTCCTTACAAATCATTTTATGCTTCTCATCAGTCAAATCCATAATCATATCTGTATCTCTAGTCACTTCACCAACCGTAACGTCAAATAAGTCAGCAACTCTGGTGTAAGTGTATATTGTAAGGAATCCAAGGTATAAACAACCCCTAACGATGTAATACTCTTTATCTTTTGGTGTGTAGTCGTTGAAATGCGGAGCATCCTCTAATACATCATATATAGCGTTTCTAGCATCTCTACTAAAAAGGTAAGCCATTCGCTCCCCCTTGATTGTTAGTTCCATCTTCTTGTGATTTACGGTTAATAACTCGTATTTGGTCAACAATAATCTCTTTGTTACTTACTTCTACTCCTTCCTTGTTTGTGTATGCGTTTGTACTAATCTTGCCTTTAACCAGGACTAAATCTCCTACCTCCATCTTTACATCTCGATTAAATAACTTACATGAGTGCCACTCTGTTTTACTCTGCCACTCTCCACTCTTGTCTTTGTAGTTCTCTGTAGTCGCAACAGAAAATGGTTTAAGGGTGTCTACTTTACTCTCGTAGATTTTGCCAACCCTTCCAATAAGCATTACTTGATTCAACATCTTTAACGTATTTTAATAATGATTCTTTTTTATAAAATTTAACTCTGTGTTTTCCTACTCCGCTGATTGGTCTAAAGAGATGTGAATATTTAGTTTTAATACTATGCCACTTGCCCTCTGACCAACCAGTAAAGTATTTAATCTCTGTACTTGATAGTATGTCCGGTAGTCTATCCCTCGCATACTTCCAATCTTTAATACCTAACTTTTTCAATTTGTTTCACTTGGTTTAGACTAATATAGCCAAAATCCTTGTTATAACCTACTAATCTGCCATCTTTCTCAACTACCTCAAATACCTTTTTCTTCTTTGCAATAGGCACTAAAAACTTCTCTCCTTTCTTTAATTCAGACATATATTAAATGTTATTCCAGTTTCATTAGTATTATACCTTACATCTTCAATCATTTGATCCACTTCAAAATACTTCGCTAAATTAGCTATTACAATACCATAATTCTTTAGATTATCCATCACTTCATAGTTTATAGCATCATCCAAGTAATTGATTAAAACATGACAAATCTCTTTATTCACGTTTAAACTATCCCCCTCATTCTCCATAATATTCTCAATTACATCTAGTATTTCTATGGCTAACTCGTAGTCATCCTGGTTTGTGCTAAACAAAGCCATTTTTTTACCCTTTGCCATCTTTATTTTAGCAACTGCTTTTAGTCTTTCGGCTTCCATATTAATAATGTTTATTTATGTATGAATGAATACGATTAATCCTTTCTCTAATTTCTTTTTCTTTACTCTCACTTACTTTAGTGCAAATGTTACAAACAGTAGATGGATGATAATTAGTTAGTTTAGAGATTAGAAAAGCTGGTACATTAAATATGTTATTAAGAGAAAATATATAGACATTACGCCAAGAATAAGCAACACGGCACTCATCCCTTTTAGCAGTCTTAAAAGCAATCCTATTAATGCCAGTAATATCTTCAATAGCTTTACAACATAATTCATCAGCATCTTTACTAATTTCTAATTGTTCCTTGTCATTGAAATCATCAAAGTCAATATCAAATCTAAATAAATTCATAGGTTTTTTATTTAAAAGTTAACAAATTCTTTTATTCTGCTATGCCTTACATCATACTCGCATCGTATCTTTTTAAAACTATCTCCATGTCTATTCTTTGTAATATATATATCAGTTATTCCAATTAAACTCTCTCCAGTTGCTTGATCTTCCACAACATCAATTGCCTCATATCTCCAAGGGAACGCAATAAAGTCTGCATCTTGCTCTAACTGACCACTACCTCTCAAATCACTACTCTTTGGAAACATACGTCCACCCTTATCTGATTCTCTACTCATCTGACTTATGCCTACACAACACACTTTAGTGTTTAATGCTAATCGCTTTATTTCTGTAGATAACGTACTGATTTGCTCTAAAGTATTAGGGCCAGGTATATTTATTAATTGAATATAGTCAAACACAACCACTTTAATACCATACTTCCTAATCTTTCTCTGAACATCATCCTTAATCTGATACCACTTATTCTTATTGTCGACAATAAAGAATGGCAACTCATATAACTCTGTAGCGAACTCTGTAACAATGCCTAACTCATCTTGCGTTAAATCCCCACTAATCTGCTTCTTGTAACTTAATCCAGTAGCAACATGACATAACTTTGCCATCAACTCTGTAGTAGTCATTTCTAACGAATAAAAAAGAACTGGAACACCCATCTTACACAAGTCATAACATTCTTGGATCATCAAAGAAGTCTTACCCATTCCTGGTCTTGCAGCAACGACATTAAACCTACCACCCCTATAACCACCCATTATCCCATTGTACTTCCTCAATTCTGTCATTACAATACCACCTTCATCTTTAAGAGTAACATTACTATTAATGTCAGCAATGTATTCTTTAAAAGAATTGTATCTGTACTCTACATCAGTATTAATATCAGCATCAATCTCATTCTGCATCCTTTCTAAAGCGATTCTAGCCTCTTCTACGCTACTTCCATTCTCTAATGACTGTAAGGCTGATTGTAAGGATAAAACCTCCTCTTGCCTCTTATATTCATTTACAAACTCCTCCGCAATAGATTTAAAGTCTGCAACAGTTGACCCAGTAAAATCTACATTGTCAAACTTAAAGATTACATCAGCTATACTTACTTCTTGATTCTCGCTATACTTGTTAAGAATAAACTCTGCGACTTTTGGATAAACTTTAAACATTTTAGGACTCAAATATCCTACTTCCTCCAACCACGAGTTATCATCAAGGATTGTCTGGAGGATTAACTGTTCTTTCTTTTGATTCATTTATTAGGTTTTGTAGGTCATCAAATATATGGTAAAACTTTAATAGTTCCTCTTCTTTTTCTAAAAAAGTTTTTGTGTTTGGGAAGTGTCGTAAAAATAAGTCTTGAACAACACCCATCTCTTTTAACTCTTTACAGAATTGTAAATGCTCTATTTCAAAAGATTTATGTAATTCTTTAACAGTATTACTCTTCTTTTCTTTCTTTTGTCTAGAGAGATGATCTCGTAAGTTTAACCGTTGACTCATAATTGCCCACTCTTAAATAATAACAGTCATTATCTTTGCTAATCTCTATATACTTATTGTCACTTAATATTCTGTAATTAGGTTTAGAATAAAAATAGACTAAATCAAACATCTCATGCACCCATACTTTTAATTGAAAGAGGGATGGATGACCAATAATATTACTTACATCGTAATCAACAATAAACTTAATATCGCTATTTACAATATCTCTTACACATTCTCTCCACTTAATCTTTGACATTAATTTATCCAGTACTTCATTCCTGGTCATAATTCTTGTAACTAATTAAAGTCAACGTCAATATATCAAAAACGTGTTCAGTCATCTGTGCCAAGTAATCCTTATCATCTGCTTGAATATCAACTGAAAGACACAAATCTAATGCAATAATAGATGCCCAATATACTCGTCTAAATGGCTTCTCTAATTCTTCTTGGGTAATGTACAATACTTTCTTTGATTCTTGTTTTTCAAAAAAATTGTGCTTCTCATTAATAGTAACACTAAACTTCTTGTAATTAAAGGTTGTCATATCATTTCAAATTTATTGATTACCGGTTGTTGTTTCTTTGTTTCTTTAACAAATATGCCACTCCACTCATTAATCATAGTCTGCTCAACTGCTTTAGTTAAATCCTCAATACTGTGCTTCTGGAAGAGATTAGTAATATGTGTTATAGACTTTAATTCTTTAAACTTTTTCTTCTGTGACTTTGGACTTATGCGATACATCTGTTTCCTATATTCTAGATATTCGTTTAACAACTTCTGCTTGTCGGATGGTAAGTTAGATTCTACTTCTTTAGTCTGTACTGTTTCTACTTTTCTTGTTGTAGTCTGTGGAGTGTCGTAAAAATCATAATGCGATCCAACCATCCTACCACTCTCATCCTTGTCAAACACTCTTACAACATAGCCTACTTCTTTTAATTCTTTTAGACATTTACGAATCGCAGCTTCAGTAACTCTACCAGCTTCATTACTTAATGCCCTACTCAACCCATTTAAACTAACTTCAAAGTCAGATGGTAAAGATATTACATAAATAAGTAAGAATTTACTCTGCATTGATAGGTTTTCTTCCTTTAAAATGTAATTAGGGATAACCGTATAATCCTTGTTTACTTTGCTTTTGATTGTCATTTGCGGAGATTGTATATAAAGTTTAAATAATTGCTAAAGTCTAGAATACATTCACTTATAACGTTATTAAGTAACGCATCTATATTCTTCTGTGCTTTATTGTAGAAGCCTAATAACTCTTCATGCTTACCATCGTGATAATACACTACTCCCTCATCAATAAACTCTACATTGTAGTCAACTATAAATGATGGCAACCTTGTAACTGGAAGATAAGTAATTAATAAGTTTCCATTCTTGTAGACTAAATCATAAATGATTTGTCCATCGTAAATCCGAGATTGTGCTTTTATTATTTTCATAGAGAGTTAACGCAAGTTTAATTTAATTATTGCAATAAAACAAAAAAGGGAGCAGAATAAATTCCACTCCCCAAAAGACAGTACAAAAGAACTCTCTTAAATTCCCTTCCAATACTCAAGCATAGTCTTACCTCCATCAAATGTACTGCCAAGAAAATGATAAGACAACAAAACACCAACTATTGCATACTTGACTTTAGCACTATACTTATTATCAATATCTACCTCACTTAAATAAGCAGTTAATTCTTTACTCTCATCTACTGAAAGATCCTTTACTTCTTCTACAAATGTGGGAAAATCTTCTACTGCTTCTTGAATTTTAGGATAAGCATCCATAGCAAAAGCAAAAAACTTAACCAGGTCAAACTTACCACCCTTCAACGTACCCTCAAACTTATCTACCGCTTCTAATAAGTCAGCTAATGTGTCTTTGATTTCTTCGATTCCTTTCATGTTACTTCTTTTTTATTAGTTCTTTAATTTGTTTAACAATCGCATCAATTATAGTCAATATAGTAATTACTTTATCGACTGTTATTTTTGGCTTCATTTGACATTCTTTAAGTGAATAATTACTTCTTCCATTACTCGTGTGTTTTTCTCGATTAACTCATTATTCTTTATAGTATTCTCCTTATAACACTCAATAATCTGGCCCTCTAATGCAGTCAACCGATCATTCATTCTATTGTATTGATTCCAAAGCGTGTATGCCATCGCTGACATCATCGCAAACATCACAAATACGGCAAAGCCACTTGACTTTATTACTGAATCGAAATTGGGAAACTTGTCTATAATTGTCTTCATATTAATCTATTTTCCTTAACATTACCCGATTCACGCCACTATCCATAACCCAAAATGGTGTATCTCTATCCTTGTTCCAATACTCTCTAAAATCAATCACATCATCAAACAACCCTGTTACCTTTACCCTCCGATTCGTATATAACAAGAATCTACCTTCCCTTCCGTTTTCGACTTCTTCTCCACGTTGAGTTGTTTCCGTTATCCGCATAAACTTGTCCACATTCAACCATATTATATCGCCACCATTAATCCTTGCAATCCATCTACCTTCGAATTGATTTCCGTACATTTCCCTTGTCTTGACAAAGAATCCGTATCCTAACATATCTCGGATTATGTTGTTGACAGGTGCGTATAAGGATGCAGATTTTTCTCGTTTTTTTAACCTACTTGCATCTATGTAGTTATCTTCTTCGGCTCTATGTATAAGTTCAAAGGCGTATTCGGCTACTTCACTTGAATCCATTAATTGGTCGATTACGTTTATTTCGTATTCGTTTGTATTCGGTAATCTTCTACCTGTGTAAACAACCAATGATTCAATCGTATCTATTACGGTTACGGTTTCGATTAAATTGCCTAAACTATCATATACTTCTTGCTCAGATTCGTTGTAGGTCTGAACCGTTTTGTAGTAGATTGTATCCGGTATCTGACCATTTATTGTTTTTGTCATTAAGACTATAATTAGAAACATTACTATTTCCAATGCTTGTTTGAATGTGAATAAAGTTTTCATATTAGTTATTTTCTAAAATTGTTAATCTATTGCTTAAATCTGATATTAGTGCTTTTAATTGTTCTATTTCGTTTGTTTGCGTTTTTATTATGGCTTGTTGTTCTTGAATCGCTTTGGTGAGTACCGAAATTAAATCGTTATAATTCATAATCTTCATTCCATCGTGCCTTGTTCCAATTACATCAGGAATAACTTTTTCAACTTCTTGTGCGATAAATCCGTAGCTTTTCTTTTCGTTATCCGCATTTGATATTAATCGGTAACTAACAGGATTCAATTCCATAACCGCATCTAATCCTTTATCTGATGATTCAACATCTTGCTTTAATCTTATATCGGATACACCAGCGAATACGGCAGATATAATCGAATCCGAAGCGTATATTTTACCTGTTACTTCAAGGTCGTAAGATGGCGAATCCGTACCTATACCCACATCGCCTTGTAACCTTGTTTTAGTTATAGATGAATTACCCAACATAACCGTATTTGACCCTAAACCTCTCGCAGTTGAACCGATTACAATTTGATTATCTTGTGCATCCGCTAATGGTCTTGCATCGTATCCAATGAATACGGAGTTGTCGCCATCTGTGTTGTTTGCACCTGTGCTTGTGCTTCGACCTGCAATTTGTCCAATCGATGTGTTTTGATTGCCAGTTGTATTCTCTTGTAATGCGTTAGCCCCAATCCCTACGTTTTTACTTCCAGTTGTATTCTCCTGTAATGCTCGAGACCCAATCGCTATGTTTGCATATCCAGTGTTATTTTCAAATAAAGCTCGAGACCCAATCGCCATATTTTCATATCCACTTGTATTATCGTATAATGCATAATACCCAATTGCTGCGTTATTATTTCCTTCTGTGTTAAAATATAATGCTCTATAACCTACGCCCACATTCCTATTATCACCCCCATCATCAATTCTACCAGCATTTTCTCCAATAAATATACTATTACCTGTTGCATCCAAATCCAACTTGCCATCTATTTCGACATCCGTACTAAACGTCTTTGCACCTGTTATCGTTTGAGTTCCAGCAACTGTAACGTAATCTGATAAATCTCCTTTCGTAGCTATAACCGTTGTTGTGTCCACTTTCAAAGGCGAACCAACCGTACCATCTCCTGTAATCGTAACGCCATCCGATAGTACCGAACTAATTATACTGGATGTAGCTGCTAACGTATCTCCTCCCAAAATCAAAAACGTATCCGCTCCGTACGATATAAATAAATCCCTTGAATAAACCATTCCAGAATCTGTTGGAGAAGAAATCAAAACCGAACCTGTAAGCGAATCCTTTGTAATCTGATTTAGTTTGATTCTGGGCGATTGGGCAAAGGTTGTGACCGATATTAATAATCCGAATATAATTAGTATTTGTTTCATTTTAATTGCATTGTATTGTTATAGCATTTGTTATTGTCCTTACACTTCCACTATATACTGGTCTTTGCATTTTAATATATTTAGAAGTAGATGTTATTGTTTCTGGATATGTATAAATTCCTCCAGTAGTATTTCTAATTAAAGAAAGATATCCAGTACCAGTAACATATTCAGATATTAAATTACCATTATTAGTAAAAGTTGAGCCACTTATAGAACCAAAAATAACTGGACTTGATCCATAATAATTTTCAGCATAAAAAGATTGTGTTGTTTCTATTATCTTACATCCAATATATTCTGTTGGTATTGTCATTATTACTACGCTATCAGACGCTTGGTCTCTTATTGTTGCAGTTAATGTGTGTAAAGTGGTTATTGCATCTAATTCAATTACTCCACTTGAGTTTAGCGTTAACACTTGACCTTGCTTACCAGTAATTGCCTCATCCACATCAAACACATAATTATCCAATGTAAACTCATTATTAGTCATGTCGTATTTAATATTAGTATTTAGCCTAACATCATTTGCTCCAATTCCGTTACTAATTAAAGCTGGATAATAACTACCACTTGATATATATTGAACATCTACTGCTGCTGAATTTGATATAATTCCTACAATAGTATCATTAAATGTTTTAACACCATCTATTGTTTGATTAGTTGTAGTTAACACCGCAGTTCCTTCTAAACTTTGCAATTCAATCTCTCCGCTACTACTATTTAATCCTAATAGGTAACCATTCTTTCCAGTTGTATCTTGGTCAACGTTGAATGTGTATTTGTTAGAGTTCAATTTCTTCATCTGACCATCTCCAATTACTGCCGTATCATCTCCTAATCCAGTCGCATTAGAACCTATCACAATTGAGTTGTCATTTTGACTTGTAACCGTTTTTGCGTTTGTACCAATTACAACTGCATTAGACGCTATCACATACGATGGAGATAAGAAATAGTTAGCCTTACTGCCTATGATAACATTGCCACCAAATTCTGTATTCCTTCCAGCAAAATACCCAATAACAACATTGTCATTAGCATAATTCTCTGTAAAATATGCTTCTGTGCCTATAATAACGTTTCTTGCAGTAGTATTATCTTGCCGTATGCCATTACCAGCAAAATAGCCTAAATAAGTATTTCCTCCATCTGTAATATCTAATGCACCATTTATACCAACATTGTTTTGAAATGTTTTTACTCCGCTAATAGATTGGTTTGTTGTTGTCAATACTACTCCATCTAATGATGGTATATCTGTTCTTATCGCTAAAGCAGTATCGCTTAATTCTGTTCTATCCACATAATCATTCCAATACGCCTCATCCCCTAAATTAATAATCCCACTACCATTCGCATTATTCCCTTTTATTACCGTACCCAACCTTTGAATTATAACTCCTTCAGCAGTCGGTTTAGTAGATGTATAACCACCGCCACTTGCCACATACACTTCCGCACCATCGGCTAATCCAGTCGTATTTACTTGCTTGATATGACCTTTAATTAATCCTAATCCAACCGAACCAGATGCTATATCTTCTCCAGCAATTACTACGACTGGCATCTTACTCGGATCGGATGCGTCTGCTGGAGCAACTGACCAATAGTTACCTTGAACTCCAGTAGCATACAATGGCGTACCTTTACTAATTAAGGATACAGTTCCATTATATATCGAATCCTCAATTGAAAGCGACTCAATAAAAATTTGTCCATTAACTTGATTAACATCAATACCTAATCCAGCATCGATTGTCCGCAACAGAATGGGAATAATGGATTGGTCAGTAATTACAGTATCCGTACCAATCAAAAACGTACTGTCAGCAGAACGGAATCGCAATATGTTGTTAAAAGCTAAATTTGAATCTAATCCAGTCACGATAAATTGCCCAGAATCCGTACCTTGTTTTAGTTGGTACAGTTCAAACCTAGGATAATTCTGACAACTAACTATAATCGGAATTAATAAACTAAATACTACTATAAATTGCTTAATACCCATACTATTGTTATTTTTTCTCCACTTCTTGGAATAAAAGCAAAAGTTATACCTCCACTAATATAATCATGTGAACTAATAAAACTATTCGATATATACTGCCCATTCCTATATATCATAATACTAGATAAAGCCTCTGGTAATTTACCCTCATTCTGTGTAACTGTAAATGTAGGTGTTGTGCCATCAGCAGTAAACTCTTCTTGGAACATTGCAAAAGCATTACTATTCGTAGGAGTAACTGTTTCTTCAACAAACCAAATTAAGGTAATATCATCCCCACTATCTGGAGCAAAAGTTAAAGTAATAGTTCCACTACTTGTGTTTATACCAGTTATATAGTCGTTATTAATATGTTGACCATTCCTCATTAACAAAATAGCATCTTTAGTTTTAGCCAACTCTCCTCCATTCTTTGTAACAGTAAAAGTGGTTTGTGTTCCATTAGCAATAAACTGCTCTTGAATTATTTTAACTGATTGAGGTAAATTAACAAACCAAACCGCAGCTATTGTATCATTACTACTTGGAGTAAAGTTTAAAGTAAACTGACCTAAACTTGGACTATATGTAGTAACTTTCTCGTAATCTAAAAAGATGCCATTAATATATAGGAACAACTCTTGTTTTCGCCTAGGTATTAACCCTCCATTTTTTGTTACACTAAATGTAGAAGAAGAACCATCTGCATTAAATATTTCTTGAAAGATATTACTGTCAACTGTAGTCGTTTTCACAAACCACACTACACTAATTCTATCATCTAAATCTGGAGTAAACGTTAATTCAAATGTACCATTAACTGAATCAAAAGAAGAAATGTAAGTGTCGTTTAACAATAAACCATTTCTATAGACATTAATATCTGTACTTACCTCTGATAACTGACCTCCATTCTCTGTTACTGTATATGAATTACTTATCCCATCAGCAGTAAATACTTCTTGGTATATAAATCCTGGTGTTTGTGGTGTTTGAACTACTTCATTATCAGTAACAACCGCACCACCAGCAGACGCACTAGATCCTACTGCACCATAACTTGGAACAAACCTATATTCTTTAGACAAATAAACTAGTGACTTCTCTGTAAAACTCATTAAGCGTCCTCTTTTATTTTATACCACACACCTCTTACTCTATCTGCTGCTAAATCATAAGTGCCTCCAAAAAACACCCAATATCCTCCATCATAACTAATTGCATAATGTGGTTGAAGAAATTCAGTATCTGGATCGTTCATAACAAACGATGTTTCCATGAACTTTCGAACTGGAAGTAATTGTCCTTTTATAACCTCATTACACAATAACTGACTTATATTCTTTGCATCTCCATTATTACCTACCTTCCATCCGTTCTCTGTAATTACCCACTCATCAGAATCATTCTTAACCTCTATATGCCCAGGACTATTTAAGTTAGGGCCATCTCCTATTATAGTAGTAGTTTCAAATGTTTTATACGCTTTATTGTCGTTGTCTGCTTGAAATCTAATTATATCGTTTTGGTCAGTAAAAAAGCCAGTATGTATATACTGCATAAAAGTGTTTGCTACTTGATAAGTTACAGTATAATAATCTTCTAAAACTGGTACTGAACCACCTTGCAATATTGAAGCTGCTGGGTCAATATAGTTTTCTATATACACTCTGTAAAACTCAAACTTTACAGTCATGTCTCCATCAGTAGGTACATTAGGAATAATAATCTGTATGTTCTCTATTTTCTCTGGTTGATTTTCTGTTTCTACATATTGATAAATGTAATAATATCCAGGAGTTGTTGACCATCTTTGATTCCTTAATCCATCTTCTTTTACCTTACTTCTCTGCCATGTAAAGTCGTTTTGGTAATAATGTGTCGCACTTCCATCATCTAATGTTATTTGTAACCTATATATAACGTAATGAGGTTGCCATTCACTAGTACCTACAACTTCTGTAAAACTTGTATAATAAGCAAGTGTAAAATCAAACTGTATTATTGACTCAAAGTTATTACTTGCAATATCTTCAACATCATAAGTACCCTCAAAATTGTAGTCCCAATATGCTCCACTCAATAAGTTTCTTGTTGCTATATGTTCATACTCAACCCTTGCATATTGTAATGGACTAAAAAACTCAAACACACTACCACCCTCTCTGTATATTGGAGTAGTAGTAGGATTAGTTTGGTCATGTAAAATACTATAATCTTTAGTTGCACCACTTAATGAACCTAAAATAGCGTAATTATACTCATATACAGAGTTAGCATTTAAGTATTCGTTTATTTGTGTAATATAGTAACCAGTAGCACTACTTATAATCCTACAACCAAATGCTTTGCATATCTCTTCCAATACCTCATAGCAATTTCTATAAATATAATTACCCTTTGTATCTTTATGAAAGAACGCTCTGTGCGGAATCCTGGCTTTAGTTAAAACTGTATTTGTGGAGGAATAAGTATATTCTTGTGAGTGCCAATTAATAACTACACTAAATAGTGGGTCAGTAAAACTTGTGTAAGCATATATTACACTACCCAATTTCTGTAAAACATTATTAATGTGTTGGAAGATTGTAGCTTTTCCAGTATACGGAACACCATCATTATTATAATCTATTGTCTTTAGTGTATTTAAACCATCCTTTGCTCTTAAAACAAAAGTATAGCCTACATCTAACTTAATATCTTCAATAGTGACTAAATCGACTAAAACATATCCAACCCATTTATAAGTAGATTCAGAACTTAATTGGTTAGTTCTTACATATACAAAATAACTATCATCGTAACTGCTAACTAAATCTTCTACAAAAGAATTTAATGTAGAATTATTAATTAACATACTAATTGATGCCTCACTACTTGTAATAGGACTAAACCTATTATCCTCATCTCCTCCAACGTCATATTTTATTTGTAAATCTTGTGTAGTAAATTCTGTTGGACTACCAACAAAAGTAGATTGATGAATCTCTATTATGTATTCTGCTCCTTTATCGCTATAAAATGTACTGTTAAATTTTACTGGCATTATCTATCCCTATTTCTTTTTGCTCGTTCTACAGATAATAATAAATCCGATCCACTCAACCTACTAGTCAATACCATGTTTCCTCCTCCAGTTTCTGCCAATATTCCTTTTAACTTATCCAACGGAGCAACAACCTCTGGGTTTCTTCTATTTGTACCTTGTCCTTCTCCAATTAACGCATTGACTGGGCCATAGACTAATCCACCGTTAGCAAATGGTAAACCCTCTCTAAATAACTTAAAGAAATTACCCTTTGTCCCTACTCCAAGACCTACTCCAAGTGCTGGAAATATAGTTCCAATTAATGTAAGTAAACCAGCAAAGATTAATGCTTTAGCAATTGCCTTTCCTATTTCAACAACTAACTTCTTTATAGACTGCCCAATAGCACTAAAAAAGTCATTTTCTTGAATTGTTTGATTTAATTCAATTATTCTATCTTGTACATTCTGTATCTCACTTGCACTTGCTTCTCCACTCGCTCTTAATAATCTCAATTTCTCTGTTGCATCTACTAATTCTTGTTTTGCCTCTGCTCTTAATGTAAACGCTTCACTTATTGTATCTACTAATCCACTTGAAATACTACCAGCAAATCTTTTTATTGCATCTATGTTACTTACTAAAAACTGATTTACTTTATTTAATCCGTTATACCACCTGGTAAAAGATTCCTCTGTTTGTTTTGCTGACTCTTGTGCTTTTGCAGTTAAATCAGCCATCTCTTTTGATCCTTTCGCAACCTTTACTAGTGTGCCATTTACTTTCTTATACTCAAAGTCTAACTGATTAGCATTACTTACAACTTCAAGTGATGGCTTTTTAAGGTTATTGAAAGAAGTAAATAAGTTATCTATTACAGTAGGGTCTTTAAGGTATAATGGTTTTAAAGAATCTCTTAAACCGTCTAATTGTTGCTTTAGTTTGTCAATTTTGCTTTGTGCTGCACCAACCTCTAATGCTTCTTCTAATGCACCTCCAACCGCCTCTATTTGCTTTTTAATATTCTCTACACTATCCTCTCCTAATATCGTTTTTCTTTTTTCTAGTAACGCTAACTCTTCATTTAATCCTTTAAAGACTTTATTTACCTTTTCTGCGGACTCTAATGCTACTAACTTCTGTCTTAATGCCTCTAACTCTACTTGTAAAGTTTGTATAACATTTGTTTGGTCACGCAACTCTTCATTAGCAAACGCATCTGTTATAGCTTTCTCAACATCCTTTATCTGATTCTTTACAATATCTACCTCATCAGTACCTAATATCTTACCTAATTCAACTTGACCAGTTAATGCCGTTTCTAAATTAGTAAATAACTCCTCAACAGAAGTAACAAGTTCTTTAATACTGTTTTCAAAATTACTAATAGCTTCTTGTTCTCCAAGTGTTGCTATCTCTTCATTTATTTTATCTAAATTCTTTTCTAATAAGTTTAAACTACTATCAGTTTTACCGCCTAAATCTTGTAATGACTTTGTGAATTGAGAACCAGCTACTGCACCAAATTGTAATCCAGACTTAAAGTTTTCTGTAGTTACAATTGCAGACTCCATGCTTAATTTTGTCTGCCTTATATCTTCCTTTAACCTCTGTTGCTCCTCTCTTAATATTCTTAATTTCTCTACATTAGCTATTGATTTTAAATAATCATCTTGTGCTTTTGTTAACCCTTCTACTCCTGATTCTAATAACTTTACACTTGAAAATTGATTATTAGTAATTTCATTTAATTCATTTAAAGCATCTTGTTTTTGTAATACTGAAGAAGTCGAATCCTCAATTACACTAATGTATGTTGATATAGAATCTCTTGCCTCATCATGCTTTTTCTTTGACTCTTCATTTGCTTTATTTATAGCATCTAAACCTCTATTCGCTTGAGCAACACTATTCTTAAAGTTGTCATAAGCAGCCTTACCTAATGTAACCGCACCAACAACTGCAATAAGTGGTAAAAGTAAATTACCAGCAATTACATTAAAAGCAATCATACTTCTAGTAGCAGTCGTTGTTGTTGCAGTTAATATTGTTAATGCTCTTCCTAATGTTTGAAAATACTTTACAACATCTAATGATGTTAATCCTAAAGTAATCATCGTTCTATACAACACTCTTATACCTTTCGTAAGAGTACCTACTATATATACTACTGGGCCAATAGAGGCTAATATCAATCCAAAATTAACTATTGATCTTCTCTGTTGCTCACTCAATGATGTAAAGAAGTTAGTTAATCTATCTATTTGATTTGTAATATTGCTTAATAAATTAGGTAAGTCAAGTGTTTCTGATATTAATTGACCTAATTTACTTGCAGCAATT
>Ga0208645_1001402_pt1 | contig 21132 bp, 45 predicted proteins | sample VirMetDEL_Sep_01_FD_184519 | JGI IMG/M metagenome (GOLD analysis project Ga0208645, IMG submission 184519) | Aqueous microbial communities from the Delaware River and Bay under freshwater to marine salinity gradient to study organic matter... | ecosystem: Environmental > Aquatic > Marine >... | reverse complement strand
CGTGGAAGTTAAAGCCTAAGAAAGTGTTTACTTCGCCTGAAACCAATGCGCGAACGCTGTTGAAATCAGATGAAGTCACTTCAGTTTCACCCAACAACGCAGAAAGGTTGTTAGCGTGGATCAACATGTGACGACCTTCAGCAGGTACGTTGTTTGAGTCCATCAACTTCTTAGCTTCTAACAGCTTGTCCATGTTCAAGTTGGTGTTAGCACCACCGATTGAAGAAGCAACGGTGTTAGAAGTAGAAGCTGCGTCAAGTGCATCGATGATCAACTGGTCAGCACGGCGACCGATTGACTTAGATACAACTTGAACCAACTCAGAACGCTCGTCGAAGTTGATTTTAGCTTGGTTGAAGATGTCTGAGTACTCAGCAGCGATGTAATCCGACAGGGTTACAGTTGCCTGTGAGTAGTCAACATTCATTGGGGTAACGTCAGTTTGTGGAACACGAACTTGCGCTACGCCTTTGCCAATTTTAGGGAATTTGTGAGTAGAACCTTCTACACCAGTACGAAGACGGACGGTATTACGCAACATAGACTCACCTTGGTAAGCCTGTTTAACCTCCGCATCGAACAGCGTAACAAAGGCATTTGATACATTAATTGCCATTGTGATCTCCTGATCAATAAATACGGTTAAGTGTCGCTCTTATGGTTGTCCACATTGCGTGGGCCTGAACTTGCGTTTTACAACTCGCCCGTTGAGTAGAGTACTACTATTTAGGGTCGGGATTCCGATTAGCCTGACTTGATTCTATACACAAAACAGCAAGTTGCAACAACTACTTTATAAATTACTTTCAATTTATATCGAAAACTTGGTTTTATTATTTGTCAATTACCAAAAACTTGGTTTTATTTTTCTGACAGGCACTAAAAAGCCCCTCGGAAGGGGCTTAGAAGGGCCTTATGAAGGGCTTTGATTACTGTCCAAACGCCTGTTCAAACATCTTCTCAACCTTTCGGCGGTAGGCTGGATCAGTCTTGTACTCAGGTTTTCCGACCATTTCGTACAGCTCGTCCTTAGACGGCATGTCCTGTGACGGTGCAGTTTCTATTGGTACACGACCTTCATAGGATGAACGAAGCTTTTGCAGAGCCTTGATTCCGGCAGCCGTGCCACCCCAAATCTTGAACTCTTCATAGTCCTCAGCACCCCAAATGCCTTTATCTACAAAGCCTTGACCCCAAGTTGCCATGTTTTTGATCACGGCATCTGCATTCGGGCCAAGAGCTGCTCGCTCCTGCTCTAGTGAGATTTGCGCTTGTTCCGCTTCATTGCCTCCAAACTCCAAGACTGCTGATGCAAGCTCGTTAAAAGCGTCTTGATTGATGCCGTTTTTCTTTGCCCATTCAACATAAGCGCCGACAACAGGGTCATCTTCTGGCGATTCACCAAATACTTCCATTGCATATTCTTCAGGCGGCTTATGATCGCCATTTCTGAACTTCTTCTCTAGTTCTGCATATGATTTGGCGATTTCTTCGAGCATTGGCTCGCTTTCATCTTTAGCCCAAAACTTCTCAGGCCACCAATCTGGTCGCTCTAATGGCTCTTCAACCGTTTCTGCTTGTGGGTCTGGAGCCGCATGGCTGATCTCCGTTTCAGCAGGGGTTGTGCTTTCTTCAGGTGCAGTATCTGCACCGTCTAAAAGGCCACCGCTTTCTTCGGTTTCGCTCATTCTTTAATCCTCTTAATACGTTTTTCAATATCGCGAATGACAGAATTCTGCCCTTCACGGAAGAACCCGAAGCTACTTTCAGCTCCAGGTTGCCAGCTTGGATTCTCAAGATATGCCTCTCGAAGCCATGCCAACACTTTTTGCCCATTCTCAGTTGAGAAAGTGCGAGCAATCATAATGTCTAAATCTTCCTTTTTACGGTCGATTGCGACTACGTTCATAGGTTCTAGCTCTTCCCATCCAGCCATTACATAACTCCTTCAGGTGGTGCTGACTGACCTTCCGGTGCAGCTCCTTGTTGTTGGGCCATTTGCTGTTGAGCCATCATCTGCTGCTGCATCATCATCATCTGCTGAGCTTCCATCATCATCTGCTGACGCTCCATCGGAGTCGTGCGGATACTTGCAGGAACACCCATCTTGTCAGCCAAGTAATCAATCATCTCACCCGTCTTAACAGCCAACTGACCTTCTGGCCCCATAGATTGAGCTACCTGAGCAAACTGCATGATGCTGTTTACTTCTTCCATATTCTGAGCTGCGGCAAGTGGAGATGTTGGCGTTACCTTAACCTCCTGACCATCGACCTTCAGTGGCAAGGTAATCATGCCTGATTCGTTCATAACTTCTAATGTCTTCTGAACAATCGGAATCATGGTTTCGTTAATCAAGCGACCAAACGCAGAACCTAAGTTTTGAGCTAGCTCCTTCATACGCTCGACAACCTCAGTCGCAGAACGTGCTGACATGTTATCTGGCGGCAACGACTCATCTAAAAGTGTTTTCTTAATATTCATGCGTAAGTCATTGATTATAATCTGACTTACGTTGAAATCACCCGCACGAGGTAGAGCGCGTAATGATTCACCTTGTGGGCCACCATTTCGAGCAACTGGAATAACTGCGCCTGGCACAATCTTAATAGTCTGAGGATTTAAGACTCCATCATCTGCTGCCGTATAGACACCAGTGATTGCCAAACTTGCGTTCTTCAGCAACAACTCAAGCGTCTTGTTTAAGGTCTTGATGTCTGGCAGGGCTGTGATTACTGGGCCTCGACCATAGATTTCACCAGCAACCTTCATAAATCGGCTGACCACCCAAGGGCTAGTATCTTTACGACGGTAAACTAACTCGCTTTTACCTTTTGGCTCGATAACGTGGTAAGAGTAATCCCCACGCTCATAGTCATAAATTGTCGCTTCTAACAGGTCAATCTCTTCAGTTGGCTTGTCATCTATTTTGCGCTGCAACTCAGCATCAATCTGTGCATCAGGCCATTGCTGCTTGATCGCTTCACCCTTCAGACGCATGCGGCGGTAAACATTGTCTACCTGACCGTTTGCACCTTCTTCAAATGACACAAGGTACTGAGGCACTGGAATGAAGTTGATTGGTACAACACCGTCACCTGGCTGAACTAACATCACAGCCGTACCGACTGACAGGTCTAGCAAGAACTCACCAATCGCAATGTCAAAATTAGACTGCTTGAGGACTGAGAACATCTTATTGTTAAATAAATCTAACGCTTGTTCTACCTCTAGCTTGCGCTCTGGTGGTATTTCATTTCCTGCTTCTAACTTGCACCACTTGCGTTGTGGCGGGAAAATGTCAGATTGCATGCGGTTAGCAAAACGCTGGGTTGAGCTAATAGCCGTTGAGTCAAATACACGACTCATTTTTTTCTGACCACCAACCCTGCCATCATAGTAACCGTCGTAAAGGTTGCGCTGTGGTAATGCAAACTCGTACGCATCTTCGTATAAGTCACGGAAATTTTCTTTGCGAGATTGAGCGAGAGATTGTCGCTTAATAATCTGCTCTACTGTGAGTTTCTTTGGTTCAGCCATTTTATTCGTACCAAGTAATAGTCATTTCTGCTGCTTGATCTGCACCGCTGACATTGGTTAGACGAAGCAAATAAGTTGTAAGCGGTTTTAACAACATACTGACTGAAGTTAAATCACCGCCTGTTGCTTTCTTTTTAACGCCACCAATCAAAACGTAACTGCCAAGCAGTGTTCCAGTGGCAGATACCGTAGGGTTTAGTACCGCAGCAGCATTGCCTGTATCAACACTGTTACGATTTAAATTAACCTGAGCTAATGCAGTACCGCCTGATGTGGTTGCATTTTCATATAAGTAGCCCATTGCGTTGCCAACACATAAACCTTCAATAGTCACTTTAGGCTGAATGCCAGAAGCAAACGCAATCGCTATATCGAAGTTAGCACCATCAGCAAGTTTTGCTGAAAAAGGATAGGCGTAACCGATAGTATGAACATGACCTTCAAGCAAATTAGCCCCTAAAGGGCTAGTTGTTGGCAGTCCATAATCAGCACTAACCAATATTTGTTCGTTGCTGCCATCTATATAGGACGGTGACGTATGCTTAGTATTGATACCAAGCGATTCGCGTTTTACAACTAGACGTGTCATCTACTTATACGTTGCGATTAACGCCAGCACCTAACTGTGAAGGCAAACCAAGCTCAGAATCTTCACGATCAGCTAACAACATACGGCGACCGCCTCGTTGTCTAGCTCTAGCTTTTGCTTGAAGAGAAGCGCCAAGCTCAGCTTTTTCAGCTTCTTGACGTTTTTCTTGTGCTTCAATCTGCTCTCGTTGAATCCTTAACTGCTCTTCTTGAGCTGAAGTGTCAGGTTTACCAAATAAAGCACTCATAATTAACCACCTAATGTATCTTGTGAGCTTAATAAACTGTAAGAACCGCCTCGACCTCTACGAGCGCGAAACGCTGCTTGTTTTTGCTGATCTAGTGTTACTTTACGCGCATCTAATTCTTTTTGCTGCTTTTCAATACGCGCTTTAGCTTCAGCTACAGCCTTTCTTTCAGCAGCACTTGGGCCTTTTACTTTTTGACGAAATACTTTTCTTTTAATCCAACTACCAAGACCAAACTCAATCTGACCTGTTTCAGGATTAACGCTGTTATCCTCATGGCCAACCGTAAACTGATCTGGATTAACTTCCATATCTTTCATAGCGCCATTAATGGCTTTACGAAGAAACCCATCTTCAGCATCAAGGACGGCAACAGGAACAACCATTTCGCCACCCGTTAAATGACCAACGTAGGTATCACCTTTGCGACCTTTGTCAGCCATGTCTTCATACATATCATCCATAGCTATACATCCTCAATTTCTTCAATCATCTTCTTGCGAGCATCACGCGCAGTATTAGCAATCTTTTGAACGGGTGGCTTCTGATCTTTAACCTCATTAGCAACGGCTGCCGCTGGAGATAATTTGTTAGCATCACCATCTTTCAGCTTTTTAATAGCCTTGCCTCTGGCTGCCCAGCCAAGTACACCACCCATAATTTAATCCTTTGTAATTGCCATCATGTAATAGTCAGAGCTATCGGGGCCAAATTGCCTCATCACACCATCTGTTTGAAACCCTAAACACTTTGCCCACTTGTAAGCTCTGATGTCATTCAATCTTACTGTAATTTGTAAACGATTCAAGCTATCTTCTTGAAATTTAAGCGATATGAATTTTTTAGCAACCTTAGTCATCGCAATCCCGTAGCGGCGTGTTGCCTCATCAACCAAGAACCACGCCTCTTCTAGGCCGTCCCATATTTTTGACGAGCCAAAAATACCAAGCGTTTTGCCATACTGTATTACGGTAATGGCAGTATTACCGCGAGCCTGAGCAATCGCGTGATCTCTTATGGAATCATGCCCCTGCATATCGGGCTGACTAAACTCAAAACCGTTAAGGTGTTCAGCAATAAATGGCACTAGCACAACGCCTGGCGGCAGCTTGCAAACAAGGTTTAAGTCAAGTGGATTCACGCAAATACGTCAAAATCAGCAGAGGTTAGCGTCTGTGCGACAAACGTTCTGTTCTGTGCCATCGAGCCTTTACGGGTCATATTACGGTATTCGCCACCGCCAACGAGTAAATACCCGAATGCGTCACCGACGTGTGAGTGTTCGTTCTTGTTTGGCGAGTCTTTGAATCGTTCTTGCCCTGCGCCCACTGCAATTCGCTTGAAATGGTAGCCACCGCTAAGGGATTTACGGACTAATTTGCATGACTTGTGGATAAGTAAGCCAGGTTTACCCATCACCATGCGATTCATAGGAGCAGCGGATGCCTCGCGACGAGCCTTAAAGTCGTTCGTGGCGGTAGGCTGCGCCCTAAGACCGAGTGTCCGCAGATACTCAAAAGCTGTCGTTTCATAAATGGCATCACGCTGCTGACCGGCGGGGTCGCCCCAAACCAACACTTCATAGTTCGGAAACTTGGTTTGTAGCTCGGCAAGCAATTCATTACCGAATCGCTCAAGACCCATATCAAATGTGACGATTTCGTGGAAAACCCGCCACTGCCCCGACGGGTGACGCTGCCCAAACACGGCGGCTGGTGTCAAACCGAAGTCGAGTCCAACCTGAATTGGTAGGTTCGGATCGGGTGTTATCTCATCAGACGACATCAACATGTCATCGTATTCAGGCCAGACGGGTTTGCCCTCCTGAACGTAGGTGTACCGCCCCTCAGCGTAGCATCGAATCCAATCCAGATTCTTACCCGCTAGCTGTTGCAGGTAGTAGCCTGGTGGCAGATTCTTGTGATTTTCCCCTTTAGGGTTGAGCTTCCACCACTTACCTGCCGCGAAAACGTGATCATTCGCTTCAGGGTCTTCAGGCAATGTTTCATGTGAAACCTCTTTAATCCCGCCAGGCTGTGAATAAAATTTCCACGCATACTTGCCCGTGACAGGTTCCTTCTCGGCTAGGCGGAACCACCAATGATCATCGTCCATCGGGTTGGTATCCATCCAAATACCGTGCCAACTAGCGCCACCATCGCGCTTTGCAGGGTAACGGCCTACACGGTGAGTCAAACCGTCAATGACCGCCTTGGGTAATTCGCGAGCCTCATTGACCCACGCTCCCGTTAATTCAAGTGATAACAGTTTTCTGACATCTTTTGGCTGGTCTAATGCCATAAAGATGACTTCACAGTCTACACCGGCAGCTTCGCCCCTTGGCGGCAGCTTGATATGGTGGGTAATCGGGGGAGTCCAGCGCAGTGGCCCGAAAGTCGACTCCGGAAAAATATCCGTCCACGTCTTAATCGTAGTGGTCTTCAACTCAGGGTAGCTGTTCCGCACGATAACGAACCGTGAATACCGGATACCGTCACGAGGCGAGGGCTTTTGCTGCAAAGCAACTCGCATCACCCGCAAACACGACACATAGGACTTGCCCGAACCTACTGGCCCCATGATTCCCGTTACAAACGAGTCATCCTGTAGAAAATCATAGGCGACAGGGCTAGTCGTCAGGTCAACATTGACCCCTGGAAACCCATCACTCATCGACGACCTCAGCCTCTTGATCTATTTGCACTGGGGCTTTGACGTTAAAACCGATAACCGACGGCTTATCCATGTTCTGCTCTGGCTCCATCAGACCTGCCGCTTTCGCCAACGTCCGTAAAGTCTGCACCTTATCGTGCAATTCAACCGTTACGGTGGATGCGCCATCTCGACTGATCGTAGAAGTCACCTTCTTAATCGCTCGATGCGCGTATTCTGGAATATCCTTCGCCGCTTTCAGCCGAACATTGCCGTATTCGTCCCAATCCATGATGTCACGCACAGAGGTAGTCGCCATACACAACATCTCAGTCGCAATCGCCTCACGATTCTGCTTAATCGTACTGCTCTTACTGAGCTGTTTGACCCTGGGTGCGGAACCACCATAACCATCTAAGCTTGGTATCACTTTTTTGTTAGCCATATCTAACACCATATAACACTTGACGGTAAGTCTAGCAATAGTAAACTCAACATCAAAGGTCAATTCTGCAAGGCGACCGAAGGCTGAATATAAGCCAAGATACTCCAGTCGCCCTATCAGTCTGGGATAAACGTTTGACGACGATAATTCTTGCAGAAGCCTCTAACGGGTTGACCAGCCGAACAGAGTCCGCTCCTGACGTAGGCTGAATCAATAGTCGCATCCTTGCCCTAACCGTTAAAAAGGCCAGAACCATTCAATATCCCCACTCTAGGGGAGTTAGCCTATTGCCTAAATATCTCAGTCGCGAAGTAAATTGCCCAACCAAGCTTTTTCCAGAAAATTTTGAGTGAGGGGGATGACGTAGTGGTCAGGGGGCGCGGGGGGCAAGGGTCGCCTTTTTTTATTTGAGGAAAATGCGCGGACTTGAAGGCGGCGCATTCTTACTATTTATTAGCATGCTGGCGGCTTCTTTAAAGGTTTCAAGCGTGTGCCGGTGGCTTATTTGAAGCCATATCTCCTTTTGATACGGCAAATCAGCACCGAAGCGAGAGAGTAAGAGAGAGCGATAGCATTGATACAAGCTAGCAGGCTTGGCTAATTCTTCATTGCTTGATTGTTCCGGCTGCAACAATCTAAGCTTTTCATCCTTAATGCTTTTTCTATCGTTAACCTGGGCTTCATAGTCTTTGGCTAATTCTCCTTGATCATCCGAATTTGGTGGGTTGGTTTCGTCATAAACAACGGCGCGAGGCTTGGCGCTTTTTCCTACCGTGTAACTATTATTAACGGTCATTAAATATCCCTTTTCGGTTAGCCATTTAACATGAGCTTGCATGGTTGCCTTACTTATTCCCATGTCTTCGGCTAGCCTTTCAATAGAAGGCCAAAGCGTTCCTTTATGGTTGGCATAACTGCAACACGCCAAGAGTGCTCTCATTCGTTGGATGGTAAAGCCTTTGTCCTTTAAAGCTCTGTAAGGTATGACGATAAAGGTTCGTTGATCGTCTGCTATGGGTTTAAATTGATCGGGTACAAATGGTTCAAGCATAAAAAAGCCCTCTTAACTGAGGGCTTAAGTTTAATTCAACATGGCATTTCCCGCCATGAACCAAAAGACTAAAAGCGCCATTGCAGCTAATAGCCGCAACGACTGAGCAATCACTGCAAAAGCGCCTCCAATCCTAATAGTGCTATCCAACAGCCTAAAAAGGCTAGGGCGGTTAATCCTTCATACACTATTTCTTTCATGAGTGAAACGCCCCGTCTTCAGTGAAGAAATAGCCGTTTGCTTCGCATAAATCCTCGATTCCTTCATCCGAATAAATATATTCGCCCTCATCATGCAAAAAGCTAAGGGAATGCTCAATATTTCCTTCTTGTAATGCTTGAATAACTAAATGATCCCAACAAACACCCGTTAACGGCATTAAGCTAGGGTCTAATTCATTCAGGGCTTTTTTGTTATACCATTTAAAGGTTATATGCTCGCCCCTATCGGGAAATAGCCCTACCGAATAATCTAATTCGCCCTCAATTTCATCAGCTAGCGCCTTTAGTGAATCGATAAACTCATTAACGGCAAATTCGCCTAAATCATGCCAATTATTACGCACCCAATCAAAAACGGCTTCCTTATTAGGATGCTGATCAATGGTGTATGCTTGGATTGTTTCTTGTTTAATCATTGTTTACGCTCCTTTAATCCTTTTCGCATTGCCTCGGCGAATTTCTTAGCGGTTTCTTTATCCCCGAAGTATTGCTTTAAGACTTGATCGACTGTTTTGCGGTTCATGCTTCCACCTCTTCACGCTCGCTTAGCTCAATGTCCGCATCATCAATCCAATCGTTTTCCATGTTTGCTGTAATTTGCTCAATCTCAGCGTCATAATCCATTAACCAAGTAAGAGCGGCTTTATAAGCCAAGTCTTTGGCGGTTTCTTCGGTGCTAGCTTCAACGTAATAAGTGAAGCTAGTCAAATCAATGTCTACGCGGTACTTATTCATGCTGCGCACTCCTTGATATGTTCGGCTATTTCGTACCAATTCACCGCATTAAAAAACTGAGTGATTAGGCTTGACCCTAAAGACTCGAAGGCGCTTTGCGGCGCTCTTTCGTCCGGTGCATCGTTAAAGACAAATTCCGTCACGGTGTCGCGGATATAGTCCGCTAGACCGTCACAATCTTCGAAGTCTGCATCCGCATAATAATCATTATCCACAAACTCCAAAGCCGTGCGCCAAGTTTCGTAGTTAGTCCAACCATTATATTTTTCCATTATTAGTACTCCGCAAAGTCGTTAGGGTATCCGTCTGCATCCTGCAAGCCGTCTATAACTAATTGCTTTAGTTCTTCTGCGTCCATGTCGCGCACCTTATCTATGGCAGCCCATAGCATTTGATTGGCTTGTTCACGGTCAAACTTCTCCAACTCAGCCATTGGCACTGTTAACTTAGGCATTACGATGACGTTAAGCATTAGAAGCCCCCTTTAAAGTTGTTTTTGAATTCATCCCATGAGTAACAAATAGGTTTATGACCTATTAATTCCTCGCCCTCGGGCGTATAACAACAAACCATTAGAGCGTCTTTTCTATGCGCCTCAGCTAAAGTTGTAAACTCTGAGCAATCATCTAGCGCAATCATCATATATGGGGATTTGTCATCGTTGCCGCCCAATAGATACTTGCCCCAAGCAGTACAGCCGCCGCCGGTTTGCCAAAGGGTGAAGCCTTGAAGCTCCATCAACTCCTGAAGCTCGGCGTTCAACTCTTTAAGGGCTGATTCGTCTTCATCCTCAAATGGGTGGCTTTCGCTTTCCATTTCTGCAATTTCTAAGCCTTCACGCATTGCAGCCGCAAAACGCTTTGCAGTTTCGGGATCATCAATAAATTGGTGTAAAGCCTTTTTAATTTGCTCTTCTGAATAATTGTTCATAGTGAAAGCCCCCAACGGTTATATAACTCATCACGGGTCAATTCTTTTTTGTCCTTGTATAGCTCATCAAACAAATAGTCCTTAAACATTTGTAGCTCAGTATCACTATCAAACACTGAAACCTGAACGCCTTCGCAGTACCACGCCAAAACGTATTCACCTGATTTTGATATTGTTGTTTCGTATTTCATTTTCTTAATTTCCTTTAGTTGTGTCGTATTGACACCTTATATATTAAGAAAATTTTTAATATTTACAAGGATTCTTTTAAGTTTTCGCTGAATTTTTCTCGAATCATAGCGGCGAAACATTCCGGCGAAATTTCAACGCTCATTTCGAAAGATTGGTCAAAACCCAGCAAATTTGTCATTTGGCTGATGGCAAGTACAACCCGCCAGCGTTGGTTGTCCAGGCGGTAAAACAAAACGGGCTTTAAATTATGCAGGTTTGCCTGGTCAACGGTTTGCTGCCACCAATTCTTCAGCAGGGGCTTCTTTGCTCGCTTAACCTCTATGGCCCATCCTTCTAAGCCTATCAAATCAAAACCACCTTCACGCCATTGGTCAAGGTTGCGGCGTAGCTGAATGCCAAGCAGGTCATCGATAAGCTGAATAACTTCACGCTCGCCCTGAGCGCCTTTGTTTCGTGAATTAATCGGCATCTGTATTACCTAATGGATTGGGCCACAAATCAGGCCGAATCATCTGTGGAGTCAGCACCAGGCCATTTTCCATTGCAGCAAGTACAACCCGCTTTACATATTCTGCTGGCACCGGTTTGTCGCTCGTTTTCCATCCGTTAATGGTTGCCCGACTGACACCACATGCCCTGGCTAGCTCAGCCTGAGAAGTAAATAGCTCCAAAACATCTTGGCGTGTTAACACATTGACTCCCAAACTAACTCATAAATCAGCTCTGGCTGCTCATCTTGCAGTTTATGAATGTCCATCTCGTCCAATGGATTGCCAGAATCAGCCCAAATAGCCCCAGAAATGAAGGCATCCGCAAAGTCTGGCGCATCATTGGTATCAATACCATCGATTTCAATTTCAATCACTTCTCTGCCGTTTAATTTGATCATTTCGACACCCTCTGACGATTCATTTCGTCCAACAATCTTTGTAAACTTTCGCTGCCACGCTTTTTGGCTATGGCATCCTTTCGTGCATTCCACCATGCGTAACCATACTCCCTAACACATTTAATCCAAAACCTAGCCTCACATTCCAGCATGTACTGCGCCGATTCGGTCAAAGCTTGGATCGTCTTCTCGTTCTTCATTCTTGCTCCACTGTCTGCCAGGCTCAGGCCAAGGCATAGCTCCCATTGAGGGTGAAGGAACCCATTGCTGGCTTTCTTCATGGAACCAGAAACCCCACGTCCCTTCAAACTCGCCATGCCGATGCTTAGCCACTCGAATAAATCCGGTCGGTTCGCTTTCATCTATCTCCCCCAAGGTCTTGCGATGAACAATCAGCAAATTGTCAGCCAAATCCACGATAGAACCGTGACCACGAACTGAAAACTTATCAGGTACAGCCCGCTCATCTGCTTGCTTTCGCATGTGAACAATCAAATGCACATGCACATGCTCATCTTTCGCTATCTGACTGAGTTTATTAACAAATTCTTGCTGGGCTGTGTGATCTTCAGGGCCAACACCCTTGATTTTGACCAGTGAATCGATGAAGAAATGCTTAACACCAAGCTCAGCAGCGGCATAGTGCATCATGCCAAACAGGTTCTTTTGCTCAGCATCACCCACTTGATTGTAGATATACACTCGACCATCCAACTGTTCCGTTATGGCAGTGGCATACTCACGACTTGGGTTACTCACACCACCAGCTTGACGGATCATCCGAGCTAACGTGGCTTCGGGCAGCATCTCCATCGAGGCAATCACTACTGGATGCTCCAACCAGATGCTCACCATGCCAGTGACTAAGCTTTTTCCCATGCCGTTCACACCTCCCCAGAGAGTCATTTCACCGTCACGAAATCTAAACTCAGAGCATTTATGCCAAGGAAGGGTGTCACCGTATGGCTTCTCGCGCCCTGAGAGCCGTTCTAAGGCTTTTTCTAGGTGTTGGGTAGGTCTATCTACCTTCTGAAGAAATAAATCGCTCTGTCGCTTTTTTAAGTACTTTTCAAAATCGATGTCGGGTAGTTCCATTAAAGCCACTGAATCGCCTCCTGTTTAGCTGGCTTGTGATTACCGTTACGTTCCCAAGTCCGGACACAGGCTTTCCAATCCTTGACGGCTGACTTGCCCCGCATCCACCCGTTAGCTTCGTAGTGATCTAAGAACGCCTGGGCATCAATCCCATTCTTGCGCTCATCACAATACGCTTTGACTTCAACGAGTGTCGGAATCACAAATTTCTTTTGTTTATTTTCTTTATTGGTTATTGGTTCTTGGTTCTTGGTTAAGGTTCGTTTGGGTTTCGATTGGGTTCCCATTGGGTTTTTGCCCTTTGGTCTACCTCCCTTCAAACCATTGACCTGATTAGCTTTGACCCGTTTTTGGTACTTCTCTATTTCCTGGTCACAACGCTCATGTTTCCAGCCTGTTTCAGACTTATAGAAGAAGTCATGCAGCACGTTTTCTAACACTTGGGTATCCACTCGTAACCGTCTGGCAACCCATTGGGTTTCAAGTGGGATTTCTTCCTCGGTATCCATGTAGAAATCAATCAGTCTGCGGTAGGCCAAATCCTCTGCATCAGAGAGGTGTGCCGTTGACGATCTGTAGTCGCCTATATGAAATGGGTAGTGGTGCATTACAACGCCCCTTCATTCTCAAGTAATGCTTTAAGTTTGTAAGCCTTCACTAACTCAACTTCATCCACTGGCTTACCATCACGGAGCTTAGCCGTTAGGATTGCCAAGAAGGTTCGAGCATGATCAAGCTTGTTCTTTTCATGTTCACGGGCTGCCATCTCACGCTTAGCAAAACCCATTGGGTTTTCTTCATAAGCATCAGGAAATAAATCTTCTAAGCGTAGACCCATTGCATCAACAACGTCTAAGGCTGAACAGCCAGCAAAGCATTTGAGCAAAATCTTCCCGTTAGTTGATGTGGTAACGGCTAGTGATGGATCGTCATCCGCATGGGATGGACAACTGCATAGCCATTGGTTGCGGCCTCTCTTCTTTACATTGCGGAGGCTAGATACAAATTGTTCTGGAGTCATGTTAGCCCTCCAGGTAACGCATTATCTTTTCAATGTCCTCTAGTTTCGGGCGCTTCGATACACCACGCGCTATACGCCATAGCTTGTGCTGATCAATGCCAGTGCGCTCTGCAACAATCGACAGGTTTCGATCTGAGAGCTGCTGCTGAATCTTTAGATAGAGTGAGGGTTGTTCCATAATGACTCCTGTCTTTAGTTGTGAGTAATTGTTTGCAATAGATTAGGTGAGCTTTTAAACTTTTGCAATAGGGGTTGCAAGATAACATTTGTTAGGCTATCTTTACAACTCCAATTACGGAGGCACGACATGTACCAGATATCTACCCGCCTCAACTACGGTCATCCTGACTACGAAAAGGCATTAGATCGCTGCACTACTTACAACATTGCAGCACTTGAACTGAACTTACAGAACGACAAGTCAGCTATGTGCGAGTTCGCCATGACAGTTCCGGAGTTCTTTGAATACAAACTTTTTGTGGAGGCCGCTTATGTACTGGCAAACGCCTGATCGCGATATTGATCCCCCTGAAGACCGTGAACGTGAAAAAGCATTCGAGCAATACCTTTCGTCACGGGAATACGTTTTAGACCTGGCTGAGGCTGTTGAAAACCTGATACAGATCAGCCCTCATGTGTTCGCTGAGTTCGTCATTGATGCCCAAGCAGATATGAATCTAGCCATCTTGATGGTTGATCCTGCTGAGTTCGGCATGCGTGTGCGTGACGAGGTTGAAGACAAATTAACTGAACATGTCCGTGAGGACGTAGAACAAGCGTGGATTAATAGATATGACGAAGATAGACGAGCTTTACACTGAGAACGATTACATCTCAGAACCATTTGACATGCCGCCAGAGCATGATGTGTGGATGGCTATCAATGCCTTGCAGGTATTGGTGGACACTAAGTACTTCGCAGACGACTCCATGATGGAATGGAAGTTGAACTGCATGATCAACAACCTAAAGGAGAAACTATGAGCTTTGAGCGCCGAGTATGGCAGGAGATGTCACGCCTTAACGTGAATGACAAAACCTCCAAAAAAATGAATCTGACTTATCTCTCATGGAGTGACTGCTGGGCTACCCTGGCTGACTACTACCCTGAATCTAACTACGAATTTGGTGATCCTAAGTATTACCCAGACGACACTGTTGAGGTGTCATGTACTGTCATCATTAAAGAAGGTGAGCATGCGTTCAGTCGCATCATGTACCTACCTGTCATGGATCATCGAAACAACTCAGTCCCCAACCCAACTTCACGGCAGATCAGTGACGCTCGACAACGCTGCTTGGTCAAGGCAGTTGCCGTAGCTACAGGACTTGGACTGTATATATATCGTGGCGAGGATATACCTGCTCAGGGTAAGCCACCTATTACAGCGGCATTGCGTAATCGTTTCATCAAGACAATCAATCTACACCTTGAGAACAACGATGGAGCTGGTGCTAAAGAAGTGTATGAAGAGCTATGCGAAGACCCTCAAGTGAAAGACTACGTTAAGTCTGAGTACATCAATAGTGAACATGATGGCGCTAACAAACTAAAGCAATTTACATTGCTTGTTAATGGAGAATCTAATGCGTAAAAGATCAATGGAAAAAGTTGTATGGGAGCTGCTTGATATGCACCCTAATATGACACCTTATAAAATTTCTAAAAAGTATGGGATAGCAACTAGCTGCGTTTATCGACACAAGAAAACGTGGGAAGAAAACAAATCTAAACAACAACTCACTGTACCTAACCATTACAAAGCTTCTGACATACGCCTTGGCGTTGTTGGTGGTTTTGTCCTCGGTATCATTTTTACAATAACAGCGGCATCAGTCGCAGGAGTCCTTTAATGGCTGAATACGATAACAACAATGAAATCGCAATCTGGAAGAACGATAACCGTGAAACAGAAAAGCACCCGCACTACAAAGGTAACGGCATAGTTGACGGTATTGATTATTGGGTATCTGCATGGCGAGCAGCAGAGGATGCTAAGCCTAATTCACCAGTGCTGAAGCTAAGACTGACTCCAAAGGATAAGGATGCAGCGCCTAAAGCAGCTCCAGTTAAGGAAGCAGACCCATCAGAAGACATTCCCTTTTAATGAACTATTATAACGAGTTCGATCCATTTGCAGCGAGCTGGTTACGCCAGCTCATTGCTGATGGGTTAATACCACAAGGGGAAGTCGATGAACGATCAATCATTGATGTCGATCCTTCAGACCTTGAAGGGTTTACGCAATGTCATTTCTTCGCTGGAATCGGAGGTTGGAGCTATGCTCTCCAACTCGCAGGATGGGAATCAGCTCGACCTGTTTGGACAGGATCACCACCCTGTCAGCCTTTCTCAGTTGCCGGAAGTGGAAAAGCCCAAGAAGATGAGCGACACCTCTGGCCTCACTTCTTCAATCTCATCAGAGAGTGTTCGCCTCCAACAGTATTTGGCGAGCAAGTTGCCTCAGCAATTAGAACAGAGTGGTTCGATGATCTACAAGCTGACATGGAAGCAGAAGGTTACGCCACAGCAATGGCAGTATTGCCAGCTTGCAGCGTCGGTGCCCCGCACAAAAGGGAACGACTTTTCTTCGTGGCCAACGCCAGCAGCAAGGGATTACAAGGGAGCCAACAGCATTCCAAATACCATCAAGAAGATGGAGAACGGAGAGAGAGCGCACATGGGACAGTTAGCCAACTTTGCTCCAGTAATGGTTCCCTGGGGAACACCGAATGCGATGGACTCGATGGCTCCGAGATCGGACGAGGCTCTAGCAAGAGCAAAGCAAAAAGCTGGATGCAGCAACATCAAGGATCAAGTGCCATTCAATGCCGAGATGGCAAATGGAGAGAAATCCCAACTGAACCCGCGCTTTTCCCTTTGGCTTATGGGATACCCAATCGAGTGGGCTTACTCAGGGGAGCAGGTAACGCCATTGTCCCGCAAGTCGCAGCGGAAATCATAAAGGCTTACATGGAATATCAGGCATAAAAAAGCCCCCTTGCAAATACATCCAAATCACAGGAGAGTGAAGGGATAGGGGGCTTATCCTTGAGAGCAAAGGAGCAAATGTGCCAACTACAACTTCAAGCTCAAGGAGTAAGCTAACTATAGCATGTTAAACGTACTTAACAACCCCCTTTAAGTGTTTAATTTTAAGTGACTTAGCAGGGGTTCAGGCAAAAAAATGCCCCGTAGAGGATACGGGGCTAAGTCAACTAAAGGAAAATCTGATGAAAAAAGAATCAGAAACATCGACCTTTGCGGGAACGATGGATTAACTATACACAATCAATCTTGGCTGTCTACAAGTATCACCACTTAGTCTTGTTGGCCCAGTAAGCAGCAGACATTTTGCCTTTGGCAATATTCTTAGCGTGTCTAGCCTTGAATGCTTTGTTGCGTTTAGAGCCGTCAGGAGAGCCTGTAACGCCTTGTTGACCAAAGCGTATGGTCTTAGTCTTGCCGCCCTCTTTAGCCACGACTACATGGCTTTTAGTGGGATGATTCGGAGTACGCTTAGGCTTGTTGTAGCCTGATACTCCGATACGACCTAGCAGTCCGTTTTTTCTTTTCTCACGCATTGTAGAGTCCAGTTCTCATTTGTTCACTGAGTTCAAGTGCTCTCTTGCCCACATCACTAGCCCACTTACTATTAAGCATTTCTTGAGCAGCCACTTCAAAATCATTGTCCTCGATGGCAGCCCACATCATCTTGAACTGACGTAGTTTAGTCAGCCCCAGGTTGAATGCCATGTTGATCAAAGTCATCTTGCGCACAGTATTAAGCTCTCTGACAATCGGGAAGGCTTTGCCTAGCTCAGACGAGTACAGCATCAAGTCATTCTCAAGCAGCATCATGGCCTCTGCATAGCTGATACCACGATCCTCGATGTTACGACCAACCCCGATAGTGAGCTTGCCAGCAGTACATTTGTACGGCATCAGCTCTAGCCCTTCATGTTTAACAAGCTGAAGTTTTAAATCGTCTAGTGTCATTTCAGCCCCTTGAATTTATTGATACCGCGCAGACCAAAGCTCGCAGAGATAGCCGCAAGCACTGCCCACTGATACCACTCAGGTGTTTGTTGTAAAGCCTCAAACCCTGCCATGATGTACGGCACAGCATCAGGAACAAAGGCACCGATTAACGGAATGCTCAGGATGATAGTGAACCACTCGTCTTTCCACGAGCTGGCTGCACCCTTAGCCATGATCTGTTCCCAGTTGCCTTCGTTCTCAAGGACTCTAAGCTTGGCTTGCTGTTTAGCCTTAGCTTCATCTGCTTTGCCTTTAACCCAAGACCCTGCAATCTCGCCAACTGCACCAATAATTGCACCAATCATTTCTTTTCACCCCCTAGTTTGAGGTTAGTTACAGAAAAATATGCACCCACTAAAGCCGCGATACTGACGTAGTAGATGTTGCTCATAGAGGCGAGGAGATCAGCAGCTTTATCAAGACCCATAAAGCTAGACACCACAACCCCACTAGGATAAACAAGCATACCAATGAGGCTAAACCACGCCATACGTCTTTGCGAATCTCTCTTGAGGTTTTCATCGATGAGCCTTTCACGTTCAAACTCCAGACGCATAGACTCCCATTCAGCTTTGTCCACATGACCGTTCTGGTCTTTGTCTGCTTGCTCAAATCCTGTCATTGATCAATACTCTAATCAGCGGTGTGGTGTTGCATTAGTTTACTTTTTGTAAAACAAATCTTCTTATTGGCATGCTCGCACCACATCGCTATTTACTTTCCTTTAGCCAAGCACTTACCAGCAGCTTTGCACTTAGCCTTGCTCTTGCAGCCTGAACACGTTGCAAAACCTTTTGATTTTGACATTTTCTTAGCCATAGTCTTCGCCATGCGCTGACCTTTCTTTGGATAATCTGGCATTGTTAGCTCCTATATTTAGCGGTTTTCTTTGCGATTGATTTGGGTTGTGAAGAATGTTGTTTACCTGACTTACTGGCTTTACGCTTTGCCCTTGTTGTGGCTGCATACTCAGCAGGGGATAACGCCTTTATAGCGGCAGACGGTAGATACCTTTCACCCGTAGCCTTTGGGCCTTGAGTGCTAGGCTTGCCTGACTTGGTGCGCCATTTCTGTTTAGTCCAATCCTTCAGGCTTTGTTGAGATTTCTTTAGTGGCATTACTTGTAACCTCCACCTTTAGCTTTGTACTGACGGGCAAGCATCTGCGCCTTTCTTGCAGACCATTGCCCTGGCTTTCCACCTTTGCCGCCAGACTTGATCTTCTGAAATAAACGCTTACGCATAGTGGGCATCGTGTAGTTGCCAGCTTTATTTACCGTAGACATTATTCTGCTGTCCCCTGAATCATAAGAACCAATACTAATATTAGACCAAGTGTGGCAACAGCAAGAACAGTTACAAGTATGGCTGCACCAATGTCTTTTAACTTCTGTATGCGCTCTTGTTCAGCATAGACTGTGCGTTGTCTTTCTTTGCGTATGTCAGACTCTAACCGTAAGAATTGCTCCCACCCGTGTTTCCCCTGACTGTACTGAATCATAATACGCAGCTCGTCCCGCTGCTTCTGAGCTTGTAACTTTGCTGCGTACATATCCATAGCCTGTGCTTGGATACTCTTGCCACCTTTGGGGATCAACGATTTGAACAGGGAAGGCTTTTTCTCTCTTTCCAACGCCTTGTCGATATCCGCTACTGCACCCGCCCACTGACTCAGTTGGCTCATGCAATCTTCCAGCTCCCTTCCGGCCTCGACTAAGGACTTCAGCCCCTTGAATGCTGCTGATGCCGTAGCTACTAAGGTTACTGGGTCCATCGATCATGCCTAACTATCGGCTAACATCTTCAGCAAGAGAATAATAATCGCACCACTGGTGCCAATCATAATTGCTTCAAGACGCTTGATCCGAGTAAACAACTCTTTAAACTGCGTATCTACTTCTTTCTTTAGCACAGCTAAATCCTTATCAAGTTGGTGTAAATCTGGATCGCTCATAACAAGTCCTCAATTAAAACGGCAAGCCATGAGCTGCGCTGGGTAGTGAATCAATATTGTCTTGAAGGTTTGAGCTGATAGCTGTTAATACAGCATCTTCAAACTGGTCATTAATCCAACCTGACATCATTGCCTCAGTGACATTCTCAAAGGCAACCATATCTTCAGGCTGATCTTCAAAGTCAACCACATAAGGATGAGAGTAAACTGTCTTGCCTTCGCTAGTTAGCGTGAAACAGAATGACACTGACGTAATGAAACCAGTATCAGAGTTACGAATTGAATTAAATATAATGGTGTTCATTGCCTAACCTTTAAGTTACTAGAATCTGCATACAATCTTCGACAACAGACTCGTATGTAACTGTGTTTGTTGTGTTGAAGTAGCTTGCTATTTTGATCGTAATCTCATCACCAATAGCAGGAGTAATGGTTTTCTTTAACCACAGCGTATCACCGTTAGCCGTAGGGCTAGAGGTTTCAACATATAGATAATCAGCACCAGAAAGTTGAGCTATGGTATTGCTATCAAAATCTGGTGAAGTAATAATGCCGTTAGCCATACCCGTCTGACCTGAGCCTGTACCTGAACCATCGATATTCCATCTTTCAGCCGTCGTGCCAGTTGCTACGGTAGTAAAAGTTAAACCTGTCGGGCTAGTTCCTGGCGTGACACCTGCTGTTGTTGTTGACCAACCAGACCAAGACGTATCCCTGTAGGTCTCTGTCGTTGATCCAAATTTAATCTCAACGCCAGCAATCGTCATATCTTTGTAGAAAGCAGAACCACTGCCTTGCAATACAAACCCAATGTAAATGTCATGCGAGGTTGCATCAGCCGTAGTAAAGAAACGATTTACTCCGTAAGGCTCAGTGCTATTGTTTGTAGTACTAAGCTCATAAGCTCTTGGAGTCCATTCAGTAGAAGTATCGAGTACTAACTCAGCCGTATAGTTACCCCAGTTCTTATCATTTTGTCTGCGGATAGCTTCTTCTAACGACCAAACACCAGAGGCGGTTACACGAGTGTCCTCTGGATCATATCCAATAAAGCCGCCTGTACGAGCCAACATTATGAGTAGTCCTCGTAGGCAATATTAAGGTGAATAGCACTAGCAGCACTAGCGACTCCTTGTAGTGAATGGGACTCTAATAAATATATTGGAGCTTCTTTTGTAATAATCACTACAGTTGCATTTGCAGGAATAGTAAGTTCATGCACTAAAGTTCTTTCGATGCCTGGGTTATCTACCTGTAACTCTAATGTGGCACTTGATGCTGTTACGTTACAAGCATAAAGACTAACAATCTTTCTTACGTTATCGGTTGAAGGCGCATTTAGAACAATACCCATAGGCAAAGAAGTAGTGCCTACGATTACGCCTGTCCACGATCCTTTAGAGCTTGTTGCTTGTAGTAAATTTGGGTTTGCCATTGTATTTTCCTATCCGAATAAATTAGCCATGACCATAGCGTGGGCGCGAGTATCTACCCCATCTACTGTTACGCCATCTGTTGCAGCAGTGCCGG
>Ga0208645_1001401_pt1 | contig 21133 bp, 13 predicted proteins | sample VirMetDEL_Sep_01_FD_184519 | JGI IMG/M metagenome (GOLD analysis project Ga0208645, IMG submission 184519) | Aqueous microbial communities from the Delaware River and Bay under freshwater to marine salinity gradient to study organic matter... | ecosystem: Environmental > Aquatic > Marine >... | reverse complement strand
CGCGCTCGAGCACCTGCTTCACCGCCTCGGCCCTGAACTCATCCGTGTATCGCTTGCTGCTCATGAACACCTCTGCTGTAGCCATGAATTATGGCCTGCGGGTGTCTACGAAAGGCTGGGCGGTCCATGTCGCAATGGCCATACACGCCTCATTACCACCAATTTCGATCGTCTGTTCGAGGAGGTGATTGCGGCGAAGTCCCTGCCAATCCAGCGGTTTCAAGCACCACTCCTGCCGGTGCCGAAGAACCGCTGGGATGGCCTGGTGTATCTACATGGACTACTTGGCGCCACATCGACCGCGAGTGAGCTGGATCGCTTGGTCGTCTCCAGCGGCGATTTCGGCCTGGCCTACCTCACCGAGCGCTGGGCAGCGCGTTTCGTCAGCGAGTTGTTCCGCAACTACACCGTTTGCTTCGTCGGCTACAGCATCAACGACCCAGTATTGCGCTACATGATGGATGCCTTGGCAGCCGACCGTCTGCTGGGTGAGTCGCCGCCGGAGATGTTCGCCTTCGGCAGTTTTTCCAAAGGCAAGGAAGAGCAACGGGCCAACGAGTGGCGAGCCAAGAACGTCACCCCCATCCTCTACCGCGAGCATAACCGCCACGCCTACCTGCACAAGACCCTGCGGGCTTGGGCTGAGACCTACCGCGATGGCGTGCACGGCAAGGAGCGCATCGTGGTCGAATGCGCCATGGCTCGCCCCTTGGCGAGCACCCGACAGGACGACTTCGTCGGCCGCCTGCTGTGGGCACTGAGCGATGCTGGCGGCTTGCCCGCCAGACGCTTTGCCGATCTGGACCCGGTGCCTTCGCTGGATTGGCTAGTGCCACTGAGCGAGGAACGCTACCGGCATGCCGACCTAGGCCGCTTCGGTGTCCCGCCCAGAACAACCGTGGATGACAAGCTCACCTTCAGCCTGACCCGCCGACCCTCGCCTTATCCTCTGGCTCCTTTGATGTGTTTAGCCGATGCCGGCACGCGTGGCTGCCACTTAGACGAGGTGATGCGACAACTGGCGCGCTGGCTGATTCGCCATCTCGACGACCCGGCACTGTTGCTATGGCTGGTCAAGCACGGCGGCCAGCTGCATGGCGATCTGGTCTCGTGGATCGGACAGCGTCTGGACGAGCTGGCCAAACTTGAACGCGAGGGAAATACCGCCGAGTTGGCGCGCATTCGTGAAGGCGCACCCAGCGCGATCCCCGGACCATTGATGCGCATCCTATGGCGGCTGCTGCTGACCGGGCGCGTGAAATCGTGGCTGCGCGACTTCGACCTATATAGCTGGCGCAACCGCTTCAAGCGCGATGGGCTCACCGCAACCCTGCGCCTGGAACTGCGCGAGATGTTGACACCGCGCGTACAGTTGCGCGAACCGTTCCAAGGGCCCGCAGAGGACGGCCAAAGTCGCGAGCCGGAGCGCGTCAAGGAGCTGGTGGAATGGGAGATCGTGCTGTCGGCTGGTCACGTCCATTCCAGCCTGCGGGATCTCCCAAGGGATGAGCGCTGGGATGCCGCATTGCCGGAGTTGCTGTCCGATGTAAGCGCCCTGTTGCGCGACGCGCTTGATCTGATGCGCGAGCTCGGTAGCGGTGAGGACAGGAGCGACCTTTCCTACCTGCATCAACCCTCGATCAGTGAACATCCACAGAACCGGGACTTCCGCGACTGGACCGCATTGATCGACCTGACCCGAGATGCGTGGCTCGCCACAGTTGCACAATCACCGGCGCGGGCTGTCCTCGTGGCGGAGTCTTGGTGGCACACGCCCTATCCGCTGTTCCGACGCCTCGCCTTCTTTGCCGCGGCACAGGACAATGTAATCCCCCATCGCAAGGCACTCGACTGGCTACTGTCAGACGATAACTGGTGGCTGTGGTCGGTGGAAACCGAACGGGAGGCCATGCGACTGCTGGTCGCACTGGCGCCGCACCTCGATGAGATGATGCTGCACGAACTGGAACAGGCCGTGCTCGGCGGTCCTCCGCGCGGCATGTTCAAGGAGGACATCGAGCTGGAGCGCTGGATCCATATCGTGGACCACAAAATATGGCTCCGGCTGGCAAAGATCGCCGACGTCGGCACGATATTGGGCAGCGTCGCCAGAGACAGACTGGACAGACTTTCAGCTCAGTATCCTGAGTGGCGAATCGCTGCAGATCAGCGCGACGAATTTCCTTTCTGGATGGGCGATGTCGACGAGTGGAGCAAGTTCGTCGCCGCACCGCGTAGTCGCCGTGAACTCATCGAGTGGTTGAGGCAGCAGCCCAGCCCAGATCCTTGGCAAGAGGATGACTGGCGGCAGCGCTGTCGCGACAACTTTGCCACGACCGCTTGTGCCTTATGCGCCCTGGCCAGAGAAGGTGTGTGGCCTACAGAGCGCTGGCGAGAGGCCCTGCAGGCCTGGTCTGAGGAAAAACTCCTGAAGCGCTCCTGGCGTTACATGGCGCCGATCCTGGCCACCGCACCTGACAAGGTACTGCAGACGCTCGCCCATGGTGTCAGCTGGTGGCTACAGGCCATTGCCAAGACCTTCGAAGGTCACGAAGCACTCTTCTTCGCTTTCGCTCGTCGTATCCTGGCGCAGGATCATCAGGGTGGCAGTGATACCGATGATCCCGTCGGGCGAGCCATCAATCATCCCGTGGGGCACGTCACCGAGGCACTGCTACGCTGGTGGTATCGACGGTCGCTGGAGGATGGGCAAGGCTTGCCGGAAGAGATCAAGAGCATGCTCACCGAGCTTTGCGATACCCAGATCGACAAGTATCAGCATGGCCGTGTGTTGCTGGCGGCCCATGTCATAGCCTTGTTCCGCGTCGATGGTGATTGGGCGACACAACACCTGTTGCCGCTTTTCGACTGGCAGCGCTCGGAAGCCGAAGCACGTGCAGCGTGGGAAGGATTCCTGTGGTCACCGCGCCTGTACCGCCCGCTGATGGAAAAGCTCAAGCCGGCCTTCCTAGACACCCCGCGCCACTACGCGGCATTGGGCAAGCACGATGGACAATACGCATCGTTACTGACATTCGCCGCTCTTGACGCGAGTGACACCTTCACCACTACCGAGCTGGCAGCCGCCACTCGCGCACTGCCACCGGATGGTTTGCACGATGCTGCACAGGCATTGGTCAGAGCCCTGGAGGGTGCGGGTGAGCAACGTGCCGACTATTGGACTAACCGGGTTGCCCCGTATCTGCATGCCATCTGGCCCAAGACGCGAGACAACGTTTCACCCGCCATCGCCGAAAGCCTGGCCCGCCTTTGTGTGGCAGCACAAGATGCGTTCCCCGAGGCTTTGACGCTGCTCCGCGGCTGGTTGCTACCAGCGGCTCACCCGGAGTACCTGGTGCATCGGCTACAAGAGGCAGGCCTCTGCGGCAGGTTCCCCGAACATGCACTGGACTTCCTGAGTCTGGTGATAGGGGATCAAACCCAATGGCCGTCCAGTGACCTCGGTGACTGCCTCGAGGAGATAAGCTCGGTCGCGCCTGACCTCGATACGGATCCACGTTTTCAACAGCTAATCGTGTACTTAAGACAGAGCGGGCGCAGATAAGATCTGAGCTCGTAGCCACGATAAATCTTCCTAATCCACCGCCCCTCCGGCCGCCGCTACCGCCAGTAGCGGGTGTTCAACTCTGGATTGCGCCGACTTGCATAACGAGTCCGGCTTGACCAATCGCTAGACCTACATGCCATTGACGCCATTTCTCCAACTCACCTCAGCATAGTTCCAGTAACGGTACATCTCACTTTTCATTCGCTCTATTTTTTTTGAAGAGAATTCGCTGATGCGCCAAGGGTAATGGCGACGAATTTCCTCTATTCTTGAAACAATGGATTCAAAGGTGTCGTTAACTTTGTGTATTTCATCCAATTCATCGCCAGAAATGGCGAACACATCCGAAGCAACTTGTCTTTTGTAGATGGACTCTGCCTCAGTGATCAAATCTAAAATATCTTTGAAGTGATCTGGTGATGCTAAAGAGGAAATCTTGCTCGTTGCTTCAGGTTTCAATTCATCCTCAGACAAATTGAATGTGATTTTTCTAGATGCCCCACCTGTCGCGTAGGCTTCTGTCGCGCTGATCGGCTTCCAGTACACTTTCTCGTTCTTAAGGTCGACGCAGACGATTATGGTTGGGACTGAGAATCGCTGCCAATAGTCGATATCTGAGTCATCAACGTAGACATCGTGACGCTGTGATCCTGACAACTCTTGAAAGGACTTTATTTGAAGTTTGACCACGTTTCCTGTCGCGGAGAATTGCTGGTCACAAATCTCCAATTCTGCGTCGATGCCTAAATCGACACTTTGAAGTCGACAAGGCCACTTTAGGGTTTGTGTAAACTTGTACGCCGCGAAATGCTCGCCAGCGTCGCCACTGATTGACCTCTTTGGGTACTGCTTTGCCATGTGAGTAGACCTGACTACCTGATAGCCGGATGCTTGGGTCCGGTTATTCGATTCATCCATAGCTCACCGCATGGTGGGCCATCCCCTTAATACAGCTAGATCTTAGGGCTATCGGGCACGGCGTACAAGCCAGCGAACCAGCCAGGAGAGAGATCTGCCACTACTGCAAGCTCTCCGCTCCGGTAGAGGTTCAGATGCGCGCGACGGGACGGCACGTGCCCTCCCCTGCCCCCGATAAACATTCCTAATCCCCTGCCCCGCCGATGTCCGCTTCCGGCCAGAAGCAGACATATGCCGCAGCGCAGACCTCGCCGTACATCGCTACCTTGACCTCCTTTCAAGACCCCTGCGATTCTAAGGCAGGCAAGCGACCTCCCACTTTCCGTACGGCGCCAACTCGAGAGATTTTGCAAGCCCATTCGACGCCACATTGTCTAACTGACAGCGATACTGAGCCTCATACCCGTGCTTGCCGGCGTATTCAATCATCGCGAGTATCAAAGACCTGGCGATGCCCTTACCGCGCGCTCGTGGCATGGTCAGCACTCCCATATCGGCAATGGCCGCGCCACCCCATGGGTAGAGACTGGAGACAGCCAACAGCTCCGATTCCACGAACGCGCCAAAGGCCGCCCAGTGCCCGAGCTCCACGGACGCATCGTCCTGGTCGGCTGGTGATATCTGTGCCATGAATCCATCGAACAGTGCTGCATCGTCAGGCGCCAACGGGCGTACCTCTACCAAGGTGGTGCTCCGCGTTGCGGAGACTCCGGCGGCTGCCACGTAATAGATGACATCGGGCGCATGCATCTCAACGCCTGCGGCGTGAAGTGCCTGGCGCAGCCATGATACTGAGACCGGAATACCGTCCGACGCGATTCCCAGCGCAGAGGCCACGCATGGAGACACTGCGGAACGCGTGCACCCATTGTTAGCCACCATGACCATTGCTCGCCGCGCAGTGCCAAGGTGCGGGTTGATCACCAGGCTGAACTCATCTGCAGTCGGCACACAGATACCGGAGTCGAAGAGTCCATGCCAGTAGGAGTCGACTGCGGAATTCCACTGCTGCATTGTTTCCCCCAAACCTAGCCTGGCAACGCCGATTCTAGAGGCGGGGCTCGCAGCTGTCTGCTTCCGGCCAGGACCGGACATCTACCCTACCCCTGATAACGCACCCTTATCAATGAGGTATGGAGCGGAGCCTGACGCAACTCACTTCCGATACATGCCGTTCCCGAATGCTTGGAGTCCTCGGACCCCAAGGGTGGCAGGTTCATCACGCTGTCCGACGGTCCATGGCGCCCGGAGCGTTGGGCCTCGGGCGACAGAGTAAGGGCCTCAGCGGAAAAAGCAGCAATCCTGCTGAAATCCTTTTGAGCATGAGCTTCCCCCTGTAGCTGGGGGAAGCTTACCGCTTCAAGCCTGCGCCCGACGCCCTACCCGGCTCGGCCACCGCAAGCAGGCGCAGAGTCCGGCAGCCCGGTGCCGGTGCCGAAATCAAGCCGACGCTGTAGCCGCAATCTTTATCGACTTGACGTTCACGAACTCCTTCAGACCTTCCGGACCATGCTCGCGGCCATAGCCGGATGCCTTCACGCCGCCGAACGGAAGCGTTGGCGATGCCACGTCGAAGGTGTTGATGAAGATCATGCCGGTGTCGAAGTACTTGCTGGCCAGCTCCCGGGCGCGCTGCACGTCGCGGCTGAAGATGCCGCCGCCCAGGCCGTAGCGGCTGTCGTTGGCGATGCGCATCGCATCCTCATCGTCCTCGGCGCGGATGATGGCCGCTGCAGGGCCGAACAGCTCATCCTCGTAGGCCACCTGCCCCGGTGCCACATCCGCCAGCACCGTGGCCGGGTAGAACCAGCCGGTGCGGTCCGGCACTTCGCCGCCAACTATCAGACGTGACCCTTGGGAGACGCTCTTGGTCACCTGTTCGTGCAGCTTGTCGCGCTGCGCCTTGGAGACCATGGGGCCGAGTTGGGTGTTATCGGCATTCGGGTCACCCATGCGGATAGCTTCGAACGCCGTTGCGTAGGCGCTGACGAACGCCTCGTAATTCTTTTTTGTCACGATGAAGCGCTTGGCATTGACGCAGGTCTGCCCGTTGTTGAACAGGCGCCCTTTGACGCAGGTCTTCACCGCCAGGTCCAGGTCGGCGTCGTCCAGCACCAGATACGCGTCATTCGAGCCCAGCTCGAGCACCGTCTTCTTGAGTGCCGCGCCGGCCTTGGCGGCCACGGTGCGCCCTGCGGCCTCGCTCCCGGTCAGCGTCACCGCGCGCACCAGGTCGTTCTCCACGATGTCATTGGACTGGTCGTGGGTGATCAGCAGCACCCCAAACAGCCCCTTGGGCAGCCCGGCGCTTTCGTAGATGTCACGCAGCAGCAGCCCACTCCCGGTGCAGCTCTCGGCATGCTTGAGCAACACCCCGTTGCCCGCCATCAGGCTGGCGATGGAATAGCGGATGGCCTGATAGGCCGGGAAGTTCCACGGCTGAATGCCGTAAACCACGCCGATCGGGGCGTGAGTCACGATGCCGGTGGCGCCCTCCACCTCGCGCTCTTCATCGGCCAGGGCGACGGGCCCTTGCTTGGCGGTGTAGTCGCAGATGCTGGCGCACAGCTCGACTTCGGCACGGCTGTCTTCAATGAGCTTGCCGACCTCGTCGGTCATGAGCTGCGCAAACTCTTCCTTGCGCGCACGAAGCGCCTTGGCGATGTCCGCGATTACTTTCGCTCGCTCATCCAGACTGCGCAGACGCCACTGAAGAAATGCGTCATGGCTTGCCTTCACCGTGGCGGCGGCTTCGCCGTCTGACATGTAGGAATAGGTGGCGAGCACTTCTTCGGTCAACGGATTGATGGTCGTGAGTTGCTTGTTTGTCATGGGAAGAGAGGCTTTACGTAGAGGGAAGATCCGTAGAGGGTCGCCGCCGTGCAGTTCCTCCGCTGTGAATTCTTCAACGGAATGCATCACTGGAGGTTCACCGGATCTCATTGTTAGAGTGTGGATTCGGCCTGCTTTGACCAACTCCCTGCATGCGCTCCTGGTTGCGAACAGTCTCAATCACCCTCACTGCTGCATTGGCGACGGCCGCTGTTGCCAGCCTGCTCCAGACCCAGATCAATCTGCATGCCCTTACCCAGCTGGGCCTGGACGTCAGCTGGCCGGCACGGGCCGCAGTCACCGTGGAAGATCTGGCTCGGTTCGGACCTGTAATGTTCAGCTTTTCGCTGGCCGGCGGCGTGCTTGCGTCAGGTCTGCAGCCAATTCTGCGCCGGCTTGGCCTCCATGCCCTGCCCTGCGCACTGCTCGCCGGTGTAGCCGGGCTGGCGGTCGTGCTCGCGCTGCTGCGCAGTGTGATTCCGATGCCGGCGATCGCCGCCATCCGGGAGCTTCCAGGCTACGCCCTGCTCAGCCTGTGTGGGCTGGTGGGCGGCTATGTGAGCTACACGCTGAGGGCGCGTACCGTGCGCGAAACGCACCCCCACGGCGGCGTGGCCTGGCTGTTGCCGGCTGGCCTGGTGCTGCTTCCGCTTGCCTCATTCATGTTGATGCAGCCGACGGCGCAACGTGCACAGCCGCCTGCGGCAGGAGGCTACCAGGTCGCGACCGTCGCCAGCGGCCTTCAGTGGCCGTGGTCGCTGGCGGGACTGCCCGACGGAACGCTGCTCGTCACCGAAATGGCTGGCCGCCTGAAGCTGATTGACCGCGCCGGTGCACGTGTGGACGTCAATCTATCCAAAATGCCCGCGGGCTATCAGCGTGAACGCGTGATCGGCCTGATGGACATTGCGCTGTCGCCGGATTTCGAGACCGATCGCCGCGTCTATCTGACGCAGGGTTATCGAGATCAACGCGGCGTGGGTGTTCGGTTGATCCGTGGCGCGCTGGAACGCGTTGGCGATGCGTGGTCCATGGAACAGGTGGAGATTCTTTTCGAATCCACGCCAAAAGCCAGCGACGGCAACAACGGCGGCCGCGTGGCCTTTCTCGACACGCACATCCTGCTGATGACCGTGGGCGACGGTAGTGCCCGCCGGGAGGAAGCGCAGAATGTGCGCAACTCACTGGGCAAGGTGATGCGCATCCATCTCGCGCCTGGCGCGAGCGTGGCGCCCCTGTACACCTCCGGGCATCGCAACCCACAAGGCATCGTGCATGACCCTGTCACAGACTCCATCTATATCAGCGAACACGGGCCGCGCGGCGGTGACGAGCTCAACCGACTTCGACCGGGCGCAAACTACGGCTGGCCGATGCTCAGTCACGGGATCGACTACCCGTTTGCCCGGGTGAGCCCGTTTACCCGGCACAAGGCGTTCGAGGACCCTGAGGTGATCTGGTCGCCGTCCATCGCGCCCTCCGGTCTTGCCGTGTATCAAGGCGCCCTCTTCAAGGGATGGCAGGGAGATCTACTGGTGCCTGCATTGCGTGAGCGGAGCATCCGCCGGCTCGTTCGTGACGGTGATCGCGTGGTGCGCCAGGAGCGGCTGCTTGTCGAATTGGGTGAACGGATTCGTGACGTCATGGTCGCTGCAGATGGCTCCGTCTATGCGCTCACCGATGGGGTGGACGGCAAGCTACTTAGACTGATACCGGAAAAAACGATGTGAGCACGTCGCTCAGGTGAAGTCACGTGCGGAGGATTGACCCCGCACGCTCACGCTCGCCAGCAGGCGCGCGCCGAAGGCAAGCGCGGTGCCACCGGCGCTGGGGGTATCGCTGGCCCTGAAGCTGCTGGCGGCCCAGGCGAATCAGCCGCCGTGATCGGCCAATGCATCGTGAAAGTCGAGCTCGTGAACGAGTACGACACGTGACCCTGACTTACGAAGCGCAATGGCCTTTTCGACCTTGCGCCCGTAGCAGGCAAAGGCCCAACAAGGATTGCCTTCCGCGCCGATGACCAGGTAGTGGACCTTCTTCGATGGGGCCGCGTGGGCCGATCCCCCGAGCCTCTCGACGATCTGTTGGAACTCGGTGCGGGTGAAGCGTGACGATGCGCCGGTAAAGCAAAAGCCCCTATCCAGAAAGTTGATCTCGGGATCCACGGCGCACAAGCCGACGATCCTCTGTTCTTTCAGTACGAGCGGATTGGTAATCGTGCGGTCGTCGAGCAGTGGCGTGAACTCCGCAAAGAATGCGAGGAGCAACGCGTGTTCCTTCGGGTCTATCTGTCCGTCGGCGAGTACGCCTGTGATGAGGCTCCCCACCTCGTCGAATGGCCAGCATGTCCTCAGGTGCTCGTGATCTGCCATCCAATCTGACAGGGCGCGGAGCTCTTCCACGGAGATGTGCGTATCCGCAACGATGCCCCCCAGGATTCCGTGCAATCGCTGCAGGTCGGCAGTCACATCGGCGTAGAACTCGGTGGAGCGCAGCCGTTCGCACAGCCACAGGATGTCTGCGCGCTCTTCCTCGGTCAGGACGCCGTCGGCCACGGCGGTAGTGACAACCGGCACCAGCTCGTTGAATGGGGTGCTGCTCTCGCACTGCCTCGTGCTCGACCAACCACAGGTTGAGGTAGTCGAGCTCAAGGGGATTGATCCGGCCGTCGATCACGATCCCTTCGACGATGCCGATCAGGGCGTTGACGGATTTGTTCAGTCGGGCTTTCGAGGTGAACCTGAAGTAGCTGCGGTGATCGGGGTGCATTGAGGTACGTCCCTGTTGGACGCCGTCCAGCGGCGTGTCATGGAAACTTACCGCGTCATTGACATCTGGCGCCAGAGGCAGGCTGGCCCCTGTAACGATCCAGTTGCAGCATCGCAGCTGCGGCGTGACTACAACCAATGGCACACGAGCCAGGGGGCTGTGCACGCTATGTTGGTTCCGATGGAATGGAGGGAGTACGTGTGAGGCGTCTATTTTTCTCGGCAGCGCTGCTGTTGATGTGTGCGACGGCCGGAGCAGGTTCCAAGGCCGCCGACGGGACGACAACCGTGATCGTGCTTGGCGTGGACCACGCTGCCCAGCTTGTGGCCAGAAATGACCGCCCTGCCCGCCTTGCGGCCTTCCTGGCGCATGCCAGGCCCGATGCCATCTGCATCGAGCGGTCGCCGGAGGCCTTCGCACGCAACGACTATTACGAGTTCACCTACGAAGTTCAGGACGTCGTGGTTCCTTTCGCCCGGCGCAACGGGATCGATCTGTGTCCCATCGACTGGGAGCCACCCGTCGAAGATGCCAAGCTTGGATTCGGCCTGGACCTGGGGGCGCCGCCGGAACTGCGCCCTGCCAGCGGGTTCCAGCAGTTCCTTTCATTCCCCTCCCCGAGCCAGCTCACGCGGGATCTCTTCCACGCCGACGAGGCAAAGGACGTGGAGCGGATCGCGCAGTGGGCCGCAACGCCGGCCAAGCGGGCAGCGGATGATCTGCCACGCAGGCTGTATCTCTATCGCACCTACCTGCAGGCGCAGCGGGTAGCCGCCGCGGTGAAAGCGCGCCCCGGCGGCACGGTTGTCGTGGTGGTTGGCGAGTTCCACAAGCGGGACATCGAAGCGATCCTGGCCGCTTCCCCGGACCTGCGGATCGTACAGCCCTCCAGCCTCGGCGAACCCGGTGAGGCGCTGGTGCAGCGGGAGGAGCGCCGTGAGTACCACGCCGCTGTCGCCAGCTTCAACCTGCTGGGCGTCCAGTCCGGCACCGGCAACATGGACCGCGCGTTTGTTCGGGAGTCGGTGCAAGCCCTCAAGGTAGAGCGCAACTCGCCTGAAGTCGCGTTGCTGCAGACGCGCCTGGATGTGCTGGAAGGCAGGATCGCGCCGGCCATGGCAGTGGACCGGTACCGATCCATTGCCACGGAGGCGGGCGAAACACGCTTCACCTGGACTGGCGTAGCTGACGCCTCACGCCTTGACTCTTACTTCGACCCCTTCGGTAACCTCAACGTACGCCAGCGGGCGCTGCTCGAGACGGCCCGCGAGTTATACCGTGCCGAACGTGGCGAGGAAGCAGCAGGGATACGGCAGACCCTCGGCAGCGAGCTGGGCAACCGAAAGGCGGCTCAGCTTGCCGGCTACTGGGAGCGCTACGTCGTGAAGCCGGCATCGCCTTAAGCTGCATGGTGGTCAAGCGAATCAACATGACCGCCGATGTGCGCCGGCCCCAACTCAGCCCACCGCATCCACGGTCCTGTCCGGTGCAGCAAGCCGAGACGCGCGCAGGTACCGCAGATACTTGCCGAGAAAGATGCCCGTGAACCCGCCAGACAGCAGCAGATACGCGGCACGGAAACTGCCGTCCGCGCTCAGTGAGGGGGATACGGATAGCGCGCACTCGAAGCCGTACTTCACCGCAAAGGTCACCAGGAGCAGCGGCAGGAGACTGTAGTCCGCACTGCGCCACAGCTTTCCCGTCGACGGCTTCAGGGTGAGCGTTGCCCGGCGCAGCAGCAGCCATCCAAGCCCCACGCCTGCACCGATGCCCACCGACCACTGACCCCATGCTTCCCAGGCATTGCCGAACCGGTGGTTTATCGACACGATGCCCCACGCCACGAAAAGGGTCGGCACGATGGCCAGTTTCGTGAGCGAGGTTTCTCCAGGTTTCATGGCGGCGACGCCCCGTGCGACCAGAAAGACCAGAAGCGCCCAGACCCACACCGGGGTGTTCGAGAGAAGGGGATGCAGCATGTTCACGGGGCGTCCTTGAGCTGGGTGGGTGCCGGCGATGCAGCGCCGTGCGGGAATGGGTCCATTCTCGCTTTGCACCGACCCGTCACAAGTGACAGGTGTCAGGCATCCGGACGTACATTACGCAGCCAGCGCCGTAGACGTCGCCTGCCCGATCAGCTCCTGCGCATCAGGATCATCTTCTCCTGTGACATGTCCCGCATCGTGTACGGGATGCCGCCTGTGCCATACCCCGACTCGCGGCGCCCGGCGAAGGGCATCCAGTCGGTCCGGAACGCGGTGGCATCATTGATCATGACGGCCGAGGCATCCAGCCGGTTGGCGGCGCGCATGGCGATATCGATATCCTGCGCGAATACGCTCGCCTGGAACGCGGTGGGCAGCGCGTTGGCACGCGCGATCGCCTCGTCCAGGTCGGTATAGCGATACACCGCCACCACCGGCCCGAACACTTCCTGCGTGGTGATCCGTGCGTCGCTGGCCGGATCCAGCAGCACCGTGGGCTGCAGCGTGGTCTCGGAAAGTCGCTTGCCGCCGGTGGCCAGTTGCGCACCGCCACTTACCGCTTCGTCAATCCATTCAGCGACGCGGTCGGCCTCGCGTGGCTGGATCAGCGGGCCGACATCCGTGTCCTTCAGTGTGGGGTCGCCGGTGCGCAGGCGCTCGACCCGTGCGATGAGCGCCTGGGTAAAGTCATCGGCAACATCCTCGTGGACGAAGACGCGCTGGGTGGAGACGCACACCTGGCCTGCATGGTAGTAGCCGCCTTTGACGACCGGTTCGATGATCCTGCCGAGGTCGGCGCTGCGATCGACGATGGCCGGGGCGACCCCGCCGTGTTCCAGCGCCGAACGCGCACCGTGTGCGAGCTTGGCGTGCAGCGACCACCCTACCCTGGCCGAGCCGATGAAGCTCAGGAAGGCCACCCGCTTGTCGGTGGCCAGCGCCTCGGCCAGGTCGTTGCCCTCCGGCAGGAAGCTCTGGCACCACGGCTCGGGCAGCCCGGCTTCGTGCACCATCGCGACGAATTCCAGGCACGACAGTGGCGTCGCGGAGGCAGGTTTGATGATCACCGGGCACCCGACGGCGATGGCCGGCGCCACCTGGTGGACGATCAAGTTCAGTGGGTGGTTGAACGCAGAGATCGCGGCAACCACGCCGATCGGCTCCCGCGTGGTGAACGCCCAACGCCCCTCCGCCGCGGCCGACAGCCCCATCGGGATTTCGCGACCGGCGAAGTTGCGCAGCTCGTCGGCGGCGTTGTGGACACCGTCGATGGCGCGTGTGGTTTCGACGATGGCGTCCGGCAGCGGCTTGCCGCCCTCCCGGGCAATCTGCAGCGCCAGATGATCACGCCTGGCGTCCATCAGCGCGGCGAGCCGGCGCAGGATCGCGATGCGCTGGTGCGGCGCGAGCCAGCCGTCGCGGTCCTTGAATACCCGCTCGGCGGCACTGAGCTTGCGCTCCAGGGCCGCGGCGGTATCCAGCCCGATCTCGGCGATGGGGGCACGGTCGAACGCCTGGACGACAGTCAGCATGTTGGGTTCCTTGCTCAGCATCAGGGATGACGATCAATCACAGCCCACGTCCGGCGTGCGGTTGCGCAGTTCATCGACCAGCACGCGGGTGTTCTCGGCATAGTCGATCGGTACATCCAGCACGTGGACGCCGCCGCCGGCGAAAGCGGCCTCGATCATCGGCACCAGCGCTTCGACCGCGGTCACCCGGCTCCCCTTCGCACCGTAGGCTTCGGCATACTTCACGAAATCCGGATTGCCGAAGCGCATGCCGAAATCGTCGAAGCCATCCACTGCCTGTTTCCAGCGGATCATGCCGTAGGCGCTGTCGTTGAGGATCACCACCACCAGGTTGAGCCCCAGGCGTACCGCGGTTTCCATCTCCTGGGAGTTCATCATGAAGCCGCCGTCACCACACACCGCCATGACGCGGCGCTGCGGGTAAAGCATGGCTGCCATCATCGCCGACGGCAGGCCAGCGCCCATGGTGGCGAGCGCGTTGTCCAGCAGCAGCGTGTTGGCCACGTGCGTGCGGTAGTTGCGGGCGAACCAGATCTTGTACATGCCGTTGTCGAGGCAGACGATGCCGTCGTCCGGCATGGACTGGCGCACGTCATGCACCAGCCGCTGCGGCGTGACCGGGAAACGGTCCTCTTCGGCGCGGTCGTTGATGCGGGCCAGGATTCTCTGGCGCAGGGCGATCATGCCCTCGTCCGCAGGCAACCGCCCTTCCAGGCGTTCGGCCAGGGCATCCACCGAAGCCCCGATGTCGCCCAGCACTTCGATATCCGGCTGGTAGACCTGCTCCACCGTCGCGGACTGGAAGCTGATGTGCACGACCCTGGGTCCGCCGCCGCTCTTCATCAGGAACGGTGGCTTTTCAATGGTGTCATGGCCGATGGCGATGATCAGGTCAGCGCGGGCGACCGCCTCGTGCACGTAGTCGCCCTCGGAGAGCGCGGCCGTGCCCATGTAGAGGTTGGAGCCGCCGGTGACCGCACCCTTGCCCATCTGTGTATTGAAGAACGGCAGGCGCGTGCGCGCAACGAATGCGGAGAGTGATTCGGCAAGCCATGGCCGGCTGCCCGCCGCGCCGATCATCACCAATGGGCGTTTGGCGGCCAGGATCGCCGCTTCCGCCCGGTCGAGCGCGGCAGAGGGTGCGATGGGACGTTCCAGCGGGTGGATGGGGATGATGGGCACATCCTCCACCTCCTCACCTGCGACATCCTCCGGCAGTTCCAGGTGCACCGGCCCGGGGCGCTCTTCCATGGCCACCCGGAAGGCATCGCGTACGGTGGCCGGAATCGCGGCAGGGCTGACGATCTGGCGCGTCATTTTCGTGAGCGGCTTCATCGACGCCACGATATCCACGATCTGGAACCGTGCCTGCTTGGCGCTCATGACAGGCTTCTGGCCGGTGATGAGAATCATCGGCCACGCGCCCAGGTGGGCATACGCCGCGCCGGTCGAGAAATTCAGTGCGCCGGGGCCGAGGGTGGCCAGGCACACGCCGGGCCTGCCCGTCAGCCGGCCGTGGGTGGCTGCCATGAACGCGGCCGCCTGCTCGTGGCGGGTGAGCACCAACTCGATGCGCGAGGTCCGGAGCGACTCCAGGAAGTCCAGATTCTCCTCGCCCGGCACACCAAAGATGCGGTCGACGCCCTCGTTTTCCAGCGCCTTGACCAGTAGATCCGAGCCCTTCTGCATAGCTTCGATCCTTGCGGTGAAGTCAGGGGCACTATACCGGGGCGGATGTCGCTGCCGTGTGGCCGCCAGCGCGGGCACACTGACGCGCGCATCGAAAAGATCCTGGGGAGCAACTACGCCCGGCGGTTCACGGAGGCATGTGGATGGGGGCGCTCGGTCGCTACTCAGCCGGTTGAGGCTGCCGGCGCGCGCATCCGTCGCTTCTGCAGATACAACACGACCGCCGCCAGCACCGCGGCCACGGCGCCTGTCAGCGGTACCGAGGCCAGCGTCGCGTAGCTGATCGTGAGGCTGCCCAAGGCACCGCCCAGCGCGGTTCCAAGGTTGAACGAGGCAATGTTCAACCCCGCGGCCACAGAGCTGTATGCGGGGATGAGCTGTTGGGCCTGCCTGAGCAGACGCAGGGTCAGCAGCGTCACGATCGAGAAGAAGCAGATGCCCAGCGTGCCGACCAGGAGCATCATCAAGGCTGGGATACGTGCGAAGCCGTAGAGCCCGATCAGGTTCAACGCCAGCGCGATCAACGCCAGCCGGAGGCTGCGATCCCCGTCCATCGCATCGCCCAGCCATCCCCCGAGCAGATTGCCTGCGATCGCGCAGGTGCCGAACAGCAGCATCCCCAGGCTCAGCCACTGCACATCCACAGCGGTGATCTGCTGCAGATAGGGCGAGACGAAGGTGAAGAACGAGAACGTGGCGACACTGACCAGCGCGCCGATGCCGGCCGTCGTCAGCAGCTGCGGATGGGTGATGGCCTTCACGCCCTTCCACGCACCGCCCCGGGATCGGGTGGAGCCGGCATGCTCGGGCATGCACAGTGCCAGCCCGAGCATGCCGGCCACACTGAGCACGCCGATCGCCATGAAGACCACGCGCCACGACCACGCGCTGCCCAGCCAGGTCCCGATCGGCACGCCGAAGGCCAGCGCGAGCGTCAATCCGATCCACACCACTGACAACGCCCGACCGGACCGCTGCGGGTCCACCAGCCGGGTCGCGGCGTCCGAGGCTACCGCCATGAACACACCGTGGCCGAGGCCGACCACAAACCGAATGACCAGCAGGGTGACCAGGTTGGGCGAGGCGCTCATCAGCAGGCTGCCCAACGCCAGCAACGCAGTGGCCAGCAGCAGGATCTGCCGGTCCCGCCAATGGGCGACCAGTGCGGTGATGAGCGGTGCACCGATGGCAGCGCCCAAGGCATAGGCGGCGATGGCCGTCCCGACGAGAGAAATCTGCGCGCCAAGGTCGTCGGCAATGGCGGTCAATACGCCGGCGACGACGAATTCGGACAGACCGAACGCAAAGGCGCACAGCGAGAACACGTAGATGGCAGCAGGCATGGCGGGTCCTTCACAGCAGGGCCGCAGAAGCCTAGTGCCTGGCCATGCGCGGGTGAAGGACGGGTTTCATACCGCAGCAAGACGCCGCGCGTCTCGTCACCTCAGGATGGAGAACGGGTCTGCAGGACTGCCTGTAGCAAGCGGTCGCGGATCGCTGACGGCCGGGTTTCGTTCCACGCCATCAACAGGTCCAGCCGTGACGCTTCCTCCGGCGCATCCACCTGAAGCGGCCGGAACACCACATCCTCGCGGGCTTCCATCGCCAGCGAAGCGGGGAGCAACGCGATACCGAAGCCGGCGGACACCAGCGCGATCAGGGTCTGCATCTGCCGGCCCTGCTGCACGATATCGGGCACGAACCCGGCGGCCTGGCACAGGCTGATCAGCTGGTCATGAAATCCTTTGCCGAGTGACCGTGGCGAGGCGACGAACGCCTCCTCCTTCAGCGACGCAAGGTGGATGCCCGGTTCCGCGGCAAGGCGGTGGCCGGCCGGCAGCGCCACGCAGATCGGTTCGCTCAACAGGCGCTCCATGCGCAGGTGCGGCGTCGTGGTGCCCGGCGTGCGCATGAAGCCAATATCCGCCCTGCCCTGTTCCAGCGCGTTTACCTGCTCCTGGGTGGTGGCCTCCAGCATCGTGAAGGCTATGCCCGGGTTGAGCGCTCGAAACCGGCGCAGTGCCTGAAGCAACGCGGCATACGGGGCGATGTTGATGAAGGTCAGGGTCAGATGGCCCTCGATGCCCTGGGCCACCCGCTGCGTTTGCGCCACGCCCGCTTCCAGCGACTGCAGGGTGCGGCGGGCGGTATCGAGAAATGCGGTTCCGGCCGGCGTCAACGCTACGCTGCGGTGCGTCCGCACGAACAGCGGCGTGCCCAAGGCGCTTTCGAGCCTGCGGATGGCCTGGCTCAGCGGCGGCTGCGCCATGTGCAGCCGCTCGGCAGCGCGATTGAAATGCAGTTCCTCGGCGACCGCGATGAACTGTTGGAGCAGGCGGGTCTCGATCACTGAAACGCCAGACCTCGTGAATGCCGGGATTGAGCCGGCCCAACATAGCAAATCACGGCTTTTTCGGCAGATCCCGCGTAGCGTCCGCGTCCATCAGCTCGCGGCGCTGCGCCTCGATCCAGGCATCTCCGGCAGCCCGTGCGTCCGCATCGAGCGCCTTGTTCTGCCGGTCGTTCTCCTGGTACTCCGCCCACACCTCCGGCGTGATCGTGTCCAGTTGATGATCAGGCCGCAGCTGGATCGAGGGGGCATCCCCCATGGACACCGTAAAGCTGTCGAACAGCCATTGCCGGCGCAGTTCAGGGGAGGCATGCAGAAGGTCAGGCTCCGCGTAGGTGTGCATCGGCAGTGCCTGCTGGGCAAGCGTGGTATCGGAGGAAATCCGCGCCAGTTTGACGACCAGGCGCTCATGGTCGCGATCTTTCTGGTACAGCGCGGCGATGTCGCCATCGATCCACAGGACGTACCAATACCCCGCCAGGCGATGGACCTGGAAAGGGTGTTCACGGATCAGGATGAGATCGCTGCGGTCGTCGTAGAGCGCGCGCCACCCTGCAGGTGCCGGGCGAATGCCGCAGTCGACGGTGCCCTGCAGGATCGTCTCCAGCGTCACCCTGCCCTCGCTGGGGGAGAGCCGCGTGGCCCAACAGCGTGAGCTGTCGCGGTTGTGCGATGCCATCAGGATCGCGCCTTCGTCCAGCACCACCGCATCGGCATGCACGAACTGGTCGTCTGTGGCGTCAGGATCCTGAAGGAGCGTCGAAAAAGCCTTGTCCGACAGCTTTCTGCCGTCCACGTAAAGCTCGTACGTCGTGTAATGCTGATACTTGCTGACGTTGATATCCAGCCGGCTTTCCGTAACGGCCACCACCTTCAGCGTGCCCGAGGAGAACACGGTTTCCCGTGTCGTTGGTGCACATCCGCCGGCAAGCAGCGCTGCACACAGCAGCACCCCCACGCAAGGCAGGACGGAAAAGCTTCTGACATTCATCACGCTGCGGCCTGCGGGTGGGGGAAGCTGACCCCTGCAAGCATATCCGCTCCGCCGCCGCGTATCGGCCGGTGCGGCACCAGCGGGTGCCGCACCACCCCTGCCCGCTCGGTCAGAAGCTGTAGTCCAACGACACACCCACCGTGCGCGGCTGCATCATCACCGCATTCCAGCGCCGGTACTGCTGCGCACCGGCCGCAGGAATCGTCCTGCCAGCCGCCACGTAGATGTCCTTGTTGGTGAGATTGGTGACGAAGAAGCGCACGGTCGTGTTCTGGCTGCTGACTTCGGCGGTCAGGTCCACCGTGGTGTAGCTGGGCAGGTCAAAGGACTGTGTCGACGCCACCGATGCCGCACGCTCGCCGTAGTAGCGCAGCGCGCCGCCGACGCTCCAGCCCCATTCGCCGCTCGTCGGGAACTGGTAATCGGCCTGCAGGCTGCCGGCCCACTCGGGCACCTGTGGCAGCTGGGCACCGGATTCGGCCTGGTTGGGGCCGCCCGGGCGCGCCGGCGGAATCGGCGCGGTCAGCTTGGCATCGGTGTAAGTCAGGCTGCTGCTCAGGCGCAACCCATCGATGGGCATCAGTGCGCCGGTGAACTCAACGCCCTGGCTGCGTGCTTCGCCGCCATTGACGCCATAGGAGATGCCCTGGGCCGTGAGCAGATTGAGACGGATGTCATCCCAGTCGATGCGGAAGGCGGCCACTTCCACCAGCGCACGGCGATCCCAGAAGTGGCTCTTCAAGCCGGCTTCGTAGTTGATCAACGTGTCCGACTTGACCTGCGCGGGGACTTCCGGCGCGGCCGGCAGGATGGGGTTCGGGCTGCCGGCGCGGTAGCCGGTGGCTACGCGCACGTAGGCCATGGTGTCCTCGCCCAGGAACAAGCGGGGGCTGGCGCTCCAGGTGGTCACGCTCTCGGAGGATTCGGTGATCCGCTGCACCCCGTCACCGCCCAGCGGGCCGCCGAGGGTCTGGCGGAACTCCTGGTCGTTGCGGGCATGGCGCACGCCCAGGGCCAGATCGAAGCGGTCGGTGAATTTCCAGGTGGCGTTGCCGAACAGCGCCTTCTCTTTGTAGGTGGTCAGCACCGAGGCGGTGAACAGATCGAGCACCGGGTTGAAGGCCGGGCTCAAGGCGCTGCCGCGCTCGATGTAGGCCGCGTCTTCATCGGTGTAGAACGCGCCGAGCTGCCATTGCAGGCGGCTGTCGCCCTTGGAGGTCAGGCGGAATTCCTGGGTCCACTTCTTCAATTCGATATCCGTGTCCAGGCCGGCGTATGCCATGACCGGGCCCACGCCGGGTTTCTGGCCGAGCAGCGGAATGTACTCGACCGACTGGTCCTGCAGACGCCAGGAGTTGGATTTCATCCAGCTGCTGGCCGAGGTGAAGTCGGCCCAGCCCACGTCCCAGTCCACTGTCAGGCCGTACACGTCGTACTTGATCGTGCTCGGCTGCAGGAACAGGTACTCGTTCGAGTAGCCCGGCAGCTTCGGCTTGAATGTGACCGGGTCCAGTGCGACCGTCGCGAAATTGTCGCCCTTGTTTTCCTGGCGCATCGCGGTGAGCAGCACGTCCACCGTGTCCGAGGCTTTCCACAGCAGCGAGAGGCGGCCGGCGTTCTGGTAAACGTCGTTGGTGTCGCGGCGATGCAGGACACTGTTGTCGATCCAGCCCGGGCTGGTCTGCTCGGCATAGCTGGCGCGCAGGGCCAGCTGACCCTTCACCAGCGGCACGTTGACCGCAGCGCGTTCGGAATGACCCACCCGGCCACCATCGTCAACGACACGCATCGTCGCCCCGGCGCGGCCCGCGAAGTACTCCAGGTCCGGCCGCTTGGTGACGTACTTGACCACGCCACCCAACGCGCTGGCACCGTACAGCGTGCCCTGTGGACCGCGCAGCACTTCCACGTTCTGCACATCGTAGGGAAGCAGGTCGAACATGCCCGAGGTGGCGCCGGACAGCGAGCCATTGGCGGTCAGTGGTACATCGTCCACGTAGATCGAGGTCGAAGCGGTGTTGCCCATCGGGGTGATGCCGCGGATCGAGATCGTCGAGCGGCCCGGCGCGCCGAGGCTGGTGATCTGCAGGCCGGGGACCAGACCGGCCAGGTCGTTCATGTTGTTGACCTGCAGGCGATCGAGCTGCTCTTCACTGATGACGCTGATCGACATCGGGATATCGGTCACCACTTCCACGCGTTTCTGCGCAGTGGCGGTGACCGTGCCCAGCGTATGCACGTCATCGCGCTCGGGATTCTCGGCGGCGACCTGTGCCAGTGCCGTGGCGCTGCAGCCCAGGGCCAGGATGCCTGCAGCGCAGGCCAGCGACAACGCGTTCATTCGGAGCGAACAGTGACTCATGGTGATGTGGACCGCCCAGCCTTTCGTAGACACCCGCAGGCCATAATTCATGGCTACAGCAGAGGTGTTCATGAGCAGCAAGCGATACACGGATGAGTTCAGGGCCGAGGCGGTGAAGCAGGTGCTCGAGCGCG
>Ga0208645_1001399_pt1 | contig 21143 bp, 34 predicted proteins | sample VirMetDEL_Sep_01_FD_184519 | JGI IMG/M metagenome (GOLD analysis project Ga0208645, IMG submission 184519) | Aqueous microbial communities from the Delaware River and Bay under freshwater to marine salinity gradient to study organic matter... | ecosystem: Environmental > Aquatic > Marine >... | reverse complement strand
AACAAAGTAATAGAAACAAGACACGGAGAGGCATTGCCTTTCTGTGTGATAGAATATGCAAACGGACAAATGGAAATTATACTGGAGTTGATTCACCAATGATTGACACAGACAAATACGAAGGACACACACCTGCACCGTGGATGATGGGTGAATACAAAGGTCGCCCTTCCATTCATGCAGGCGATGAAACATTTGTGAGAAGCATAGCGAGAGGACTCCACCCAAGTCAAACAGCAGACCACGCACTATTGTTAGACGCACCACTTCTCCTAGCAGAAGTCAAGCGGTTACAACTTGTTGAAATGAGCATTCAAGATTTCTTGGATGAGAAGATAGACTCGTTAGAGTTATGTCGAAACATGAGAGATATGGGAGTGATTGAATGATTGACACAGACAAATACGAAGGACACGACCTCGCTAAAGGTAGGGTCGGTAGTGACTACAACATATACGATAGAAAGGGTAACATCATCTTTGATGCTGATGATGTGGGTAGTAACATGGCTACGCTAAACTTGTTAGCAGACGCACCATTACTGCTCGCAGAAATCAAGCGGTTGCGTGAAGGTATCAAGGCTTACTTAGACTTAGAAATAGAAACACACGAATTGAAGGAGTTGATTGAATGAAAGACTTAGAATGCAAACGATGTAAAAGAAGAACCAGTGTAAACATTCACCCTGTCTACAAGATATGTGACGAGTGCTGGAGGTCTACTACAAAGAACCCATTTAGTAGAGGTGATTGAATGAGTGACACAAACAAATACGAAGAGTGTAAAGAATGTGGGTTTCCAATAGACCCTAACAACGAAGTTTATCCAGCAGGTAGTGAATGTATCTGTGACTTGAAGGAGTAATAAATATGAAGAAAGAAGATTACGAAAAACAAATACAAGAATTAAACGAGCAAGCAATTAGACTTGAAAAGACCATGCAAACATACCGTGACTTAGAAATAGCAAAGAAACATTATCACGAGTTTAAGACGCATGTCTACAGTGATAAGTTCGGTGAAATACATTGTATAGAAGTTATCTGTACCATCACTGGTGCTAACTATCTCATCGAACCTAAGACTCCTATGCAGTTAGAGATGCCAAACGACCCAAGTTTGTTTGGTGATTTAGCAGGCAAGAAACTCAAAGACATTGAGATAGATGTCGACCAACCTTCTCAGGAAACCACAGAAACGGATGAGAAACCCCCACTTCCACTGGAAAGTAGTCTCGACCCAGATGGAACATACAAAGTAGATGTGTCGAGCATAATGAACAAGAGAAAACAAGAGGAATAAATATGGACAAGATAGATGAAATAAAGGATGAACTAGTAGACTTAGAGCAAGCACTCGAACATCTTGAGAGAGCGATATACGAATTTGAATGCATAGATTGGCCAGACGGTGTACCAATACCTCATCATGTGATGATGGAAATGGAAGAAGCCCACAGTCAAATGGATGACAGGAAACAAGAAATAGAAGACAAACTGGAGAGGATATAAATGAAGATAACAATGAACATAGGGGCAAGTTGCCCAACAGGAACGACACGGGATTGGTCAGACGGAATACACATAGTGATTGATGACAGCCTTGCACAAGATTTTGTGGGCAACATCATACAATATGCACTTGATGAATCGAAGGCAGACCACTGGCAAACACCAGACAGTTATACTGTGAGAGTGACCTACGAAACCACAGTGCATGGTCGCAACGCTGAAGAGATTGAAAATGCCATTTGGGTGGGCTCACATGAGATTGGCAAGTTTGAAGATGGTGACGAGATATGTGCAGATGCAGTAGATGTAGAAGTAGAGGAGGCTTGAGAATGAGAATACTGATTGTAAAATATGAGATTGTCGGGATGAGGCATAATGGAAAAGATGGACAGTATTGGATTAATGAAAGTCCCGGTTTGAAATATATTTCAGCAGAGGAGTATGTTTCAGTGGAAGAGGAGGCTTGAATATGGATATAGAAAGATACAGAGAACAACACGCAATACAAGCAAGAAGAAGATGCACACTGAAAGACGGAACAATGGTTAGCGTTCAAGCCAGCGAGTTTCATTACTGCTGGCCAAGGAAAGACAACGCTGATAAATACTCAACAGTCGAAGCATGGTTCTGGAGACCGGACAAACGATTCAAAGAAGGTAGGCGTATGCTAACAGAAGAACCGTTGGCATTCTTACCAGCATACGCACTGATGGAGATGATTGATACACATGGTGGTATTGTGTCAGGAGAACTACCACCACTTGATTTAGGAGAGGAATAAATATGACAAAGCGAGAAAATTGTAATTGTGAATTATGCGAAAACACGAGGCTGTTCTATGACACTACCTCACCCGACTGGCATTGGACTTATTGCCCTAATTGGGAGAGGAGAAATAAGGAGGAATAAATATGGCAAGATATATACTAAGAGATTACGCAGGAGTAGAAGAAGACGAAGAGCCCCACACAAGGGTGTTCAAGAACAAAGACGAAGTGATTGAACAACTGATGAGTTGGGTCGGAGAAGATGTTACACTAGAGGTGAAGAAATGACATACAACGATAAGATAATGGAAGACTTGAAACATGCAATCAGAGTTTGGAGTATGGTGTATTTGGTTGAGAAAGGGATTGACCCTAGACCTAACATCTCAAGTTTGGTTGGTAAGATTGAAGTTACCCTTGACCCAGTAGAGACAAGACGATTCGACAGAGGCGAAGAAGAATGAACTACTCAGGAGTACCGGAAGGGTGGGAGTATGTTGATAGTACATACGGACCTTGCTCAAGGGTGGGTTTGAATAAGTTGGCTAGTACACTGATGATAACAGACAAAGAGCATGTGTATAAAGTATTCAATGTTGGTTATGTCAATGCCCCCGCATCTGTGCTGAACTTTAAATTATTTAGGAGGAAAAAGGATGAATAACATGTTAGGAGAATCAATTGGAGTAGAAGTCTACAAAGACCAATACGGAGAGCGACTGGCTCTCAAGTACAAATACAACCCAGACACCAACCAGATGCTCAAGGACTCACTAGGCTTCCCTAAGTTCAAGTGGGACAGAGACATCAAGGCTTGGAGTATACAGAACAAGAAATCAGTTGTCGACGAAGCAGTAGCAGTACTGAGAGTCATCGGCTCTTACGACATACAAACTCTACTCTCTCATGGCAACGGGCTACCGAAAGACGAAGGTCGTTCTGGTGACTGTTGGACAAAAGTCAAGCGTAGTCGTCTGTACTTACATTGGCCTTACATCAATGACCAAGCACTGAGAGAAAGAGTCCTCATGGCAGTAAGAAGTATCAGTAGTCGCAAGTTCCATGTCGAAGAAAAGTGCTGGAGTATACCAGTAGCACAAGCAAGAACGCTTCACGGTATCCTTGAGGATGTCTACGAACCACTAGCCAAAGCAATACTTGACAACAAAGATGTTGAGAAGGATGTTGCTGAAAGCATCAATCGTGTAGAAATCAGCAGTGCATCCGAACTGACTTCTGAGAAACTGAAAGAAATAGATGACAAACTAGCAGGGAAGTTCCCCGAAGGTCTTGACCTCTACCCATTCCAAAAGGTAGCAGTAGCATTCGCAGACATGAGTAAGGGTCGCTGTTTGATTGGTGATGAAATGGGTATTGGAAAAACGATTTCAGCAATTGGCTATGCCGCTATCAATCCACAAGCAAGACCTGCTGTTGTAGTCTGTCCGTCAAATGTAAAGTTCAATTGGAAAAAGGAACTGAACAAGTGGCTACCCAACGAAACTGTACAGGTCATGACATCTGGTAAAGACACACCGGAGATGGGTGACTTCATCATTGTCAACTATGACTTGATGGACAAGTTACAAGAGAAACTAATCGGACTAGTTCCACGCATGGTCATCCTTGACGAATGTCACTACATCAAGAACTCTGGTAGCAAGAACAAACCAGTCAAGCGTACAGTAGCAACACTCAACTTGTGTAAGTTCGCACCCAAGATTATCGCACTGTCTGGCACAGCGATTGCCAGTCGGCCAAAGGAGTTCTTCAACACACTCAACTTGATGAGGCCCGAACAGTTCTCATCCTTCTGGGACTTCGCTCAACGATACTGTGACCCATGGTACGATGGATGGGGCTGGAACTTCGACGGTGCCAGTTACACTCAAGAACTCAATGAGCGCACAAGAGACCTGTGTATCCGTAGACTCAAGAGTGAGGTACTTCCCGACCTACCACCAAAGACAAGGACATTCATCCCAGTACATCTGTCTAAGAAAGACAGGAGTCCCTATGACATTGCTCAAGAAGAGTGGGACAGGAGAATCGAAGAAGCCTATGTCAACGGTGAGAAGTTACCACCGGGTACCATGCTCAACATGCTGAACGACCTCAGACACATCTGTGGTCAAGTCAAAGTCAACTACGCAGTTGACTGGATAAAGCAATACCGTGAACAGACAGGAAAGCCAATCGTAGTCTTCACTCACCACAGAGATGTTCTCAAGCGAATCGCTGACAAATTTACTAATGTACAAATCATCAGTGGTGATGTATCGTCTAAGAGGAGGCAAGAGATAGTTGACGACTTCCAAGAAGGACAAGTCGATGTATTGGTCTGTAATACCATTGCTGCGAAAGAAGGCATCACTCTTACCAGAGCAGACACAGTTCTGTTCATCGAGAGAGAATGGGTACCGACTGACGAAGAGCAAGCCGAAGACCGTGTCTATCGTATTGGTCAAGAGAGTCAGCATGTACACGCTGTCTACCTCAGTGTAGCAGCAAGCATCGACGAACACTTTGACAGAGTGGTTGAACAGAAGCGAGCCGTTGTCAAGGCTGTCCTTGACGGTGGAGATGCAGAACAACGACAAGGACTAGTGTCCGAACTTGTTAAGAAACTCAGACAAGAAAGAGGCTGGAGGTTCAAGTAATGATAGACTTTAGTGATGTAGGAACTATACAACTACACCAAATAAAAGAGACTCAGTGCGTACAGTTCTTTCCTCATCAAGGTAAGACTGTTGAGGATATGTTACAGGTACTGGATGCCGGGCTCACCAGAATGAATGATGATAGTGATGTTCAAAAGCGCAGGGGCATCCTACTTAATCAAATAAAATACAAGGCAAAGCAATTGCCGATACCCTGCGTATTTATATTCGAGGAGGAACAAGAATGAGAATTGACATAGAAGATATACAAGACCATGAAGACCCGTACTGGTATCAGAATCTCAGAGGAATGCTTGGCATGACCGACCAGATTATGCGACTCTATGGGCACGACGAAGAAGCATTCAAGAAGCGTATTGCTGAGTTCATGTGGCGGGTTGTCCAAAGTAATCTATCCGCTAACACCAAACCAAGACATGACGGTGAGATTGAACACTGCGGAACATTTCCCAAAGACAGTGGTTCACCGGGTATCAGTCATTTGATTGCCGATGCTTATCCACGCTCAAACTCAAGAACAGAATGGTTCGCTAAGCAACGCCAATCTGACCAAGAGTAGATTTGACATCCTTTTCTTGGTCCAAAAGCAAGTCAAATAGTAAATCTTCTTGTGCTCTACTCATCGGTATTTCTGATTCTAAAACAGGCTGAATGAATTGCTCAAACGGCAACTCATCTACTCTTCTAGCAAAGGACTCTCTTTGTTCTTCTGGAAGTTGGTAATCAATACCCAATCTGCGAGGAGCGCCCCTCATCGCTTGGGCACGCATTCGCTCTTCAAAGTTTGATGGATTTACTGCCCCGTAAAACATTGGGTCCATCATTACAGCCCTTCCTTGTTGTGAAGGGTCATCCATTATTTCACTCACTTGCATTCCTCTCTGAGGTAATGTTTGCATCCAATTAGCAGGTTTGACATCTGAAAGACCAAGTGCTTCTAACAGTTCACCTCCCGGTGCGTCGTAAAGTGCTTGGGCTAGTTGTTTGCCTCTCATTGCCCCGGCTCTTTTAGTACCCGTATAATCTAAGGGTTGACCTCGAACTTGTTGTGAAAGAACAGGCACTCTGTGGTTGAACCTTGCTTGGGTATCCACAGGTAATTCCATAGTCTGTGCGATTGGATTTTGTGATACAAACAAATCCGGTCTTTCCACAGCCAAACGGTTGAGATAATACATATCGGGGAGAGTAAATACTCCCCCGACTTTGGTGACATCCGGGTCACCTTCTCTGCCAAACACTTGCTGATTCATCCCTTCATCAAGAAGGTAACCCTCCGAGGGTTGAAAGACGGCTTTGAGCAGCAACCATGCTTGCTCAAAGGCACCCGTCATAATATTCCGACTGAGCCGTTTGGCTTAGTATTTGTGCTTTGGTTTCGGCCACTAAAGTACTTCTTTTATAAAGGTCCTAAGAAGATATATGGCACCTTTCGGAAAAAACCAGCCGAATAAATAAGAAAAATAATAAACAGAAAACAAGAGGAATGAATATGAACGAAATAGTATTGATAGGAAAAATAACAGGAAGCACACCGAACATAATTGAAATGGAGTACCCCTCAGTAGCGGGTATTAATTCAATTAGACTACCCAGAACAATGGTCGCTCGCTTTGAGCGCATTGAAGGTGGTAGAGTTGCGGTGTTAGTAAGACCAGACGATAGTAGCAAGGGACAAGAACTCAACCGTGAGTTGATTTCACAGAACTCCCCACTACATGTAACCAGTGAACACATGGACATTGTCATGGCCTTTGAGAACAATGAAAGCATCAGCGTAGATGCTGACTTCGATGACGAAGTACCAGTCTGGGCTAACCAAGATACACCTAGTGTAGAAGTTGGTGGAGAAGCAGTGGGTCCGTTTGACAACATGCTGTTCTCCGGTGGAAGAAAAGAGAAGGCGACTATGGATTGGGACTTTGACCCAGTTCGCAAGCCAGCCTTTGTAATGGTAGATGACGGTAGCCAAAGCACAGTTGCTAGAGTCAACGGTGCGAATGGTGAGCCATCAGCCTACCACATCTTCAACCCAAACTACGCTAGTGACAGTAGACCAATGGGTGCTCACTTGGGTACATTCAGTGCGTCTTACTACCCAATGCCTTACCGAGTTGGCTATGGTCCTGTATTGGACATGGCTGCTGAGAAAGGTTGGCCAGCACAAGTAATGGCATGGAACGAAGGGAAGCAATCGGCTCTCTTCCTTGATGTGTCTACTAATGTTGACTGGGAGAAAGCAAGACACAGACTTGGAACTAAATGGCAAACCAGAGGCTTTGCTAACAACGGTGACTACAGAGTTGGTATCGCAATCTACAACAGCCTAGATGGTAGCAGTGCTTACAAAGTACAGGCTATCGCTGAGCGACTAGTATGTACCAACGGTATGGTCATGGGTGACAGAGCGAATCTAATCAGTCTCAAGCACACCAATGGTGTGTTGGGCAACTTCGATTTCAGCAAACTGGCTGACAGAATACACGAAGTCATTGAGACAGCGGCTGAGGAGATAATTGTAGCGGAATCGATGAGAGACATTCAAGTCGATAGGAACATGTTTGAGAAACTCATGACCATTTGTGAGCGTAAGGGATTGATTACCAAGCCACAAATCAAGCGTGACGACACTGGTAATGTAGTCGGTATCAACAGAGGTCACATGTGGAGACTAATGGGACAAGGATGGACTAATCCAAGCGAGCCTTGGGTCGCTGTCAACAACCAAGACAGTGGTTCTCTACTCCATGTATACAACATCTTGACTGGTGCTATCACACACAAGCCAACTTGGACTGATGGTAAGGACACACTGACTGGTTCGACACTTAACTTCTCTACACTAACAGACAGACTACAGACAGTTCACAAGGTACTTGGTGACATGACTCGTAAAGCAGTCAATGGTACCTCAATCGATGCACAACTATCAAAGGTCCCAATGTTCAGCGAGATTCTATACTGAGGTGGATTGCTTGAAGAAGTACAAAGTAAGAGTTGAGTTTGATGCAGTCGTATATGCAGACAACGAAGTAGATGCTATGGAACACACAGAACTATTCGATAGGGTTAATATCCTATACATCGAGGCAGAACAGTTGGAGGAATGAATATGAACGAAGAAACACCAGAAGAAGCAGTAAAAGTAATACTAGAACGGATGAGAGAGGGAGGCCTCTGGCAACCACATGGTCTAGGTTTATCCTATATCAAAGAGGCAAACCAGACTGTCAAACTTATCTCACAAGAGAATACACCGATGAGCGCTCAAGCCAGAATCCGTATGAGGATGTTGGTTGAGAGCATCGGTTGGTCTGTTGACGAAACCATTTGTGAACTGATAGATGTAGAGCATCTGTCTCTTGAAGAGAAGCACATCAAAGAGATGATGATGCGACAAGAGATGGCTCAAGGTTGGAAGTGTTCCTGTGGTACTCCATTGTCAGCCTTCCCGCTTGAGGAAGGTGTATGGAAACACGAGGGTCAGCAAGAGATGGTTCTACCTACTGGAGAGAAAGAGATGGTCGAGCAGTGGCATGTTTTGATTCAGTGCCCTACTTGTGATGCTGAGATACCTACCGACCCATATGACTACGGACTACTAGCGGGCGACGAGTCAATGCTTGTCTACAACACTGGTAAGGTTACATACACTGCTGTCGACAGACCTGCTATCATTGATAGGGTTGACAATAAACTAGCGGAATCGATGATAATACTGGGTACATTTTGTCCGTTCAACGGTGACCTACTACCTCCTCATGTCAGAGGGGCGGTTGTCACTTTCAGAGAAACAAAGGAAACAGGTGAAGAAGAATGATGAATGAAGAGGAATATATTACGAAGAGAATAAAAGAACTGAGAGCAAGTTTGGATTATGAAGAAGCACTTTATGCACTTGCATACCAATGTTATCATAGAAACTATGTGGAGTGCTGAAGATGAGTATAGAAATAATACAACTAGGAGATGAGATAATGCGAGTGTTGGTCGTCGACAAAGACACTCCCAAACAGGCGTGTGAGAACTGCGGGCAGCCTTGCTACAACCACGAACTACTTGCCAAGGAAGACACAGACTGGTGCATGAATTGTAACGATGAAGAATACAGGAAGGGTTGGTCTGACAGAGACATTGGTGTCTGGTGTATAGAGCAGATGGCAAAGGGACTGGCTGTGGCAGTTATCACAAGAGACATGGAGGAATAGATATGAAAAGATTTCCTAAATCAAAAGCAAAGATACAAGCGTTGAACATAGCCATCATGCAATACACTTGTCTTGAAGGAAACGGTTACGATTACTTTCATCGTTATCAAATGACTGATACATTTGGTGTCCCTCTCATTTGCACAGTGGAAGATATTGAATGGGCGATGGATTACTTATGGGAAAGATGTCAGAAGGTGGAAGTATGAACATATTTGTATTAGACGAAGACCCAGCGCAAGCCGCTAGATACCTAGACGATGTTAGACTACCCAAGATGTGCGTAGAGTCAGCACAGATGATGGCATCAGCCCTGCGTAGGCATGGTGCTACTGATGAGCAGATGCCTCTGACTAAGAAAGGAACGCCTTACATTGGTGGTTACAAACATCATCCATGCACAGTATGGGCTGGCGACAGTCGTGCTAACTTTGTATGGCTTGCCCTACATGCAATTGAACAGTGTAAAGAATATACTCGGAGGTTTGGTAAAGAACATGCTTGCTCTGGTCCAATCAATCACATGGCTCGTATGTGGAAGACTGCTAAGTTTGAAGAAAACTACATGACACCATTCGCACAGGCTATGCCAGACGAATACAAATCCAATGACGATGTGGTCAAAGCCTACAGGTCTTACTACAAGTCTAAAGAATACAGCAAAGGTGGTGTCAAATACATTCGAGCCGATGTTCCTACTTGGTGGGAGGTGACAGCGTAATGTCACACATCAAATCCATGAGCGACACCGCTAAGAAATACATCGACATCATCATGAGCGACGGTAAGGTTCGTAATGCTGGGCAAATACTTGATGAGTTATATGAAAGCAAAAAGCACAGTGCTAACAGATACATACCGACTAAGGGTGAATTGAAAGATTATATGCACAGGAACTATTCAAGTAAGGTCAGAAGGGAAAGACATCCTTTGGCATTACCAAACATGAGAAACAAAACAACAAGGGTCACATATTATTGGAGGGAAATGAATGAGAAAAATACACATAGTTGAATCAGCAGATGGAGAAACCGAATACGAAGTGTTCTGTAAAGAATGTCACCCAGACGGCGAAGTCTGTTGTGACAGATGCTTACACTACAACGGCTTCGAGATACCATGCAAAGCATGTATCGGTGAGGAAGAAGAATACGACAACCTATGCTCTGACTGTAAGGTAGAAGTGGATGGCGTTATCGCTGACAGATACTGGATAGCACATGGTGAGTTGTGATGGCAAGAGGATTCGAGCAGACGATTCGCTGGCGAGTGCCATGTACTTCTGTCAGATGGCGAGGCAAGGCCGAGGTAGTCATGAGTGTGGCTGACCCGATTGGCAACAGTCCTGCTATGATTGACATCAGAACTAGAAGAACAATCGAACATCACAAAGGTGAAGGCTTTACGAAAGAGGGCGTAAGGCTGACACAGGAAGACGCAATGAGTCTAGCCAAAGCATTACTACATACCCTCGAAGAACTGAGGGAAACGAATGACAGCGATAAGTGATATAATAAAACAGTTAGAAGAAAAGGCTTCTAAGTATGATGAATTGATTACCGACTTAGGTAAACTCTTATCTAAGTATAACGCTAACTCCAATCCAAAAGAAGAATTGGTCCATGTAGATGAAAAATGGATGGAGGCTTTCAACAAATGTCAAAAGTGGGAACTGGAAGGTAGAGGGGAAAACTGGGCATGGAAGGCAGATTTAATGAAAAAATATGGTGAGATAAATCATATATCTAATAGAGGTACATTAAACAATAGATTCAACAAAACTGCTAAGATTATGTTTGACCATACTAAGCAAGGAAGAAAAAATTTTGTTAGACCGAGGGGTTATGAGCCATCAAAAGATACAGAAGTAGAATCCGAAACTAATAACATCGGATACGAAAGGGTCGAGTCATACAAACCAATGAAGAAAGTCGATGTGCTTGAAGATTTGATTAAGGGTCAAACTGTAGATATAAAGAGTAAGCGTGGAGATTTATATGACGAGCGTCTATTCAAATTGATATCTTACTATGAAATCCCTTTGAAACTATCTAAGAAAATAGCCCAGTTTTCTAACTGGGAATATATCGCACAAGGATGGTGCGGTGCAGAAGCGAAAGGTAAGTTGACAAAGTGGGTAGTTGACAATAGTGAAGTAGAGCCAGTTGTTTATGCTCCTGATAATTATTACTATGAGTTTACTTGTGCAAAATCAAGTGAAACTAGGGGAAGGCGTAGAACTGTAAACACGAAAGGTCCTTGTGGCAAACTCAACATTCACAAAACGAGAAGACAAATCACAGACAAATCGAAACACCAAGGGCGTTGTAAGAATTGCGGTAATAGAGTGAGGCTCAACTCCGGTAATGTTAGATTATTAGAAGGGGTAGATTGATGTTACTGGCTGAGGCAGCAAACATTTCTGAGAGTCTCAGGAAACTGTATAGGAACTACATGACTGATGCAGAGAATCGGTCTACCCACTTCCGCCACTCGATAGACATTATCAGAGAAGCGGTTAACAATGCGCTGGATGACTTGGGTGAGTTGATTGAGATATTCTATCCTAAGTATTCACGCTACCCTAGACAGTTCATTTCCTTTAGAGAGTTGAGAGATGATGTCTGTAAGAAGTTATCAATCTCTCCCCTAGTATGGGATGAGTCCTTTGCAGGTAAACCAATGGTGCCCCTGCTATCGCTGGAGTCACCCGAATACGGAGGGGAAGGGATGACAGTCAAGCAGGCACTCAACCTCATGGCTCGTGTAAGAGATGTAGGCTTTCTCGAAATTGCCAGCAAAATGCATGAGAAAGAAGCCCTACTCTTTTGGTCAAGGGCGACTGGTGAAAGACCCATGATGCCTATCGCTAGGTTCTTGCAGATGGTTACTTACCTTACAGATGGTCATGCTCAGAGCCTACAGTCAATCAGACAAATGATGGAAACCATGCAGCCCGCTGAGATTATTCAGAAGTTGTTTGGTGACGGTATGACTGACATGGAGATAAGAACCATGCAGCCCGGACAGGCTTTCAGTGGTCCTATCTATCGAGCATGGGACAAACTAATAGCGCCCAGCAATGTATATGCTGAGGTCATCAGCCACCCTCGCAGGTATCTACACATCACTGAGTTCCCCAAGGGGCAGTTCAAGGGAGTCCTCTACAACAGAGACAGGCAGGTCATCGGTAAGACTGGTAACCTACCCCTTGAGCAAGAAGGTATCTTTGAGGTAGAGGCCGAAGGTGTGGAGATAAAGTCAGTCAATGACATCATGGCATTGGGTAATGACTGGGACATCTACAAGTTAGATTACATAGACAGGGTATCTTTCCTTGAAAGACTCAGTCTGTCAGTACCAGTCAAGACAGGTAAAGTCGTCGAGCCTTCTTCGGATATCAGCCAAATGCTTGAGATTCTGGAGGACAATGAAAGACTGAGACTGGTTTCTACTGGAGCCTTCTCCATCGGAGGAGACGGAGGCTGGTTAGTTCTCAAGGATGCTTTCCATGTTCACTTGCTAGTGAACGCTATCATGAGAGACGAAGAGTACAATGTTCACATTCGAGTATCATCCCTAGATGGATACGAAATATATGAGGTAGGACAGATGAAACTAAAGACCAATGTGGCTCAGCATGTAAGGCAGCGCTTAGCCCAACAGGGAGTTCTTGTCGGAATGAACTGGCTACCTGTAGATGAATACGCAATCGTGGTTACCATGGAAATAAATGAGTTTGATTTGAACACCTTGTCAATTAAGAATTGTAAGGTCGAATATGTTGATGACAATCTTGGCTATAGTGATGTCTCACAACTGACAGATTTGATAGAAATGGGGGCATAATTTGACTTCTTTTATAAAGGTCCTAAGTAGGTATGGTGTGATTCTATGACTTTGAGGGAGAAATATAGACCGTCTACAGTGACAGACTTGGTTGGATGTAAAGAATTTACTGAGCCAGCCCAGACTTGGACACTTGAGACTTGCCCACCAAACCTGCTATTTGCCGGACCCCCCGGTGTAGGTAAGACTAGTGCTGCCTACGCTTTAGCAAAGGATTTGCTGGGTGAGTATTTCGACCCGATGAATTTCATCGTAACCAATGCAAGTGATGACAGAGGGATAGACTACATCCGGTCCCTCAAGATGATGAGCAAGCAGAAGGGAATTGGTGTAAGTCGTAGAATCATCTTTCTCGACGAGGCTGACAACTTTACAGCCCCTGCCCAAAAAGCACTCAGACAGATTATGGAAGAGAGTTACAAGACTACCATATTCATACTGACCGCTAATGACACATCGGCTATACATTCAGCCATCCTTGATAGATGTGTCAAGTATTCATTCAAGGGCATAGACCCAGAGGACAATGAGCGTCTCGCAATGATAATTGAACAGGAAGGAATGCCACAAGAATGGATGGCAAACCTTCCTCACCTAATCAAATTCACAGGCGGAAGCCTAAGACAGGCTATCGACATACTAGATAGTCTTCCAAGAGAGTCGGATGCACTCATCAAAAGCATCAAACGAGATACACAGTATCTCAACAAAGCGGCTGTGCATCTTCTAGGAGAAGACTTCTCGAAGGTCACCGCTTATCTGGCACAGGCTCTTGAGTCTGGTCAGTCAAGACTGGGACTACTCAAGGGTCTCAGATATCGTGCCAAGCCACTCATGGGGAGTGACGAAGAGTGGCACAATTTCATGCTCACATATGGCGAGTTCGTCATACTGGCTACGCAGTGGCCCGATGATGACTTGGCATTTGTCGAGTACTTTATAGCAAAACTGAAAAATAATATGGAGAAATAAATATGAGTGAAAGCAATGAAACACAATGGCCAGCAGATGTACTAGAGCGACTGAGTGGTTACGGAGAAAGAGTAGGAAAGAAAGTAGGCGAAGCAGTGAATGAATTTAGTGCTTGGCTAAAGGTTGAATACAGTGTAGACAACCCGCTATCTGAGGACCCCTTCTACCTAACCCAATGGAGTGAACAGTTCGTAATCGAAACCAGAAACTTGGGTGGCTCAAGCGGCGGTGGCCGTGAGACCGTTACCTTCGTTGGTATGTTTATTGGTGCAGAGAATGAGAACAGAGACCAAAGAGCGAATGTCATGGAAAGGGCTATGAGTGTATTCAAGTCCAACCGTAGCAGAGCAGTTGATGAAGGGCACATTGGTATAGTCACCGCCAAGGGTGGCGAATGGCATGTCAATGGACAACCTAGTGGTGAGAGGCTACAGGGTAGCGACCTACCTTGGTTCGCCTTTGAGCATAACGATGAGATACTTTGTCTACTGAACAAGCAGAATGACAGCCCTAAGCCTATTGCACCTACTAGTGTCAGCAGGACAATCTACTTCTTAGGCTCCGCTGAGGACAGCAACGAGATTAAGAAGTGGCGTGTTAATGTACAAGGTAACAACATGGATGCTCCTTACAAGCGATGGACTGCCTGTAAGATTCAAGTGGTTGAGCCTAAAGCAGATAGAGATACGCTTTACACCAACAGAGACTTTGCTGAGAAAGTAGAGTACACAGACAAGTGGCTACCAGAGACACTACGCAGAGCATTCTCAGCAGAACGCCTGCTAACAGATGACAACATGCATAATGAGTATGTTGACTTGGCTGACTTGCTTGAGGCTCACGGTGAAAGAAAAGTCATCGGAGCAAACGGTACTACATACAACCCAGTGGTCATCACCAAGGGTTACATCAGTCTACTCAACAAAGAACCTTCCGAGAGCACAGTTGACCCTACTGGTAGAAGTTACAGACTCAACATCACTAACCTAGGACTACAGTCAAGATACGGTAGAGACAGTTTCGCCTCTAGCGTAACTGTATGGATACCCGGTAGAATGAACGACGAAGACCATCCGTTTGAATATGAGTTGGATGGTATCGAGGGCAACTGGACTCCTTACGCAGAGAAGACACAGGTAATCATCGTCGGTAGATTGAGAATCCGACCTTACAAAGACGAGATGCTACCAAGCATTGGTGCTCTAGGTATCTATGTCCCGCACAAGACAGCAAGACCGTCTGGTGGCACAGGTAGCACAAATCTAAATCAATTCGGAGGTGACCAGCAGTGAGTGGTTGGGGAGCGTTAGCAGAAGGAAATAATCAGACAAGTTTGTCTGAGATTGAACAAGTTGTTGAGGAAGTGATGGAAGAGCCAGTACAGGTACCTAGTCCTGTACAAGAGGCTCCTACTCAACAGCCGGTCACCTCCACCCAATTCGTCAGTAACTTTCCTGACATAGAAGCAGAGATGAAGGCTCAATCCAGCAACCCTGTCATATCCCCTAGCAGCATCTTCTGTGGTGTCGTAGGGCATGAAGGTACAGGTAAGAGTGGTGTTGTGTTTGATGCTCACTTTAATCGTTACCCGGATGGTTTGATGATGGCCATAGACTTCGACAACGGGGCACTATCATGCAAGCAGGCTCACTACAGAGACAGTAACAATGTCAGAGTATTCAGTCCTTGGGTAATGCAGATGGAAGACAGAACCGCTTACAACTATCTACTCACTTTTCAAAGAGTGATGGACATCGGTAGATATGCAATCGAGTATGCAGAGCGACAGCAAAAAGCAGACTTCGATGAGCCTCTTTTGAGGACATTCTTTGTTACTGGTGTAGACCAGTTCGATGCCATGTGTATCGATTGTATGAAGATTTACGACCTAGACATGGATGCAAAGGATGCTATCGAGGCAAGTCACTCTAAGTTGAACCAAGAGGTTGGTTGGAACTGGAACATTCGTGCTACACGATTCAAGCAACTCACAGGTATCTGTAGGAAACTGAACGCTTTGGGTGTAGATGTTTACTGGGAAAGTCATTTGAAAGAAGACAAGGATAGTCAACCAGAGTTTGAAGGTTGGAAGTTTGCTTGGCACTCTAGTGCTAACAAAGACCTATGGCAGATTGTCTGGTGTAAGGCTAAGAAAGTTAGAAACAACGACGGTTCTACTACAGGAGAAACACAACACACTGCTACCTTCTTCAAGTCTAAGTTGAATCCTAATTTGCACAATCAAGAAAGAGTTTACTTCGTCACCAACAAGGGAGAAGATGCCAAGTGGTATGGACTTCCCGAACTACGAGACGGAGCAATTGGAGGAGTACAGTAAGACAGACTCATGGGGGTTTATCAGATAATAACGGGGAAATTTTCCGACTCACTGAGATAGTGGCATAGGTTTTCTTTGGCATTTGCGTGTTATTTTCCTCTTCTCCATGAACCCGTTTCCCCCGCCTCTTGTAGGTGATAATTATGGTAGATTTTACAGTAAGTAGAGAGACATTCAACAACTTCTTAGGGAGTTTTGGTAAAGACCTAGGTGACTTGGTTATCAAGGTCACTGCTCAAGGTATAGTAGCGTCAGTGGGTCAACAGACTCACTACATTCGTAGGAAGATTGACTGCGGTACAGGGCAGACTGGTAATATATACATCAGTGATATACCTAAACTCAAGTCATTCATCACTACAGCAAAGAGCGCTGACCTAAATGTCAGCCAAAGCGCTAAGACTGGTACCTTGCACATTCAATGCGACAAGGCTAGTCTACAACTCCCTACATCTTCTTACATCAAGTCTCAAGAAATGGTTGGCCTGATGGAAAGACTGATTCGTCAATCAGAAGAAGGTATGTGGCAAAAGTGGGCGAACCTCTCTTTGAACTACCACGCCAGAGTTACATCCGAATCGCTGAAACCAGCAACGGGCTTCAAGAAAGTCTTGGGTGACAAGTACTCTTGTAAGACTGAGTTCGACCCTCAAGGTCAGGAGTTAGTCATACGAGGGGGCAAGTCGGCAACTGGTAAGATGTTCGTACGGGCTCCTCTGAGTGACATCGCTTCGCCTGAGATTCCAGCAAGGTCGGCATTTGACAAGTGGCTACCAGAGTTATTATCCAATCTACCTAATGGTGAGTTGAACCTGTACACAGGTGATGAGACAGTGCTTGTATTAGAGCAACCGTCTACTAACTTCCTAATGGTGATAATGGACCAAGAATACGAGGAGGACTGATTATGACTAACTACATACATGTGAACCATCAAAGAAGAGATGTCTGTTGGCTATGCGGCGGTAGACTCATTTGGGGCGCAGACTTTGACCCAGATGATTACGGCTATGAAGGAGAGGGTATAGTGGCAACACTACACTGCTCATCGTGCGGTGCTGATGTGACTTATGTACAGATACACGAAGAGGAATAGATATGATTCGTGAATGGTTAGATTTGTTGTTTAGACTAATTACTTTTGATTGGTGGGATTGATATGATAATTGATACCTTTCGACCAGACCCCACAGGTCCTGACCACATCTACAAGAGGTGGCGTGATGCTGAGGGTAATCTGATTGAAGAAACTGTTACGGACTTTGAACCGTATTTCTGGATTAAGGCCTCTACTCCTAAGCGAGTAGTTGAGAGAGTCTTGAACAGATATCCCGGTTCCTATGTAGACGAGACAGACACAGCAGAAGCGCTGAGAACTGGCGACTCACTAATCAAAGTCTACGCATATCGTAACAGTGACATCAGAGACATGGCGAGAGAGTTCGGCTTCACATGGGAGGCTGACCTCAGTCTGGTCGATAGGTATCTCATTGACAACATATCAGAAATGCCCGAATGGAAACCGAGAGTGTGGCACTTTGACCTTGAGTGGGACCCGAAGACAGATGAGACAACTGTAATGGCTGTCGTCGACTCTTACAACAATAGGAAGGTAGCCTTCTGTTGGATGAAGGATAATCCTACGGGCCTTTATGAGATGGACAACTACATCGAAGAAAAAGAGGTAGAGTACACTGTCAACGGAGTACCTGTTTCATTTACTTATGAGAGGCATCTATATGGCTCAGAAGAAGATATGCACATAGCATTCATGAATTACATGGATGAGTGCAATCCAGATGTATTCGTAGCACACGCAATCATGTGGGCTGACCTTCCTCACTTGGTGAGAAGGCTACCTGACCATAGGAAACTCAGTCCTCTTGGTAGAGTCATTAGACCAAGACAAGACGGCTCGTACGACTATGTAGCGCAACCTATTGTCGGTAGGCTATGCTTCGATACAGCCGCCCCGCTGAGAAGTGGTAGTGGCTTCGAGAGAGTATGGAAAGACAGCGGTAAGCCTCAGTTGAAGAATCTGAAACTAGACACTATTGCTAGTACACTAGGCTATGGTGGTAAGTTCGACATGGATGTATTCACTGGGTGGACTGAAAGGTTCGATGATTATGTTGACTACTGTATGCAAGATACTATCCTTCTCAAGAAAATAGATGAGGAAAACCATGTCCTCAACTTCTTTATGTCTCTACAGAGAATCTGTGGAGTATCATTCTCATCGTGTCACAATGTGACAAGATTCGCTAGAGGGCTTCTCAGTAGAAGAACTCATTGGAAAGCACCTTCTCGCTCTCGACAAGAGAAGCAAGATTATGAGGGCGCTTTCATTCCACCTCCCAAGCCCGGTAGATACGAGGGTGTGGCTTGTGTAGATTACAAGGGTCTGTACCCAAGTATCATACTGAGCCATAATCTATCTTGGGAGACCCAAGTTCCAAACCATCGTAAGAACGAGGCTAATGTCAGAGAATTGCCTGACGGTACATGTTGGATTCAGGGCACAGACGCACTGCTCCCTAAGATTGTCAATGAGATGTTTAACCTTCGTGATATGTACAAACAGAAGATGCGGGATGCTTCTTCTGAAAATGAGAGAAACGGATGGAATACATTACAACTTGCAGTAAAGCGTGTAATGGCTTCCTTCTACGGTATGACCGCCAGTGCTTACTGGGGCTGGTCAGACTTCGACATAGCCAGCGCTATCACAGCCTGTGGTCGAAGAGCAATCAAATTCCTTATGGAAGAATCAGAGAATCAAGGTTATAGTTCCCTGTACGGGCACACTGATTCGGCTTTCGTACAAGTACCGTTTGATGAGGCACATGCCCTTGCCAAGCATTTGACTGAGACAGTTCAAAGAGAACATGAGTCTAGTCATTTGATTGTAGAGTTCGAGGCTTACATGCCTTATTGGATTGTCGGGGGTAAGAACCTGTACTACGGTATCTGTTCTTGGCCACCCGAAGATGAAGGTAAGAAGAAGTCAGCAAGATGGGGTAAAATCAGCACACTAGCGCCTATTTCTAAGAATCTGGAAAACGATGTACTGACAGCCATCTGTACTGGTGCCAGCGAGGATGAAGTCATTGGTATGATTAGACCTATATCTAAGAGAATCAAAAGAGGAGATGTGGAATTGTCAGAAGTAGCAAGCACTACACGATTACAGAAATCACTCAGCGCTTACGCTACGACTACTGGTGGTGCAGTAAAGGGCGCTAGGTACTTTAACGAACATCTGGCTACCACTGACAAGTACGGGGAAGGAGACAGCGTAAACTGGGTCTATGTTGTCAAAGCACCCGACCACTTACCACCCACTGATGTGGTAGTGTATCAGAAAGAAACAGACCTAGATGGATTCGATTTAGACTATGACAAGATGGTCGATAAATTAGTTAAGCAAAAGATGAAGGGTATCTTTGGCGCTTTGGATTGGAACTTAGAGTTCGCATCTGGTGCCGCACAACCCAAGAAGTATTGGTGATAAAATGAGCAGAATAGAAGACGAAGTATGTAAGAAGATACAGCAAAGAGCAGAAGTAGGTAAAAGTAAGTATGGAGTTACTATGGAGACTGCGCCTCTGTCTAGGCTAGAATGGCTCATCCATGCTCAAGAAGAAGCCATGGACTTGGCTGTCTATCTACAGAAATTGATTGAGGAGGAATTTGAATGAGCAGAAACTGGGCAGCATATGCTAAGTCCACATATCAGTGGCAGCCGGGACATGAGAAGATGCTCCGTATAACCAAGACTAGCCTTACTAGTGATTTTGATTTCTGCCCCAAGCAGTATCAATACAAGCGAATACATCAGTTACCAGAACCATCGACAGATGCTATGACAAAAGGTACCAATGTTCACGACGCAGTAGAAGAGTTCTATGACAACGCTATGCCTATTGTAGAAGAACTGTTCAAACTCATGCAGAGAGACAAGCGAGAGGAAGCGATGGCTTTGGCTCTTAGTATACTGTCCGAAAAAGAATATACTCTTGGTGAACAACCCGTTATAGAAACTAGAATAAAATGGGACTTGGAGAGATTACTATCTGTTGGACCAGATAAGTATCTACCAATCATGAACGAATTAGAAGTTCATGCGTTTGTGGATGAAGAGTTCGAGTTTAACGGAGAAATGGTACCTATACCTATACACTATGCGGGAAGCATTGACCGTGGTTTCAGTGAAGAAGATGGCGGGGTTGCCATCATGGAATTGAAGACAGGTAAATGGGTGCAATCCAAAAACAAAGACGACGAATGGAACGACTCCAAGTTCAAGATGCAGTCGATGAGGACAGAGATGGCTTACTACCAATACTTACTAGCCAAAGCAGAGCATCAGTATCAGAATGTAACGCACTGGGGCTGGGTATATCCAGCAGGCTCAGGCGCTCAATTAGATACTTACAACAAGTACGGATATGAACAAAGGGCAGTTGACCGAATTGTATACGAAGCGTTGAATACTAGAACAGTCAATACTTACAGAAAAAAGATTGAGAAACTCAAGGCAGCCTTACTTACGGCTTACTTGACAGATGATTTTCCAGCAAAGCCGAGTACGGCTAAGTGTGCATGGTGCTCTTTCAAGAGCATCTGTCCAAGTTGGGATGGGAGCGATAACCCACAAGAATATTTAGATGAATATGGAAGTGACAATAATGAATGAAGATATGATAGGAAGAACAATTGAGGTGCTTTTGTCACCTCTAGTCGACAGACCAGTAGATGCTACCTTTACTAAATTGGGTAAAGATAGAAAATACTCGGTGGCTATACAGACAAGTC
>Ga0208645_1001390_pt1 | contig 21241 bp, 16 predicted proteins | sample VirMetDEL_Sep_01_FD_184519 | JGI IMG/M metagenome (GOLD analysis project Ga0208645, IMG submission 184519) | Aqueous microbial communities from the Delaware River and Bay under freshwater to marine salinity gradient to study organic matter... | ecosystem: Environmental > Aquatic > Marine >... | reverse complement strand
GAAGGCCTTGCCGGTCAGGTCGTGCAGGTCCGGCACTTCGCTCGGGCTGAACAGGGTCCACTTGCCGTCTTCGAAGACGCGCTTCATGAACAGGTCCGGGATCCAGTTGGCGGTGTTCATGTCATGGGTACGACGACGGTCATCACCGGTGTTCTTGCGCAGCTCGAGGAATTCCTCGATGTCCATGTGCCAGGTTTCCAGGTAGGCGCAGACCGCGCCTTTGCGCTTGCCGCCCTGGTTGACCGCGACGGCGGTGTCGTTGACCACTTTCAGGAACGGCACGACGCCCTGGGATTTGCCGTTGGTGCCTTTGATGTAGGAGCCCAGCGCGCGCACTGGGGTCCAGTCGTTGCCCAGGCCGCCAGCGAATTTGGACAGCATGGCGTTGTCATGGATGGCGCCGTAGATGCCCGACAGGTCGTCCGGCACGGTGGTCAGGTAGCATGACGACAGCTGCGGACGCAGGGTGCCGGCGTTGAACAGGGTCGGGGTCGACGCCATGTAGTCGAACGAGGACAGCAGGTTGTAGAACTCGATGGCGCGGTCTTCGCGGTTCTTCGGCTCTTCGATGGCCAGGCCCATGGCCACGCGCATGAAGAACACCTGCGGCAGTTCGAAGCGGGTGCCGTCCTTGTGGATGAAGTAGCGGTCGTACAGGGTCTGCAGGCCCAGGTAGGTGAACTGCTGGTCACGCTCGTGGTTCAGTGCGCGGCCCAGTTTCTCCAGGTCGTACTCTTTGAGTTTCGGGTCGAGCAGTTCGAACTCGGCGCCCTTGTCGACGTAGGCCGGCAGGGCCTTGGCGTACAGGTCGGCCATCTCGTGGTGAGTGGCGCTGCCTGCGATGCCGAGGAAGGTCAGGGCCTCGGCGCGGATGTTGTCCATCAGCAGGCGGGCGGTGACGTAGCTGTAGTTCGGCTCACGCTCGACCAGGGTACGGGCGGTCATCACCAGGGCGGTGTTGACGTCCTTCTCGGCCACGCCGTCGTACAGGTTCTTCAGGGTTTCGCGCTCGATCAGCGAGCCATCGACTTCGGCCAGGCCTTCGCAGGCCTCGCGGATGATGGTCTGCAGGCGGCCCATGTCCAGCGGCTGCAGTTCACCGCCTGCGGTGGTGATGCGGATGCTCGGGTGCGGCTGGGCGATGTCGCTGCCGGCATTGGCGCTCTTGCGCTTGTTGGCCTGGGCTTCGCGGTAGATCACGTAGTCGCGGGCGACTTTCTGCTCGCCGGCGCGCATCAGGGCCAGTTCGACCTGGTCCTGAATTTCTTCGATGTGGATGGTGCCGCCGGACGGCATGCGACGCTTGAAGGTGGCGGTGACCTGCTCGGTCAGGCGCGCGACGGTGTCATGGATACGCGACGAAGCGGCAGCGGTGCCACCTTCTACTGCGAGGAAGGCCTTGGTGATGGCGACGGTGATCTTGTCATCGGTGTAGGGGACGACAGTGCCGTTGCGCTTGATCACGCGCAGTTGGCCGGGCGCGGTGGCAGCCAGATCCTGGGAGGATTCAGCGGCCTGCGGCGTCACGGCCTGCGGGTTCTCGCGAGTAGTGTCGGTATGCATGGAGATCTCCGTGTTCTGTAATTTTTGGTTGGACGTCACGATTAGAAACCGTGCCCTGTCCGCCGTTCATTCCATTAACAACTGAACCGCACGCGGCAGCGGGGCCGGGTACGGGGTGTCGCAAGAGCGGGCAGGGTGGACACGACTTCAAGTGCCGTCCTGGCGCATAAGTCACAGCGGGGCATTACCACACCCCGCCTACTACATATAGTGGTCGACTGGCGGATAAGACCGCTGTCTGACCGGCTCACGCGCAGCGTCGAGCGTTGCTGCGTGGCTGTAACCCAGGCCAGGCCTGGGTTAGGGCAAAACGGTTAGCCGGAACATCTGGAAAACCCTGTGAAAAGGGCTTGCGCGATTCGTTCTTTTTGTGTCCGGTTTTTTGCGGTAACCCAATATCTGGTGGGTACTGCGCGATGGGGATACAAGATAGTGCGCTGTTTGAGGCATTGCAAGGCGCTAGAAAAAGAACTGCCTGTGGATAAGCTGTGAGTGCCTTGTGGGTGTTGGCAGCGTAGCCCGCGTGTTCTCTGGCTCTGGCTACCAATGACCGTTCGTCGCCCCTGGGAGAAGGATTTCAGCGAGTTGGTGAAGCTGTTCGGCGGCGCACAGACTACCACTATATATAGTGCTCTTGGCATGTGCTGTGCTTAACCCGGCGCCAGGTCTGGGCGCTGGTTTGCCGCTCGCGCCGAGACGCGCTCAGCCCCTAGAATGGCCGCTGTGTTGGCGGCGCTTGCCGGTATGCGAAGGGGAGAGGGTGTGGAACAAGAAGCGTGGCAGATTCTGATCGTCGAGGATGACCAGCGCCTGGCGCAGTTGACCCGCGAGTATCTGGAGGGCAACGGCTTGCGCGTAGCCATCGAGGCCGACGGCGCCCGCGCGGCGGCGCGGATTCTCACCGAGCAGCCGGACCTGGTGATTCTCGACCTGATGCTGCCGGGTGAAGACGGCCTGAGCATCTGTCGCAAGGTGCGCAGCGGTTACAAGGGGCCGATCCTGATGCTGACCGCGCGTACCGACGACATGGATCAGGTGTTGGGCCTGGAGATGGGCGCCGATGACTACGTGTGCAAACCGGTGCGCCCGCGCGTACTGCTGGCACGTATTCGTGCGCTGCTGCGCCGTCGTGAGGGCGGCGAAAGCGAGCGTGACGAAGGTCAGCCACGGCGCCTGCAGTTCGGCGCGCTGGCCATCGACAGTGCCATGCGCGAGGCCTGGCTGGGTGAGCAGGGCATCGAGCTGACCAGCGCCGAGTTCGACTTGTTGTGGCTGTTGGCGGTCAACGCCGGGCGCATCCTGTCGCGCGAGGAAATCTTCAATTCGCTGCGTGGCATCGAATATGACGGTCAGGACCGTTCCATCGATGTGCGCATCTCGCGCATTCGTCCGAAGATCGGTGACGACCCGATGCATCCACGGATGATCAAGACGGTGCGCAGCAAGGGTTATCTGTTCGTCGCCGAGGCCGCCGAGGCGCTGCCGTTCGGTGATGCGCCACCGATCCTGCGCGAGTGATCGGGCGGCCATGAACTCGATCTTCCTGCGCATCTATGGCGGCATGCTCGCCGCATTGGTGCTGGTGGCGCTGCTGGGCGTCGGCACTCTGCACCTGGTCAACGAGGTGCGCGGCGACCAATACCGTGAAGGCCTGGCGCGCGGCACCTTTCGCCTGATGGCAGACAACCTGCTGCCGATGAGCGAGGTGGAGCGCAAACGGGCCCTGGTGGTGTGGTCGCGCCTGCTCGGTATTCCACTGGAGCTGCAGGCCCTGGGCGACGTGGCGCTGGAAAGCAGCGAGCGCAACCGGTTGCAGCGCGGCCACGTGCTGGTGCAGCAGACTGGCCCGCACTCGGCCAAGGTCTACGGCCTGCTCGACGGTACGCAGCCGCTGCTGCTGACCGGCGAGATCCAGCAGATCAGCGAGCAGTTGGCGCGGGCCACCAACTATCTGTTGATCGACGAGCTGATCCGCTACCCGGTGGCAGAGCAGCCACAGCGCCTGGCCGAGCTGAAAGCGGCCAAGCAGTTCGGCTTCAACCTGCAGCTGGTACGCCTGGAGAACACCACCCTCGACCTTGACCAGCGCCGGCGCATCGACGAGGGCGATACGGTGATGGCGCTGGGCAAGGGCGGCGACTCCATCTATGTGTTCTCCGGCATCGTCGATACGCCCTGGGTCCTGGAGATCGGCCCGCTTTACCAGATGAACCCCTATCCGCCGCAATTGCTGGTGCTGATCGGCGCGCTGGGCCTGAGCCTGATCGGCCTGATCGTCTACCTGCTGGTGCGCTCGCTGGAGCAGCGCCTGCGCGTACTCGAAGGTGCTGCCACGCATATCGCCAGTGGCCGCCTGGATGCGCGGGTGCCGACGCGTGGCGCGGATTCGGTAGGGCGCCTGGCCAGCAGTTTCAACGCCATGGCCGAGCACTTGCAGACATCCCTGAGCACGCAGCGCGAGCTGGTACGCGCGGTGTCCCACGAGTTGCGCACGCCAGTGGCGCGGCTGCGCTTCGGTCTGGAGATGATCGCCGACGCGCCAAGTGAAGCTGCCCGGCGCAAATACATGGACGGCATGGACAGCGATATCCAGGACCTCGACAAGCTGGTCGACGAGATGCTGACCTACGCGCGCCTGGAGCAGGGCTCGCCGGCGCTGAATTTCCAGCAGGTGGAGCTCAAGGCGCTGATCGATCAGGTTATCGACGAGCTGGCGCCGCTGAGCAACAAGGTGCGTGTGGAGTGTGGTGCGGTGCTCAGCGTGCAGGCCGACGGCGCCTGTTGGGTCGAGGCCGAGCCGCGCTACTTGCACCGGGCGCTGCAGAACCTGGTGAGCAATGCCATGCGCTACGCCGAAGGCAAGGTGCTGATCAGTTGTCAGGTTGGCTACAAGCGTTGCCGCATCGATGTCGAGGACGATGGGCCGGGCGTGCCGGAAGAAGCCTGGGAGCGCCTGTTCAGCCCCTTCCTGCGCCTCGACGACAGCCGCACGCGGGCTTCTGGCGGGCATGGCCTGGGCCTGTCCATCGTGCGCCGGATCATCTACTGGCACGGCGGCCGGGCGCAGATCAGTCGCAGCGACAGCCTTGGCGGCGCGCGTTTCAGTCTGGTGTGGCCGCGCCGTCAGGGGGAATAGGGCGCGATTGTGTGCTGGACCTGGTGCGCTGTGCGCACCGATTTTTTGCCTGCGCTGTAGCCCGGATGCAATCCGGGGCGATTGAGCGCGGCCAAAAGCATCGCGGCTGAAGCCGCTCCTACAGACGCTCACAGGTCCCGTGGGAGCGGCTTCAGCCGCGATAGCTCTATCCAGCCCGCATGAAATCCGGGCTACGCCGTGACCGCCGCCGGCTTTGTAGGGTGCGCCGCGCGCACCGAGTTATCCACGCATGGTGGGGGCTGCATGATCACGCCGCCACGGCCACCAGACTCAGCACCTTGTTATCGAACAGCACGAACTGGCCATCCAGCTCGATGCCCGTGCGCCAGTCTGGGTGCAGGTCGATCAGCAGGCGCAGACGCGCGCTGTCGTGATCGATGTCCAGCAGCTCGGCGTCATGGAAGTAGAAGCGCGTCAGGGTCAGCGGGTAGAGCGCCTTGAACAGGCTTTCTTTCAGCGAGAAGGTCAGGCTGATGCGCGCGGCGCGGGTCTCGCCGTCCAGGCCCGATAGGCGCTGCAGTTCGGCCGGGGTGAGGATTTCGCCTTGCAGGCGTTGGGCGCGCTCGGCCGGCAGCAGGCGCTCGACGTCCAGGCCAAGGGCGCGCCATTGCTCACGTCGGGCGACCAGTGCGGCGGCCCAGTTGTCACCGTGGGTGATGGAGCCGACCACGCCAAGTGGCCATTGCGGCGCGCGGTCTTCGCCGACGGCTGGCACGCTGGCCTGACCGGTCACACGGCGCAGGGCTTCGCGCGCGCATAAGCGCCCGGCCAGGTATTCGGCCTGGCGTTTGGCCACGCCGCGCACCGGGGCGATCTCGCAGCGGGCAAAATCGTCCTCGGCGAGCAGGGTTGGGTCGAAACAGGTGCTGATCAAGTGCGCGCCGGCAAGCGCGTTTGGCAGCGGGTTGTGCGTGTCGAGCGGGCTGCAGCAGGCGGGGTGGTGAGCGTTCATGGGCGCGATTGTGCCGCGCGGCGGACCATGCAGTCATCCGCCGTTTACATTTCTTTGCACCCAGGTAACAAAGCTACACGGACGCTGACTCTGGCTTTTGTCAGACTGCGCCTGCATTCCCCAGGGAATGCAGGTGAGGTTGTAGTCAGTGCGAGGGCACTGACGTTTTCTCCGAGTTCGAGAACGGTAGCCCGATTGGGCTGCCGTTTTTTTTGCGCTGCGTTTAGGTGTGTGGCCGGGGGAGTGGCTGGCTGTGACGCCGCGTAGGGTGCGCCGTGCGCACCGGAGAAATCAACAGCGTCCTTGGTGCGCACGGCGCCCCCTGCGCAATGCCGAAATGCCGAAATGCCGAAATGCGTAGGGTGGATCACGCTTCAGCGATCCACCACTTTGGTGGATGTAAAAAGCGACATCCACCCTGCACGACTCTCCCGGCCCTTCGTGTGATCGCCAAGGTGTTCGCATTTGCCCTGTGGCTTTCGTGGGGGTATTTGCAGTCAAATGCCTGTGCGGGCAAATCAACCCCCGCGAGGACCATGGACGATGACCCAACAATCGCAATTCGCCCTGCTCGGCAAGAAACGCTTCCTGCCGTTTTTCGTGACGCAATTGCTCGGCGCCTTCAATGACAACATTTTCAAGCAGTCGCTGATTCTTGCCATCCTCTTCAAGATCAACGCGGGCGTCGACCGCGATCTGCTGGTCAATCTCTGCGCCTTGCTGTTCATCCTGCCGTTCTTTCTGTTCTCGGCCCTTGGTGGGCAGTTTGGCGAGAAGTTCGCCAAGGATGCGCTGATCCGCAAGATCAAGTTCGCCGAGATCGGCATCATGCTCGCCGGCGCCGCAGGGGTGATGCTGGACAACCTGCCGCTGATGCTCGCCGTGCTGTTCGCCATGGGCACGCAGTCGGCGCTGTTCGGCCCGGTGAAGTATTCGATCCTGCCGCAGCACCTCAAGGAGCAGGAGCTGGTCGGCGGCAACGCCCTGGTGGAGATGGGCACCTTCCTGGCGATTCTGGCCGGCACCATCGGCGCCGGAATCATGATGGCCAGCAGCAGTTATGCGCCCATCGTCGCCGGCTCGGTAGTGGGGGTGGCGCTGCTCGGCTACCTGGCCAGCCAAGGCATCCCGCGAGCGTCGGCGGCAATGCCGGAGCTGCCGCTGGACTGGAACATCTTTCGCCAGTCCTGGGTGATCATGAAACTCGGCCTGGGCCAGCGCCCGGCGGTGTCGCGTTCGCTGGTGGGCAACTCCTGGTTCTGGTTTCTCGGCGCGATCTACCTGACGCAGATTCCGGCTTACTCCAAGGAGTGGCTGTACGGCGACGAGAGTGTGGTGACGTTGATTCTCACCGTGTTCTCGCTCGGTATCGGCCTGGGTTCGATGCTCTGCGAGCGCATGAGCGGGCACAAGGTGGAGATCGGCCTGGTGCCATTCGGCTCCATCGGCCTGACCTTGTTCGGCATCCTGCTCTGGTGGTTCTCCGGTGGTTTCCCCGAAGGCGCCGCGCCGCATGACTGGCTGGCGCTGTTGGGCTATGGCCAGGCCTGGTGGATTCTCGGCTGCATCCTCGGCATCGGCCTGTTCGGCGGCTTCTACATCGTGCCGCTGTATGCGCTGATCCAGTCGCGCACCGCCGAGCATGAGCGGGCGCGGGTGATCGCGGCCAACAACATCCTCAATGCGTTGTTCATGGTGGCGTCGGCCATCGTCGCGATCCTGTTCCTCAGCGTCGCCGGGCTATCGATTCCGCAGCTGTTCCTGGTGGTGTCGCTGATGAACATCGCGGTCAACAGCTACATCTTCAAGATCGTCCCCGAATTCAGCATGCGCTTTCTCATCTGGCTGCTGGGGCATTCGATGTACCGGGTCGAGCACAAGGGCCTGGGCGTGATCCCGGATGAAGGCCCGGCGGTACTGGTGTGCAACCACGTGTCGTTCGTCGATGCGCTGCTGATAGGTGGCGCCATTCGCCGGCCGGTGCGCTTCGTCATGTACTACAAGATCTACGACCTGCCGGTGCTCAACTTCGTCTTCCGTACCGCCGGTACTGTGCCGATTGCCGGGCGCAACGAGGACCTGCTGATCTACGACGCCGCGTTCAAGAAGATCGCCGAGTACCTGCGCAATGGCGAGTTGGTGTGCATCTTCCCCGAAGGCAAGCTGACGGCTGATGGCGAGATCGACGAGTTCAGGTCTGGGGTCGAGCGCATCCTCGAAGAGAACCCGGTGCCGGTGATCCCCATGGCGCTGCAAGGCTTGTGGGGCAGCTTCTTCAGTCGCGATCCGCACAAGGGCATCTTCAGGCGCCTGTGGTCGCGGGTGTGTCTGGTGGCGGGTGCACCGATTGCGCCGGAGCAGGCCAAGCGTGAGGCGCTGCAGGCGCAGGTGGCCGAACTGCGTGGAGATTGGCGTTGATGAAGGTGCGCACGGCCTAGGCGGCCCCGCGACACCCTACGGATCACCTGCTTTCGTAGGGTGTGCTGTGCGCACCGGGCTTTCTAGTGGCTCATCTTGAGCCCGATCAACCCGCAGACGATCAGCGCCACGCTGGCCAGGCGCAGCAGCGCCATCGATTCGCCGAACAGGATGATGCCGGCGATCACCGTGCCCACGGCGCCGACGCCGGTCCAGATGGCGTAGGCGGTGCCTAACGGCAGTTCCTTCATGGCCAGGCCGAGCAGGCCGAGGCTGACCAGCATGGCGCAGACGGTCAGCGCCGTTGGCAGGGGGCGGGTGAAGCCTTCGGTGTATTTCAGGCCGATGGCCCAGCCGACCTCGAACAGGCCGGCGAGAAACAGAATGATCCAGGACATATTCACCTCCAGAAGCTGAAGGGGCCGTCCCCGGATGAGCCACCCTGCGTCAGGGTGCGGAGGTCGTCCTCGCGTGCGCCAATATTGTGCATATTGGCATGTCCGGGGCAAGGTGCCCCGGATTGGTGCGAGGCATTGGGTCAGTCGGTGCCTTTTTCCGACCCTTGGCCCATCCGGCGATAGAAGGTTGCCAGCAGCGGGCCGGAGAGGTTGTGCCAGACGCTGAACAGCGCGCTGGGCACGGCGGCCAGCGGGCTGAAATGCGCGCTCGCCAGGGCGGCGCCGAGGCCGGAGTTCTGCATGCCGACCTCGATCGACAGCGTCTTGCGCTGTGCCAGCGACATGCCGAACAGGCGTCCGGCGAGATAACCCAGGCCCAGGCCGATGCCGTTGTGCAGGATCACCACGGCCATTATCAGCAGGCCGGATTCGGCGATCTTGCCCTGACTGGCGGCGACCACTGCCGCCACAATGGCGACGATGCTCACTACGGAAATCAGCGGCAGCACCTCGACCGTGGTCTTTACGCGTTCGCCGAGCAGGCGCTGAGCGATCAGGCCGAGGGCGATGGGCAGCAGTACCATCTTGAGGATCGAGATGAACATGGCGCTGAACGACACCGGCAACCATTCCGAAGCCAGCAGCCAGATCAGCCCTGGGGTGACGAGCGGGGCGAGCAGGGTGGTAACGGCGGTGATCGACACCGACAGCGCCAGGTCGCCACGGGCGAACCAGGTGATCACGTTGGAGGCGGTGCCGCCCGGGCAGCAGCCAACCAGGATCACGCCCACGGCGATTTCCGGCGGCAGGGCGAAGGCCTGGCACAGCAGCCAGGCCGTGCAGGGCATGATGATGAACTGGGCCAGTACGCCGATCAGCACGGCAATCGGGCGCCGCGCCACTTCCTTGAAGTCTGCACCCTTGAGGGTCAGGCCCATGCCGAACATGATCAGCCCGAGCAGCGGCACGATCCACGCGGTCAGCGGCAGGAACCAGCTGGGTTGGAAGAAGGCCATGACGGCGAACAACAACACCCAGATGGCAAAGGTGTTGCCGATGAAACGGCTGAGGGCGATCAGTGCTTGCATGAAGGATGTTCCGGCAGGTTCGCAAAGCCGGCAAGCCTACCAGAAGCGTGGCAATTTGCCTGGCCGAGCCATGGCTGTATTCAGCCCGCGACGCCGCAGAACTGCAGGAACCGACTTGCCGGCGATGCTTTTTCGGGGAGTGCCGATACGGCGGATCGCCAGCAAGCTGGCTCCTACAAGCGCCTTACAGTGGCTCTTCATCCGCCGGGTAACGGCTGGCGCTGAGGCTTTCCTTGATCTTGCGCAGGTGTGGCTGGAAGTCGACGCCGCGGCGCAGGGTGACGCCAGTGGCGAGCACATCGAGCACGGTGAGCTGGATGATGCGCGAGGTCATCGGCATGTAGATATCGGTGTCTTCCGGCAGCGGAATGTCCAGGCTCAGGGTGCTGGCCTTGGCCAGTGGCGAGCCGGCGGCGGTGAGGCCGAGCACCGACGCGCCGTTCTCGCGGGCCAGACGTGCCACTTCCACCAGCTCGCGGGTGCGCCCGGTGTAGGAAATGATCACGAACAGGTCACCGGTGTGCGCCACCGAAGCGATCATGCGCTGCATCAGTACATCGGAATGCGCCGAGACCGCCAGGTTGAAGCGAAAGAACTTGTGTTGCGCGTCCAGTGCCACCGATGCCGAGGCGCCGAGGCCGAAGAAGTGAATCTGCCGGGCCTGGATCAGCAGGTCGACGGCGCGGCTGACGTGCTGCGGGTCGAGGCTCTGGCAGGCACTGTCCAGCGAGGCGATGGTGCTGCCGAAGATCTTGCGCGTGTAGGCCTCGGGGCCGTCGTCGGCCGACACTGCGCGGCTGACGTAGGCGGCGCCGCTGGCCAGGCTCTGCGCCAGTTGCATCTTCAGCTCCGGGTAACCGTTGGCGCCGAATGAGCGGCAGAAGCGGTTGACCGTCGGCTCGCTGACAGCGGCCGCTTGGGCCAGCGCGGCGATGCTGAAGCGCGTGGCCTGTTGCGGATCGTGCAGGATCACTTCGGCGACCTTGCGTTCGGCCTTGTTCAGGTCGTCCAGGCGGCTCTGGATCTGTTCCAGCAGGTTGCGCACGCGGTCCATAAGAGCTCCTAACAGGCGATTGAACGGGCTTGGCGACAGGTGATGGGCGGTAAAACAACCGGCCTATCCTACTGATGCCGCCTCAAGGTCACCACTGACTTATCGGATGTAGTGAATAATGTTGTTGCTATCACAACATTTTTCCTTGATAAAAGCAGTATCACCCGGTATTTCTAGTGCATCTTGATAAAAGAACAAACTCCATGCCCGCGATGAAGCTTGAATCCTGCACCTTTGCCTTGTTCGGCGCGCTGGGCGATCTGGCCTTGCGCAAGTTGTTTCCAGCGCTTTACCAGCTTGATCGCGCTGGTTTGCTACACGATGCCACGCGCATTCTCGCCCTGGCCCGTGAAACGGGCGAGCCGAGCGACCACCTGCGTGCCATCGAGCAGGCGTTGCGCCTGCATGTGCCAGCCAAGGAGCTGACGGAAACCGACATGGCGCGGTTCCTGGGGCGTCTGAGCTACCTGACCATGGATTTTCTCAAGTCCGAGGACTACTCGGCGCTGCTCGAGCAGGTCAGCCCGCAGGATCAACTGATCGCCTACTTCGCCACGCCCGCCTCGGTATATGGCGGCATCTGCGCCAACCTGGCTGCCGTGGGGCTGGCCGAGGGCACGCGGGTGGTGCTGGAGAAGCCGATCGGCCATGACCTGACGTCTTCGCGCGCGGTCAACGATGCCGTGGCCCAGGTGTTCCCGGAGAACCGCGTCTATCGCATCGACCATTACCTGGGCAAGGAGACGGTGCAGAATCTCATTGCCCTGCGCTTTGCCAACAGCCTGTTCGAAACCCAGTGGAACCAGAACCACATCTCTCACGTGGAAATCACTGTGGCCGAGAAGGTCGGTATCGAAGGTCGTTGGGGTTACTTCGATCAGGCCGGGCAGTTGCGCGACATGATCCAGAACCACCTGCTGCAACTGCTCTGCCTGATCGCCATGGACCCGCCCAGCGACCTGTCCGCCGACAGCATCCGCGACGAGAAGGTCAAGGTGCTCAAGGCGCTGGAGCCGATCAGCGTCGAGCGGCTCGGCCAGCGCGTGGTGCGCGGCCAGTACGTGGCCGGTAGCAGCGATGGTCGACCAGTGCCGGGGTACCTGGAAGAGGAGAACTCCAATACCCAGAGCGATACCGAAACCTTCGTTGCCCTGCGCGCCGACATCCGCAACTGGCGCTGGGCCGGCGTGCCGTTCTACCTGCGCACCGGCAAGCGCATGCCGCAGAAGCTGTCGCAGATCGTCATTCACTTCAAGGCGCCGCCGCACTACATCTTCGCCCCGGAGCAGCGCCAGCTGATCGGCAACAAGCTGATCATCCGCCTGCAGCCGGACGAGGGCATTGCTCTGCAGGTGCTGACCAAGGATCAGGGCCTGGACAAGGGCATGCAGCTGCGCAGCGGCCCGCTGCAGCTGAGCTTCTCCGACACCTACCGCAGCGCGCGTATTCCCGATGCCTACGAGCGCCTGCTGCTGGAAGTGATGCGCGGCAATCAGAACCTGTTCGTGCGCAAGGACGAAATCGAATACGCCTGGCAGTGGTGCGATCAGTTGATCGACGGCTGGCAGCGCCTCGGCGAAGCGCCGAAACCTTACACCGCCGGCAGCTGGGGTCCTATGGCGTCGGTGGCGTTGATCACCCGAGATGGCAGGAGTTGGTATGGCGATCTCTGAACTGAAACTGCCGCAAGGCGTGCAGGCCTGCTCACACGACAACGCCGAACAGTTGGCCCAGGCGTTGGCCGTGCGCGTGGCCGATGCGCTGCGGCAGGCCATCACCAGCCGCGGCCAGGCCACGTTGGTGGTGTCCGGCGGGCGTAGCCCCGTGCCGTTCTTCGAAGCGCTGGCGCAGCAGGAGCTACCCTGGGCGCAGGTGTGTGTCAGCTTGGCCGATGAGCGTTGGGTGCCGGTCAATCATGCTGGTAGCAACGAGGCGCTGGTGCGCCGTCATCTGCTCCAGGGGTCGGCCGCCGAGGCGCGCTTCCTTAGTCTCTATCAGGTCGCTGGCAACCTCGAACAGGCCGCCGAACTGGCCGATGAAGCGGTTGCCGAGCTGGCGCCCATCGACGTGCTGGTGCTGGGCATGGGCGACGATGGCCACACCGCCTCGCTGTTCCCGCACAGCCCCAATCTGCACCAGGCGCTGCAGCCTGACTGCGCGCGCCGCGTGCTGCCGATGCTGGCCCCGAGCGAGCCGGCGCAACGCCTGACCCTGACCCTGCCGGTGCTGGCCAGCGCACGTATGCCGCTGCTGGCGATCCAGGGCCAAGCGAAACTGAACACTCTGAGTGCGGCGCTGATGCCGGGCGAAATCGCCCAACTGCCGATCCGCGCCTTCCTCAATTCTCCTCTTGAAATACATTGGTGCCCCTGACATGACCAGCTTCGACCAAGACCAGCGTGCGCGCATGGCCGACAAAATCGCCGAGATCGACCGCATCTGCGCTCAGGCGCGGATCATGCCGGTGATCACCATCGCCCGTGAGGCGGATATCCTGCCGCTGGCAGACGCCTTGGCCGCCGGTGGCTTGCGTGTGCTGGAGGTGACCCTGCGCTCGGAGCATGGCCTGGAGGCGATTCGCCGCCTGCGTGCCGAGCGTCCCGAGCTCTGCGTGGGCGCCGGTACCGTGCTCGATGAAGATATGCTCGCCGCCGCGACCGCCGCGGGCGCGCAGTTCATCGTCACCCCGGGCAGTACGCGTGAGCTGCTGCTGGCGGCGCTGGACAACCCGCTGCCACTGCTGCCTGGCGTGAGCAGTGCCTCGGAGCTGATGGTCGGTTACGCCCTCGGCTACCGCCGCTTCAAGCTATTCCCGGCAGAGGTCTGCGGCGGCGTTGCGGCGCTCAAGGCGCTGTCCGGGCCATTCGGCGGCGTGCGCTTCTGCCCCACGGGCGGCATTACCCCGGACAACCTGCAGCGCTACATGGCGCAGCCCAACGTCATGTGCGTGGGCGGCACCTGGATGTTCCAGCGCGAGTGGGTGGCTAACAGCGACTGGGCGCGCATCCAGCAATGCAGCGCCGAGGCCCTGCAACTGCTGGGCTGATTTACGCGCGCGGTGCCGCTGCCGAGGGCGGCACCGCTGCAGAATGTCGCAGCCGCTCAATATCTGTGCCCTGGTGGTCGCCTACTACGTCAGCTGATCCCTTGTGCTGGCTTCAACAAAAACAATTCTCCAGCGAAATCTGAAACATCCGCAGTTGGAGAAATGTCATGAACACCTGGTTCGCGAACCTCAGCGTTACCCGCAAACTCGCGCTCGGCTTCGGCCTGGTGCTGGCCCTGACCCTGATCCTCGCCAGCGTTGCCTGGAACAGCATGGGCAGCCTGATTCAGCGCAGTAACTGGACTGCCGACATCAATCACCTGAGCAATCTGCTGACCGAGCTGCGTGTCGACCGTCTGCGTTACATGCTGGATAACGGTGACGAGAAGATGGCCGAGGTGGTGCAAAAGTCGCTGACCAGCTACAGCGCCGCGCACGCTGATGTACGCAGTCGCTTCCGCAGTGAGGAAAACGTTCGCCTGCTGGCGCAGCAGGCCGAGCAGATCGAGCTGTACAAGCAGTCCTTCAATCAGATGGTCGAGGCTTATCGCACTGCACGTGCTGCCCGCGAGCAGATGGGTATCCTGGCGAAGCAGGCGTTCACCGATCTCGAAGGTCTGTACCGGGTCGTGCAGCAGATGCCTGAATTCGACGAGCGTCGGCCTGACCGCTACCAGGCTGTGCGTGATGTGCGTGAGAGTCTGCAATTGACCCGTTACGAGGTGCGCGGCTACACGGCTAATCCCAATGCCAACACCGAACAGGCGATGCGTACTCAGAGCGAGCATGCCGTGCAGAGCATCGAGGCTCTGGCTGCGGCCTTCGCAGGCGAGGAGGGCGACGCGATCAACGCGGTGCGCGCCGGTCTCGATGCCTATCAGGCGCAAGTGCAGCGTTTCAGTCAGGCCAACGACATCATCGTTGCCGCCCGTGGGGCGTTGACTCAGCAGGGTTACCAGATCGTCAAGGACAGCAAGGCGCTGAACCAGATCCAAATCGACCGCCGCGATGAGGAAACCGCCACTGCCCGCAATCTACAGATCATCACCACGCTGTTGGCCCTGCTGTTCGGCGTTCTGGCTGCCTGGATCATCACCCGTCAGATCACCCGCCCATTGCAGGACACCCTGGGCGCGGTGCAGCGCATTGCCGATGGCGACCTGACCGCCAGTGTGCGGGTCGATCGTCGCGACGAGATGGGCCAACTACAGCAGGGCATCCAGCACATGGCCACGACTCTGCGCGAGCTGATCGGCGGCATCCGCGACAGCGTCACGCAGATCGCCAGCGCCGCCGAGGAGTTGTCGGCAGTCACCGAGCAGACCAGCGCCGGTGCCAACAACCAGAAGAGCGAGACCGATCAGGTGGCCACCGCCATGCATGAGATGTCCGCCACCGTGCAGGAAGTGGCGCGCAACGCCGAACAGGCCTCGCAAGCGGCCAACCAGGCCGATGGCCAGGCCCGTCTGGGCGACCAGGTGGTGGCCGAGGTGATTGTGCAGATCGAACGTCTGGCTGCCGAAGTAGGGCGCTCTTCCGAGGCCATGACCGGCCTGCAGCAGGAAAGCGACAAGATCGGCAGCGTGATGGACGTGATCAAGTCGGTGGCCGAGCAGACCAACTTGCTAGCGCTCAACGCCGCCATCGAGGCCGCGCGTGCCGGCGAAGCGGGACGCGGTTTTGCTGTGGTCGCCGACGAGGTTCGCGGTTTGGCGCAGCGTACGCAGAAATCCACCGAAGAGATCGAGGCGTTGATCGCCGGGCTGCAGAGCGGTACCCAGCAGGTGGCGACGGTGATGCGCAACAGCCGCAACCTCACCGACAGCAGCGTCGAGCTGACGCGCAAGGCCGGCGACTCGCTGGGCAGCATCACCCTTGCGGTGTCCAACATCCAATCGATGAACCAGCAGATCGCCGCCGCTGCAGAAGAGCAGAGCGCCGTGGCCGAAGAAATCAGCCGCAGCATCCTCAGCGTGCGCGATGTCTCCGAGCAGACCGCCACTGCCAGCGATGAAACGGCCAAATCCTCGGCCGAGCTGGCGCGCCTGGGCGGCCAGTTACAGTCCATGGTCAGTCGCTTCCGCGTTTGATACGAGTTGGATTCGGTGCGCACGGCGCACCCTACGGGAATTTCGCCGTTCTACCTGTAGGGTGCGCCGCGCGCACCGCCGACTATCCTGAATCTGTCGGCAAGGATGCAGGAGACAAGGAATGTCCAAGTACCACCACGCCCGTGAAGCGGGTGCCTGCTATTTCTTTACGCTGGTAAGCCACCAGCGTCTCCCTGTGTTGACCGATACGCCATTGCGCGCAGCTTTGCGTCGCTCCATTGAGCGGGTACGTGTCCAGCATCCCTTCATCATCGAAGGTTGGGTGCTGTTGCCCGATCACCTGCATTGCCTCTGGCGACTGCCACAAGGCGATGCCGATTTCGGCCTGCGTTGGTCGATGATCAAGCGTCTGACATCCCAGGCAATCGCGATGCCTGGAGCAGTCAGTCTGAGCCGTAGACTGCGCCGCGAGTCGTGCCTGTGGCAGCGGCGTTTCTGGGAGCACCGCATTCGCGATGAAGACGACTACCGTCGGCATATGGATTACCTGCATTTCAATCCGGTGAAGCATGGCTTGGTCGGTCGTGTGGCGGATTGGCCGTGGTCCAGCTTTCATCGCTTGGTGAAGGAGGGCGTGTATCCCGCAGATTGGGGCGGCGATGCGGTGGTGGATGTGGGGGAGTACGGCGAATGACGCGGTGCGCACGGCCTAGGCGGCCCCGCGACACCCTACGAAACCGCGCGATCACGTAGGGTGCGCTGCGCGCACCAACTTTTTCAGCGTGCCTGTCGATTCTTCCGTCGCTCATTCGACTACTGCATAGAACCCCGCCCCGGGTTCACTGTCAGCCGTAGGGAGACACCCTGCGCGCGACTTCGACTCGAACAAGGAGAAAGGCGATGCGTTTCATGGTGATTGTCAAAGCGACTGCGGATTCCGAAGCCGGTCTGATGCCCAGCGAAGAGCTGCTCACGGCCATGGGCCGTTACAACGAAGAGCTGGCAGCCGCTGGCGTGATTCAGGCCGCCGAAGGTCTGCACCCCAGCGCCAAGGGCGCGCGGGTGCGCTTCTCCGGCACGCAGCGCACGGTGATCGATGGTCCGTTCATGGAGACCAAGGAGCTGGTAGCCGGCTTCTGGATCTTTCAGGTCGAGTCGCTGCAGGCCTGTATCGACTGGGTTAAGCGTTGCCCCAACCCCATGCCTGGCGAATCCGATATCGAGATTCGGCAGATCTTCGAGGCCGAGGATTTCGGCGCCGAGTTCACCCCCGAGTTGCGTGAGCAGGAAGAACGTATCCGCGCGCGCATGAACTGTGAAAACCAAGGAGAGTAATGATGAAGATTCATGCCTATCTGATGTTCGACGGCCAGTGCGAGGATGCCTTCAATTTCTACGCCGAGCTGCTGGGCGGCAAGCTGGAACTGATGCGCTTCGGTGAAAGCCCGGATGCGGGCGAGGTGCCTGCGGAGTTTCATGACCGGGTGATGCACGTGTGCCTGACGGCCGGTGATCAGGTTCTGATGGCGTCGGACACCATCCCGCAGTATCCGCACGATGGCATCAAGGGCTGCTCGATTTCCCTGCAGGTAGATAACGTGCCGGAGGCCGAGCGCCTGTACGAGGCGCTGTCGGCCGGTGGTGAGGTGCAGATGGAACTGCAGGCCACGTTCTGGGCGACCCAATTCGCCATGCTCACTGACCGCTTCGGGGTGCCATGGATGATCAATTGCGTGATCGATAGTCAGGAGGGGTAAGCCCGTTCGATCGCGGTCATCACTCAGGGTGGAGGGGCATCCATCCGCCCGCTGTGGTGCGCACGGCGCACCCTGCATCTGCTTCGGAGGCAATTCGATTTTCGCGGCTGAAGCCGCTCCTACGGCACTCATTGGCTCGGTAGGAGCGTCCGCTTCAGCCGCGAAATCTTTTCAGCTTGCCAGCGTCAGTGGCTCGGGCTCTTGCTTCACCTGCACGCCCGCCAGGAATTCCTCGCCCCAGCGGCGAATGTCGTTGTAGCAGACGATGTCGAACAACTCGCGCAGGCGAGCCTGGGCTTCGCTCTTGGGCAGGTTCAGCGCCAGGTAGCAGGTCTGCGCCAGGTCGGCCGGGTCATGCGGGTTGGTCAGCAGTGCGCCCTTGAGTTCGGCTGCAGCGCCGGCGAACTCCGACAGCACCAGCACGCCGCGCCCGCCGAGCAGGCCCTGGGCTGCGACGAATTCCTTGGCCACCAGGTTGAGGCCGTCACGCAGTGGGGTGATCCACATGACATCGGCCATGGCGTACCAGGCGCTGACTTCCTCGAACGGCAGGCTGCGGAAGAAGAACTGCAGCGGCGTCCAGCCGATGCGGGCGAAGCGGCCGTTGATGCGCCCGACCGCCTGTTCGATCTGGGTCTGCAACTCGTTGTAGATGGTCATTTCCTTGGCCGCCGGCACGCAGACGGTAACCAGGGTGACCTTGCCGATCAGCTCGGGGTTGTCGGCCAGCAACCGCTCGTAAGCGTTGAGCTTTTCCAGGATGCCCTTGGTGTAGTCGAGCCGTTCCACCGAGAGAATCAGTTTCACGCCCTTCATCTCCTCTCGCAGTTGCCCCATCAACTCCTTGATCTTCGGCGCCTCCAGGGCGTTGCGTACACGGTCGATGTCCAGTCCTACCGGATGCGCGCCGAGCTTGACCTGGCGGGTGCCGGTATCCAGTGCTGTGGTCATGCGCTCCAGGCCGACGGCGCAGCCATAGGTGATGAAACGCGGTGCGCAGTTTTGCCGCTCCAGGGTTTTCAGCGGGAACACGCCACGGGCGACGTCGACGAAGTTTTCCACCTGGCGCGGAATATGGAAGCCGATGTAGTCGCACTGCAGCAGGCTGCCGACGATCTGCCGGCGCCATGGCAGCACATTGAATACGTCCGCCGAGGGGAAATAGGTGTGGTGGAAGAAGGCGATGCGTAGGTCCGGGCGCAGCTCGCGCAGGTAGGCCGGGACCATCCACAGGTTGTAGTCATGCAGCCAGACGATGGCGCCTTCGGCGGCTTCCAGCGCGGTGCGTTCGGCGAAGGCGCGGTTGACCTTGCAGAACACCTGCCAGTCATCCTCGTTGAAGGTGGCGCGCTCCCAGAAGGTATGCAGCGTCGGCCAGAAGGCTTCCTTGGAGAAGCGCTTGTAGAAGATGTCCACTTCTTCCTTGCTCAGCTTGACCCGCGCGGCGGTGAGCTTGGGGTAGCGCTCGGCGTCCACCGTGGTGTGGCTGTCGAACGGCTCGTTGTCATCCTCATGCACGGCCCAGGCGACCCAGGAACCGGGGCGGCCGTCGCCGAAGAAGCTGAGCAGGGTTGGGATGATGCCGTTGGGCGAGGTCGGGCGCCGACGTTGCAGCTTGCCGGCCGCGTTGCGGTATTCCTCATAGGGCAGGCGGTGATAGACCATCACCAGCTCGGACTTGCCCGGTTGCGCGGCCTGGCGGCGTTCGGCGGCGATACCGTGCTCGCCGAGGAAGCCGAAGTGGGCAAAGGCTTCGAGGATGCCGCCGCAGCCCGGACGCTCGGCGTGCAGGGTGCGTGAGTGGTTGGTGGTGGCCTCCAGCAATGCAGTTTCCGACTCGCCGACGCACACGCCGTGGAAGCTGGAGCTGAGCATGGACAGGTCATTGAGCGTGTCGCCAGCGGCCAGCACCTGATCGTGGCTCAGCTCCAGCCAGTCGGCCAGGGCCTGCAGGCTGCTGCCCTTGTTCACGCCCTTGGGCAGGAAGTCGAGATACAGCTCGGCGGAGTACAGCAGGTCGCAACCCAGTTCGTCGGCGATCTCGCGCAGCGCCGGATTGGCCGCCTGCTCGGGCGTGCAGAAGTAGGAGCAGCGGCGTGCCTGTGGTACGTCTTGGCGCTCCAGGCCGAATGGCTCGACGGCACCGGCGACTTGGGTCTCACCGGGCCAGCGGGTATCGACAACGCTTTGCAGTTGCTGGATCGGTTGCAGGCTATCGCCATGCACCAGGGTCGCGCCGACGTCGGCGATGATGTAGTCCGGCTGCGGCAGCGTCGGGTCGGCCAGTAGCGGCAGCACCGCTTCCAGGCTGCGCCCGGTGACGTAGGCGAGCTTGATCTCGGGGTGCGCGGCAATGGTCTGATAGAGGCTCAGGCGATCTTCGGGATTGCCGGCGAGAAAGGTTCCATCCAGGTCGGTAGCTAATAGCATCGTTGTTTCTCCAGAAGTGGCCGTGCGGCTTCGCTCGTGGTCGAGCGGCCGACGGGCCGGGTTTCTGGCTGCTTGGGGTAGGCTCGGGGCCTTGCCGAAACAGCCTTCCTTAGGCTCTGTATGGAAAGTGCCTTCGCTCGGCGACTTTGCATACAGACCCACGGTGTTCAGGAGGCGTTGGGGGAAGGTTCCTCCGCGGCTTCGTGGTCTTGTGGCGGCGCATCGGGCATCAGCTCCAGCACCGTGGGGCTGGTGCGCAGCATGGGCACGAAGTGCGCCGCGTCGCCGCTGACCAGATCGCTGACATGGCGCAGCCGGTAAAGGGTGTAAGCGGCCAGCAGGCCGAGGGTGCAAGCGAAATACAGCGGCAGTGCGCCTGCGCCCAGTTGTTCCATCAGCACGCCGGCCAACAGCGGCCCGCACACCGAACCGATGCCGTTGACCATCAGCAGGCTGGCAGAGCCGGAAAGAATCTCGTCGCTGCGTAGCTGGTCGATCAGCTGCGCCACGGCGACGGGGTAGATGGCGAAGGCCAGGCCACCCCAGATGAACATCGCGCCAAGTAGCAACGGACCGGCCGGCAGCAGGCTCATGACCAGCGCCAGGACCACGGCCAGCACTACCACCCAGAACAGCACCTGACGGCGGTCGTGGCGGTCCGAGTAGATACCGATGGGCCACTGCAACAGGGCGCCGCCAAGAATGGTTGCAGTCATCAGCAGACCGACGCCAGGCGTATCGAAGCCGGCCAGGCTGGCGTAGACCGGCGCCATGCCCCAGAAGGCGCCGAGCGCCAACCCGGACAAACCCGCAGCGACGATGGCCAGCGGCGCGATACCCCACAGTTGGCGCAGGTTGCTCGGCGGCGTTTCCGGCAGGCTCGGTTGTGCCTGGCGGGTCAGGGTAATGGGCATCAGCGCTGCGCTGATCAGGATGGCAGCGATGGCGAACAGGGTGAATTGCACCGGATCGGCCAGGTGCAGCAGCTGCTGGGCCAGTGCCAGAGCACCTAGGTTGACCGCCATGTACACGGCGAATACCTGGCCGCGCTTTTCGTTCGGTGCCTGCGCGTTGAGCCAGCTCTCGATGACCATGTACAGCGTGACCAAAGCCAGGCCGTAGAGCACGCGCAGGCCCAGCCAGACCCAGGGGTCGATCAGCAACAGATGGAGCAGGGCAGCGATAGCGGCCAGGGCGGCACAACAGGCGAACGCGCGAATGTGCCCGATGCGTCTGACCAGCGGAGTCGCCAGCCAGGTGCCGAGAAGGAACCCGACGAAGTACCCGGACATGATCAGTCCGAGCATCGTGGTGGAGTAGCCTTCGG
>Ga0208645_1001385_pt1 | contig 21310 bp, 17 predicted proteins | sample VirMetDEL_Sep_01_FD_184519 | JGI IMG/M metagenome (GOLD analysis project Ga0208645, IMG submission 184519) | Aqueous microbial communities from the Delaware River and Bay under freshwater to marine salinity gradient to study organic matter... | ecosystem: Environmental > Aquatic > Marine >... | reverse complement strand
CACCGAGCAGTTCCTTGGTGTAGGGATGCTGCGGAGCCTGGAACAATTCTTCACACGACGCCTGTTCGACGATGCGACCGCGCTGCATGACACATACGCGATGGGCAATTCTGCGAACCAGGTTGAGATCGTGGCTGATCAGCAGCAGCGACATGCCCAGGCGCGCCTGCAGATCCTTGAGCAATTCGAGGATTTTCAGCTGTACGGTGACGTCCAGCGCAGTGGTGGGTTCGTCGGCGATCAGCAGTTGCGGCTCGTTGGCCAGGGCCATGGCGATCATCACGCGCTGACGCTGGCCACCGGACAACTCATGGGGGTAGGCCTTCAGGCGCTTCTTCGGTTCGGGGATGCCGACCAGCTCCAACAGCTCCAGGGTGCGCGCGCTGGCGGCCTTGCCGCGCAGCCCCTTGTGCAGGGCGAGCACCTCGTTGATCTGCTTCTCGATACTGTGCAAGGGGTTGAGCGAGGTCATCGGCTCTTGGAAGACCATGGCGATGCGATTGCCACGAATGCCGCGCAGACGGCCTTCGCCGAGCTTGAGCAGGTCCTCGCCGGCGTAGTCGATGCTGCCATGCGGATGGCGGGCGAGCGGGTAGGGCAGCAGGCGCAGGATCGAGTGCGCCGTGACCGATTTGCCCGAGCCGCTCTCGCCAACCAGGGCCAGGGTTTCGCCTTTGTGAATGTCGAAGCTGACGCCGTCGACCACGCGCTGGCACTGCTGGCCCATGACGAACTCGACGGCCAGGTCGCGAACTTGCAGCAGGGTTTCGTTCTGGCTCATGTCATTTCCTCGGGTCGAAGGCATCGCGGGCGGCTTCGCCGATGAATACCAGCAGGCTCAGCATGATCGCCAGCACGGCGAATGCACTGATGCCCAGCCAGGGCGCCTGCAGGTTGCTCTTGCCCTGGGCGACCAGCTCGCCAAGCGACGGCGCGCCGGGCGGCAGGCCGAAGCCGAGGAAGTCCAGAGCGGTCAGGGTGCCGATGGCGCCGGTGAGGATGAAGGGCATGAAGGTCATGGTCGAGACCATGGCATTGGGCAGGATATGGCGGAACATGATCGCCCCGTTGCCCATGCCCAGCGCTCGAGCCGCCCGCACGTACTCGAGGTTGCGGCCACGAAGGAATTCGGCACGCACCACATCGACCAGGCTCATCCAGGAAAACAGCAACATGATGCCCAGCAGCCACCAGAAGTTCGGTTGCACGAAGCTGGCGAGGATGATCAGCAGGTAGAGCACCGGCAGGCCCGACCAGATTTCCAGGAAACGCTGGCCGAGCAGGTCGACCCAGCCGCCGTAGAAGCCCTGTAGCGCACCGGCGATCACCCCGATCACCGAGCTGGCCAGGGTCAGGATCAGGGCGAACAGCACCGAGATGCGGAAGCCATAGATCACCCGTGCCAGCACGTCACGGCCCTGGTCATCGGTGCCCAGCCAGTTCTGCGCCGAAGGTGGTGCGGGGGCCGGCACTTCCAGATCGTAGTTGATGCTGGAGTAGCTGAAGGGGATCGGCGGCCAGATCATCTTGCCGTCCTTTGCCGCGATCAGGTCCTGGATGTATGGGCTCTTGTAGTTGGCTTGCAGCGGAAATTCGCCGCCGAACACGGTTTCCGGGTAGCGCTTGAGCACCGGGAAATACCATTGCCCGTCATAACGCACGGCCAGTGGCTTGTCGTTGGCGATCAGTTCGGCGCCCAGGCTCAGGCCGAACAGCAGGAGGAACAGCCATAGTGACCACCAGCCGCGTTTGTGCGCCTTGAAGCGGTCGAGGCGGCGTCGGTTGAGGGGGGAGAGTTTCATGCTCAGCCCTCCCTGCTTTCGAAGTCGATGCGAGGATCGACCAGGGTGTAGGTAATGTCACCGATCAATTTCACGACCAGCCCCAGCAAGGTGAAGATGAACAGGGTGCCGAACACCACCGGATAGTCGCGGTTGATCGCCGCCTCGAAGCTCATCAGGCCCAGGCCGTCGAGGGAGAAGATCACCTCGATCAGCAGGGAGCCGGTGAAGAAGATGCCGATGAAGGCGGCGGGGAAGCCGGCGATGATCAGCAGCATGGCGTTGCGGAACACATGACCGTAAAGCACGCGGTGATTGGTCAGGCCCTTGGCGCGGGCGGTCACCACATACTGTTTGTTGATCTCGTCGAGGAAGCTGTTCTTGGTCAGCAGGGTAAGGGTGGCGAAGTTGCCGATCACCAGCGCAGTGACTGGCAGCACCAGGTGCCAGAAATAATCGAGAATCTTGCCGCCTAGGCTGAGTTGTTCGAAGTTGTTCGAGGTCAGCCCGCGCAGCGGGAACCAGTCCCAGTAGCTGCCACCGGCGAACAACACGATGAGCAGGATGGCGAAGAGGAAGGCCGGAATGGCGTAGCCGATGATGATCGCTGAACTGGTCCAGACATCGAAGGCACTGCCATGGCGTGTGGCCTTGGCGATGCCCAGGGGGATGGAGACCAGATACATGATCAGGGTGCTCCACAGGCCAAGCGAGATAGAGACCGGCATCTTTTCGATGATCAGGTCGATGACCTGCGCATCGCGGAAGAAACTGGAGCCGAAATCCAGTTGCGCGTAGTTCTTGAGCATGATCCAGAAACGTTCCGGCGCCGACTTGTCGAAGCCGTACATCTTCTCGATTTCCTTGATCAGCTGCGGGTCGAGGCCCTGGGCGCCGCGATAGTTGGAGCCGGCCACCGAGACCTCGGCGCCACCACCGGCGATGCGGCTGGTGGCGCCCTCGAAGCCCTCCAGCTTGGCGATCATCTGCTCGACCGGGCCGCCAGGCGCGGCCTGGATGATGATGAAGTTGATCACCAGAATGCCGAACAGGGTCGGGATGATCAGCAGCAGGCGGCGCAAGATATAGGCCAGCATGTTATTGCTCCGCCTGTTCTGCGGCTGGTTGCTGGGCCTCGTTTGGCTGCTCCAGGCCTGGGCGTACCCACCAGGTGTGCAGGCCGATGTCGTAGAGCGGCGTCACCTTCGGATGCTCGAAGCGGTTCCAGTAGGCAACACGCCAGGTCTTGATATGCCAGTTGGGGATCACGTAGTAGCCCCACAGCAATGCGCGATCCAGCGACCGGGTGTGGGCGATCAGGTTCTGCCGCGAGTCGGCGTTGATCAGCCCTTCGACCAGTTGGTCGATGGCCGGGTCTTTCAGGCCGATGTAGTTGCGGCTGCCCGGGTTGTCGGCGCTGGAGGAGTGCCAGTATTCACGCTGTTCGTTGCCCGGCGAGTTGGATTGGCCGAAACCGCCGACGATCATGTCGAAATCACGCGAGCGCAGGCGGTTGATGTACTGCGAAACGTCGACCCGGCGGATCACCATCTCGATGCCGAGGTCGGCCAGGTTGCGCTTGAAGGGCAACAGCACGCGCTCGAACTCGGTCTGCGCGAGCAGGAATTCGAAACTGACCGGCTGGCCGTTCGCGTCGAGCATGTGATCGCCATCGATGCGCCAGCCGGCCTGCTGCAGCAACTGATAGGCGCGGCGCTGCTGTTCGCGGATGATGCCGCTGCCGTCGGTGACCGGCACGCGGAATTCTTCGTTGAACACTTCGGCTGGAACCTTGCCGCGCAGCGGTTCGAGGATCGCCAGTTCGTCTTCGCCAGGCAGCCCCCGCGAGCCCAGTTCGGAGTTGTCGAAGTAGCTGCGGGTGCGGATGTAGGCGCCGTTGAACAGGCGCTTGTTGGCCCATTCGAAGTCGAACAGCAGGCCCAGCGCCTCACGCACGCGGCGATCCTGGAACTGAGGGCGGCGGGTGTTGAAGATGAAGCCCTGCATCCCTGTCGGGTTGCGGTTCTGGATTTCTTCCTTGATCAGCTGGCCATTGGCGACCGCCGGGGTGTTGTAGGCAGTGGCCCAGTTCTTCGCGCTGGTTTCCAGCCAGTAGTCGAACTGGCCTGCCTTGAGCGCCTCCAGGGCCACGGTGTTGTCGCGGTAGTAGTCGATCTGGATGGTGTCGAAGTTGTAGAAGCCACGGCTCACCGGCAAGTCCTTGGCCCACCAGTCCTTGACCCGCTCGTAGCGGATGCTGCGGCCGGGCTGGACGCGACCGACCTTGTACGGACCACTGCCCAGCGGCACATCCAGGTTGCTCTTGCTGAAGTCGCGCTCGGCCCACCAGTGTTTGGGCAGAATCGGTAGTTGGCCGACGATCAGCGGTAACTCGCGATTGCCGGCATGCTTGAACACGAAGCGCACGCTGCGTGGCGACTCCACTTCCACTTGGGCGACGTCGGCGTAGTAGCCACGATACATCGGCGCGCCTTTTTCCATCAGCGTATCGAAGGTGAATTTCACGTCTTCGGCGGTGATCGGCGTGCCGTCGTGAAAGCGCGCCTCCTTGCGAATCAGAAAGCGCACCCAGGCATTGTCGGGCGCCTTCTCGATCTTCTCGGCTACCAGACCATAGGCGGTGAAGGGCTCATCCATGCTCTGTACGGCCAGGGTGTCGTAGATCAGGTTGATCTCGTCGGCGGACACGCCTTTGCTGATGAACGGGTTGAGGCTGTCGAAGCCACCGAAGCCGGCTTCGCGGAAGGTGCCGCCCTTGGGCGCGTCGGGGTTGGTGTATTCGAAGTGGGTGAAATTGGCGGGGTATTTGGGCGGCTCGTCATAGAGCGTGACGGCGTGCTTGGGGGCGGCGAAGGCCAGGCCGGCGAGGCCGAGCAGAATGAGGCTGCTACCGTGAAGCAGGAAACTGCGCAGCGGGTGGGTCATCGAGGGTTCTCCGTTGGCTTCAGCCACCAGGTGCGCAGGCCCAGCGTGTAGGGCGGCGTGGTGACGAAGGCGAACCGGTTGCGGTACGCCAGGCGGTGATAGTTGATGTACCAGTTGGGAATGCTGTAGTGCTGCCAGAGCAGGACCCGGTCGAGGGCGCGAGCGGCGGCGATCTGCTCGTCGCGGGTCTGCGCCGAGAGCAGCTTGTCGATCATTTCGTCGACCACCGGATCGTTGACGCCTGCGTAGTTCTTGCCGCCCTTGACGTTAACCTGACTGGAATGGAAATACAGCGATTGCTCCAGGCCCGGGCTGAGGGTTTGCGGCAGGGTCAGCAAAATCATGTCGTAGTCGAACTGGTCGAGGCGTTGCTTGTACTGGGCGCGGTCGACGGTGCGCAGGTTGGCCTGTATGCCGATGCTGGCAAGGTTGGCGGTATAGGGCTGGAGAATGCGTTCGAGGTTGGGGTTGACCAGCATGATCTCGAATTCGAGACGTTGGCCTCGGGCATTGCGCAGTTCCTGGCCGACGGGTTTCCAGCCGGCTTCGGCCAATAGACCGAGGGCGCGACGCAAGGTTTCCCGCGGGATGCCGCGCCCATCGGTTACCGGCTGCTTCGGCGCCTCGGTGAACAGGCGCGCGGGCAGTTTGTCGCGGTGCGGTGACAGCAGCAGCCATTCCGCACCCTCGGGCTTGCCGGTGGCCGAGAACTCGCTGTTGGGGTAATAGCTGGCGGCGCGCATGTAGGCGTTGTTGAACAGGGTGCGATTGGTCCACTCGAAATCGAACATCAGCCCCAGCGCTTCGCGCACCCTGCGGTCGCTGAATATCTCACGGCGCGTGTTCATGAACAGCGCCTGGGTCTGGGTCGGGATCTGGTGCGGTATCTCGGCGCGAACCACGTCACCACGGGTCACGGCCGGAAAGCGATAACCGTTGCTCCAGTTCTTTGCCTGATTCTCGATGTAGAAATCGAATTCGCCGGCCTTGAAGGCTTCGAAGGCGACATGGTTGTCGCGGTAGAACTCCACTTCGATACGGTCGAAGTTGTACTTGCCGCGATTGACCGGCAGGTCCTTGCCCCACCAGTCCTTCACCCGTTCGAACACCAGGCGGCGGCCCGGCACCACCTGGACGATACGATAGGGCCCGCTGCCCAGTGGCGCATCGAAGGTGGTGCTTTTGAAGTCGCGGTCTTTCCAGTAGTGCTGCGGCAACACCGGCAGTTCACCCAGACGCAGGATCAGCAGCGGGTTGCCGGCGCGCTTGAAGACGAAGCGGATGCGATGGCGGCCAAGAATGTCGACGCGCTTCACTTCCTGCAGGTTGGTGCGGTATTGCGGGTGGCCGTCACTGCGCAGCAGGCGATAGGAAAACGCCACGTCGTAGGCAGTGATGGGTTTGCCGTCGTGAAAGCGTGCTTCCGGTCGCAGGTTGAACACCACCCAGCTGCGGTCCTCGCTGTATTCGACGCTTTTGGCGATCAGGCCGTAGCTCGAGGCCGGCTCATCACCCGAAGGGTCATAGGCGCCGGTACCGACCATCAAGGGTTCGTTCAGCTCGTTGGCACCATATTGCAGGAAGTGCGCTGTGCTGATCGGGCTGCTGCCCTTGAAGGTGTAGGGGTTGAGCGTATCGAATGTGCCGGACGCCATGATGCGCAACGTGCCACCTTTGGGCGCATCGGGGTTGACCCAGTCGAAATGACTGAAGCTGGCGGGGTACTTGAGTGTCCCGAACTGGGCGTAGCCGTGGCTCTCGCTGATAGTCGCAGAGGCGGGAAAGCTCAAGGCCAGGCTGAGGAACAGCAGTAGGAGGGGACGCATCGGGCGTGAGATCCGATCCATGGCGGCGTTTGGGCTTCTGGGGCGGTACAGTAACAGCTTGTATCGGCAGGAAAAAGAGTGCCGTGGCGGGCGGTCGCCCGTGACGCTTTGGCATACACTTGCAGCAGACGTCACGAGGGCACGAACTTTGTCGGAACATAGCCATGGTCTGCAGTCATGGATTGATCGCTTCAACCAAGCCGAACTGCCCGCGCTGGCCTCGGTGGTACAGGATCTACAGCGCCTGGCGCAGCAGGAGTCTGCCTCGGTACAGCAACTGGCCGATGTGTTACTGCGTGATGCCGCGCTGACCTCCAAGGTGCTGCGGGTGGCCAACAGCGTTTATTACAACCCCTCGCAAGAAGCCATCAAGACCATTTCGCGGGCCATCGTGCTGATCGGTTTCGACAACGTTCGGCTGATCTGTCTTTCCGTCAGTCTGATCGACGGTTTGCTTACCCGCGCGCCACGTGAACAACTGCAGACGCTGCTCGCGCGTTCCTTTCACGCTGCCGTGCAGGCACGCAACATGGCCAGCTATGTGATTGCCGGGCATGCCGAAGAGGTGTTCATCGCGGCGTTGCTGCATCACCTGGGCGAGCTCGCGTTCTGGGGCTGTGGCGGGGCGCAGGCCGACGAGCTGGCCGCTGCTCTTGAGCGCCCGGGTGTCGATGCCGATGAGGCCGTGCGCGAAATACTCGGTACCAGCTTCCGGCAACTGACCCAGGCACTGCTGAAAAGCTGGAGTCTGGGTGAGACCGCCAGCCTGGCACAGGCCGGCGCCAGCCCTCATGATCCGGCGGCTTGTGCGGTACAGCTGGGAGTGCGCATCAGCGAGGCAGCGCTCGAAGGCTGGGACTGCGCGGAGATGGACAGTGCTATGGGCAAGGTGGCCGCCTTTATCGGTCTGGCGCCGGAAGAAGCCCTGCAGCAGGTGTTGGCCAGCGCAGACGAGGCGGTCAAGGTCGCCTCGACCTTCGGTGCCAGCAAGCTTTGCAAGCTGATCCCCAGCACTGACCCCGAGCATATTCGTCAACAGCAGGAGGCGCGCCGCACGCAGTTGTTGCAGCCGGATCTGCTGGTGATGCAGCAGGCCCTGCAGGATCTCGGGTTGATGGTCAGTGCCAGAGCCGACGTCGGTTTGGTGCTCGATACCCTGTTGCAAGGTCTGCACCGCGGCGCCGGCCTGGAGCGGGTGATGCTCACGGTGCTGGCCGATGGGCAAAGCCGCTTTCGCGCCAAGCGGGTGATCGGTGAGAAGACTCAGCACTGGCTGGAGGACTTCGTGCTGCCGGCCGAACAGGCGGAGCAGCCGCATATCTTCAGTTATGCGTTGCGCCATCGTGAGGCGATCTGGATGGGCGTGCCCGCCAGCTACAACCTGGCCGAGCTGGTGACCCAGCCAATTCGACGCAGCCTCGGCGGCGGCATGTTCTTCATCGCACCGATCCTCGCCGGTACGCGGGAGATCGGGGTGCTCTATGCCGACAGTCGATTGTCCGGGCGAGCGCTACGGCATGAGCAGTTCGTGGCGTTTCAGCGCTTCACGCAACTGACCGGCCGCTGCCTGGAAGCGATCAGCAAGCGCTGATCAGGGCAGGTAGAGGGTCAGCATTTCGCCTGGGCGCAGGGTTTCGGTGCGCGGATTCCAGGCTTGCAGGCGCTTGAGGTCGATCTTGAAGCGCTTGGCGATCACGTACAGCGAATCGCCGTGCTGCACGCGGTAGTAGGTGGCCTTGTCGCGCGCGCGCGAGCTGCTGCGAGTGTTGCTGGCGACCTGCGCGCCGTTATCTGCCGCCGCCAGACTGAGCACCTGGCCGACTTTCAGCTGATTGCCTTGCAGCTTGTTCCAGCGCTTCAGGTCATGCACCGCGACCTGGTTGGCGCGAGCGATCTGCCACAGGCTGTCGCCGTTCTTCACCTGATAGGTGCGCCTGCTCGTGCTCTGGGCGACGTTGCGCTGTTGATACAGCGGCTCGCTCGGCTGGGCGCCGGGTTTACCCGGAATGGTCAGCACCTGGCCGATGCTCAGGTTGTTGCTGCTCAGGCGGTTGACGTCCTTGAGCATGCTGACGGTCAGGTGATTGCGATTGGCAATGGCATGCAGGCTGTCGCCGGAGCGTACGGTGTAGGTCTGCCAGTCGACCAGCTCCTGTGGCTTCATCAGGGCCAGGTTGGCGCTGAGCATTTCCGCCTTGTCGGTCGGTACCAGCAGGTGCTGCGGGCCATCCAGGGTGATGCCGCGCTTGTAGGCGGGGTTCAGTTGCAGCAGTTCCTCTTCGTCCAGGTCAGCCAGCTTGGCCACGCGGGACAGGTCCATGTGTTGCTTGATGGCGATCTGTTCGAAGTAGGGCGCGTCGGCGATCGGCGCCAGGTTCACGCCGTAGGCCTCGGGGGTGAGGATCACCTGCGACAGCGCCAGCAGCTTGGGCACGTAGTCTTCGGTTTCCTTGGGCAGCGACAGGTTCCAGTAGTCGCTGGGCAGGCCAAGCTTCTCGTTGCGCTCGATGGCGCGGCTGACGCGGCCTTCGCCGGCGTTGTAAGCAGCCAGGGCAAGCAGCCAGTCACCATTGAACATCTCGTGCAGGCGACTGAGGTAGTTGAGTGCAGCCTGAGTCGACGCGGTGACGTCACGGCGGCCGTCGTACCAGTTGGTCTGACGCAGGTTGTAATGGCGGCCGGTGGACGGGATGAACTGCCAGAGACCGACGGCATGCGCCGACGAATAAGCCTGTGGGTCGTAGGCACTTTCGATGACCGGCAGCAGCGCCAGCTCCATCGGCATGTCGCGCTCGGCCAGGCGCTCGACGATGTAGTGGATATAAGGTGCGCTGCGTTCGCTGACGGTGTTGACGTGTTTGGGATTGCTGGCGTACCAGAGGCGCACGCGTTCGATACGCGGGTTGATGCCGATTTCATCCTGCAGCTTGAAACCGTCGCGCACCCGTTCCCAGATATCGCTGTATTCGCGTGGCTTGGTTGGGTTGCTGAGCCACTCGGGCTCACGCTCCAGGCCGACCGCGCGCGAGGTGTCGGTCGCCTGATCCGGGGTGTCGCTGGGGAGGCTCTGACAGCCGGCCAGGATCATGCTGCACATCACCGCGAGCGCTCGAGCGCCTCGCGCCAATGCCTTTATATTCAATGGCTTGCGTGATGTTGAAGGCATTGGGTGAGGTGTATGTCCCGGCGAAAAGATCGGGCGATTCTAGGAACCGGGCCGGGGGTGGTCAAGTTTTCGCCAGTTTTTTGCGGGCCTGTCGACCTTTTCCTCAGCCGCTAAAAAGTGTCTTTCCAGGCACGCAGACTAGCGAATACGGCGCTTGGCTCGCACGATTGCCGGTCGTCGCGTCCCTCGGTCGCAGCGACGATCGACGGCTCGCTGGCGCGCAGGAAGGGGTTGGTGGCCAGCTCCAGTTCGATGGTCGACGGCAGGCTGATACGCCCTTCTTCGCGCCAGCGGGTCACTTCGGCCAGGCGCTCGTTCAGCTGCTGGTTGTCTGGCTCCACGGCATGGGCAAAGCGCAGATTGCTCAAGGTGTATTCATGGGTGCAATACACCCGCGTGCGAGCGGGCAGGGCCGCCAGGCGGCTCAGGGATCGATGCATCTGTTGCGGGGTCCCCTCGAACAGGCGACCGCAGCCGCCTGCGAACAGGGTGTCGCCGCAGAACAGCAGGTTCTGCTCAGCATGGTAGAAGGCGATATGGCCGAGGGTGTGACCAGGCACGGCCATGACCTTGAAGCGCAGACCCAGTACTTCGATCTCGTCGTCATCGTTCAGGGCGATGTCGCGCGCCGGAATCTTTTCCGCCGCTGGGCCGGCGACACGTGCGCCGCTGGCTTTTTTCAGCGTTTCGACGCCGCCAACGTGATCGAAGTGGTGATGAGTGATCAAGATATCGCTGAGCGTCCAGCCAGGATGGGCTTGCAGCCAGGCCAGGACGGGCGCCGCATCACCGGGATCGACCACCGCGCAGCGCCTGCTGCGGGCGTCTTGCAGCAGCCAGATATAGTTGTCATTGAAGGCAGGTAGCGCGTCGATCTGGATCATTGCGGGTCGCTAAGCGGGTGATAAAGGTGCATCTTAGACACGACATGCGGAACCTGTCATGTGGAGGCAGCGATGACTGATCAGGCATTCGCCCAGGCCGATCCTGAGTGGCTCAAGCTTGTGGGTGAGGCGCGCCAATGGCTGGCCGGGCCGCTCGGGCAGCTGTTGCTGGAAGAGGAGCGGCGCTTGCTGGAAGAAGAGCTGGCGCGTTTTTTTGGCGGCTATCTGGTGAGCTACGGGCCCGGTGCCGAAGGGCCGCCCAAGGCCGGGCAGATCCAGCACAACGTGCGCCTCGGCGCGCCAATGCCCGGTGTGCAGATCGTCTGCGAGGAGCAATCCTGGCCGCTGGGCGAGCACGCCGCCGACGTGGTGGTGGTGCAGCATGGCCTGGATTTCAGCCTGTCGCCCCATGGCCTGTTGCGCGAGGCGGCGCGCAGCGTAAGGCCTGGCGGGCATCTGTTGATTCTGGGGATTCATCCCTGGAGTACCTGGGGCGTACGTCGCCTGTTCGCCCAGGATGGCCTGGCCAAGGCGCGCTGTATCGCCCCGAGCCGTGTCACAGACTGGCTCAGCCTGCTGGGCTTTGCGTTGGAGAAACGCCGGTTCGGGTGCTATCGTCCGCCGCTCGCGTCGCTGGCCTGGCAAATGCGTCTGCGCCGAATGGAGCGCTGGGGCGACGCCTGGCAGCTGCCGGGCGCCGGTTTTTACCTGCTGGTGGCGCGCAAGCTGGTAGTCGGTTTGCGCCCGTTGCGGCAATCGCGCCGTGAGCCGATGGGCAAGCTGCTGCCGATGCCGGTGGCCAAGGTCAGCCGGCGTGATTTCGATAACTGAGGGCCATGTTCCCGGTTAGTCAATTCTGTTCAGAGCTTATGAATGTCCGAAACCGATGATGTGGTGATCTACACCGACGGCGCCTGCAAAGGCAATCCTGGTCCTGGTGGCTGGGGCGCGCTGCTGGTCTACAAGGGCGTGGAAAAGGAACTCTGGGGCGGCGACCCCAATACCACCAACAACCGGATGGAGCTGATGGCCGCGATTGCCGGCCTGATAGCACTGACGCGGCCTTGTACGGTCAAGCTGGTGACCGACTCGCAATATGTAATGAAGGGCATCCAGGAATGGCTGCCGAACTGGAAGAAGCGCGGCTGGAAAACGGCTTCTAAAGAGCCGGTGAAGAATGCCGACCTCTGGCAGAAGCTGGATGAGGAAGTCAATCGTCATCAGGTGAGCTGGCAGTGGGTGCGCGGGCATACCGGACACCCTGGCAACGAGCGAGCCGACCAGTTGGCCAATCGAGGGGTCGACGAGGTGCGCTCGGCGCGTTGAGCCGTGGTGCGTGAGCTGAGTTAAGATGCCGCGCTTGAATGTGCGACAACCCGGATAGATGAGAGAGGCAAGGCGTGACAACCGATAACACCGTCAAGCGCTACGTGGTGCTGGATACCGAAACCACCGGCATGCCGGTCACCGACGGGCACCGTATCATCGAGATCGGTTGTGTCGAGTTGTTGGGGCGGCGCCTGACCGGGCGTCACTTTCACGTCTACCTCAATCCGGATCGCGAGATCGACGAAGGCGCCATCGCGGTTCACGGCATCACCAACGAATACGTAGCCGACAAGCCGCGCTTCAGGGAAGTCGCCGATGAGTTCTACGAATTCATCAAGGGCGCCCAGCTGATCATCCACAACGCGGCGTTCGACGTTGGCTTCATCAACAACGAGTTCGCCCTGCTGGGGCAGAGCGAGCGCGCCGACGTCAGCGACTATTGCTCGGTGCTCGATACCCTGATGATGGCGCGCGAACGCCATCCGGGGCAGCGCAACAGCCTGGACGCACTGTGCAAGCGTTACGGCGTCGACAACTCCAACCGCGAACTGCACGGCGCCTTGCTCGACTCGGAGATTCTGGCCGACGTCTACCTGGCGATGACGGGTGGGCAGACCAACCTGTCTCTGGCCGGTGAAGGCTCCGATGGCGATGGCAGCGGGCGTCAGCAGGCCACTCCGATCCGCCGCCTGGACGCTTCGCGCCCGCGCACGCGGGTCATTCGCGCCAACGAGGACGAGCTCGCGGCGCACATGGCGCGCCTGGCAGTGATCGAGAAATCCGCTGGCGGCCCGTCGTTGTGGGCGCAGCTGGAAAAAGCGCCCGAATAACCGAACAGCGCAATTGCGACCTTTTCTTATAGCGTGATGCACAGGGGGTTCCGCCCATTAGGGGGAGCCTCTAACCTGAGCTGATGGGCAGGCCAGGCCTGCCAGCCTTCAGGACGTCACAATGTATAAAGATCTCAAGTTTCCCGTCCTAATCGTGCATCGCGACATCAAGGCCGACACCGTGGCCGGTGATCGTGTGCGCGCCATCGCTCAGGAACTCACCCAGGACGGTTTCAGTATTCTGCCCACGGCCAGCGCCGCCGAAGGGCGTATCGTTGCCTCCACTCATCACGGCCTGGCCTGCATTCTGGTGGCGGCCGAAGGCGCGGGGGAGAACAGCCGGCTGCTGCAGGACATGGTCGAGCTCATCCGCGTGGCGCGGGTACGGGCGCCGCAACTGCCGATCTTCGCCCTTGGCGAACAGGTCACCATCGAGAATGCGCCGGCCGAGGCCATGGCCGATCTCAACCACCTGCGTGGCATCCTCTACCTCTACGAAGACACCGTGTCCTTCCTGGCCCGGCAGGTGGCGCGCGCGGCGCACAACTACCTCGACGGTCTGTTGCCGCCGTTCTTCAAGGCGCTGGTGCAGCACACTGCGCAATCCAACTACTCCTGGCACACACCCGGCCATGGCGGTGGCGTGGCCTACCGCAAGAGCCCGGTGGGTCAGGCCTTCCACCAGTTCTTCGGTGAGAACACGCTGCGTTCGGACCTGTCCGTCTCTGTGCCGGAGCTGGGCTCGCTGCTCGATCACACCGGGCCGTTGGCCGAGGCCGAGGCACGTGCGGCGCGCAACTTCGGCGCCGACCACACCTTCTTCGTGATCAACGGTACCTCGACGGCGAACAAGATCGTCTGGCATTCGATGGTCGGTCGCGACGACCTGGTACTGGTGGATCGCAACTGCCACAAGTCGATCCTGCACTCGATCATCATGACCGGCGCCATTCCGCTTTACCTGTGCCCGGAGCGCAACGAGCTGGGCATCATCGGGCCGATTCCGCTCTCCGAGTTCAGCCGCGAGTCGATCCAGGCGAAGATCGACGCCAGCCCACTGGCGCGTGGCCGCGCGCCCAAGGTCAAGCTGGCGGTGGTGACCAACTCCACTTACGACGGGCTCTGTTACAACGCCGAGATGGTCAAGCAGGCCCTTGGCGATTCGGTCGAAGTGCTGCACTTCGACGAAGCCTGGTATGCCTACGCCGCGTTCCACGAGTTCTACGCCGGCCGCTACGGCATGGGCACCCAGTGCGACGAACAGTCACCGTTGGTGTTCACCACCCATTCCACGCACAAGCTGCTGGCGGCGTTCAGTCAGGCCTCGATGATCCATGTGCAGGATGGCGGCCAGCGTCAGTTGGACCGCGACCGTTTCAACGAAGCCTTCATGATGCATATCTCTACCTCGCCGCAGTACGGCATCATCGCCTCGCTGGACGTGGCCTCGGCGATGATGGAGGGCCCGGCCGGGCGTTCGCTGATTCAGGAGACGTTCGACGAGGCGCTGAGCTTCCGCCGCGCCCTGGCCAATGTGCGGCGCAACCTGAGTGCCGAGGACTGGTGGTTCAGCATCTGGCAGCCGGGTGAGGCCGATGGTGCCGACAGTCTGTCGACCGCTGATTGGGTGCTGCAGCCCGATGCCGACTGGCACGGTTTCGGCGAAGTGGCCAACGATTATGTGTTGCTCGATCCGATCAAGGTCACTCTGGTGATGCCGGGCCTCAACGCGGCCGGCAAGCTCGAGCAACAGGGGATTCCCGCTGCGGTGGTCAGCAAGTTCCTCTGGGAGCGAGGTCTGGTGGTGGAGAAGACCGGTCTTTACTCCTTCCTGGTGCTGTTCTCCATGGGCATCACCAAGGGCAAGTGGAGCACGCTGCTGACCGAGTTGCTGGAGTTCAAGCGCAGCTACGACGCCAACCTGCCGCTGATCGATGTATTGCCCTCCATTACCCATGCCGGCGGCGGGCGCTACCAGGGCATGGGGCTGCATGATCTGTGCGATGCATTGCACGGCTGCTATCGCGAGAATGCCACGGCCAAAGCGCTGAAGAGCATGTACACGGCGCTGCCGGAACTGGCGATCAAGCCGGCCGACGCCTACGACCGCCTGGTGCGCGGCGAGGTGGAAGCGGTGCCCATCGACCAGTTGCAGGGGCGTATCGCCGCCGTAATGCTGGTGCCCTATCCGCCGGGCATTCCGCTGATCATGCCGGGGGAACGTTTCACCGCCGCCACGCGCTCGATCATCGATTACCTGGCGTTCGCCAGAACCTTCGATCAGGCATTCCCGGGTTTCGACATCGACGTGCACGGCCTGCAAACCGAAGCAGGTGAGTACTGCGTGAATTGTCTGGTGGAGTGAGCTGGCTGCGGATCTGTCGAGGAATAAGATCCTCGACAGATCAATCTCTTATCTCTGATATTCAAAGCAGTTGATAACGTCCGAGGCGTGCCCTGCGTCACAGTGGCAAGCATCGACTTTTATGGCGTGCTTGTTATAGTTGCTCGGTTATTAATCACAAAATAAATATCATGCTGCCACGCTGCGGCTGAGGATGCCTGCCATGTCCGACTACAAAGCCTTCCGCGTCGAGCTGGTGGACAAGATCGCCCATGTGCAGATCAACCGTCCGGAAAAGATCAACGCCATGAATGCCGACTTCTGGCGCGAGATCATCGAGATCTTCCAGTGGGTCGACGACAACGACGCGGTGCGTGTCGTGGTGCTCTCCGGTGCGGGCAAACACTTCTCTTCGGGCATCGACCTGATGCTGCTGGCATCGGTCGGCGCCCAGCTGGGCAAGGACGTGGGTCGCAATGCCACGGCTCTGCGGCGCAAGATTCTCGAATTGCAGGCTTCATTCAACGCGGTCGACAACTGCCGCAAGCCGGTACTGGCCGCCATTCAGGGTTATTGCATCGGCGGCGCCATCGATCTGATCAGCGCTTGCGACATGCGCTACAGCACGGTCGATGCGCAGTTCTCGATCAAGGAAATCGACATGGGCATGGCCGCCGACGTCGGCACGCTGCAGCGCCTGCCGCGCATCATCGGAGACGGCATGATGCGCGAGCTGGCCTTTACCGGGCGCAGCATCGACGGCAATGAGGCTGCCCGTATCGGCCTGGTCAACCGTACCTATGAAAGCCACGAGGCCTTGCTTGGGGCAGTGATGGAGATTGCTGCGCAGATCGCCGCCAAGTCGCCGATTGCGGTGCGCGGCACCAAGGAAATGATTCGCTATATGCGCGATCACCGGGTCGACGATGGCCTGGAATACATTGCCACCTGGAACGCCGCCATGCTGCAGTCGGAAGACCTGCGCCTGGCCATGACGGCGCATATGACCAAGCAGAAGCCGGAGTTTGCCGATTGATGCCGTTTTTGCTGATGTTCGCTGCGAGGTCTAGAGCATGGTAAGTGGAGCCACATCCCTGAATCTGGTGCGCGATGAGCTGTTCGTCACGATGGAGGAGGCCGAGCAGAGCCTCGAGCAGTTCATCGCCGAGCGGCACAACGGCAGCCTGCTGCAGCAAGCTGTGGAAAGCCTGCACCAGGTGCGTGGCACGCTCAATCTGATCGAGCTGGCCGGCGCTGAATTACTGGCTCAGGAAGTGCTCGACCAGGCGACAGACATTCCCGCCGGTGCCGGTGAGGAGCGCGACGTGCAACTGGCGGCGCTCAGCAATGCCCTGCACGTGTTGCGCCGCTATCTGGAAAACGTCGACGCCCACCGCCAGGAGATGCCCGAGCTGTTGCTGCCGGCGATCAACGATCTGCGTCAGGCGGGCGCTCAACAGCCGCTGCCAGAGAGCTTCTTCTTCAGCGTACGGCTGGATCACGCCCGCCCGCACATTGCCACTCAGCCGCTCGATGGCGCTGCCAAACTGAGCGAAGGCAAGCGCCTGCGCCATATGTATCAGGTCGGCTTGCTGGGCTTCATTCGCGAACAGAATCCGCAAGCCAGCCTCAAGTTGATGGTGCGCGCCCTGGCGCGCCTGGACAGTCTGTTCGCCAATGAGCCGCGCGGCCGCATGTGCTGGATCGGCGCGGCCGCCATCGAAGCGCAGTGCGACGGCCAGTTGCTGCCACGCAAGTTACGCAAACAGCTGTTCTCGCGGGTGGATCGCGAGCTCAAGGTGATGCTCGCCAATCCCCAGTACGAGGCGCCGCGCAGTCTGCTCAAAGAGCTGCTGTACCTGGTCGCACTGGCCGACAGTCAGGGGCCGCTGGCCAGTGCCATGCGTGAGGTATTCGGGCTGACGCCGCTGCCGTTCACCGACCATATGCTGGAAGAGGAATACCAGCGCCTGGCCGGGCCGGGCAAGGCGGTGATGCGTTCGCTGTCCACGGCGATTCGCGAAGAGCTGGCCAGCGTCAAGGACATGCTCGACCTGCTCGAGCGTGGCACCCTGCAGGACGAAACCCTGGGCACTCTGCATGCTCTGTTGGGCAAGTTGGCCAAGACCCTCGGCATGGTCGGTCTGAACTCTGCCGGCAACTCGCTCAGCGCGCAGTTGCCGCTGGTCGCGGCCTGGCGCGAAGACACGCCGCCGCAGCCGGAACAATTGCACAAGCTGGCCGATGCCGTGCTGTATGTCGAAGGTATGGTGGCGAGCCTGGAACGCGGCGAAGGGCGCGATACTCGGCCGGCTGTGGTCGAACCGGGCAATGAAGCCGATTCGTTCGCCGGCCATCAGCTCAACGAAGCGCGCATCGTCGTGGTCGATGAAGCACAAGCGGGGCTGGCTCTGGCCAAGCGCGCGATCACCGCTTATCTGGAATCGGGTGGCGACAAGATGCACCTGTCCAACGTGCCGTTCAGCCTGCAGGCCGTACGTGGCGGTCTCTGGTTTCTCGAGCAGCGCCGCGCCGCGATGCTGGTCGGAGCCTGCGCTGATTACATCCAGACGCGCATGCTCGAGGCCGGGCAGATGCCGTCGGAGCAGATGCTGGAAACCCTGGCCGACGCCCTCAGCAGCCTCGAGTACTACCTGGAGGCGGGTGCGGTGATGCGTCCGGAAACGCGTCCCAGCGTGCTCGACCTGGCCGAAGAGAGCGTCAAGGCGCTGGGCATGCCGGTGGCAGCCTGATGAGCTGGCGCCACGCCTTCCTCGATCCTGCCCAGCCTGGTGGCTGGGCGCTGCTCTACAGCAAGCAGCATTTTCTCGCCGACAGCAACGGCGTGCTGTTCCCGCGTGACTGGATCAAGCGCCAGGATCTGCCGATCATCGGCGAGCAGGGTATCGGTCACTTCGGTGATGACGCCGTCTACCTGCTGCAGGTCAGGCCCGACGCTGCGCTGGAAGGCTGCACCTGGCAAAGCCTTCGCCAGTTCATGCTGCAGGGCGAGGTGGAAACCTTCCGCATGCTGGCCTACGCGGCGCAGATAGGCACCTGGTATGCCGAGCATCGTTTCTGTGGCAGCTGCGGTGCGCCGACCCGCCAGCTTCCCGGCGAGCGCGCAATGCGCTGCGACGGCTGCGAGTCGCAGCACTACCCACGTATTTCGCCGAGCATGATCGTGCTGGTCACGCGCGGCGACGAGATCCTCCTGGCGCGCTCGCCGCGTTTCGTCACCGGGGTTTACAGCACCCTGGCCGGCTTCGTCGAGCCGGGCGAGTCGGTGGAGCATTGCGTGGCGCGCGAGGTGCACGAGGAGGTTGGCCTGCAGGTGAAGAACCTGCAGTACATCGGCAGTCAGGGTTGGCCGTTTCCGCATTCGCTGATGCTGGGCTTTCATGCCGAATATGCAGGCGGCGAAATCGTCATGCAGGAAGACGAAATCGAAGACGCGGGCTGGTTCCGGGTCGATGAGCTACCGCCGCTGCCGGCATCGCGCTCCATCGCCCGCCATCTGATCGACCTCTACGTTGCGCAGCGCCTCGGTCTGCCCGAGCCGACGTTGCCGGCCTAGAGCTGTTTATGTAGGCGCGGCTTCAGCCGCGAACCTCGTCGACCACTTCGCGGCTGAAGCCGCTCCTGCAGGATCCTGAACGGCTCGCCGGATCAGCCAAACCAGTGCTGCCAGACCAGGCGCGCAGTCAGCGCCAGCACCACCGTGATGAATACCGGGCGGATGAATTTCGAGCCGCCTTTGATCGCCGTGCGGGCGCCGAGAAAGGCGCCGACCATCAGCGCTGCACCCATGCTCAGACCGAGCACCCAGGCCACCTGACCGAAGGCGATGAACACCACCAGGGCAGCCGCATTGCTGACGAAATTCATGGTGCGCGCCACGCCGCTGGCGCGAACCAGGTCGAGCGGATACATCAGCAGGCTGCTGACCGTCCAGAAGGCGCCGGTGCCAGGGCCGGCGACGCCATCGTAGAGGCCCAGACCCAGGCCTTGCGGCCACTGCCGGCCACGGGCGATCGGCAGGTCGTGTTCGGCCGGCGCCTCTGGCATGCGGCCGAACAGCAGATACAGGCCGCAGGCGAAGACGATTATCGGCAGCATCTGATTGAGCCAGGCCGCTGGCATCCAGTGGGCGATGACTGCGCCCAGCAGGGCGCCGATCAGCGTAGCCAGTAGCGCATTGCGCCACTGCTTGGGATCGAAGAGTTTGCGCCGGTAGAAGGTCAGGGCAGCAGTACCTGAGCCGAAGGTGGCACATAGCTTGTTGGTGCCCAGGACCAGATGCGGTGGTAGCCCCGCCGTGAGCAGGGCGGGAATGGTCAGCAGGCCGCCACCGCCGGCGATGGCATCGATGAAGCCGGCGATGAAGGCGACCAGGGCGAGAATGGCTAATGTGCTGGGGTCGATGGCGAGCTCGAGAACGAAAGGCATAGGTAAAGTGTCGACTTGTGGGCGAATGCGCAGCGTGGCGGCTGTTCGTCGTGGGGAGAGCTGCGCATAATGCCGGGATTTCGTCAGAGAAGGAACGCAACCGATGCAATACGACGGGTTGGCCTGGGCCGTAGCGCTGCTGGCCGTATTGGCGCTGCTGGTGGCATTGCGCATTTTGCTCAATACGGGCTGGTTCCTGGGCTGGTTGCGCGGCACCTGTGGTCTGGCATTTCTTGCCCTGGCCGGGCTGGTGGGGCTGGTGGCTTACGACCTGTACACCTACGAGCCGCTGCAGCCGGGCAAGCCATTGGTGACACTCAGCTTCAAGGCCGATGGCCCGCAGCGTTATCAGGTCACGCTGCTGGAAAAGGGGCGTGAGCGCACGGTCACGCTGGAAGGTGACATGTGGCAGCTCGATGGTCGCCTGATTCGCTGGAAAGGTCTGGCCGATCTGATCGGTCTGGAGCCGGGTTACCGTCTGGAGCGTCTGTCCGGGCGTTTCCTGGCCATCGAGCAGCAGGCGCTGGCACAGCATGGTCGCGTGCAACTGGCCGAGAGTCCTTATGGCGTGGATCTGTGGCGCTGGCTGCGACTGAGTCAGCGTGATTTGCTGCTGTTTGACCCGCAGGCGCTGCGCGTCACCTACCTGCCGATTGCCGCCGATGCAGTCTACAGCGTCAGCCTGACGCCGACCGGTTTGCTGGCCGAGCCGATGAATCCCGCCGCCGAAGCTGCGCTGAAGGATTGGTAGCGGCCATCTGATGACCCTCTCTCACTTGTGGGAGAGGGTAGTTGGCTGCGCCGTACGACCCGCCCTACAAATAAAAAAGGCACCTGCGAGGTGCCTTTGTCGTTCAGGGTGTTCGGCTTCAGGAGAGGAAGCCGCCGTCCACGTTCAGCGCCACGCCTGTGGTGTAGCTGGAGGCGTCGCTGGCCAGGTACAGCACGGCACCGGCCATCTCGCTCGGATCGGCCACGCGCTTGAGCGGGATGCGCTGCAGGGCGTGCTTGAGGATGGCGTCGTTCTTGGTCAGCGCCGAGGCGAACTTGGTGTCGGTCAGGCCCGGCAGCAGCGCGTTGCAGCGGATGCCGAACTGCGCGCACTCCTTGGCGAAGACCTTGGTCATGCTGATCACCGCGGCCTTGGTCACCGAATAGATGCCCTGGAATTCGCCCGGGGAGACGCCATTGATCGAGGCGACATTGATGATCGAGCCGCCGCCGTTTTCCTTCATCAGCTTGCCGCCTTCGATGGACATGAAGTAGTAGCCGCGGATGTTCACGTCCACGGTTTTCTGGAAGGCGGAGAGGTCGGTATCCAGCACGTTGCAGAACTGCGGGTTGGTGGCGGCGTTGTTGACCAGGATGTCGAGGCGACCGAACTGCTCGCGGATTTGCGCGAAGACGCTCTGGATCTGCTCCATCTCGCCGATGTGGCAGGCGATGGCGGTGGCCTTGCCGCCCTCGGCGGTGATGGCGTCGGCCACGGCCTGGCAGCCGTCGATCTTGCGGCTGGACACGATCACGTGAGCACCTTGCTGGGCCAGCAGCTTGGCGATGGCCTCGCCGATGCCGCGGCTGGCGCCGGAAACGAAGGCGATCTTGCCGTCGAGGTCGAACAGTTGGGTCTTGGACATTGTGATTACCCCGGGGTTAGAGAGTGGATTTGCCGATGACCTGCAGGCACATCTGCTCCAGCAGCTTGTTCATCTGAATGAACTGGGCGAAGCGCTTGTCCTGAGTCTGGCCGTGATA
>Ga0208645_1001384_pt1 | contig 21313 bp, 40 predicted proteins | sample VirMetDEL_Sep_01_FD_184519 | JGI IMG/M metagenome (GOLD analysis project Ga0208645, IMG submission 184519) | Aqueous microbial communities from the Delaware River and Bay under freshwater to marine salinity gradient to study organic matter... | ecosystem: Environmental > Aquatic > Marine >... | reverse complement strand
GGAATAATTTTTGTTTCCGAGGGCTACACATCATGAGCACAGTTAGCGTAAACACAACGCAAAACACAGTCATTGTTTCAGATGATGAAAAAACTGTAACTATTTTGCGAGGAGATATAAGCAGTGGTACGTTCGCTGCCTTGGAGGCACGGGTAACCAACGTTGAAAATTCGTTTGATGGCGGAACCTACTAACACCAAGGCCGCTAGCCTGTACAAGTAGCCATTGCTGCCATGATTGAAGTCATAGCCGCAGTGGCCGGCGCCTCTATTTCTGTTGCGGCCATGGGTGCAATGGGGTTTAGCAGGAAGTCTGACGAGGCGCGAGACGCTGTAATTAGATTAACCAGCGCAGTAGAGCACATTGCAACGCAGCTGGAGGTTCTTCACGCTGACATAAAGTCGGACCGCAAGGAATTCTTTACTCGTTTGAATGGTGTCGAGCAGCGCGTGTCTAGACTAGAAGTGCGTCCACCCTCTTGCTAACAATGGACTTCTTGCATCATCCTGCAACGTGGATAGTCGTAGCCGCAGCTTCTGAGCTGATCGCTCTGTCCCCCCTGAAGGACAACAGCATCATTCAGCTTGTGTTTCATGCGCTGCGTGCGCTGAAAGGAAAAAAGCTCTGATCAGCTTTGGCAAGCCAGGCTGGCAGCGTCGGCTCGAACAGGCTATACGTCAATGGTGGTTCGAGCTGACCTTGCCTGGCAAGCTTGATCAAGCTGAAAAAGAATGGCACGCTGCACAACCAGCGGAACCAAAACCAGTAATCACGCATCACCCAATCGACGAAACGCTGCAAACGAGCGAAAGTCGAAAATTGGGCGGTGCAATGCAAATTAAAGCACCTTGGCTTGATCAATGAGCACGATTCAACTGCGTGATGCCGCAAAGCATTTCAAGCTGCTACCACATCAGTTGGCAGCATGGGATTGGCTGCAGGGTGAACTTTCAGTGGACACGCTGGAGCAGTTCGCTGAGATGTATCGCGCTGATCCACTGCCAAAAGAAACGCTGCCGCCGGCCTGGCTTGCGCCCGCACTCAGAATCATCAAGAAGTGGGAGGGCTGCAGGCTGGAGGCTTATTTGTGTCCAGCAGGCGTCCCGACAATTGGCTATGGCTCCACGAGGCTGATTGACGGCCCTGTGCGCATGGGCGACAAGATTACACAAAAGATGGCAGACGAGATGCTTCAAAATGAAGTGGAGCATCTTTTTGCGCCCGGTGTGTTTACGTTGCTGCCTATGGCTAAAAAGTGGCGTGGCGAGCAACAAGCTGCAATTATCAGCTTCGCTTACAATGTTGGGTTGGGCGCGCTAGAGGAATCGACACTAAGAAAAAGATTGCTTGCGGGCGAAAGTGTAAATAAAGTCGTAATCGAAGAACTGCCTCGCTGGAACAAAGCTGGCAACAAGGTTCTTGAAGGTCTAGTTAATCGCAGGAAAGATGAAGTCGCTTTGTTTGTAGGGAGTCAGCAAGCTGAGCAGCAGCCTGGCAGAGTTCGTCCAACCTCACCTTTCACCACGCATGTCACCCCTCATATACAGCTTGGTGAATTTGCTTTATACAAAGAAGAGCGGCGATTTGCTGCTGATTATCAGGTCGCAGTTGCCGCAGAACTTGCAGCTTTTCTAGAAAGAGTTCGCGTTCAGTTTGGTGGCAAGCCAATTATTATTACAAGTGGTTATCGCCCAAAGTCAATTAATAAAATGGTTGGCGGCGCTAGCAGTAGTGAGCATTTATTCGACGCACCTGATGTTGGGGCGGTTGATTTTTACGTGAAAGGCGTTGATATTTACAAAGTTCAGAAATGGTGCGACAAGAATTGGAAATACAGCTTGGGGTATGGTGCGCCCAAGGGATTCTGTCATCTGGGAATGCGTCGCGGGCGTCCACGCGTTAGATGGGATTACTGAGCTATAGCTCAAATCTGTTTTTAATTCTTAGTAATAGTGCGCAGCGCTGCAATGCTGTTCTTTCCATCGACTGAAGTTTGCCTCTACCAAGCCCAGTTACAGCAGACAGGTTTTTCCATGGCGTCGGAGGGTCTTTCATGCGCTCAAGAACAATAAATCTACTTGTGCCATCCAAGTATCTGTCTATTGCATCATAGGCATCTTCTATTTTTATTCTACTTTCTGCGTCTTCAATTGTATTCGAGTGTCTCTCGTCCGGTATAAGTTCAACCATAAAGCTCGAACCATCTGTGTCATTCGCCTTCCTGTCTAGACTTGTGATTACTTTTGGCGCAGTGGCTGCAAGTCTGATTTCCTCGATACTTAAACCGCTAAACTCCGATATTTCTACAACAGTTGGCTCCCTGCCAAGATCTTTAGATAAGGCTTCAACAGTTTTTGCTATCTTTGCGGCTGAATCGTGAGCGTTTATCGAGAGCCTTATTGTTAGATCGCTGAACTGCATTGATCTTTGTATCGCCTGCCTGATCCACCAATAGGCGTAAGTACTCATTGCATATCCACGAGTCGGATCAAACTTTTCAACTGCTCTCGCAAGTCCAACGTTGCCTTCTTGAACCAAATCCATTAGCTCAAGAGTGCTGCATCTTGGAACATATTTTCTTGCGATATTGACTACTAGGCGAAGATTGCACTTAATGAACTTCTCTCTTGCTCTCCGTCCCGCCCTTGCAATCTTTCTCTCCTCTTCGGTATATTCATTCTCGTCTCTGTCTCTTATTGCCATCCATGCTTGCACCTGCGTACCAAGCATCACCTCCTGCGCCTTTGTCAAAAGAGGATAGCGCCCTATTTCATTGAGGTATGCCTGTGTCGCGTCGCGGGCCATTGTCGGTGTTTGTGCCTTGAGAAACTTGCAGATAGTGGAGCTTCCATCGGGCCTGCCACTCCTGTGCATGATCCCACACCATGCCGATTCCGTAAACGCGCCACTTCCACTGATTTTCTTCGCATGGACTTTCAAGCCATGGCTCGTTACGCTCAGTCATAATTGTCCACGCGTCATGTCATCACCAAGCTATCGCCCTGAAGATCAATTTCAGGAACGGCTCAATGCGGAACGCCTTAAGGAATTGTTTGGGAATCGTGATTATCAGGGGCTTTTAGAGCTTGCCCTGCTTTTGAATCACCAAGCGTCATTCAATAACAGCAGGGCGTATTGGGCAATACTTGAATCAGCAAAAAATATGAGCGAGGAGTTCTCGCTCGATAAGTACACAAAAATACTAGAAGATTTAGCCTAGCTTTATCTAGTTCCAAATGCTAGGCATCACGGTTTCATTCATGTTGTAGTGTCCCTTCTCTTTGTAACTAACAAGTGGAGCACCAAACATGCGATGAAAGACGATCTGTCCAATCAACATTCCTGGATAGAGCGGGATTGGATGGACCTGCCTGATGTTATGTAGCTCAAGAGTGAGCCTGCTGCCGTGGAAGCCAGGGTCAATAAAGGCACTGAGAGCATGAGAGTAACCCTCGCGCCCCCTGCTGGACTTCAGAGCAAACTGTCCGGCTACGTCCTCCGGCATGTTCAGCAGCTCTTCCGTGGAGGCCAAGCAGAACTGCCCAGGGCGCAGCAACCAAGGATTCTCTTTTGTGAATCCATTGATGGGAGCACGCACAAAATCAGAGGATGCAGCTGACTCGATCATGATCTGATCCCCGAGTCGCACGTCATAGCTCGCTGGATTGAGCTGGTCGGGCGAAAAGGGAAGGACCATTGCTTGCTCTTTGCACAAGCGTTCAATCTCTAAATCGTTAAGAATCACTGATCCTCTTTCTTGCGCAGTGCTTCTACCTGCATGATTGCGTATTGCGCAAATGCAACATGTGACGCAGCGGCTTGTTTATTGGCCGGCGCAAAAGGAAAAGATTCTTTCCAATAGCTTTGAAAGAGTTCTTCAAGGTTGATCGACTTAGGCATCGCCTTGCCCCTCTTTCATGTATTTGTCAGCAAGGTTAGTATAAAGAGCATGGAGGGGATGGCTTTTATCGTTGCGCCCGTCTTGCTCATACCAAGCATCAAGGCGATCTTGTCGCCTTTGTTCTTCGATGGGGTTAACCATGATCAGCGAGTGAAGTGTTTTTCGATCCAGCGAGCCGCTTGAGCGCACCGCCACCCGTAACAGGCAGCGGCACGAACAAGAGCCCTCAGATTGGCAGTTAGAGCAGCCTCAGGGCGCCAAACCTGAGCAATGATGACATCAACCTCGCCGTCTGTCATTCGTCCCGAGCAGGATCGCCTGACCGTAGTACGGGGCGAACGGACTGTTGATCAACTGATGCCTTGCGTCAAGTTCTGACACCGCACGGAAGGTTGCAAGTTGATTGATCAGGGGAAAGTGAAAGAAGAATTTAATCATTTCAGTTGATAGCGACGAGATCATCAAGCACGGGCGGCTTGTAATTCGGCCCCTTTAGTACTTTCCCGTCTTCATTTCTAATTGGGCGCCCGCTGTCATCCAGTTTGCTCAAATTGCTGTCAAGCACTCGCCGCATCGTTTCATCAAGATCCCAGCCCATGTTCTCTGCTGCTTGATAGCAGACAAAGACGAGATCGGCGAGTTCCTTCAGAAGCGCAGTATGCGTTGATAGATCGCTCTGCCTGAATGCGTCGAAAGCCTCTATAACTTCCGTGTACTCTTCAATGATTAGCTTGATCTGCAAATTATATTGATGACTTCCTCGCTCATTATTGCTTTTAACTTCAAAAGCTTCTCTCCATAGCCTCGCCTGTTTCTGTAGTGATGTCATTGTTGTGATTAACGAAGAAAAAGAAAGCCCCAGCTTTCGCTAGGGCATTGAACCTGATGGGTTGATCAGAGATCCAGGTCGTCGCCGCTGTCATCTGCAGAAGCAGCTTCATCAGCGCAGGGGGTCAGGATGATCTTGCCTTCCTCGGCTGTGACGCTCACCTTGCTGCCGGGCTCGAAGCCAGCGATGGTGGCATGACGAGAGCCGACGACGCAGTTGCCGGTCTTGCCCACGGTGATGATCGGGGCGCGGCCACGACGAGCGGTGTAGGCACGCTTAGCGGGAACAAAGGCGATGCCAGTGCTGGCTTCAGTGACAGCCTTGAAAAACTCGTTCTTGTGCAGGCGAGTGCTGGTTTCGCCGGTCTCGGAGTCGGTTTCCTTGGTGTAGTAGCCGGCGCCGAATGCAAGATCCTCAGGGGGCAGGCTTTGGTTAGCTTGCACGTAGTCGAGCAGCTCCTGACCAGCTTTGCGCTCGCCGCTCACTTTTACTTTGGTGGACTTGTTGGCTTCGCTGGTTTCAGTTTCCAGGACAGCAGCTTCAGTAGGCATTTTGGTGTCGTCGAGTTCGATGGGATCAAGGACGGCTTCCGCGTCCTGTTTTTTGCGTGCCATAAAGGCGGGGTGGTTGACTTGTGCAAGATAGCACATTGAGCGCGTTCTTGCAAGAAGTCGTCGTCAGGGCTTCAGAGCAAGCATCATTGCCGATGCTGCCGTTGCATCCAGACGAGAGATTTTGATGTGTGCGCCGGGTCCGTCCTTCGGGTCACAAAAAACCTTCATGGATGTGGCGGCGACAATCAAAGCGTCGTCATCGTAACATATTTTTGTCAATGCGTCGCCACAGGCTCTTAGGAGTTTGTCTGCATCGCCCTTGACCGAATGAAACACTGGTGCGCCCTGCTTCAACTCGCCTCTACTGTTAAAATGAATCTTTGGACGTGGCATATAAAATAGTGCGTTAAGCATAAAAATGCCATCTGTCGCCCAATCACGAGGGCGCATAAGCGTTGCCACACGCCCGATAGAAGCCCTCCAGGCATAGAGGCCCTTGGACTGCTCCACCATTGCTACAGCGACCTTCTGACGGCCCTCCTTGTCGGTGTAGGCGCGGCCAAACGCACTCTTTGAGCCCTGCGTCTCAGGCTTGCCAGCGACAAAGAAGGAATAGGACTGAACAGAGCACTGCTCAAGCGTTGTGATCAAATTCGCTGTCATTCGCAGAGGGCTCTTCTTTGTAGATTTCAATTAGCTTAGCTATTAAAACGCGCCTCTTTTTTCTGTCAAGACGCTTGCTGAGAGCCTTTGCAAGATCCTCTACTTGCAAGATTGTTGGGTGCTTGTATAGAGCAAGGGGCTTGAGTCGTTCTTTCTTTTCCCAAAAACCAAGATCTTGTGCGCAGTCTGTTACATCTTTGTATTTTCTTTCTGCGCCGATCTCTTGCAAAAGCTCAGGATATTGATGATACAATCTGCGAAGAATGTTTATTCGCCTCCACTTTTCTCGTTTATCTCTCTTGTATTTACCATTTATGTAAGCATCAATTCTTCTAAATTCAAGATATTCATGCGGCAGGTCATACTTGTCATGCTGTTCACCAAGCCACTTAACAAATCTTGCGGCGCACTGAGCCTGCGTTCTGTCTTTAGTCGCAGCCTTTGCACAATTTGCCAAAAATGTTGGCATTGTTTCTCTTTTTACACCTAGTCCATAATGAGAATTAAAGATAAAGTCCTTCATTCCAGCAAGTTTTATCTCTTTGCCCGTGAATGTTTTATAGCCCAGGTAAAACTCATTTTTGATTATCTTGCACATTGTTACAAAAAACGCCTCGGAGCTTTCGTTATTCACAATTGCCCCGAGATGTAAGCGTGCATCAGCTACAAGCCGCGCCCCATAAAATTCGTCACTTTTGTCTTTTAGCATCCTGCGGCTTTGTCAATCTTCGCCCTGAAGTCAGCAATTGTACCGTCATTGATGATGACTTGATCAAATGACTCCCATTTGTCAAGTGCGCCTTCTGATTCATGAGTCGTATTTCTTTGTGCTGACGGACGAATAATCATCCACATCTCGCCTCCTATCTTTTTGACTAATTCGGCTTCGTTTTGAAAACGAACGTCATCAATAATAATTTTAGAGTCGCTGTCTTTTAGATGAGAAGCAACGCGAGACATCATGCAATCTAGCCAGATCTCGCTACCTATACAATTGCGCCCCCACTCTGTTCCTAGTGTTTGCAGTATGTGCCTAGCAGTCGTTTTAATCGCAGGAATTGTCTCTTCTTTGCTCGCCCATACAAATCTGACTGCTTGTTCTTTGGGATAGCCGAAAGACATGATAAACTCCGTCGCCATTTTCTTTATTGGTTCGGCGAAGCTCATCGTTTTGTATCCACTTTGCTCCAAAACACTCGCCGTGAATGTTTTCCCCGACTGAGGGGCGGGACTATAAAGTCCAATGAGCTGAGCCATTAGCAATTAAGGGTTGAGCGAATTATACAAGAAAACCCCCTTTCGGAGGTTTTCAAGTCTTGGACTTACGAGTGGTCTGCCTTAATAGAGCCCAGAAGCCATGACTGGCCGGATCCGCTCTACTCCCAGATAAGACCCCAGCTTGCTGATGCTTTTACAGGTGGCTTCCACCGCATGGTCCGAGCAGTGGCTGTAACAGCATCGGGGAGGCAGATATACGAGCCGATAGCGTTAGCTCTACTCTGCCAAGAAATCAGAACGCAACTTCCGGGTCAATTGTCTTGCGCTCGGAGTCGCCGTTCATCTTTTCAGGAAGCGTGAAGTCCATGGCATCCATATAAATAGACGCGTACTCACTACCGTCCTGCTTCTTTTTGCCGCTAATGTTTCGTACACCACCGATAATGGTCACTTGGCGACCATCCATCATGTACTTAGAGGCTACGTCAATCTTCTTGCCGTAGAAGACTGCGTTGATGTAATGAGTTTGTTTGCCGTTGGTGGTTTTAGAGCGAATGGTGACAGTGGCGCGTTTGCCGTATTCAGTGTCTTCCACCTTGGGTTCACCTGTGATGAAACCGCTGGCAGTGATTGTGAGCATGTTTAGATGGCGACGTTAATCGCCCGAGGAAGTGAGACGTTTTCGAGTGAGGTGTAAGCGTTTAAGCGCTCGATAAACTCTTGCGCTTTTGCTTTCAGCTCTTGCTTGTCCAGAACGTGAATGTGTGGTTCACGCCAGTCATAGCAAACACAGATTACACCCTGAGTTATCTGATTGTCAAGCTCACCTTTTTTTACGGCAAGATTGTGAGCAAGCGCATATGAAGCAATCTGAACCTCGGCTTCTTTGTAGTGCGACATTGATTTTGGTTTTTTCTTCACGCCATCTTCTTTGTATGAGCGTACTGTTTTCCAGTCCCAGATTGTGTATTGACCTTCCCAGGTAAGGCGAAGGTCAGCCGTACCTGCATAACCGAGATCGCAAAACAATTCTTCTTCCATCAGGAATGACGGCTTGCTGGCTCCATTCTTGAAGTTTTCGTTTTTGATTAAGTCAAGGACAGGCGAAAGATGAGTGATGTACTCGTGAATGTTGTATTCCATGATTTCATCCATTGTCGGATGATCCATTTTGTGTTTATCTGCGTCGCCCATGAACGAAAGTTCAACTTCTGAGTGAATGATTGTTCCCCTTCGTTGCGCCCGTTGCATGATTTCCTGCCAATTTGGCTCCATCTGACGCCAGATCTCCAAGCCCTTCATCTTGTTCGGATTGAAGAGTTCAGACGTGCGCCCCAGCACCGTGCTGACAGAGACGTACTCGCGGTCGTCTTTTATGTAGAAACCTGAGCGTGGGTGTACCATTTTCTGAGAGTGAGATGCGTGTCAATTATCGCGCAGTTGTCTTGAATTTGCAAGCAAGCTACGCTCATTCTTCAAAGTATGGGCAGTCTGAAGCAAATGCTCCCCCTGCCTCAGGAATGTCAAGGTCGCAGCTTCCTTTCCACCAGTGCTTGCAGTTGCGACAGGACTTTCCATCCCCGCCTACGAGCTTTGGCCTGCTGCCTGAGTTGTTTCGCGGAAGCTCAGGGAAGAGGTGCTTGTGCGATTGACCTGTTCTGACTTGGCTAATAGTCTGATGTGTGACCTTAAGGATTTTTGCAATTTCACCCCCAGGGCGAGGGTCGGTAAGAATTAGATAAATGTCGTCAGTTGATAGCCATTTGTACCTAGGCGGCAGTGGAACTTCTTTTTTTCGCTTTGTGTCATAATAAACTTTCCATCGATGCCCACAGCACTTGCAGCGAAGAAAGTACGTCCTTATGTTGCGTTGATTTTTCCAGTTGTGTGTTGAGATTATTTTTCTAAAGGTGTGCGTGCAGTGTTTAGCCATTCCAGTGACGGATTACACCAGCGATGATAAAGCAGTTCGTCGTTAAATAGCTAAGCAGGATCAGCAGCCTTACGAAGGCGACATGATCTGACTCCTGATCGCACGAGCTTGCTTTTTCGCCCAGCGCCTTAGCAGTCAAGCGCCACGCTTTTCGCCTAAAAAACCTCATGAGATTGAGGCGGCCTAGGAGATGGGCGGCGTTCAGCGCGGAGTGCCATCGCAGCCTCGTAGCCGTCGTTGTCCCTAACCAGCTCGCAGCACGCCTCCAACTCTTGATCGGCGCCCCATCGGACGGCGTGGTCGATGACGTCGAGCATGGGCTTTTGAAGGGGGATGACTACGGTGTTGCCGTAGATCTCGTGGACCCATTTAGCCGCCAGTTCTGGCGATGGCCCGGAGATGGGGTGGTCAGTCATCACCAAACGCCTCCTCAGCAGCCTTCGCTAGTTCATCAATCGAGTTCGCAGCGCTCAATTGATCTTGTACGGGCGCGGGAATAATTTGCGCCCCTTTGCTGTTCTTGCCTTGATTGAACATCTTGATGTGATCAGCGCCAACCGCTTTCAAGAGTGCAGTGGCTTTGTTTTCTGCTATCGCATCAATACTTTCGGATTCCGTCAGCGCCAGCACGGTTTTGATGCCGTAGGGGGTGATGCCCAGCTCGTTCAGCTTGCTCTCCAGCTTGCGCTGCAGAGAGATCTCAGGCGACGCTTCAGCGGGCTCAGGGGCAGAAACAGGAGCGGGAGATGATCGCTTTGCTGGTGTCGCAGAGCTACGAGCGCCATCGCTACCCAGAACGGCGTCTAGGGCGTCGTGCTCAACGATCTCCATCGCCGTCACCCACAGGTAACGACGTAGGTAGGTCTGCACTGCGCCGAGATTCTGAATTTCGTGTGCGCCCTTGAGCGCAGCAGACGACATTGGCGAAGAGATCAGAATCTTGTCGTCGGGTTTGTCGCAGTCGTAGACCGTGAGAACTGCTTGCTCGGTGCCATAGCTGACAACACCGCAAATGCCAAGCTTCAAAAAGATTTCTTGAACAGTTGGGAGGAAATCACCAAGTTCAAAGTAATTGTATCCAGCAAATTTGTTTTTGCCGCTTTTCGACAGCTTTTTGCCCTGCAGTGCGATGCGTGCCTGCATGAGCTTTTGATGAACCGACATGTTTTCTGACTGAGATAGTCGAGTGACTTGTGTAAGGTAGCATCACGTAGCACGACCCGTCAAGCCCTTAGTTGCAAAATGCCAACACGAGCCTCAACGTCCCTGAATCGCATCTTGCGCGTTTGTGTCAACCTGCTTTTTGAAAAAGGCGAGAGTGTACAAGCTATTGCAAATTTAATGCAGGGCTTTGTTGATAGAAGAATGATTCAAGAGTGGTATGAGAAATACTGCGAGATCAACGGGATTGCAACTGAAGAGAACTCTGACAACAAACATTTAACAAGAAAGATTCCTGTTGCGCCGATTGATTTTGAAAAAGTGACACTCGATGAGTTTGAGAAACGCAAGGGGTCTAATTGGGATGACTTTTAAGCTTTTTCGTTTCGCCCCAGCTTTTTCTTTTTCTTTTTCTCAGCGGCTTTTTCTTTTTCAACTTCATTGGGTTTGATGTAGGGATTCTCGTGGATGTCAATAAACACTTCTGCAAATCCTGGAGGGTCTAAATCAGGGCGCAGTGTGAAGATCTGAGTCCAGTTTGGCGCTGGAGATATTTTCTTGTTTGTCGTCATACGTCTGATTGAAATGCAGGCGCTCAAAATCATAGATTGAACTCAGCGTCTCCTCCAATTTTTCCGCACGCTCCATCACTTCTTTGACTTGCCCAAGATAATCAACAACGTATCTTTTGTTAGCAGCGGCAAATTTAGAAAGAGCGGCGACTAGATAAATTGCTTTTTTAGTGCAGCGCTTGTTTGCGTAAAACTCATCAAGTCGCATCTCGTGAAAAACGCATTCATCGCGTAGCGCATTTACGAACGCAAACACTTTGTCTCGCTTTTTGATAAAAGTGCGTGTAATGTTAACGCACTTTTTTCTAAAAGCTCTTTTGTCCTCATAGCGCAAGAATCTGTAATCGAAGTCATCAACTAAAGCGAACCCATAAGAGTTATTTGCAAATCCACACGCTTGCGAGAATAGAGCATAACTGTCCAAACCAACTTTTACTTTATCGCCCAACTTCAAGTATTGAGGCGGTGCAAAAGATGTTCCGTCGTAGCAAAATATCACTTCATCGTTCCACCTACATTTGTCGTCTGTATTGCGTCCGCAGATTGGGCAAGATTCACGGCGAGAGGAATGCTTCATAGTTGACTCATCGAATCAAGCATTGCATAAAACTGTGCAGCAAACGTTGCATTGCATGTTCCCGTCGCACCTTGTCTATTTTTCACAACGGCGTACTCATAAAGAAGTGGGTCGGCTTCTTTGTCGTAGTAATACGGCCAGAAATTCATAATTACAACATCAGCATCTTCTTCGATGCGACCTGATTCACGTAGATCAGAAAGCATTGGACGCTTGTTGTCACGCATTTCCACGCCCCTGTTGAGCTGGCAGACGGCGAGGATGTCAACACCTGTCTGAAGGGCAACTGTCTTGAGGCGTCGCGTTGCCTTGCCAACAGCAAGTGCTCTGTTTTCGCTTGAAACTTTTTCTGAGTCGAGATCAAGCAAAGTAAGGTAATCTATAACGACAAGCCCAAGATCTTTATTTTTACGCTTCTCTGTTTTGATTTTAGAAACAACTTGATCGGGTGTAACGTCGTAAGTTTTTGCAAAGATCAGATTCTTTGCTATTTCTTCTAATTGCATTTCACGCAGGCGTTCTTCTTGATCTTTGTCGCGTGCTTGTCGAATGACATGCGCATAAGACAAAGGATTGCGTGCGTTGTTCTCGATGCAATTAAGATAGTCCATGCAACTTATCATTCTATCGCAGACTTCTTTTTCTGACATCTCAAGCGTGTAGAACAGTACTTTGCACTTTTTCATTGCAACGTCAAGTGCAAGATTCATTGCCCAGGTTGATTTGCCAGAGCCCGGTCGCCCTGCCACAACGATGAGCCTGCCCTTGTCTGCGCTGTCCGGGTGACGGATGCCTCCACCCAAGCAGCTGTTCAGCCCGCTGAAACGGGTCTGCAAGACCCTGTTGATCAGCTTCGGGCCTAGGAGTATCTCCCGAGAGGCGAGGAGGGGGTGTAGGGCCTCCTGAGCGAGGTCATTCCCGTCGAGCAGTTCGGCGGCATGAAGAACATTCGCAAGAGCAACTTTTGATTCGGCTTGACTGCAGCTTTTATTTACAAGATCAAGCGACGTTGCAAGATAATCTTTGATCAGACGGCGAGAACGATGAAACTTCCAGATGGGCAGAATTTGAAAGCGCCAGGTGTCTAGATCATTTTCAATCGGCAAACTAGCAATACTTTGCACATATTCCTCAGCAGCTCTTAGCTCGCAAGAGGATGCGTTTTTTAGGCGAGTCGAAAATGTAATGTCATTGATGGGCGCATGTGAAAAGTTAGTGAACTCTTCATATAAGCAGCTGTATGCGTATCTGTTAAATGGGTCGCTGAATAGCTCAGTAGATTTTGGTAGATCCATGAATTCACAGATCCAATCATTATCGCCTACGTCAAAAGAAAGATGATTATATGCGGCGGCAAGAAAGTGTTTTTCAATTGCTGATGAGTCAGCAGCAGTTTCAAAATTGGCGAGGTCGAGAAGAGTCATGTTTCCGAGCAGAGTGGTTGAGTTTGTAGATCCTACACCATGTCTTCCGCAAAAGCAACAGAGATCATGGGGAGCTGTGGACTTTGAAACTTAGAGTTATTTGCATTACTCTGCCCATAACGCTGCCAGTTGTCATACGTGATCGACGCCCATTTCTTTTCACCCATCTCAGATCGCTTAATTGCAACAGCAAGTTGACTTTGTACTGCTTTGATGCCGCCGCTTTTGTCAAGTTTAATTTGCAGCAGTTCTTTGATTAGCCCATCGAAAGCGCGTTTTGTTTTTGCGCCCGACTTGTGCAAGTTGAAAAATGCACAAACGTCGTCAGCGACATTTTGCAAGTCAAATGGAATGTGTTTCGTCTCGGCGGTGAAGCGTGCGCTGCTCGTCGATGCCGCTGGAGGCGTCGCCGGGCGCTGGGCTACTTGGTTTTCTAGAGATTGGTTTTCTGGATTTATTGGTCTTCTTATAGTCACTGGTTTTCCGTCTGACGGGTTATCCGTCTGACGGGTTTTCAGGGAGACGGTGGAACCGTCTGACGGGTTTTCAGGGAGACGGCCCTTCTTTGGCTCACTTGGACGATCTTTGAAAATAAGACCCCAGCCAACTATTATTCCAGTTTTCTCGCACCTATTTATTTTGTCTTCTAGGTATCCGTATTTGCGAAGTTCGTTCAATGCGTTATTTACTGCGTCTCGCCCTTCTGTTCCATGATCAATAATCCAGGACTTGTTGAATTGAAAGTTGCCTGCATGGCTCATGCAGCCAGCAAGTATTCCTTTTGCACGCCAGCTAATACGATCATCTCTGATCGCATCGTTTAAGATCATTGTGAAACGAGCTGACTCGTTTTCAGCTTTTGCATACTGCGTGGTTTCGTTCGTCATGGTTTCTGAAAAGTCAGTTGGCGTTGGAGTCTAGCACTTCTTGCAAAATAAGCAAGCCCCTCTTTGCTGCTTCTACTTGCTGCTTGTAGATACGTGCAAAGCCGTGCGAGTCTTCTTTTGCTGCAAGCTGCAATTTAAGAGCTGCGAGTGAGATGATAATTTCTTCTATCGCATGTGATCTTTTACGTTGCGCTGTCGTCATAATCGGGTGCATTTCCTGAAGCTGTATAGCGATAGAGATCGGATCCGAAATGTTGCTGAACAAGTCGTGCAACTGATTCATTGATTTCTTTGTCAGCAGCTTGAAGAACTTTTTTGAGTTTTGCGTGAAGCTCGTACTCTTGTTGATCAAGTACGTCAATTTGTCGTTCAAGGTTTTCGTATTGAACTGACTCATCATCGCATGTTGTCATTTGCAGAAGAAGTTTGTTGCGTTGATCTTTGATTTGTTGCAGGCGTTCTTTGTGTTTTGCGCGAGACGTGACTAGGATGTTCCTGGCACGCACGGCACGCTCTAGGTCTGTGAGCATCGAGGGTGTCCAGTTTTTTGCAAGTGTGTACCAGTGCCACTCGTACAAAGTGGCACATGCAGTCTTACTTTGCAGTCAGCGCCTCGCTCGGGTGAGCCTTGACGATCTTTTTCGTCTTCTGCTTCGCCTGCGTTTCTTCTTTTTCGGCGTGAAGTGCAAGATGTTTTTCTAGGGCGTTAAGATGCGGGCACTTGCTGCCGACTGCGTGACGCTTGAAGAATTCGCGCAGCTCTTCTAATTTGCCAAACTCGTACGCAGCCTGTTCTTCACCCCATTTGCCAAAGGTTCTATCTAGTACGAAAAGTTCGTACCATTCCTGATCATCGAGATAGCGTCGCTTGGCTGCCCAAAGCAGATCTTTGTGCCGCAGTTTGTTTTTTCTGCGGTCTTCTTTTTCTTTACGTGCTTTTTCCTGGGCCTCGCGGCGAGAAAGAAAAGTTGCCATTTTTCTGAAAGTGAAAGAGTTGATCAGATGAGAGAGAGCTGCTTGCGATTTGCTTCTTTGATAAGAATCTCAATCGCAGTTCGTGAAAGATGAATTTGCGGAAAAATCCAGTAATCATATTTTTTCCCGCCCCAGATCTTGCATTTGTAATGCGGGAGAAAAGAATTACAGGCGACTTCTTCGACGATCTCAAACTCGTCGGAGCCATGCCACCGGGCGAAGACCACCTCCCCCGGCTTGAATCGCAGCCTCTCTGGCCTTGCCATCACAAGGTTTTTGCATAGAACCTCTTAAGTATAAGGTAAGAGGTGTCAGGCGTCAATGCAAGTCAGCAAATGAACAGCAGTTTCGCTACGGTGCAGAAATAATTCTTTCTTTGCGATTATTCATTCTCGCAGTTTGCACATTTAATCTCCAGGCGAATGAATCTATTTCCATCATGCTTTCAAGAAGTTGCTTTCTATATTTTTTGTCAACTGCAAGATGATTGTCAAGCAGCAGATCTTCAAGCTCTCTTGCGGACTCCGCAGTTGCTTCAAGATTTTCTTTGAGCTTGCGCACAAATAAATGCACAAGCTGTTTTTCTTTGTCAGATGCGGGAAACTGCATGACTCTTTTCTTTGCGCACGTGGATTTCCGTGGCGTCTGGGTGCATTTGCTCAAGCGCTCTGATTGCTTCGCTAGCGTTTTCCTGCTGGATTCGACCCGAGAAGATTTTCTCACTCGCGCCGAATGGCACGATTACGGCGTAGAAGAAGCGAGACACGACATGAGCCCTCAAAAGCTTATGGCGATTTTAACGTATCATCTTTCTTGCACGCAATAGATTTGTGTCTAGCGCTACGAAAAAAGCTTTTAAGCATCGCATTCAGCTTGCGCCGCAAGAGTTCCTGCCAAGGCAGAAAGCTGTCAGGAAGCACGCATCAATCAAGTGGAAAGAGAATGCTTTGTATGTCATGCGTCGCAGATATTACTTTCAAGTATTGAAGGCGAATGTTAAACTAAAGCAAAGGTGGTGGAATAATTACTGTATTACTCGTATTGGCGCACCCGAAGTTGGTGAATTTCTTTGTAGTGAAACTTTCTACGTTGCGCAGATTTCTTTGCCTGCAGACGCTGTAAGGTTTCGCTCTTATTGGTACTGGTGTCGTTTGCGTTCTTTTCAAATACTCGAATGGCTGTGGGAGCTTGATGAGAAAGATTACTGTTGGAAGCTGCATCAGTACTTGAAAGGGTTTATAGTCACCAAGCGCCCAATACTTTCAGAGGTCGAAAGATATGACACAAAGGCGAGTGAAGAAATTGTGCTTCAAATATTCGGAGACTGGGGCGCTGCTATTTACAGAAACACAAACGAAGAAACGCTTCGCGCTTTGTAAAGAAGCTCTTACGAATAAAAAGCGTTATTCCCTGCGCATCAAGGATATTTATGAGAGCCAAGAAGATGTTGAACGCAATGCAATGAAAGAGTTTCAGATTCTAGGGTTATTTACAGATAGGTATTTTCAACTTCAACAGCGTGCATGGGGTGGGGTTTATTTCGATTACAACAACTTTGCAGCAGCAGAGGGGGCATTTTTTCCATTTGTCCGCACTAGATTTAATTCGCATCAGGCGATTGATGAAGGTTGTATTTGGATTGGCAACAGAAGCGAGTACCCATTGATTTATGTTCAAAACTGTGTAGCGAAATGGGTGTGCCCTTATTCAAAGTGTGGATTTGTGCGTACTGAGCCTTTTCTTCCAGTTGATGAGGCGAGAAAGATTTTGCCTCGTTTAATGAACAAGGTAATTTATCCTGACTTGGAAGTTTCTTTTTTCTAACACTGAATCAGGTTTTTACTTGACAGGTAACATGGTAGCTGCTATACTATGCAGGTACTTCGATCAACTTTGCACAGTGCAAATGATGCAAATTATTAGCAGGCAAGAACCTGTTAAACGTATTCTGCGAAATAAAACACTTCACGAATGGATGTGTTTTGAAGCGGAAGATGTTGTTAAGTACAACTGGACTGACGTTGCTATTCATGATCGAAAGATTTTGAATAAAATGCGCGAGGGAGACACTCGCTTGTGGATGATTAGCGAGCTGGGTAGTTTGTTTCTTCCCATGTATTGCAAGCTTTACGAAAAGCGCAAACAAGAAGAGTCTGAATATGATTTCTCGTCAGTCGAGATTCACATGCTGCGCTTGATGAAAGATGATCGTCTCGCCAGCGTTCAAAACAAAATTATTCGTGAAACTGCAAGATTTTATTTCATCACTAAAGGTAGTGGCGATTATGATTACAGCATTGCTCCCGCTAATTTTCACGGTGTCATGGATCTTGTTTTCTGCGGCAAGGCTTCCCGTTATCTCGATTGAATCATGAAAATCAAATCAGAGCTTTACATTCAAGAGCTGAACGCAATTTTACATGGACTTAATCTTCAGGTTGAGGATTGCGTTAAAACACTCAAGAGAGAGAAGCGAAAAGCTCAAATTGCTGTGTTCTTGACGCCTTGGCTGAGTCGTGAGATTTGGACAACTCTTGCGGTAAAGGGCGACATTTTAATGAAGTACGTGAATACTCTTTCTGAACTGCGAGAAAAGATTATGCAAGCTGAGGGCATTGACGATGACATGAAATGTATTACATTTCAGCAGATGTGTGAAAAAGCTCAGCAAGATTAGTACTTGACAAGTCTTGTGCAACATGCTACAATACAAAGACCGTTCAACACAGAGCGGTCTTTTTTATTGCTCAGAAAAAATGTCAACAGCAAAATTGCGTGATGAAAGCGGAAAGTTTCTGCTATTTCTTGAGAATCACGACGGCAATTCATTTAACACAATGATGCGTGATCTTTGTAAGATCTATGCGTTATCGCAAGAGGGTCATTTTGATTTTCTGCCCAGCGCTGTTAGTCGCGCCACAACTTTTACTGACTCGCACTTCTCTGTTTATTGGGCAAAGTTTGCAGAAAGCAGGGATTACTTCTTTGCTAACAAGCCTGAGATTGTTGCTTTTGTTGCGACGGAGCTAGCAATTTCAGCATTAAAAGAATTTGAAATTGGTAATCTTTACTGAAGATCATGACTGTTCACGTGAACCCAACAGCTCAAGCACTCGCCGAGACAATTCTTTACACAGAATGTGACGATGATGGAACTCCACTTGATAGAAATTACAGCATCGCAGACTTTGATGAAAAATCCTTAGAGACTCTTTATCGAGAGTTTCAAGAGTTTGTTCAAGTTGTCGAAAAACAGATTACAGAAAAAGTTGGCGATAGCTGGGATTGTATTGATGATTTTTATGATTTGATGCAGCCTAGTGAAAATCAAACCGAATACGATTACATACTTACCAGGAATCGTCACGGCGCAGGATTTTGGGACGGCGACTGGGCGTCTGAAGTTTCACAGATTCTTACAGATGCAGCGCATGATCAATCTGACATTTGCGCTTATGTCGGTGATGATGGAAAAATTTATTTAGACTGAATTCATTTCTACTTGACAAGTCAGCGCTCATCGACTACAATGCAAACAGCAGCGCAGAGCTGCTATCGCTTCTTTTCACAGAAAATGACTAACGACGATTTTTACATTCTCACCGAAACTATGCAAAAGTTTGGTGGGCATTTCTGCACAAAGCTCGCTGACGCAATTCGCGCAGCAGATTCAACAAACAAGCACAGGATTCTTCGCGCATTTCCTGAGATGATTCGTGATTACGGCCCCGAATCTCGTTTTGCAAAAGCCATGCTCGCTGACAAAGTAAATGTCTGATTTTATTAACGATCCACGCCCCATTGATCCACCTGATTATTTCGATCAAGAAATGTCAAACACTGCCTCTTGGGTTGTCAACACGTATCAGCTTGGCTACAATAAGCAGACGAAAAAATTCACGAAGAATGTTTCACAAAAGCGCGGCGAAGACAGCATGAAAGATGTCTTGCAGTTAATCGCAGAAATTCATGGTGGCGACAAACCCGAATACTGTGAAATCTTTATTGATGCTACGCAGATTGTTTCGCGTTCAGAAGTTACACAGCCTGTTCATTATCAAGTAAATTATCACGATGGACATGATGTTTATTGGGAAATCAAAGAAGACAGCGAACTGGTTGATTCAGGCACAGACTCTGATGAGTTTTTTGCAACAGCAGAATACTTGATGAACGAACAGCGTCAATTTGCGATTGAGTTTGGCACGGTTGATCCTACGCCGCAATTTCTTTATGATCACAGCGGCGGAGAAGCACCTGTGACTGCTGATGAGATCTATGCTCGTGCATTTCAAGAAAAAATGGAGGCAAAAGGATGATGCAAGAGATCTCAGTTTCTGACAGACTTGTGATGAATTACATGTCGCTTAAAAATGGCGACAGAGATTCATCTAAACTCACAGCAGAAGAAATTCTGCATTGTCATGTTCTTGAGGCGGAGCTGCTAACTACAGCAGTTCTGCTTTTTTATCAAGAAATGAATAGTGGAAAGTTTAACGAGATGCAAGTATTTTGCTCGCCATTGAAGATTATTGAAGCACTCGATGACGAACAGCTTTCAATGCTGTGCGAAACATTTGCACAAAGCGCAGTTGCACAAGCAAACAGAATTATTCGTGAGATGAGTGATGTCGTTGAGTAAGAAAGAAAAGATTGCTTTGCTAAGTGCAATTAGTTTTATGCACAATTACGGAGAGAACTTTGTTCCTTTGATTAAAGATGGCGACAAAGAAGAAAATCAACAGGCGTGGAAAGAAGCAAAAGTGATCTACAAAGATTTGCACGCTCGCATTAAGAAAACGTTATGAGAGTTCTTGTTGCATGTGAATTTTCAGGAAGAGTGCGTGAAGCATTTGCGAGTCGTGGGAACTATGCGGTTTCATGTGACTTGCTTGAGACGGAACTCCCCGAATCACAAAATAGTAAACATTACCTAGGAGATGTTCGTGACATTCTCAGTGATGATTGGGACTTGATTATTGCGCACCCACCTTGCACTTATTTAGCGCAGTCAGGTGTTCAGTGGCTGAAAAAAGTTCCTGGGCGCTGGGAGCAAATGATTGATGCTGTTGAGTTTTTTAATCTTTTTCTCTCTCATCCGTGTGAAAGAATTTGTATTGAAAACCCAATCATGCACTCGCACGCAAGGCAAAGATTACTTATTAAAGATTACACGCAAAAGATTCAACCTTATTTCTTTGGACACCCAGAAAGAAAGCAGACATGTCTTTGGCTTAAGAACCTACCCAGACTTAAAGTGACAAACAATGTTGAAGAGCAGGTTTTATTTATGCACAAGGCGGATAAAGATAAAGTTCATTGGGAGCCTCCCGGTCCTGAACGACAAAAGAATCGTTCAAGAACTTATTTGGGAGTTGCCGAAGCCATGGCGGCTCAGTGGGGATGATTTCTGCGCCCTGAGCCCCTGTTTCCTGCCTCTGCAGCAGGTTTCTAATCGCTCGCTGGATATTCGTGCGTCGAGCAGATTTCTGAGCGCTGCAGGGGCTTCTGGGTGAAGCAGAAGATTGACGAGCAACTAACTTAATTTCAAATAAGTAATGAGTTCAAAGAGTTTTTCATTGCGCACAGCTGACATTCTTGCATCGCAGTTTTTGACAAGTAAAAAACATGCGAGAACAAGATACGTTTTAACGAAGGGTAACTTTGTTGCTTGCGCACAATGCTGTCATACGTTCAGAGAGAGATTTGCAACGATGGACGCCTGGATTGTTAAAACAGATTGCGTGAATAAAAACGACAGATTTCTTAAGTGCGACGTTTGTGAGCAAAGGATATTTGCTAAAGAATTGATCAGATTAGTACTTGACAAGCAAGGTGATAAGTGCTATAATAGTCACATGCGATGAGAGGGATCTAATTTCTTTTGTCGCATCGTTTCATTTTTATTTTTCAGCAAAATGTCTAAGTTTCGTGATTGGCAAGAAACTCGTAAAGAGATTTCTTTGCAACGCCTTGAAGAATTACATCCGGGTACTTCGGATACTTTCGGGTATGACGAAGCTCCGCCCGAAAAGATTTTTGAGTATGAAGGCGATTGTTGGATTACTCAACAAAATGATGGAGATGGTAGTTATTTCTGGACATTTATTGAACGAGAAGATTACGCATCGGAAGACATCGAAATGCTTGAGATGCGTTTATTTCTTTGGATGAACGAAGACGGACATTCTTTCTGATTTTTAATCATGCAACTCACAAAAACTGACATCATGAATTTTCGCACTCAATTCAAGTGCAAGCAGGACATTCTTGATTACGCACTAGAAATCAATCAGGAGATCGCAGATTGCTATGACAGCGGTGCAATTAATTTGTACGCACAAGCAGAAGCGTTAAAGCTTCACATGTATTTGTTTGGGAACACTCCTGCGGATACTTTCAGAGAATACGTCAGCTATGTGCATAAAAAATTAGATCGCCCAAACTTTCTTTGCGGTATGCCGGGCGTTACTTACTCGGAGGTTGAAGGTTAATACTTGACAAGTAACATGATAACTGCTACAATGCCCTTGTTGCGACGAGAGCGTTAGTTTTTGTCGCACTTTTGTTCATTTGCATTTATTTTCGTGACAAACAAGCAAGCGATTTCAATGTTTAA
>Ga0208645_1001381_pt1 | contig 21336 bp, 28 predicted proteins | sample VirMetDEL_Sep_01_FD_184519 | JGI IMG/M metagenome (GOLD analysis project Ga0208645, IMG submission 184519) | Aqueous microbial communities from the Delaware River and Bay under freshwater to marine salinity gradient to study organic matter... | ecosystem: Environmental > Aquatic > Marine >... | reverse complement strand
AGATCCAGTTGCTTTAAGAAATTATTTAAGTTTATATTATTCAAATTTAAATCCTAACGCTTCTAAAGAAGAAGTAGAATCATTTGTTAGAACAAATATGTATGCAACGGGTGGTAGAGTTGGATATGGAATTGGTGGACCAGGTGTTCAAATCGGTGGACCACCTCCATTAGGTTCTCCGCAAGGTTCATCACCTTTATATCAAAACGTATTACAATATTTACAAAGAGGTGGAAAACAAGCTAAACAAGCTAAACCAACTACTCCAGTTGCATTTAAGGGTACTAGTGGAGGTAGGGGTTTTGTAGGACTAGAACCAGGGGGAATAGATGATCCAAGATCAATAGCTCTTACTACTTTAGGACAATTAGGGTATGACACGAAACGTTTTATGGAGTTTGACGATCCACCACCTTCTATGTCGGCTGGACCTCAAAGAGTAGGTAGTCCAGGTTCGATGCCTAATATAACATTCAAAGATGAAGAAACTTTACAAAAATTAATGAACCCCGCTTTTGATTTTCAACAAGGTACTTACATAGATACGTTAAAAGAAGCAAAAGACATTGGAAGAGATTACACTATTGATGAAATATTAAAATTAAATAAAGAAGACATAATGGAAATAGCTGATTTATATAATAAAAAAAATAAATATGGTAAGTATACACCTATAAAATCGGCAGCTCTTACTACATATACAGGTCCAACTAATTTTACTTATGGTGGTGGACAAACAGGTAGTGCTACACCATTTAATCAAGGTGGTAGAGTAGGATACAGGTCTGGAGATGTTGTGGATCAGGCATCAGGGATCATGGGTCTACCTAAAAGAGTAAATAAAGCAGGCGTTAAAGAATTAGACCTTAGAGAAAGTGGTGGATTTATTCCTCCAGTTGGTGTAAAAGAAAAGGCAGATGACATTCCTGCAATGTTATCAAATAATGAATTCGTATTTACAGCAGACGCTGTAAGAGGTATGGGTAATGGTAATGTCAACAAAGGAGCACAACGTATGTACGACATGATGAAAAAATTAGAAGAAGGTGGTAGAGTATAATGGCTGAAGTAACAACAACACGAGTATTACCTCCAGTAGAATTAGAAGCAGCTTCAAAAACATTTTTAAATCAATTATCCACAGCAGCTGGTAAATATGGAGCAGCTGATCTTTCAAAAGCATTTGGACAAGATTTTGTTGCTCAAATGGATCCTCTACAATTAGAGGCAATTAAACAAGCAACTGCTGGTATTGGATCTTATGAACCATTTTTACAAGCGGCACAAGCTGCTACAGGACCACAAGCTTACCAAGCTTACATGTCTCCATATCAAAAAGATGTTATTGATACAACTTTAGCAGATTTTGATCTTCAAGCACAAAAGGGAATGGGTGCTATTGCTGATAAAGCTATTGGAGCAGGAGCATTTGGTGGAGCAAGAGAGGGTGTTGCACAAGCTGAATACATGACAGGTTCAGATAGAAACAGAGCTGCATTACAAGCTCAGTTATTACAACAAGGTTTTGGCCAAGCTCAACAATCAGCGCAACAACAATTTCAAAACCAAATGGGTCTTGCAACAGGACAACAAGGTTTACTAGGAAGACAAATTTCAGGACTTTCAACATTAGGAGCTGGAGCTCAAGCACAAAAACAAGCGGACTTATCTGCTGAACAACAACTAGCTCAACAACAATTACAACAACCTTTAACTGCTGCACAAGCTTATGGTTCAGGTATAACAAGTTTAATTGCAGGATATCCTGGTCAAACTACTCAGACTACTGCACCTAGTGCACCAACTCCAGGCGGCCTACAAACAGCATTAAGTACAGCTTCAACACTAGCAGGTATTTACGGAGCATTAAGATAATGAGTAGAGTATTTAGAAGACCGATGTTTAGAGGTGGTTCTACTAATATGAATGGAATCATGTCTGGTATTGAAGACAGAAAAAATTATCAAGAGGGTAGTACTCCTTCTGAAAGATATGCAGAAATATTTAAAAAATATTCACAACCAGCTATGGATCCATTATCCAAATTACTAATTCAAGGTGGTTTAAGAGGACTTTCTGAAACAAGAGGTGGTGGAACTTTAGCTAATATGGCATTAGCTTTTGAAAAACCTACAGAACAATTAATGTCAGACTTACAACAAAGAAAAAATGCTGAAAGAGATATGGCATTAGCCGGTTTGGGTATGGATATAAAAGCTGAACAATCTAGAGAAGCTAGAATGCAACAAGTTGAAGATATTGAAAAAAAATATCAAAATCAAGTAAAACTACAACTTTTAAAAAATGCACAAGGTGGAGATAGAACAGCTATTCAAAAATTAGCAGACCAAGCAATTGAACTAGGACAATTTGAAAATACACCAGAAGGTAGAAAAGAAGCATTTGAATACTTTACATTAAGCTCTGGGGATATACTTAGGTCATCAGTAGAAGACAGAATAGCCGATTATTCAAAAACTAATTTTCCAGGTGAAGATATGGTAGGTACAGCTAAAGCAAGATTTGTAGTAGAAACTTTACCAATGTTAAGAGAGCAAGGTTATGAAGTTGATATTTTAAAACCATATGTAAATACTAAAAAAGAAGTTAAACTTAAAAAGTTAACACCTAACAAAGTCTACTTTGATGTAGCCACACAACAACCACTATTTTTTGATGGCACAGGCTTAAAACCAATAGAATAGGAGATTAAATGGCTGAATTTACATCAGAAGGCTATCTTGATCTCTCAGATGCAGAAAAAGATTCAGAAATAAGTCAATATGAAGCTGGCCTTGCAGGTATTGTATCAGGTCTTATAAAAGTTCCAGAGGGTATTGTATCTCTTGGCGCAGAACTTATAGATTTAGGTTTAGATACAAATAGTGCGGCACAAGTAGAGCAATTTTTTGATGATATAAATCCATTTGAAGAAATAGCAGATAAAAAAGCTGCTGGTAGAATTACAGAAGCATTAGTACAAGTTGGTATTCCAGGAGCTGTAGGATTTAAAACAGCAACTAAACTAGCTGATAAAGCATTAAAAGCAAAGAAAGCAAACAATTATGTTAATTTTAAAAATCCAAATTTAATCAAAGCTGTAGGTAAAGCGTCTGATTTAAATAGAAAAGCAAAAGTAAAAAGATTTGCAGCAGGTGTAGCAGGTGGTGCAGCAGGTGAAGCATTTGTAGCTGATGTAGAAAAAATAGGTACGTTTGGAGATTTATTTGGTGGTGGTCCTACAGAATTAGATACGGAAGTAGTTCAAAATTCTGGAAGTGAGGATGCAACTAGAAAATTATTTAATAGATTAAAGTTTGGAAGTGAGTCTCTATTAGTTACACCATTTGTATATGGAGCAGGTAAAATGATTAAAGCTGCAGCTACAAGAGGTAAAAATATTGAGTTTAGTAATTCAAAAATGGATAGATATTTTAACAAAGTTTTTTCTGGGTTAAGAGCTAGAGGTGCAAAACCACAACAAATTTTTGAAGATAAAATGTTACAAAAAGGTTTAGAAACAGCTGATTTAAATAGAGCTACAGAACTAGTAAAACAAATAGACACAAACGTAGATAAAATGTTTCCTACGATAAAAACATTTTTTGATAGATCTGCAAATCAAGAAAAAGTAAAAATTTTAAAAGAAATAAATGATGCTATGTTTTCTGGTCAAATAGATAAACCCATTCCAAACACAGTTGCAAATAATTTAACAGAAACATTAACAAAGAAAAAATTAAAACCAGGACAGGTAAATGAATTGTTTGGTAGTTTAAATGTAGCTCGTGAAGTATTTGCTGATTTAATTAACTCATCATCTAATGCACCGAAAGATGTGCAAACATTAAAAAATTTAATGGGAGATAGAATAAAGGATTACTTAGGTAACACTTATGCTATTTTTGAAGATAAATCTATTTTACCTTTTAAATCATATACTCCTACAGATGAAGCTATACAAAATGCAAAAGATTTGTTTGTAAGATACGCAGCTAAAAAGAAAAATCCAATAACTGCTTTTGAAGCAGAACAAATGGTAGATGATGTGATTAAGTCTGCACTAGAAATGAAGGCACCGGGTAAGTTACCTTATTTTAAATACACAGATCTTACACCATTAGGTAATGCAGATAAAAATAAAAAGTTTTTTAAACAAGTAGTTACAAATGATATTAATGGTAAAGAAGTTTCTAGGGTTGTTGGTCAAGGAAGTAAAGTATTTAGAGAATTGTTTGGTAAAATAGAAGATCCAAGATTTTCTGTATATAATGGTATACAAAGATTATCTGCTGTAGCTAGAAAAAATCAATTGTTTGATAAACTAGCAAATGATGATTTAGCTGTAAAAAGAAAAGTAACACCAGAAACACCCGCAGGAGAAAAAGGATTTTTTTTTGATAATGTGGCGGTTGCAGAAAGAGCTTTACCTTATCAAGAAATTGTAAAATTAGATGACTATGTAGCACCATTTTTTAGAGATGAGTATGCAGTTAATCCTTTAGCAGGTAAATTTACAAGTAAAGATATTGCACAAGCACTAGGAGATTCACAGAAATCATTAAAATTTTTATTTGAACCAAGACCAGATGCAACTGGTATTGAAAAAGCAATGACATGGGGATATAGAAATTTAGTATTATTTCCAAAAGCAGCGTCACAGGTAGCAAAAACAATTCTTGCACCCGTAACTCACTTTAGAAACTTGTTTTCTGCAACAGGATTCTCAGCAGCTAATGGTATATTTTTTGAAAACCCTGCAGTTGTAGCTAAAGCATTTAAAGATGCATTTCCAAAACTACAAGTAGGTACAAGGTCCGCGGAAGCAAACAAAGATTACAGAGAATTATTAGAACTTGGTGTTGTAAACTCACAAGTACAAATCGGAGATCTTAAAAATCTATTAAGAGATATTAGGTTTGGAGAAAATTTAAATATAGAAAAACCTTTACAGGGTATGATGTCAAAACTTTTTGGTGCTACTAAAAGAGGATTAAAGAAAGGTCAAAAGTTTGCGGAAGATTTATACACAGCTGAAGATGATTTATTTAAAATTACAAACTATGCGGTTGAATTAAGTAGACTTAAAAATGCATATACAAAAGCAGGTAGGGAGTTTACGGAAAGACAATTAAAAGAAGAAGCAGCAGATATTGTAAGAAATACTGTACCTAACTATGCATACGTTTCTGATTTTGTAAGAGCACTTAGAAGACTACCTCTCGGTAACTTTATGTCTTTTCCATCTGAAATATTAAGAACTACAACTAACATTGCACAAAGAGCAATAAAGGAAATAAAGGATCCTGCTTTAAGAAACATCGGGTTAAAAAGATTAGTTGGTATGGCTACAGTTACAGCAGCTGCACCAATAGGATTAACCGAAGGATTTAAAGCAATCTATGACGTAACTGATGAACAACTAGAATCTATGAGAAGATACTTACCAGATTGGTCTAAAAACTCTACTATACTTCCAATAAGAGATGAAGATACAGGTGAATTAAAATACATAGATTTCAGTCATGGTAACGCATATGATACTGTTAGTAGACCATTTCAAACTTTATTAAACAATGTCCAACAAGGTATTACTGATGAAGAAGTTTTAATGAAAGGTTTTATAAAAGGTATTAGTGAAGCTGCTGGTCAACTCGCATCACCATTTATAGATGAATCTATTTTTACAGAAGCAATGGTAGATTTATCACCTATTTTAGGTAGAAATGGTAGAACTAGAGAAGGCAAACAACTATATGATGATGATACTCCAATGGGAGATAAAATAAGTATAATTTCAGGTCATTTAGCAAGTGCTATGTTACCTTTTTCATATCCTCAGTTTAAAAGAATTTATCAAGCTGCTACAGATAAACCATCAGAGCGTGGGGAGTTTTTTGAACTACCAGATGAATTATTAGGATTCGCAGGTTACAGAGCAGTTAAGTTAGACCCAATTAAATCTTTAGGTTTTAAGTTAAACGAATACAGAGCAAGACAAAGAAAAGCTAGAACATTATTTACTGGTGGTGAGTTTGGTGTTTTAAAAGGTGGTCCAGTCGATCCAGATGAAATTATAAAAAGGTATATTGCTGCCAACAAAGCAAAATTTGAAGCAGAACAAGATATGCTAAAAGATGTTGTTGCAGCAGAAGAGTTAGAAGCTGATATGTCAGAAGTTAGAAAAGAATTTAGAGATAGAGGTTTGGGAAGAGATTATAATGATATGTTAAATGAAAAATTTGATCCTTATTTTCCATCACAAAAAATACAACAAGAATTTAAAGATATAGAATCAAGAATTGACGTTGACAATCCGTTTGAAGAAGTAAAAGATGTTATAAATGAAATAAGACAAGATCTTAGATACTTAGATTTAACAGATGAATTTGATATAGAAATAGAAGATTATCTTATTAATCAATCTGATCCTTTTGCACAATCTGCATTACCACCTACACCAATGCCAAGTGCAAACGTGGTACAAACAGCAGCGGTACAGGCACCAGGAGTCATGAATCAGGGATTGACGCCAACAGAGAATGCTTTATTATCTGAAGAAGAAAAACAAATAACTTTAAGAAACAGAGGATTGGCATAATGCCTAGAAATAACACTGCTTTAGATAGAATAGAATCACACGAAAAACTTTGTCGTATTATGCAAAAACAAACTCATCAAAAAATTTCAGCTATAGAAACAGATATTAAAGAAATTAAAAATCATATGCGTTATGCAATGACTGCCTTAGTTGGTGGTATGTTTGCTATAATAGTTATACTATTCGAGAAGCTTTAATTATTTTGGGAGGTTTGGCACTCAGCTGCCGGGATTGATTATAGTGGGGACTATAATCGTTATATCCATTCTCTAAAATCTTCATCCATTATTTTATTTGCAATATTAACTTTGCTACGTAAAGCTTTTACAATTCTTTCATCAACAGTGTCTGAAGTCATTATATCAATATAAGTCATTTTTTTAGTTTGACCTATACGATCAATACGTGCTTCTGATTGTTGACGTTTTTCAAGATCATAACCATTTGAAAAATAAATCATATTACTACCAGCAGTCAATGTAATACCATAACCACCTGTATGAGTAGTTCCTACAAAAAATCTACAGTTATCATCGTTTTGAAATTTTTTAATGTTTGCTGATCTAGCATCAGTATCAGTTGCACCATAATAATCTACAACAGAATCATCACCATATACTTTTTTAATTTCAGCAATAATTCTTCTTACATCATGTGTGTAGTGGGACCAGATAATAGTTTTACCTTCTACATTTTCAAGAATACTCATTAGTTCACCAAGTCTACTACAAGGTAAATCTTTTATAGTACCATCATCAGCAGTAAAATGTCCACAGGTAATTTGATGTAGTCGCATTAATTGGGTCATAACAGTAGCTGAAGATTGCATCTTACCATCTAAAAAAGCAATTGCTTCTTTTTTCATTTGATCATATACTTTCTTCTGCTCTTTTGTAAGTTCAACATAATGCTTGACATAACTTTTTTCAGGTAAATCTAAACAATCATCTTTTAATATTCTTTTTGAGAAAGGTTTTATTTTTTCAGACAACTCACCAAGATTTTTGTAACCTACAACTATTTCTACTTGACGACCATTAACTTGAATTTTTTTACAGATAGAATATCTAGCACGGAACGTGTAGTATGATTGATGGTCCAGGAGCCAGGGATCAAGGAACTGGCATTGACTATATAAATCTAAAGGTGACTTTGTTACAGGAGAACCTGTAAGTATTCTTCTATATTTACATAAGCTACTTAACTTCAATATGTTTTTAGTTCTATTAGACGTAGGTGTTTTAATAGTTGTAGATTCATCAATAGCAACCATTGATTTAGGGTGTGCAGATAAAAATTTATATGCAAATTCTGCACCATTACCCGATGAAAATGATTCTACATTCATAATTAGAATACGAAGATCCGCACCTGGTTCAAATAAGGTATTTAACTTTTTAATTTGTTTAATAGATTTATCCGATGTTTTCCAAAGAACAATTTTTTTACTAATGTGATCTGGTAAGTGAACCGGTATTTCAGAGTCAAACCAGTTTTTATATACACCTTTTGGTGCAATTAATAACAACGCGTTTATCTCTCCTTTATCATAAAGAACTGCTGCATTATCTAATAATACTTTAGATTTACCTGTACCCATTTCCATAAAATACGCAAAATTTTCTTTGTCCCAAGATGCTTCTAGTGCATCTAATTGATGACCATATGGCTTAGTTTTAAATTTGTAGTTCATTTGCTTTTTCTTTCTAATTTGTTATATAATACTTAAAAGAATAAAAGTCAATGAGCAAAGTTTATTTAGTACAAGACATACCTGTCGATAGAGAAACCGGACAACCCAAATATAATATAATGGGTGCACAAAAATATGGTGAAATTACAGTTATGCTTCCTGCAAGAGCTCAAATGATTTTTTCTCCTGGTCCATTAATTTTTCAAATAAAAGATAAATTAAAAAATTTTACAACCGACGATTATTTATTATTATCGGGTGATCCTGCTATTATTGGAGTGACATGTTCTGTTGTTTCTGATATGACAAACGGGAAATATAAATTGTTAAAATGGGACAGACAGGAAAAAACTTATTATCCACTCGAGATAAATATTTTTCAAAACTAGTATTGACAAAACAATATAACTATCCTATATACCTTTTACGAAAGGATATATCATGGATATAAATTTAAGACAAGACGCACCTGATCAAACAGATAAAGTTGATGTTAATGAATTATCAGAAGCAATAGAACAATTTAAATCTGTTGGTGCACAAATACTAGCAGCAGAAATAAAATTAAAAGAACTTAAAGACCAAGAAAAATATATTAGTGAACATGTTATTCCAGACATAATGGAGAAACAAAATTTAAAAACTTTAAAACTAAAAGATGGTTCTGAATTATCTATAGGTAAAAAGTTTTATGCTTCCTTTAAAACAGAAAAAAAAGAGGAAGGTATACAATGGCTTCGAGACAATGGCTTAGGTGATATTGTTGATAATAACATCACAGTAACATTTGGCCAAGGCGAAGATAACAAGGCTGTCGAATACGCTAGCCTTGCGAGGGAGCGTGGCTATGAACCAACTCAACAAGAGAAGGTTCACCACGCTCGACTCTCTGCAGTGATGCGTGAATGGAAAGAAAAAGGAAATGAAGTTCCCGTTGATCTGTTTAATACACTAGAGGGTAACCGAACTAGTGTAACTAATAAAAAATAAACTAATAAAATACTAAACTAATAAAGGAGTAAATAGTATGGACAAACAAGTCGTAAAAAAAGATAGTGCAGGTGCACTAGCAACTCTAAACCTTAGAGCCGATTCTGGTAAAGGTGCAGAGGAAATAAAATCAGATGACGTATCAACACCGATTCTGAAAATCTTACATCAACTATCACCAGAGTGTAACTCAAGAAGTCCTAAGCATGTAGAAGGAGCTGAACCTGGAATGTTATATTCTAGTAGTTTTGGTAAACCTATGGATGGTGAAAATGGTATTGAAGTTATTGTAGCACATACACAAACTAGATATCCAGAGTGGCAAGAGATGGGTGATAGTCCATCAGCACCTGTTGGAACACATTTAACACCGCCTGCTAATGCAAAAGAAGAAATGCGTGGTATAAAATATAGATTACAGAATGGTAACTATGTTGAAAAAACTATGTACTTTTACATTATTGTAATGGTGGATGGTGCACCAAGAAAAGCGGTGATTACTATGAGATCATCTAATCTTACACCGGCAAGAAAACTAAATGATCTTATTTCTAATCTAAGAATTACAGATGATAAAGGTTCTTTTCAACCGGCAGCATATTCTGCAGTTTTTAAATTACAAACTGTTGAAAAAAGTTTAGGAGATAAAACTTGGCATGTATATAAACCATCAAAATCTAAGATGTTAAATATATCTGATGAAAAAGATGCAGCTATATACATGATGGCTCAAGAGTTTCAAAAACAAGTATCAGCGGGTTCAAGTAAACCTAAATATGAGAAAGTTGGAGAAACAAAATCTGAAGAGATTATCTAGTTTTCCATTGGGAAAGTACACTTGGCTAGTGAGTACGAAGGCGCTGAAGGGAGACTGGAGGCGCCTTTAAAAAATTAATAAGGATGACAAATGAAAGAATACATAGAATATTTTAGTGGGCTTACGAGAAGTTATGGTGTCTGCAAAGTTGATGACGGTTACATAGATCCGGAAACAGGAAAGAAAAAATGGAAACATGAATGGACTAAAGAACCCGTCACTGATCAAGATTACTTAGATCATTTAAAAGGAATTAAATCAATTGGAATACAACCTTGTACTGATGAAGGCATGGCTAGATTTGGTGCAATTGATGTAGATAAATATCCAATAGATAAAAAATTTTATCTTGATGTCATCCAAGATAAAAACCTACCAATAATACCCATATTATCAAAAAGTGGTGGATTACATTTATATGTATTCACCACTCGGTTGGTTAGAGCAAAAGAAATAAGAAGTTTCTTAGAAGAGTTATTGGTTCCGTTTAAATTACCACATGCAACAGAAATATTTCCAAAACAAACACAGTTAATATCTACTGATGGGACAGTATCTAATGGTAATTTTATTAATTTACCATACAACGGTGATGATAGAAAAGCATTAGATATAGATGGTAGTCAAATGCCATTTGAAAAATTTGTAAAGACAATTGGATTAAATTTAGTAGATCCAAAAAATTTTAAAAAGATAAAAGAAGATATAATTTATTCAGAACTAAAAGGTGGTGGTGAAGAGTTTGAAGATGGACCACCATGTTTACAGAAATTAACTAAAGAACAAATGACATTTACAGATGGTAGAGATAGGTTCTTATATAATTACATGGTATTTGCTAAAAAGAAATACCCTGATACTTGGCAAAAAATGATTGTAAAAGCAGGGAGAGAGTATTTTAAATTTGATGAACATTGGACAGATGATCATATAAAAGCAAAAATAAAAAACTGGGAGAAACAGAAGAAAGGTTTTACCTGTACTGATCCACTATTAGAACCAAACTGTATGAAAGCATTGTGTGTAAAAAGAAAATTTGGAGTGCTTTCAGGAGAGAAAACAAACTATCCAACATTAAGTAACTTACAAAAAATAAATATTAAACCTAATCCAGAGTGGAGGGTAACTGTAGAGAACTCTGAAGAGAATGAAACAATACAATTACATTGTAAAAATACATATAAATTAACTCAGGTACATGAATTTAAAACTGTTTTGTTTGAGCAAGCTTTAATTGTAGCACCATCAATTAAACAAGATCAGTTTGATGAAATACTAAAATCAATAAGTGGTAAAGATAAAATAGAAATTATAGAACCTGCAGAAGGTACAAGTCCAATTGATATACTTAAAAAATTATTGGAGAAACATATATATGGAGCTCAGGCTACAAATTATATGTCATTTGAAAGTGGCAGACCTTTTGTTGAAGGTGAGTTTGCATGGTTTGTGTTTGATAAATTCTTTGACAAATTAAAAAATGAAGAATGGAAGTACGATGCACAGAAAACATCTTATATGATTTCACATGAACTATTTAATAATGAAGATAAAGATCAAAACAAAAGAGCTTTGTTTGGTAAACAAAAAAGATTTCCAGGTCAAGATGATGAGGGTAATTACTTTAAGGCAATAAGAACCACAAGAATACCTTTACACATTTTTGAAAAACCAGAGGAAGTTAAGGAAACTATCGAGATAGAAAGTCAAGACGACATAGTATGATTTATAAATATTATGGTCCTCCAGGTACAGGTAAGACATATAGATTAATTAGTAGAGCCAAAGCTTATGTAAGAAAATATAAAATACCTTTACATCGTATAGGTTATTTTGCTTTTACTAAGAAAGCTGCAGAAGAAGCAAAACAAAGAATGCCGTTTGAAAATAAAAAATTAAGATATTTTAAAACACTACATGCTTTAGCATTTGAATGTATTAAAGTTGATAATTTAAACATTAGTCAAGAAGATATTATGCAACCTTATCACTATGAGGAGTTTGGTAAGAAATTAAATCTTCAAGTAAAATTTTATGATAGGTATAATAAAGACGAATCTTTTTATCTAGGTTTTGAAAATCCATATTTTCAAATAATAAGTAAAGCAGTAAATAAATGTACAGACATTAAAAAAGAATTTAATTTAGAAGAACACGATCCAAGAAATGTAAATTGGAAACAATTAGATCATATATACAATAATTTATTAGAATATAAATCTAAAAAGAAATTATTAGATTTTAATAACATAATTCAAATTTTAATAGATCAACCTGAAAACATACCAGAATTTGATGTTATATTTATTGATGAAGCTCAAGACCTTTCACCCTTGCAATGGAAACTATTTGATATTTTAAAAACAAAAACGAAAGATATTTATTTAGCAGGTGATGATGATCAGGCTATATTTGCGTGGGCTGGTGCAGATGTAAAAAGATTTATTGCAGAACCTGCAAAAGAAAAAACATTAATTTATTCAAAAAGAATATCTAAATCAATTCAATTACAGTCAAGTGTACCTATTAATAATATTGTGGGTGCTAGAAAATTAAAAAAGTATCACCCTAGAAACTATCAAGGTAAATGCGAAGAAATATATAATTTAGATGAAATAGATTTAACAAAAGGTAAATGGTTAATCATAACCAGAACAGTATCTAAGCTTTTAAAAATACAAAAAATGTTAATACAAAAAGGTTTATACTTTGAAAGTAATAGAGGTAAAAGTATTAAAGTTACAATGTTTAATGCCATGAATAGTTACAATGAATGGCGTAAAGGTAAAGAGTTAACAGAAGAAGAATTAAAAAATATAAAAAATTTTACAGGAGAAGTAAAACTAAATAAAAACAAAACTTGGTTTGATGCATTTAAGTTAGAAGAAGATATTGATAAAGAATATCTATTACGTCTTTTAGAAAACAAAGAAAATTTAAGAGAGTCTGCAAGAATATGGTTGTCAACCATACACGCTATAAAAGGAGGAGAGCAAGATAATGTAATTATATGTTTAGATATGGGTAAAAAAATTATTGAGGCTACAAAACAAAGTCAAGATAAGGCAGATGAAGAACATAGAGTCTGGTACGTAGGAACCACTAGAGCACGTAACAATCTATATAAAATAAAACTAGATAAACAAAGAAAAGGATATCAATTATGAAGACACTTACGTCAGATATATTTATAACAGTAACATTAACATTTTTTGTCATCAACATAATGGAGGTATTAAAATGACACATAAAGATATATTTAAAGATTCATTTCCGCAAGATAAGCAGATAGGGGGGAGTCACTATAAATCGTTTCACATTCAACCCTATGAATTTATTTCTAAGAATGACCTTTCCTTTTTCCAGGGAAACGTTATAAAGTATGTGTGTCGTTATAAAAATAAAAATGGCATACAAGATTTAGAAAAAATAATTCATTATTGTGAATTAGAAATAAAGAAGATGAAAGACATGGCTAGAAAAAAATGATAGTACCACAGACAGAATGGTTAGTACCTACAGAGTATCCTGATTTAAGATTAGCAAATGAAATTGCAATTGACTTAGAGACACGTGATCCAGATTTAATGAAACTGGGTTCAGGGGCCATTATAGGTAATGGTGAAGTTGTAGGTATAGCTGTTGCTGTTGATGGTTGGAAAGGTTATTTTCCTATTGCACATGAGATTGGTCCAAACGAAGATCGTAAAAAAGTTTTATCTTGGTTTAAAGATGTATGCGAATCACCTGCTACAAAAATATTTCATAACGCAATGTATGATGTATGTTGGATACGTAATTTAGGTATAAAAATCAATGGTTTAATAATAGATACCATGATTGCAGCCAGTCTTATAGATGAAAATAGATTTTCATATACACTAAACACTTTGTCCTGGAATCATTTAGGAGAAGGTAAGAGTGAAGCAAGATTAATCGAAGCAGCTAAGTCAAGAGGGTTAGATCCTAAAGCGGATATGTGGAGATTACCTGCAATGGAAGTAGGAGCTTACGCAGAAAAAGATGCAGAGATAACTTTAAAGCTTTGGAAGAAATTAGAAAAAGTAATTATTGAAGATCATCTGCAGGACGTTTTTGATTTAGAAACTGATCTCTTTCCTTGTTTAGTTGATATGCGCCACCTAGGTGTTCGGGTAGATGTCGAGAAAGCCAATCAATTGAAAACAGCACTGGCAGTAAAAGAAGAAAACATACTACACCAAATAAGAATAGAAACAGGAGAAAATGTTCAACTAATGGCAGCGCGTAGCGTTGCAGAAGTGTTTCATTATTTAAATTTGCCATATTCTAAAACTCCAACTGGTGAACCATCTTTTACTAAAAATTTTCTTGTTACACATAAACATCCTGTAGTACGTATGATAGCAGAAGCTAGAAAAATAAACAAGGTTAGAACTACATTTATTGATTCTATTATTAAACACGAACATAAGGGTAGAATACACGCAGACATTAATCAAATTAGATCTGATGATGGAGGTACAGTTACTGGTAGATTTAGTTATTCTAATCCAAACTTACAACAGATTCCGGCACGTGATCCAGATACAGGACCATTAATTAGAAGTTTATTTATACCTGAAGAAGGTTGTAAGTGGGGGACATTTGATTACTCGCAACAGGAACCAAGGCTCGTTGCACACTACGCATTAAAATTTTCTTTACCTTCTGTAAATGCAATTGCAGATTCATATGAAACTGATCCTTCAACAGACTTTCACAAAATCGTAGCTGAGATGGCACACATACCAAGATCACAAGCAAAAACAATTAACCTTGGACTATTCTATGGTATGGGTAAAGCAAAACTTCAAGCAGAGTTAGGTGTTGATAAAGATAATGCTGAAGAATTATTTTCACAGTATCACGCTAAAGCACCTTTCGTAAAACAATTAATGAATAAGGTTATGACTGCAGCACAAAACAAGGGACAGATTAAAACATTATTAGGTAGACGTTGTAGGTTTCCTAAATACGAACCTGTACTTAGAGGAGCTGATTGGGGAACTTATGTACCACCAGAAGATCATGAGCGTATGTTAGAACTTCAAGAGATGGGTGAATACTTAAAAGATTTTGAAGGCAATATTATAAAAGATAAAGATAATAAACCAAAGAAAAATTATTGGTGGAAGAATTCTACACGTAGAGCATTTACATACAAAGCTTTAAATAAATTAATTCAAGGTAGTGCGGCAGACATGACTAAGAAAGCAATGGTTGATCTATACAAAGAAGGTTTAATAGGTCACATACAAATACATGATGAATTAGATTTTTCTATTGAATCTGAAGAACAAGCTAAAAAAATAAAAGACATTATGGAAAATGCAGTTGACTTAGAAGTACCAAATAAAGTAGACTACGAATCCGGTCCTAATTGGGGAGAAATAAAGTAATGTACTATGTCTTATTTAAATGCTAACATACCGCCGATTTATTGTAAAATAAGGAAGGAGTATCTTTATGATCTTAAAGAACATCAGGGAGAGTCTAGTGACTGCGTTATCTTTGGTCTTAGCTCTATTTCAGGTCGCGCACTCTTATTTAATATCATGTTACCCAACGGTGCGTGCTTTTGGCGTTTGCCTATCTCAGCGTTTTTCCAAAAATCGTATGACAGAGCCGATGTGCCGGATATGCAGACGAACGAACTTCAATTGTGGAACAGTTTCAGCTATTATCCTAGCGTGCATTGCTTTGATTGGTTGGCTGGTATAGACGGAAAATACTTAGGTAAAGATAAAAAATTTTACAAAGGTCAATACTTATTTACTATTGACTGGGCGCATCCAGAGACTAATATACTGAACACGGAACATTCTGAGATTCCGCAAGAACACAAGTGTGCACATATACTAGCACTTGAAAACGGCAATTATGCTGCACAGCCAAACAACAGAATCATTTGGCATGTTAATAGTTACACAACCGATAATGATTGGCCCGATTATAAAGTACAAAATACTTACTGGGATGCTGAAGGCGGAGATTGGGTAACAGAGGATTCTGATAAAATGTTTTATGATATTGAGGAAAAAAAATGAGTTTAAATATATGTATAGACTGTAAGTTTGAAAAAAAGAAATGTCAGTGCACTGCTGAAGAAAATAAAACACCTGAAGTTAAAATGACTTGGTGGAGAAAAATAATTTATTATTTAATAGGTTAAGTTGATGGAGTATTGTAGGATGAATTATTATTTTACAGGTTTATTAATTTTAGCTTTTATATTATTAGCTTTTTATGGAGGACCACAATGAAAAAATGTAAACAATGTAAAAAAGAATTTGAACCAAAAGATGAATTAGATTTATTTTGCGGTCAGGATTGTAAGGAAGAAGCATTGGCAGAATTAGATTCAGATTCTGATGAGTGTCTATCATGTCAGTAAAAATTTCAGAAAACACTTCAATCGGTTTACCATTAAGGAATTTAATATCATTGGTCGGAGCTGTCGCTGTTGGAGCATGGTTTGCATTCGGTGTAATAGAAAGACTCAACAGGTTAGAGACAAAGAATCAGTTATTTGAAAAAGATTTACTTGAGGCTAGTGTTCAAAAACCCATAGACCAGGAGCAATTCATGATCCTGGAATGGCAGGCGACCCAGATAGAGAAGATGCAGAAACAATTAGAAGACAATGTTCACACAGGTGTAATGTTAAAAGCACATGAAAAAGAAATAGAAAAACTAAAAGCAGATATAGAAAAATTAAAAGATGCAACAAGAGATATTAAATTTGCAAATGGAAATGGATCACATTAATGACTAAGTTAGTTATAGCTCTTTGTTTATTTTTGAATGGTCAATTAGTAGAGCACCGTATTCAAGAATCAATGGGCACATGTTTAAAGATGAAAAGAGAAGCAACACGTAATATGGACATGAGAAACAAACAATTAATGTGTGGAGAGGTAGAAGCTTATATCTCTATTAATATTGACGGAAGCGAAACAATTGATAAGATAGTCATAGAATCAAAATAAAAATGAATTTATCTCGTAACTTTAGCCTTCAAGAGCTTATTAAATCAGATACTGCGATACGTAAAGGTATCAATAATAATCCTAACTCAGGTCAAATAGAAAAACTAAAAGCACTTTGTGAAAATATTTTACAACCCGTCCGGGACCATTTTGGTAGGGTCAAGGTCACATCGGGGTTCCGTAGCGAAGATTTATGTTTAGCCATAGGCAGCTCTAGAAATTCACAGCATGCAAAAGCTGAGGCGGCGGACTTCGAATGTATTGGAGTTGACAATGCTGAGGTTGCTGATTGGATTAAACAGAACCTTGAAACAGATCAGCTGATTCTTGAGTTTTATACTCCAGGTGAACCTAACAGTGGGTGGATACATTGTAGTTGGATCCCAGAAGGAAGACGTGAGCAGTTTATGCACGCGTATAAATCAGAAGGTAAAACAAAATACAAACCAATTATAGGAAAGGCGAAAGACATAGTATGAGTATAATAGATAAAAAAGCAGTAAAGTATTTTCAAAAAATAGATACTGTTCATGGTGTTTGTGAAGAGTGTGAGGAAGAGGCAATTTTAGTTGCAATCGTATCAGAGTTTTATAGATGCACTAACTGTGGTCATGATACTAAACAACATATCAATGGTAGAATTAGATATTTAAAGTTAGATGAATCTGATAAGAAATGGATTAAAGAAAACTATATTAAGTAATGGCTAAGAAATTTAAAGATCATGTGGTAAGAGACAAGCCTAAGAAAAGAGGCAGCCGTCAACACAAGAAATCATTAAATAAATCAGAGAAAAGACAAAAACGGATTCGACGTTATAAGGGTCAAGGAAAGGGATAACATGTCAAGACAAATGGTAATTGAAAAAATAAGTAGGGAAGCAGATAAATTAGCGATTGAATATAACAAGACTAAGGACCCAGGCCTCAGGGAACAGTGGTTTAAGTTGCTGAAGCAGATTTCTTCGTATCCTCAACCTTCTGACAAGTAAATTTAGGAAATAGTTCTAAAGATTCTATTTGATCTGCCTGAAATATTTTACCATCATATAGTATGATGTATGATTCACTCAATCCTTTTTCAATACACATGTAATGTGAGTTATGTTCTCTTTCATATTTATATTTGTCAACTGGTACTTCAGCGCATTGTTGTGAAACAGCTGCACATATATAAATTGTTAAAAAAAATTTCATTGACTTCCTTGTAAAAAAATATAAATATCCTATATTATTATTTATTAATAATGAAAGGATATAATAATGACTGACGTAAGTAAATATAAATCAGTTGCACTCTCACATGCGAGCTGTGACAAATTAGATAAGATCAGGCGCGTAGTAGTACCTGAAGTAGAAGTATCTAGAGCTAAAGCTTTAGACATATTAATCAATGAGAAAGCGAGAAAATTAAATGGCAGATTACGGAACAAAGACTCTTAAAGAGTATGATACATTTGATCCAATTAGAAATTTATGGAGAAATGTATTAATAGTTGCAATATCAGATGCAGTTAAAATAAAGCAAAACATAGTTAAATTTAGTGAACATTACGGTAATAGACGATTTCATGAATTAGATTATGTGACTTTACCTAACTCTGATTTTGCTAAAATATGTGAATACGCACAGTTGGATCACAATTTAATACGTAAAAAAATAATTGAAACATTAAATAATATGGAAAGATAATGAGTACAGAACGATTGATACTAGAAACTAAATTAGTAAAAGAGTTAAATGAAATTATTAAAAAACTAAACAGTGAAATTGAAGTATTAGAAGGTAAGTTAAAAGAAAAGGAAGGAAAAGCCCAATTAGAAAGGATAAACATGTTAAATAAATACATTAAATTAAAAGTAGAAGAAGATAAGGATGGAGTCGTTTTGTATAAAGTGTTACAAACTAAAAACATTGATATAGTTGAACCTGGATATACTTACGAATTTTATAGACCAGATACTTTTAAAAAAAATTTTAAAGAAGGTGTTTGGGATAACGTAGATATAGAAATGGTCCTTTAATGTTTAAATGCTATCACTGCGGTGATGATCTTAGGTGGAACAATGACTATGATACAGAGGATGTTGAGGAGTATTTAGTTGTCAGCATGTATGAATGTATGAATGAACATTGTAAAGCCTGGTATGAAATATATCACGGTATAAGAGATAAGGAGAAGCCTAATTAATGACAAAATGTGATATAATTAGAGAAGTAGCATTAGAAATAGATAAATTTGAATTAAAACATTATAATGAAGAAAAAAAAGGGTGTTTTGAAAGAGTACAAAAAGATTTAGACGAAGTTCAAGATATTATAGATGATTTATCAGACCCAAGATTTAAGGAGGTCGAACGTCTTAAAAGGTTAAATGATGCACCTTACGAAGTACTTATATCACTACAAAATGCAAATACCGAAATAGATCAAATGGAATCTATTGGTTTACAAAATGGCTTAGTTAGATCTAAACATTTACACAATTTATTACAAGCAGCAAGACTTAGAAATTCTAAAGATTCTGATTATTATCGTGACCCAAACGTAGATCATGTTTCAGTAAAAATACCTTGGTACTTAGTAGATAACCTATTAGAAAAATTGTATTTAAAATACCATAAAACACGAATTCACAAGTGTTTTGATATTGTACATAAATATCTTTTAGCAGATGATCATGAAGAGGAAGACAGTCATAGAGGTATATATGCTTTTTGGAAAGAAATACACGAATTGTGGGAAGAAATTTTTGATGAAGAGACTTTATCAAATCACTATCACGATCATGATAATTATTGGGAATATGATATTGATCCCAAAGATTGTAAAAATTTAAAAGATTTTTTTAAAAAAAGAATTAAAGTTAAAATTAACGAAAAGAAAGAAGAAGAAGAAAGATTAAAAAAACAAACTATATTAGAAAAACAAAAACTAGAGGAATTAAAAAAATTACAGTCTAAAGAACATAAGTTAAGAAAGTACATTCCTTTAGAAAAATACTCTGAAACTATTAAAGGAAGTGTATATTGGTTTAAAGATATCAATAATATCTTTCAAAAAAATAAAAATGGTATTTTATATGTAGGAGAATCTAGCAATTTTAATAGCCGTTACAATTCATACAAACCTAAAAATAGTGGGAGATTGACAGAAATAGAAGAAAAATTACAACTTAAATTTCCAGGAAAAGAAGAAGAAATAAAAAAATTTGTTAGAGATGAAAAACTTTGTGCTCTTAAAGTTGTATCTTACAATTTCTTAAAAGATAACCGAAAAAGAAAAAAGTATGAATCTAGAATTATAAAAATAGTTAATCCTTTATTAAATAGAGGAAATTTACTCAGATTTAAAAAATAGGTAAAAAATTATGAAATGGAATAAACGATTCGAGTATCCGGCGTCAATTAGATCAGTTATTAATGGTGGACGTCATTATGATATAAATAACACAAAATTACCGAGTGTTACAACCATACTACAGGCTACACAGTCTCCTGAAAAAAAAGCAATATTGGCCAAATGGAAGCAGAAAGTAGGTGAAACTAAGGCAGAATCAATTAAGAATGAAGCAGGCAACAGGGGTACTATAATGCATAGAATTATAGAAGGATATATTACAGGCGAAGGACATGCCGATTTAAGCCCCATGGGTCAGGCTGCAGGCCTCATGGGTCAAACCATCTTTAAAGAGGGTCTAAAGGGCCGTATGGACGAAGTATGGGGGTCTGAGATTACATTGTACTATCCGGATCTTTATGCAGGCGCCACGGATTTATGTGGGATATATGAAGGTCGAGAGGCTATCATAGATTTTAAACAAAGCAACAAGCCAAAGAAAAGAGAATGGATAGAAGATTATTTTATACAAATGGCAGCCTATGCTATGGCACACAACTACGTTTACAATACACAAATACAGTCTGGAGTGATTCTAATGTGCACTCCTGGTAACTACTTTCAGAAGTTTGTTGTAAAAGACAAGGAATTTCAACAATACATGTGGAAATGGGTCAGTAAGGTTGACCAATTTTGTAACAATTGTAACAGCATATAGTATAAAAAAAGGGGGGTACTATATTTTTTTTTTTTTAAACAGGGGGGGGGGTAACCCGTTACATGTGTTACAATTTCAATTATTGGCTATTTTACTAGCTTATTTAAGCAAATTAGGTGTTACAATTCTGTTACAAGCTGTTACAAAATGCAATTATGTAAGTAAAAT
>Ga0208645_1001380_pt1 | contig 21347 bp, 26 predicted proteins | sample VirMetDEL_Sep_01_FD_184519 | JGI IMG/M metagenome (GOLD analysis project Ga0208645, IMG submission 184519) | Aqueous microbial communities from the Delaware River and Bay under freshwater to marine salinity gradient to study organic matter... | ecosystem: Environmental > Aquatic > Marine >... | reverse complement strand
ATTAACTATCGTGGTCGTATCTTGTATTTGGATGGTGATAGAACATTCGATACATGGACAACTACTATCATTAATGATACTGATTTTGCTGTAAGAAAAAAACTTGAGGATTGGATGAATACCATCAATAATTTGAATACTAACGTATCAGTTGGTGGTTCTGCTGCAGGTAATATTACTTCTTACATGGGGCAAATGACTGTTAGACAACTGGGAAGAGGCGCAGAGGATGAAGTATTGAAATCTTATACTCTTTTAAATTGCTGGCCAACAGTAATTGCACCTATCGAGTTGAACTGGGATACTCGAAATGAAGTTGAAACATTTGATGTGACTTGGAGATACACTGAGTTCCAAATCAATTAATATAAATAATTCTACAACATTAGTAGGATAAAAATAAATTATGGCACAAATATTTGGTTTCAAAATCACAAGAGCTAATGATGAAGTAAAGAAGGGTCAGCCGACTCTTCCTACTTCAGATGATGGTTCTTATGATATTGCAGGAGGTGGGTTCTTCTCAGAATATCTTGACATGGAAGGTCGAGATAGAGGAGAACTTGATCTTCTGAGAAGATATCGGGATATTGCAATGCATCCTGAATGCGATTCTGCAATTGAAGATATTGTGAATGAAGCAATCGTATCCAATGAGAGAGATCAATCAGTATCTGTCTCATTGGATAGATTAGAATATTCCGAAAAGATAAAAAAGAAAATTCGAGAAGAATTTGACACCATTTTAAGTCTTTTGGATTTCAATGCCAAAGGGCATGACATTTTTAGAAGATGGTATGTTGATGGAAGAATATACTATCATAAAATTATTGATTCAAATAATCCCAAAAATGGTCTTGTTGAATTAAGATATATTGATCCTCGTAAGATCAAAAAAATGAGGGAGATACAAAAAGGAAAGAACAAAGACGGAGCCGATGTAGTTGTAGGAGTCGATGAGTTTTACGTCTACAACGAAAAAGGTATAGAATATGCAACAGGGTCAGCATCCGGACTAAGGTTGACCAAAGATTCAATAGCATATTGCCCATCTGGTCTAATTGATGCCCAGAAAGGTCTTGTTCTTTCCCATCTCCACAAAGCAATTAAACCAGTCAATCAACTGAGAATGATTGAAGATGCGCTGGTTATATATCGTATTTCAAGAGCACCAGAAAGAAGAATCTTTTACATCGATGTAGGTAATCTACCAAAAGCAAAAGCTGAGCAGTATCTCAAAGATGTAATGAATCGTTATAGAAACAAATTAGTTTATGATGCTAAAACAGGTGAGATTCGAGATGACAGAAATCACATGTCAATGTTGGAGGATTTCTGGCTTCCAAGAAGAGAAGGTGGAAGAGGAACAGAAATTTCCACACTTCCTGGAGGATCTAATCTTGGCGAAATTGATGACATAGAATATTTCAAAAAGAAACTTTATCGCTCATTAAATGTTCCAATTTCCAGATTAGAATCGGAAGCAACATTCTCAATTGGACGTTCTGATAACATTACAAGAGATGAGCTAAAGTTTACAAAATTTGTTCAAAGAATAAGAAAAAAGTTTGTCGTTCTTTTTCATGATCTTCTTCAAACACAGCTTATTCTCAAAGGTGTAATTGCTGCAGATGAATGGGTCGATCTTAAAGAACATATTCAGTTTGACTTTTTGCAAGATGGACATTTTACAGAATTAAAGAATGCAGAAGTTATGAGAGAACGACTTGACATGCTTGCTCAAGTCGAAACATATGTTGGTCAGTTCTTCTCTAAAGAATGGGTAAAGAAAAATATTCTTAAAATGTCTGATGAAGAAATAGAAGAAATAGAAGATCAGATTGAAGATGAAAAAGAAGATGGTGAGTATGATGAATTTGGTGTTGATAGTAATGATTCATCACCATCTCCAGAACCTGATGAAGAACCAAAAGATAATGAACCTGAAAAGGATGAACAAGAAGAAGTTAAAGCACAATATTTAAAGGAAAAATAACATGAGCGATAATAATTTTTTGAGAGATTTTATTGATGCGATTGATGCTGGAGATAATATCAACGCTCAAAGTAACTTTGATTCTGAGATGTCAATAAAAATTAGTGATGCTTTACAAACAAAAAGAATAGAAGTTGCAAAATCATTTATTAATTCTTCTGATATACAAGAAGCTAAAGACGATTTAGGTTTTAAAATCACAAAGGCTTTTACTGATAAAGATCATCAAAAAGCAGATGATTGGGCTGAAAAGATAGAAGATGATACAGCAAATATTTCTAAAACTCCTACACAATTTTTATTGTATTTGTATTTTCATAATATGGGGTATGGAGGATCAGGTAGCGGTAAATTACACCCATTGACTGTTCTTATAGGAAAAGAATTGAAAAAAAGAAAAGTCAATCCAGTTTCTGATGATGACGGCATGAAATACTTTGAATCTTTTGAACCTAAAAGTTAATTATGCATAAACCGTTTGAAACATTTTTTTCACAGTTACAAGAAAAGAATGAATACAAACTTTCTGATAGATATAAAACATTATCACCTAGAATGAAGAAAGCTGTTGATGATGTTTTTAAGTTTTTAGAAAGTAATCCATCTGACTTTCTGGCAACATTTGATAAGTTTATTGAAAAGACTGCCAAAAAACATAAAGTTGAAGCAAAAGCATTGGTTCAATATTTTGAAAAAGAAACATTAGAAGTATAGGAACAAACATGAAACTTATTGCGGAACACATTCAAGATGTAGAATATATCATTGAGGATAAATCTGGTTCTAAGAGTATGAAGATTCGTGGTATATTCATGCAATCTGAACAAAAGAATCGCAATGGACGTGTTTATCCTTTTAATGTATTAGAAAAAGAAGTCAAAAGATATAACGAAGAATTCATAAAGCAAGGGCGAGCATTTGGTGAACTTGGACATCCAGATGGCCCTACTGTTAATCTTGATCGTGTTTCACACATGATTACAAGATTAGAACCGGATGGAAAGAACTTCATTGGTGAAGCAAAATTACTTTCTACACCTATGGGGGAAATTGCGAAGGCACTTATTAGTGATGGTGGTAAATTGGGAGTTTCTTCTAGAGGAATGGGTTCTCTAGAGTCAAGAAATGGTGTCAATTATGTAAAGGATGATTTTTATCTTGCAACTGCTGCAGATATTGTTGCGGATCCTTCTGCTCCTCAAGCATTTGTTGAGGGTATTATGGAAGGCAAAGAATGGATCTGGGACAATGGATTGTTGAAAGAAGTTGCAGTGAATGAGATTAAAGAGGATATTGAAAAAGGTGCAAGAGCAAAACAGACAAAGTATCAAGCACTTGCATTCGCAAAATTCTTCAAATCAATAATGTGATAAATAAATATAATATTCGAACTTTTCAAGGAGTATACCAAATGTCAGAACTAGACAAGACAATTGAACAACTTGAAGCAGAAATTTTGGAAGAAATGAACGATGCAAATGCTCCCAAGAAATCTGCTAAGAGTCCAGATAAAATGCAATCCGTTTCTGGAGAAACTGAAGATTTAGGTGAAAAGCCTGAAGCTGCAGCCAGTAAAATGAAAAAGGCTGCTCAACCAAAAACAATTTCTGCTTCAACAGAATTTGATATGGAAGACGCAGAAGAGTTAGAAGAGAAAAAGAAAATGTCCATGAAAGAGATGGAAGACGAAGACGAAGAAGATGATGAAGAAGAGGACATGGACGAAGCCATGGACATGGAAGATGATGAAGACGAAGACGAAGAAGATGATGAAGAAGAGCAAGAGGAAATGTACGATAAGAAAAGGATGAAAAAAGAACATTTTGAATATGTTCGAGAAGCAAAATATAGGCCAAAAAAGATGAGAAAAAAAGGGAAACCAGAATCTGATTGGCAAAAAAATATGGAAAATTATTTAGCAGGTGAAGGTGGATCTTCGACATTAGCGATTTATAAACCTGATGGTACGATAACATTGGAAGTTAAACCTAGTCTTAAATTTGATGTTAAAGCTATAAATTTTGTAGATGGTCTTGTTAAATATAAGATTGATGGGTTGACACACAATAGAGAAACTTATGACAAAATAAAACATACAGATAAAGATGGAAATACTTGGGAATTTAATGCTATTGGTTCTGGAAAAAATCAAATGTATACAATAGATATTAAACCACCTATTTATAAAGAATCTTTTGAAGATCGTCTTGCTTCTATTGATGTTTCAGAAGATGTTAATGCATTGACTGAAGGTCATGATCTTTCTGAAGAATTTAAAGAAAAGGCTTCTGTAATCTTTGAAGCAGCAGTTAAATCAAAATTGCGTGAAGAGATTCAAAGATTGGAAGAAGAAAAAGAAGAAGAAATTAACGAATTTGTTGATGTTTATAAAGATGAGCTAACTGAGAAAGTTGACAAATACTTGAATTATGTTGTAGAACAATGGATGACCGAAAATCAACTAGCAGTTGAACGGGGATTGAAGGGTGAAATTGCCGAAGACTTTATTGCTGGATTGAAAGGATTGTTTGAAGAGCATTATATTGATGTACCAAATGAGAAATATGACATCCTTGAGTCACAAGCTCAGCAAATTGAATATTTGGAAAATAAACTCAACGAGCAGATTCAAAACAGTGTTGAATTGAAGAACGAAGTTTCAAAATACATTAGAGAATCTATTTTTGTTGAAGTTTCTGGAGATTTGAGTGATACAGAAAAAGAAAAGTTTGAGTCATTGGTAACTGAAACAGAGTATATTGATGAAGAGTCTTTTAGATTCAAATTGAATGCTTTGAAAGAAAGTTACTTTCCAAAGACAAAAACTATTTCTGAATCTGTTGACGCACAAGACACTTCAGTTGAGGATGTAGAAGTAAGTGGTTCTATGGCAAAATATTTGCAAGCAATTAGTATCACAAAAAACAAGTTTTAATAAATAATTTAAATAATTTTTAGGAGTTTAAATACAATGTTCAAATCAGAACACCTTCAAGAAAAATGGGCTCCCGTCTTGAATCATCAAGAGTTGTCACCCATTAATGATAAACACCGAAGAGCAGTTACTTCGGTAATTTTGGAAAACCAAGAGCGTGCATTGCAAGAAGATGCAAGATTCTTGTCAGAAGCTGCACCAACCAACTCTACAGGCGCTGGCATTTCTAACTGGGATCCAATTTTGATTTCTTTGGTAAGACGTGCAATGCCTAACTTGATTGCATATGATGTTGCTGGCGTTCAGCCAATGACTGGACCAACTGGATTGGTATTTGCAATGAGAAGCAGATATGATTCTCAAGCAGGAACAGAAGCATTCTATGATGAAGCAAATACAGCATGGTCAGGAACAGGAACTCAAACAGGAACAAATCCTGGAGTATTGAATGACAGTAATGCTGGATCTAACTACACCACAGGTACTGCATTTTCAACTACTACTGCAGAAGCATTGGGAGACTCTGCTGGTAATCCTTTTGCTGAAATGGCATTCTCAATTGAGAAGTTCAGTGTAGAAGCAAAATCAAGAGCATTGAAAGCAGAATATTCAATGGAATTGGCACAAGACTTGAAAGCAATTCATGGACTTGATGCTGAAACCGAATTGGCCAACATTCTTTCTTCCGAAATCTTGACAGAAATCAACCGAGAAGTAATCAGAACCATTTATCGTGTTGCGGTAAAAGGTGCTGCTGTTGATACAGCAAATCCTGGAGAATTTGATTTGGATGTTGATTCAAATGGACGATGGAGTGTAGAAAAGTTCAAAGGATTGATGTACCAAATTGAGCGTGATGCAAACGTAATTGCTCAACAAACAAGACGTGGACGTGGTAACGTAATTATCTGTTCATCTGATGTTGCAAGTGCATTGAATCAAGCAGGTAAATTGGATTACACACCTGCATTGAGCAACAACTTGGGCGACGATGACACAGGAAATACTTTTGCTGGTGTATTGAATGGTCGATATCGAGTATACATCGATCCATATGCAGCAAATGCTTCTGCCACTCAATACTATGTAATTGGATACAAAGGTTCATCTTTTGCTGATGCTGGCGTATTCTATTGCCCATACGTTCCATTGCAAATGGTTCGTGCGGTTGACAGCAATTCCTTCCAACCAAAAATCGGATTCAAGACACGCTACGGCATGACTTCTAATCCATTTGCTGGTGGATCCGCTGTTCTTGGTGGAGCACTAACTCCTCGAACAAACCAATATTACAGAAATGTTAAAGTTCTTAACTTGATGTAATTCTCTTATAAATAGAGAAGTAGAGCAATTCTACTTCTCTATTTTATAGGAAAAATTATGGTTGATTTAGTTGCCGCAAATCGAATCCCTACCAATATAGACTACGCTGCTCCTTCTCAGTTTCGTTTTCAAATAGCAAGACTTCCTAATGTAGAATATTTTATTGTTGCAGCAAATGTTCCTCAAGTTTCACACACAGGTGATGCTGAAATAAATACTCCATTTAAAGCATTTTACAATGGTGCTGATATTTTAGAATATGAAGATTTATCTGTAAAATTTATGGTAAATGAATCCCTTGAAAATTGGGAAGAAATTTACAATTGGGTTCGAGGAATTGCTTTCCCTGCAACCAGAGGTGAATTTGCTGCTATGATAACAGAAAGTGAGCAAGAACCTCAAAACATGTTTTCTGAAGCCACATTGACAATCCTGTCAAACAAAAATAATCCATTACTTCAAATTGTTTATAAAGACGTTTATCCTATCACATTGACTGGATTAGAATATGATACGCAACAAACTGATGTTGTATCTCTTTCTGCAACCGCAACATTTAAATTTTCTGATATTGAATTAAGAAGACTATAAATAATCTTAAATTATGTAGGAGTGGAAATTATGACTTTTGATGAACTGCGAGATATTGCAGAAAAAGATATGAAACTTGAGAAAGATAATCTTGATATTGAATCCCTCAGAATACCAGAACTCCAGCACAAATACCTTAATTATTTTGCAAATTATAATGTTCTTGCCAAACAAGCTGAATCTGATTACAAGATTCTGTATAGAAACAAATGGGAATTTTACACTGGAAAGAGCGAAATTCCTTTTCCTTTAACAATTTTAAAACAAGATATACCAATATATCTTGATTCAGACGAAGAATTATTAAAATTAAAAAATAAATGGGAATTTTATAAAACCATTTTGGCATATCTGGAAGGTATTTTAAAGTCTCTAAATAATAGAGGATTCCAAATTAAAAACGCAATTGATTGGAAAAAATTTAGTGAAGGATTAAATTAACATGTCAATATTTTTAAAATGGTGGTTATTATTTGTTCTAATAATCATAGCATCTTCAATAAGCTGGTATTTTTCATTTGTAGAATTTTTATACTATAATGATTTCACAAGACTAAGTTTTGTAATACTTGCTATTTTTGCTTTTACAACACTAAACATTGGGTACAAGTATTACAAAGAAAATTATGATTTTGAAATGGAATGGTTTACATCTGAGACAGTCATTAGTCTTGGAATGATCGGAACAGTTGTAGGATTTATCTTTATGCTTTATTCTGCATTTGCAGAATTAAATATAGCAGATACAATAAAACTTCAGCAGAGTATGATGATGATGGCACAAGGAATGGGAACAGCACTTTTAACTACATTAGTAGGTCTAGTGTCTAGTGTTCTCATAAAGTGGCAACTAATCATAGCAAAAGATGAAATCTTATAATAGTAATCTTGCATTTATTGATTTACTTTTTAATCTGATTCTTGGATTTGTTTTTCTTTTCATTGTTAGTTTTATTCTAATCAATGAACCCACAAAAAAAGAAGGAATAGAAACAAAAGCAGAATTTATGGTTATTATGAATTGGGATGCGGATCATAATAAAGACATAGATTTATGGATGGAAGGTCCAACTGGTAAAGTTGGATTTACTTCTCTTGAACAAGGAAATATGTTTCTAGATCGTGATGATCTTGGACATAGAAATGATTCTTATTTTGAGAATAATGTAAGAAAAGTTGTCCACATAAATCGTGAAGTTGTAAATATTCGAGGTATTGTTCCTGGAGAATATATTGTAAATGCTTTTTATTATCAGAATTCAGATGACGATTTGACAACACATGTAAGTGTTGAGGTTGTCAAACTTAATCCATATAAGCAAATATATCAAGGAACAAAAAGGTTTGAGCGGAGAGGACAAGAAGAAACATTTGTCAGATTTACAATGAAATCAGATGGAACTGTTGAAAATATAAATCAATTAAGGCGTGAAATAGTTAAAAGCCAAAGAATAATTTCAACAGAAAATCCTGAAATAATAAACAGAGGACCATGATATATATAATTTTAACAGGATTAGTTCTTCTCAGTATTTTTCTTTATTTATTGATAGAACTTAAAAAAAGCATACATTTAATCTATGTGATTCCTCTTTCTTTATTTTTTGTATCAGGATCATACTTTTATCTTGATAAATTGTTTGGCTATCCTGTTCCGAAAACTGATGAAACTAAATTTAGATTAATTGCATTTGATGTTAATGAGGAACAAAAAAAGATATATTTCTGGATTCTTTTAGAAAACGAAGAACAACCAAAAGCAATCTTTTTGCCTTACAGCCCTGACATGCATAAAAAGTTACAGAACATGTCTCAGCAGATGAATGAAGGTGCAGAATTCGAAGGTGAGTTTAAAGATGGTGAAGACCAAAGCGAAGAAAAGAAAAAAGAAAGAAATAACAATGATGGGTCTGATTTAATATTTCATGAATTAGATGTGCCACACTATCTGCCAGACAAAGATGGAAATTAAAAAGAAAAATGAAGTTTATCTTAAAATAGATTGCGAACCATCCGAAGCACGACAAATTTCATCATATTTTACATTTGAAGTTCCAGGGGCAAAATTTATGCCTGCTGTAAGGAACAGAATTTGGGATGGAAAAATTCGACTGTTTAATGTAATGACAGGAGAATTATATATTGGTCTACTTTCTTACCTTGCTGAGTATCTGCAACAACAAGAAATAAATTATACACTTTCTGAGGAGTTGTTAAATGATGCTGTTTCTATTTCAACAAAAGACGTTGAATCATTCACAAAATATCTCAAGCTAAAATCAGCTGGAAAAAATGTCAAACCACGTGACTATCAAATTGATGCCTTGGCACACGCAATTCGAAACAATCGGACATTACTTATCAGTCCTACTGCTTCAGGCAAATCTCTTATTATCTACTGTTTGGTTCGATTCTATCTAAACATTTTAGAAGAAACAGATCAACAGAATATTTTGATTCTTGTTCCAACCACATCTCTTGTTGAACAACTTGCTTCTGATTTTGTTGATTATGGTTGGCAGGAATCAAACATTCAAAAAATATATTCTGGACATGATAGAAATGTAACACATCCTGTTGTTATTTCTACATGGCAATCTATTTATAAATTTCCAACAAAATATTTTGAAACATTTGGTGCAGTGATTGGTGATGAATGCCATTTATTTAAAGCAAAATCACTTTCAAATATCATGCATAAGCTGCATATGACTAAATATAGATTTGGTTTGACTGGTACGCTTGATGGAACGCAAACACATCGACTTGTTTTAGAAGGATTGTTTGGTCCAGTAAAAAAAGTAGTCTCGACCAAAGAACTAATGGAAAAGAAGACACTTGCAACGCTAAACATCCAAGCATTAGTTCTTACCTATAGTGATGAAGAATGTAAACTCGTCAAGAAAATGTCATATCCTCAAGAAATGGATTTTATCACTTCTCATTCAAAAAGAAATCAGTTCATCTGCGATCTTGCACTTAGATTAAAAAACAACACATTACTTTTATTTCAATATGTAGAAAAACATGGAGCTATTCTGTATGATCAAATAAAATCATCAACAGAAAGACCAGTTTATTATGTTTATGGAGCTACAGATACTGAAGTCAGAGAAGATATAAGAAAACTATCTGAAGAAAAAAATGATTGTATTATTGTTGCTTCTTATGGAACCTTCTCAACAGGAATCAACATTAAAAATCTACATAACATTATATTTGCGAGCCCAAGTAAGTCAAGAATTCGAACATTACAATCAATAGGAAGAGGATTAAGAACGAACGAACAAAAAACATATGCTACACTATTTGATATTGCGGATGATCTTTCATCTGGAAAGAAGAGTAATTACACTTTAAATCATTTTCAAGAGAGAATCAATATTTATAACAGCGAACAGTTTAATTATGAGATTCATAGGATTCGAATCTCCTGATCACCAGCCAACACATCTACTCTACATTTTCTGAGAGCAAATGTCAAGTTATTTTTTTTGCTTGACAATTATTTTTTTCTGAGGTATAATGGTTTTTATTTTTCATGGAGTATTATGAAGAAAAAACATTACATCAATAATGATGAATTTTATGAAGCTATTAAAAAGTGGAGGGAAAGTTATATTGAAGCTGAGGATTTAGGAGAAGAAACACCACCAATTCCAGAATATCTTGGAGAGTGTTTTTTAAAGATTGCAACTCACCTTTCTTATCGCCCAAACTTCATCAACTATACTTACAAAGATGAAATGATTCTTGATGGAATCGAGAATTGTATACAATATGCCCACAATTTTGATCACGAAAAATACAACAATCCATTCGGTTATTTCACACAAATAGTATTCTATGCTTTTGTGCGAAGAATTCAAAAGGAAAAGAAACAACAACATATCAAACACAAAATAATTGAAAACATTAATTTTGATCCATCCATTATTGGAATAGAAGACAATGAAGATCTAACCAATTATTATACTGATTATCTTCAAAAGAATTACCTGCCAGATGAAGAAGTTTATAAAACTAAAAAGAAAAAAGTTGACAAACCAAAAGGACTTGAGAAATTTTGTAAAGCATGAAAGTAGCATTAATTACCGACAGTCACTTCGGAGCTAGGTCGGACAGTATCATTTTTAATGATTTCTTTTACAAATTTTGGGAAGAAACATTTTTTCCATATTTGAAAGAGAACAATATAAAGCATGTTCTTCATCTTGGTGATGTTATGGATCGAAGAAAATTTGTTTCATATAGAATTGCCAAAGATTTTCGTGAAAGATTTTTACAACCTTTCTTTGATATGAAGATAGAGCTTCATATGTTGGTGGGTAATCATGATATATTTTATCGAAACACCAATGAAGTAAATTCATTGACAGAATTGATTACAGGCAAATTTCCAAATGTTCACATTTATCAAGAATGCTCTGAGATTAAATTTAATCATACTCCTATTTTAATGATTCCATGGATCAATAGTGAAAACTATGCTGACACCATGGAAAAGATTAAAGCAACAAAAGCTCAGATTGCCATGGGGCATTTGGAAATCAATGGATTTGAAATGCATTCAGGTAATTATGCTCAAGGAGGTTATGATAAAGATTTGTTTAATAAATTTGATTTAGTATTTTCTGGTCATTTTCATAAGAAGTCAGATGATGGACAAATATATTATCTTGGAAATACATATGAAATAACATGGGCTGATTATAAATGCCCAAGAGGATTTCATGTGTTTGATGTCAAGACTCGTGAATTAGAAAGAATCGTTAATCCTCACACCATCTTCTACAAGTTATATTATGACGATAGAAATTATGATTATTCTAATTTTGATTTTAATACTGTACATGAGAAATACACCAAGGTTGTAGTTGTAAACAAAACAGATCTTTATGGATTTGATTTGTTCATTGATAAACTTCTAAAAAGCACAGCACATGAAGTAAAGATTATTGAGGATTTTTCAGATTTAGATGCTGATAATGTTTCAGATGATATTGTTGAGAAATCTGAAGATACTGTTTCGTTATTAGAAAATTATATTGATGAACTTGAAATATCTCTTGACAAGCAAAGATTGTCTGGAATGATGAAGTCATTATATTTAGAAGCAAGTGAATTGGAAATTTAATAATTTATAAAGGAATATATGTTTAGATTTTTTACTGATAAAAGATGGAGACTATGGAGTAGACTTGGAACATTAACCATTATTGCAGCAATTTGGTATAGTGTTCAATTAGATGTTCAAATTAATGAATGGTTTGGAAGATTTTACGATGCACTTCAGAAGGCATTGTCTGAACCTGGATCTGTAAGTTATGATGAATATTATGGATACATGTTTGATTTTTTCAGCATTGCAGGTATTTACATTATAGTGAATGTGATCTTCAATGGATTCTTAGTTAATCATTGGACATTTCGATGGCGACAAAGTATGGCAGATTATTATCATGAGAACTGGCAAAAGGTTAGACACATTGAAGGTGCAAGTCAACGTGTTCAAGAAGACACATTAAAATTTGCTAGATTAACTGAGAATCTTGGTGTTGGATTACTTGAATCAGTTTTGATGTTGATTGCATTTGTTCCTATTCTATATGGACTGAGTAAAGCAGTTACAGAATTTCCTATTTTTGGGCAAGTAGATCATGGACTTGTTTGGGCTGTGATTGTTACAGCATTGGGTGGAACAGCTGTTTTAAGCGCAATTGGTTCTAAACTTCCAGGAATTGAATACGATATTCAAAAAGAAGAAGCTGCTTACAGAAAAGAATTGGTTCATGGCGAAGATAAAAAAACAAGAGCAAAGTTGTCAACTGTAGAAGAATTATTCGATAATGTAAAAGCAATTCATTTTCATTCTTATTTGCATTACTTTTATTTCAATATTGCAAAATGGAGTTATTTGCAAGGTATGGTGATTGTTCCTTATGTTGCGCTTGGACCAAGCATCATTGCTGGTGGAATCACATTAGGAATCGTGAGTCAAACAACAAGAGCATTCGGTAAAGTTGCAGAAAGTTTGCAATTTATTATTCGTAGTTGGTTGCAAATTGTAGAACTTATGAGTGTATACAAAAGACTTCGTGAATTTGAAAAACAATTCAAGGCATAATGAATTTTATAAAACAAGCTGCAACTTTCTTTCAATGTTTGAATAAAAAAGATTCCACATGTGTTTTAGAATGCTTTAGTGACATATGTGTTTTTTATGATTGGAATAACATTATTACAACAAAACCTAAGATTTATGAGCATTACACAAATTATTTTTCGTCATCAGTTATGCTTGTGAACCATATTGATAACATGGCAACAAATGGAAATGTCGTGTTTGCTCAATTAACTGTAATGATGGATAATCAAAAAGGATATAATCAAGTTTATGTCATTAATTATGATGATAATGGAAAAATCACCAGATTAATGAGATATCGACAATAAAGAAATTAATGCGAATTCGCATTAATATGGTGCATGTACGCACCGATTTTGTTATGTTTTAAACTTAATCTCAAAGGAGAACAATGAAAAAATTCTTTAGTGTATTGATGATGATTACGTTTGTAGCATTTACAACCATTGTATTTGCTGCAGAGAAACCGACTGCAGGATTAGTTTTAGTTGGGCCAAAAAGTGATGGTGGTTGGAGTATGAGGCATTATCAAGGGATGAAAGAATCAGGATATGAATTTGATGTAGTTGAAGCAGTGGCAGAAACAGAATCAGAAAGAGTATTTCGAAATTTGGCAAGAAAGCATGATGTAGTTTTTGGCACATCATTTGGATATATGGAATCCATGCTTAATGTCGCCAAGAAATTTCCAGATGTCAAGTTCATGCATGCTACAGGATTCAAAACTGCAGAAAACATGAATAACTACAATTGTAGATTATTCCAAGCACGATACCTAGCTGGTGTTGCTGCAGGATTGCTTACAAAAACAAACAAGATTGGATTTGTTGGTTCACATCCAATTCCAGAAATTATTTCAAACATCAATGCAGCAACTCTTGGAGCAAAATCAGTAAATCCAGATGTTGAAGTTTCAATTGTTTGGATTAATTCATGGTTTGATCCAAGTAAAGATGCAGCTGCAGCAGATGCGCTTCATACAAGTGGAGTAGATGTTTTCTTCACAACTACTGATTCACCATCGGTTGTTATGCTAGCTCAGAAAAAGTCAACACCTGAAAATCCACTTTGGGGAATGGGTAATGATGCACCAATGAATTCATTTGGTCCTGATCGATACGCAACTGGTCCAATGTTCAACTGGGATGTCTATTACAAGCATGTGATGAAAACAGTTGAAGATGGAACATGGGAAGTAGACACACCATTCTGGGGTATGGAAAGGGGATGTGTTGATCTTAGCCCATGGGGTCCAAATGTTCCAGAAAGTGTCAAGTCTTTTGTAGAAGTTGAGAAAGCTAAATTTGTGTCAGGAGAATATGATGCTTCATTTCCTTTTTCAAGAGGATATATGAGACAGGATGGAAGAATTGTTCCTCCAGGATCAGGAAGATCAGAAATTGATTCAATGGATCATTATGTTGATGGTGTAACTACTCAGATGCAATAACATTTATTGGGGGAGTAAATCCCCCATATATTCTTATGAAAATACCAATTATAAATCATTTAGATGATGATGCTCATATTAAATTAGATGAAGCATTCAAGACCATCGGGTTTGCTTATTTTGAAACGCAAACAACATGGCCAAAAATATTGAATCATGCTAAGAAATTTTTTGCTTTACCAATTGATGAAAAAAACAAATACAAGTACACATCAACAGAATCAAACACTGGATATCAAGGGATGATAGAAAGTTTGACTCCAGGAACACCTCCTGATTTAAAAGAGGCATTCAATTGGTGTAAGTATGGTGATGACAATAAATGGCCAGATAGAGGATTTGAAGATATATGTCTAGAATGGAATCTTGTATTAGATCTTATTAGTAAACGTATTTTATGGTTGATTGAAAAAGCATTAGATTTGCCAGAATTATTTTTGATTGATAAACATAGAGAATCTTCATCTACTACAGCAAGAATGCTACATTATCCTGCTTGGAATGGTAGAATACAAGAAAATCAAATGCGTGGAGGAGAACATACGGATTATGGAACAATTACAATTTTATTCACGGATGAAAATCCTGGATTACAAATAAAGCCAAGAGGAACAGATGAATGGATTGATGCTCCTTACATTACAAATACTTGTATTGTAAATGTTGGAGATTTGCTTCAACGCTGGACTAATGATATTTATGTCTCAACTCCGCATCGTGTCGTAAATGAGCATCTGAATATCAGTCGTTTCAGTTTTCCATATTTTGTTCATCCAAGAGATGATGTTAAGGTTGATAGTCTGATAGGTGAACAAAAATATGATACCATTGGAGCAAAAGAATATCTCGTTTGGCGTTTAAATCAAAGTTATTAAAGGAAAATATGATTATACATATACCTATTTCAGATTTAGAATCGAACTTTAAAGATAATCCAACTTTAGTTGAGGGATTATACAATCTTGGATTAGATTATGCAACAAATTTGCTAGAAGGAGTTGTTGAAGATGAAATGCGTGTTGTTTTTGATTTTAAAAAATATGGTATGAAATTTGATAACAGAAAAAATGGTTATGAAATTTCAAAAGGCAGAGCAGGAATTACAATAGAAATAACCAAATGATTATATTCAAAACAGTAAAATGGAAGAATTTCCTTTCTACAGGAAATTCATTTACAGAAATTAAACTTGATAATGAATCTTCAACTCTAATTATTGGTGAGAATGGTTCTGGTAAATCAACAATTCTTGATGCACTTTGCTTTGGACTTTATGGCAAACCATTCAGAAGCATTAATAAACCACAACTGATTAATAGTGTGAATCAACGTGAATTAGAAGTTGAGGTTGAATTTGCTGTTTCTGGAAAACATGTCAAAGTCTGTAGAGGAATCAAGCCAAACAAATTTGAGATTTATGTTCAAAATAAATTAGTGACACAAGATGCTGCGCTGAAAGATTATCAACAATTCCTAGAACAACAGATTCTCAAATTAAACTATCGTTCGTTTACTCAGGTTGTAATTTTAGGATCATCTACTTTTGTTCCATTCATGCAGCTTTCTGCAAGAGATCGTAGAGAAGTTGTTGAGGATATTCTTGATATTCGGATATTCACGTTGATGAATGCTATTCTGAAAGGTAAAAACAAATCTCTTCTTGATAATATTCAAGAAAATGAATATCAGATACAGCTTGCTGAAGAGAAGATTCAAATGCAAAAGAAATATATCAAGTCAGTTCTTGAGAACAAAGAAAACATTATTGATGAACGTCAACAAAAGATACAAGACAATAAAGAGATAATACAAAACAAGGCAGAAAGTAAAAAGACCTTACTACGGAAGCTAGAAGAGCTCAGAGAAGCATTGGAAAGCAAAAAAGAAGCTACCAAGAAACTTACAAAACTCAGAAAGACTCATGCTGCTCTCGAGAACAAATGGAGAGAGGAAAATAAGATTCTTGCTTTCTTTGATGACAACAAAGTTTGTCCTACATGCACGCAGGATATTGATGAAGATATTCGAAAAACAAAAATAAAAGAAAAGCATGAAAAGGTTCATGAGATTGGTGATGCTCTAAATGAATTAAAAAGTTTAGAAAACATTGAAGAAGATAGATTGAAAGAGTTTGAAATACTAGAGGAGGAGATTTCGAATATTTCAATTAAAGTCGCAACAATTGATTCTTCAATCAAAATGCTTGAAGATATTATTAAAAAGAGCATAAAAGAAATTGAACAGATAACAAACAATGAGGTTAATGATCAAGACAAAGAAGAATTAATAAAATTAGAAACTCAATTAGAGATATACAATAATAACAAGTTAAGATTAAATGAAGAAAGAACATACCTTGATGTTGCAAAGAATCTTCTTCAAGATGCAGGTATCAAAACAAAGATTATTAAAAAGTATTTGCCGATTATGAATAAGCTGATCAATGCTTATTTGTCACAAATGGATTTTTATGTTTCTTTTAATCTAGATTCTTCATTTAATGAAACAATACTTTCCAGACACCGAGATGATTTCAAATATCCTTCTTTTTCAGAAGGTGAAAAAATGAGAATAGATCTGGCTCTTCTTTTTACATGGAGAGCAATTGCCAAAATAAAAAATTCTACAAATACAAATCTTTTGATTCTTGATGAAATATTTGATTCTTCATTAGATGGTGCAGGAACTGACGATTTCCTAAAAATTCTAAATACATTTACAAATCAAAATGTGTTTGTAATTAGCCACAAACAAGATATATTGTTTGACAAATTTAGATCAGTCATTCAATTTAAAAAAGAGAAAAACTTTAGCAGGATTGCCGCATGATATATGAATTAATTCACCCAGAAAGTCCAATTTTAAAAGTTCCATTGTCTGACATTTCTTTTGATAATTTTGAAGAAATGTTTCATCTAACTCCACAAGAATTATACGACAACTTATTAGAATCAATGCAAAAACATGGAGGTATTGGTTTATCTGCAAATCAATGCGGATTGATGATTCGTGCCTTTGTGATGTACACTGATTGGGATAAAAAGGAACATGAGATTTATTTTAATCCTAGAATTATTTGGGAGTCTGAAGAAACAGAATTTTATGATGAAGGATGTTTGACATATCCGTATTTGTTTTTAAGCATTAAACGTCCTGACATTGTTGAATTTACATATCAGAATGTAAAAGGTGAGGAAAAGACTGGAAAATTCAGAGGAATAACATCAAGAGTTTTTCAACATGAATATGATCATATGGAAGGAAAAAATTTCACACAGTTGGTTTCACCATTAAAACTTGACATAGCTAAAAGAAAAGCAGCAAAAATGATCAAGAAACAAAAATGGACAAAAAAGAATTAGAACAAGTTCGATACATGTGTGAAATGAATTTTAGACATTCTTTATATAAAGATGTAGCATTTAAATATATGCCAAGTATGGGAATAAAACATCTTTTTCAATCATATGCCAACGACAAAGTTTTTGTTGGAGTTATTCATTTAAATTATAGAAAGGGTGAGAGTGGAAAGATGTATTGGCATTCTTCATGGATTGATAAACCTGCTGATGCTATCTCCATGGCGATGGGCATTCAGAGCAAAAAGATATATAACGAGGAACTTCTGGTTGAGGCTGTCCATCGACATATTCGAGATCTTTATCACCCACCTGAAATTTTTTCATAATTTTTTAAAAAAAGTGCTTGACTTTTTCTAAAAGTTATTATAAAATAATATATAGTAATGATCGAATCTCTCGATCTGTTTTGATAACTTTTTTAGGAGAATAGCATGAGTCATGCAATAGAAGTGATCAATGGTGAAGCGCAGATGGCCTACGTTGGAGAAGTGCCATGGCATGGTCTTGGATTTCAGGTTCAGCCAGATTTATCACCACAAGAATTTATGGTGATGGCAGGATTGGACTGGAAAGTTCTTAAGTTGGATGGATTTGTAGAATTCAATGGAAGAAAAATCCCAACAGGCAAACAAGCATTGGTTCGGGATCTTGATGGGAAAGTTTTGACCAATATCGGTAAAGGCTGGAATCCAGTTCAAAACCATCAAGCATTTGAACTTTTTGATGAATATGTGAAGGCAGGTGATATGGAAATGCACACTGCTGGATCATTGCGTGGAGGAGAATTGGTTTGGGCTTTGGCTAAAACCAATGAGTCCTTCGAATTGTTCAGTGGTGATGTGACAGAAAATTATTTCTTATTCACTAATCCTCATCAGTATGGGCGAACAATTAATATTCGGATGACACCAATTCGTGTTGTTTGCCAAAATACCTTGACACTTTCTTTGAGCACTAATAGTGAACATATGGTCACATTGAATCATCGAAAGGAATGGGATCCAGATTCTGTCAAGGAGCAGTTAGGAATTGCAAGAATGAAAATGGATCAGTACAAGAGTATGGCAGAATTCCTTGGAAAGAAAAGATACACAAAGAAGGATTTGGTTGCATATATGAACAAAGTCTTCGGAAATGAATCTACTGAAAAGGAATACGAAGCTGAGCAGGCAAATTCAAGATTGTCAACAAAGGCACTTGAGCTTGTTCATACACAACCTGGAGCAGAGTATGCTGAAGGTTCATGGTGGCAAGCATTTAATGCTGTTACCTACATGTCTGACCATGTACAGGGCAGATCAGCTGATGGTCGGTTGGAATCTGCATGGTATGGGAAGAATCGTAAAGTCAAGTTGAATGCACTTGACATGGCACTAGAATATGCAGAAGCAGCATAATTTTTTCAAATTTTTGTTGACTTTTGTATAAATAGAATTGTTGAAGAGAATGCTTCGGGTTCTCTTCAACATTCTAATATTAACAAATAATCTTGCTTATTCAAGGAGATAGATATGACAAGCACAACCGCACTCTCTACATTTGATCCACATCAACTTCGAACATTCAGTGTCGGATTTGATAACATCTTTGATCACTTTTTTGATAATGTTTCAACAACTTCTAATTATCCACCATACAATATTCTCAAGCATGACGATGAGCACTTCACTATTGAGCTTGCAGTCGCAGGATTCAAAAAAGAAGACATCGAGGTGGAAACCAAAGAAAATAAGTTGACTATTCGATCAAATTATGCTAAAACTGTAGAGGAAGCTGAAAATGCTCCTGTGTATTATCACAGAGGCATTTCGAAGCGACAATTCAACAGAGTATTTACCTTGTCATCAGATGTATTCGTCAAGGATGCTACCATGGTAGATGGTCTATTGAAAATCGAGTTGGAAAGAATCATTCCGGATGAGAAACGTCCAAGAGTGATCAATATCAACTAATATAACATGACGGCACTCTTCGGAGTGCCACAGACTTTTAGGATGTACTTGTGAGTATTCAATACAAATATAATGAAGATAATCTTATTCTTGAGATTGTCGATTATATTAACAAGACCTACGCTCAGCATTATTCACAAAACAATTTTCAAGCAACAGAATTCATTATAGACTCTGGACATGGTGAAGGATTTTGTATTGGAAATATCTTGAAGTATGCGCAGAGATACGGTAAGAAAGATGGTTACAACCGAAAGGATCTACTGAAGGTTGTTCACTATGCCATAATGGCACTACATGTTCATGATTTAAACTATGGAGAAACTAATGAAACTGAGTAATGAAACTCGTGAAATTTTGAAGAACTTTTCAACAATCAATTCAAACTTGTTAATCAAACCAGGAAATAAAGTTGCGACAATGAGTGCAATGAAAAACATTGTAGCAATCGCAAATATTACAGAAGACTTTGAGCAGGAGTGTGCTATTTATGATTTGAACGAATTTCTTTCAACACTTTCTCTGTTCAAAACACCAATCTTGAATTTTGAAGAAAAATATATTCTTATTCAGGAAGAAGGAAGCAAAACTTCTAGTAAATATTTTTACACACCTACTGACATGGTGAAGGAACCAAAAACAGACATTCAAATGCCAGTTATTGATGTTCAATTTACATTGACTCAAGAAGAGTTTTCTCAAATTCAAAGATCAGCTGCAATTCTTGGAACACCAGATCTTGTTGTGAATTCATATGAATCAGGTGAAGTTCAAATGACTGTTACTGATCGAAAGAATGATACATCAAATACATTTTCACTTGTAGTTGGTGATTCTTCAACAACCAATCTTACATCATGTTTTAAGACTGAAAATCTAAAAGTTCTTCCTGGAGATTATGAGGTAGGAATTGCTAGTGTTGGTATTTCGCATTTTAAAAAGAAAGGGCAAGATCTAGAGTATTATGTTGCGCTTGAGTCTAATTGATAATATCCTTTTGGAGTTTTTGTTATGAAAAATTATTTGTGGGTAGAAAAATATCGCCCAGACTCTATTGAGAATTGTATTCTTCCAGTACAATTGAAGAATACATTTCAACAATTTGTAGATGATGAACATATTCCTAATCTTTTGCTTTCAGGCGGTCCAGGAGTAGGTAAAACTACTGTTGCAAAGGCTATGTTGCAACAAATTGATGCCACATACATGATGATCAATGGTTCTGAGGAATCAGGTATTGATGTTCTCAGAAACAAGATTAAAAACTTTGCATCTACTGTTTCATTTGATACAAACAGAAAGTTTGTAATTCTTGATGAGGCAGATTATCTAAATCCCCAATCAACTCAACCTGCTCTTCGTGGATTCATTGAGGAGTTTCATAAAAATTGCGGATTCATTTTAACTTGTAATTTTAAGAATCGCATCATTGAACCACTACATTCACGATGTTCTGTCGTTGAATTTAGAATACCAAATGAAGAGAAACCCAAACTTGCAGCACAATTCTTTAAACGTATCACTGAGATATTAGAAGAAGAAAATGTCAAGTTTAATCCAAAGGCTGTTGCAGGGATAATTGACATTTTC
>Ga0208645_1001379_pt1 | contig 21354 bp, 52 predicted proteins | sample VirMetDEL_Sep_01_FD_184519 | JGI IMG/M metagenome (GOLD analysis project Ga0208645, IMG submission 184519) | Aqueous microbial communities from the Delaware River and Bay under freshwater to marine salinity gradient to study organic matter... | ecosystem: Environmental > Aquatic > Marine >... | reverse complement strand
GGACTAAAAATACTTTCAGGCCTTCTCCCCCTAGGTTCCAGGAATAAAGAGCTTACACGCACTAAAAATAAATTGTCCAGGGAGGAAGGGAGGTTAACCATTCTACATATATACAATACACACATTCCCATCTAAAAATACTATTCGTGAATTCTAAAAATACTTTGAATTACAAAGTGGTTTGTATATAATCTAAAAATAATAGACACCTGATAAGGTGGATAAAGGGTACTAAAATTATTCTAAAAATAACTGTGTCGGCCCTCTCCCTCTTCTTCCTCTATAACTAGGAATACTTATTATACGCGTCTATAATGGGTATATAGTATATACAGTGCATAGCCTAATATACCAATACCAATTACTGCTGGATATAATACAACTATAGGCAACGCCACTAGTGCTACTATAACCCATGCTAATGCTACTTCTTGTCTTGTTCTCATTGTTCTTCTTTCGGTGTTAGTATTATTGTTGCTATAATGCATATCAATATAAATGCTATCTTTATAGTCATTGTTATTGTCTTATTCGTCTGTATACTATAATACTAGTTGCTATTATTGTTACTGCTACAATCGCCGTAACATTTATTAGGTGCGGATGTGAATGCTCTCCACACACGCCTAATGCGTGATATAAAAACTCTTTCATGATTATTTTTTATTTGTTATACTTTTCACTATATTAATGCATCGCTCATATTCTTCTTCCGCTTCATAGTATTGCAATAGCACATTGGGATCTTCCCAATCCTTTGGTAAATAAAACTCATCTTGTTGGGACAACTCATCAAATGTGGTATTGCCCATAAACAGCTCATATGCATTGTCGAAGCTTAGTCTTGCTATCTCCTCATGATCTTCCAATCTATCAAAACTCAATTGTTTCATTCTTCAATTTCTTTAACTGTGTATTCTATTTCAAACTTTGTTAATATCGCTGTATACAATTGCATTCCTGTGCATGTTCTTACCGTCTTTCCATTCACTGTTATGTCATATGACGTCATACTCCTAAATGGCTGTTAGGACCTTCTTTGTCTTCACGCTCCTTGATCTCTCTTTCCCATTCTTTGTAGCCTGGTTGTTTAGCCTGCCACTCTTTCATTTCCACTCCGTCAAACAAATGAAAATCTTTCGGCACCAAGCCTTGATCCTCCAACTCTTTTAAAGTTACCGATCCATGCTTATCTCTTATCTTTTTGTTTGCTTTTTTCTTCTTGCTCATACTTTTTCAATCTTTTTTCAAACCAATAGTCTATCCATGACTTAGCAAAATATATGGCAAAGGCAAAAAGGAACAATTCTACCAATGCCCAATAATGCACTTCCATTAAATATTCCAAAGTGTCTGTTGTCATTTCTTTTTCTTGTTACGATCCAAGGTGCCTGAAAGGTACCGCCGGGGCGTACTAACGTACTACTTCTTTTCCGCTCGTCACCGTATCAATTTCATATTCCGATTCGGCAATAAAACTGGTTAATAAATCTACTTGGTTTTCTAATCTTTCTGAATATTCTTCTAACTCTTGTACATTTTGAAATATCTTATCATATTCTTCTTGTAAGTCAAAATACTTATCAACAATGTTTGCCTTTTCATTGTTATGTGAATTCGATTTAACTAATAATGCTGCACATACTATCATTAATATAATAGAAGTTATTCTATATGTTCTTATTTTTCTTTTCATTTTTTTGTCCTAGATTGCAAAAACATTTCATTGATATCCATTTGATCAACTATTAAAACATCATGATATTGTTGTCTTAAATCTCGTTGCCTTGACTCTGCTACTAATTTATCATTATATTGCTCAATAACAAAATCCGATGTAACTTGTTCTCTATGTATTACCCAATAATTCATAATAATTCTTTTGCTACATGATATCCAAATTCTTTATCGTCTGTATACTTTTTTCTTAAAGCTACTAACTCATCATATAAAGTTGGTTCTAAATGATCATCTCCAGTTTCTGGATGAACTTCTCCTTCGGATCCTATTTTAGGTGGGCCATATAAATTCCATGGATTCTTTCTTTTAGTTAGTTCTTCATAGTGCGGATTCAATTCTCCTGTTTGTGGATCATGAGTTGGCACTTTGTAATAAGTGTCTTTAGTTTGTCTTAACTCGTTCATTGTTCTTTTTTTAGCCATTTAATCTTTTTCTTATGTCACGCATTTGAGCTGCTGTTTCATAATCTTCATTTGCTGCCATTCTAGATTCTAATTCTCCTAGCATAGCATTTGCGTCTCCATCAAATACATTCATTAATACTCTTCTAAATTTGTCCAACGTTTCTGCTGTTGCGACATCATGATATAAATCTTGATTCTTCATATTCCTAATTTAGTTAAAAATTTATCTAAATAATTCGATATTATTTCCATGCATTTATCATCTATTATGCATATTATTATTGAAATTATAAATAGTAACATTCCTTTTAATTTAAATATATGCCCGGGCCATCCTGACAGGATGAACTAGTATGGTGTATTATGTTTTGTTTTTTTACTTGTCTCACTAATGCATACAATTCTGTATTGAAATTATCCCAATAAGTTTCAAATTTATTCATATCTTTATCTTTTATATATAATAAGTAATTAATTTAAATAATCCAATAATTTTTAGACATTTCTGCCGTTTTCATATACATGTTTCACTGTAGGGAATCTTAGGCTCAATCCTCCATCCTGGTTCTTTGTTTCCTCAAAGTATTGAACGGTAATTGTTTTACCTAACAATTGTTCTGGATTTGCTTGGTATCGTATTCTTTGTTCTTGATTCCATCCTGATCCAACTGCTACTTTGTAACCTTTATGTTCAATCCATACATTAGCTAACATCGGTATTACAACTTCTTTGCCTTCTCTAATGACTCTATGACTATCAAATTCAATGTCTAACACTTCATACTCAGCATCAAAAAACTTTTTACATTTTAATAAATTTTTTGATCTCTTACCTTCGTATCCCACATCCTTTCTTAACATAACACCTTCATGGCCTTGTTTTTCTGCTTCATCAATCATTGCAGTTAACTCTTCAATACTTGATATACTATGTTGTTCTAATACATCTAATGTAGGATATTTTGAAAGATCGATATCATTAAGAGATTCATATCTTTGTTCTAAGTTTATATTACCAACTTTATTATCAAACTCTTCTATCTCCAAACAATCAAACATCACATACTTAGGATTTTCTATTTGATGGTCTTTCTTTTTGATTTGTTTCATAATTCCTTGAAAATCTTCATTGTTATTTTCATCCATTAAACAAATCTCTCCGTCTAATACAAAATTACCACGTATCTTAGACACATCATTAATTACCTTTTGTAAGGTTGTGAATTCATTACCTTGTCTAGAATATGCATTTACCTTGTTACCTTCTTTCCTTATAAGGCATCTGACTCCATCTAATTTTCTAGATGCCATCCAATCTTCATTTTCAAAGTCACAAAATTTAGGTTCATATTTAGTTGCTAATGCAACATCAAACGTTGGAATTAAATTTGGTATAACTTTATTGATAACAGAATCAGATGCTCTAATTTCTAGGTTTCTATCTATAATGGAAAAGATTAGATCTTCATATTTAGTATTAGCTGTTATAAAACCATTTACTGCTGCAATGGCATCATGCCCAGTAATTACACGGTTTGATAAATCATCTAACAAATCAAATAAATCATTATGTAGATTGTACTTAAATAATCCAGAATTCTTTTTGCATGTCTTACTGGTTACATGATACTTTTTATATGGATCATATGTATAATTTAATGACGATGTAATGAACTCATCAGTCTTTATTGAATCTATAATAACTTTTTTTTCATTGAGTGATGAAGTGGATTTCATTTCATCAACAAACTTTTGTAATCTTTCTAACATGTTTAAATAGTATAATATGATAATTTTTCTTTTAATCGGAGCATATGTTTACATGGAGTATATGGTCTGAATTCTTTTGCTTTACAGTTACAATTGGATATTCGATGGTCGATAACTGTTACATCATAATAGGATAACTTACCTGTCTTCTTATTCCTACTACCCATTTCTCTAAATTTCCAACTACGAGCCATTATCCTAATCCTATAAACTTTTTATTCAATGACAATGACAAATCTTCTGCTACTTCTTTAGCTCTCCAATAAGGCATTGCTTCTAACTCTTGATGAACATCATTATGTACATCATGCATTGTAAAACCACTACCATATGTAGTTACAAGTATTGCTTCTTGAATATCTTGCAATATTGAGTCTGCTTCGTAGTTCCATTGTGCATCTTCAAATTCTGCTTCATCATCTGATGATCCGACATAATATTCGTTTTCTAGATTATGATAAGCGTGTAACCATTTTGCTTTAACTTCTTCTACAATCTCTCTTAACACTTCGTCGTTATGAGCATACATCTCTTTGCTCCATGGCTTAGTTATTGCTATGTCGTATTTCTTAAGCTTCATGTTCTTCAGTTAAGTCATATTCAACATTAAGTTCTTTTATCTCTTCTTCTGATGGAAGTTCGTCTTCAATTATTCTCTCCACATTCTCTGCAAACAATTCTAGTAACTGATCATCTAGATAAATTTCGTCTGCTAAATACATATCAATATATACTTTAATAAATCCACCATATGAAGTAATTTCATCTATCAAAGCTTCTGCTACATCTGAATCATAATAAAATACATCTTCGTTGATAGATATATTATTCATGTCATTCGTTACTACAAATACATCATAGCCGTCTCTAGTAGATTCATTGTAACAATATAAATCTGCTCCGTCGAAGTCTTCTGTGAAAGTTACATTAAAATAACTTTTTACTAATTCAATTTTTCTTTCGTCTTTCATATCTCTTATTTTTTTCTATATAATAAGAAAACTAAGTTAAAGATCCAACCTTTTTCCAATGAAAAGCACCAGCTCCTATATAATATTCTTTAACATATCCTCGCTTTGTCATTTCATGTTCTATAGTAGTTCCATTTCTCTTTGATGCCGTTAAGGCATAATAACTATCATACTTCATACTAATTCTTCTGCTATACCTACTGCTTCACTCAATATTAATAAGCATACTGCAGTAGGAAGATTAATTAATAAGAATCCATATCCTAAGATACGGATTGCTGATTTTATAAAACTTATTACTTGATGTAATTTGGCGTCTGGATATTTCATATATTATATATTAAATTTATCCTAAATACTTTATAATGTCGCTATGTAAAGATTCGTCTACCATAGATTTCCAATCTTTATTTTCTTCTTTAATAGATGCTCTAATTTTAGTTGCTGAAATAAACATTGCTCCAGAATCTTTAGGAGGCATATATTCATTAATCTCATATCCTACTCCTCTGCCATAATTTACAGACTCTATATCTGGTATAATCATTACCTCAACATCATCTCCTTTTGCTGCATGATATTTCTTAATCATATCTACGGTTTGTTCAGTTGTAAATGGATTTTTTTCATCAGGTTCTATATCTCTAACCATAATTAAAGCCGGGACTCCTTCTTTTAGTTTTTGATTAATTAATTCAATATGCCCAAAATGGTAAGGTTGGTATCTCCCAACAAATATTGCATATTTTTTATCTACGTTCTTAGTTGGCTCTCCGCCATGATTTTCTTTATTCCACATTTTTTAGCATTTGATTTTTATCTAAATAATCTATTAAGAATTCTACAGAATCTTCTATACTTAAATTATCTAATCTTAATTCTGCATTTAATGGCTCTTCATAAGGAGCATCAATACCTGTAAATCCTTTAATTTCACCAGCTCTTGCTTTTTTATAAAGTCCTTTAGGATCTCTACTTTCACAAACATCTAATGGAGTATCTACAAATACCTCAATAAAATCTTTACCTATAACTTCTCTAGCAAGATCTCTGTCTTCTCTATAAGGTGAAATAAATGCAGTCAATACAATAGTTCCTGAATCTGCAAAAAGTTTTGCAACCTCACTTATTCTTCTAATATTTTCTTTTCTATCTTCTGGTGAAAAACTAAGATCTCCGTTTAGACCCATTCTAATGTTATCTCCATCTAAAATATATGTTTTTAAATTTCTGCCGGTTAGTACCTCATCAAGTGCATTTGCAATTGTTGATTTACCACTACCTGAAAGTCCAGTAAACCAGAGTACTCTACCTGGATGCCCTGTTACCTTTTCTCTTTGTTCTCTACTTATTGTAAAGCTGTGTTTAGTTAAGTTTGTTGCCATTTCTATCTTTTTTATTATTTATTCCAAAATTACACTTGTACCAAATTCTTTCATGGGCATAATACAATAACATTTTTGTAAAAAGTTCAGCGCCTCCAATTGAAAAGCCTATCTTTATATCTCCACTAATAAACCAACTTAAAGTAATAGTATCAACAGTACCTAATGCTCTCCAAGTTATTGTTTTTAGTATGTGTCTTTTTCTTGCTACTTGTTTATCTGACATTTTTTAAATTCTGCCATAATTTATACTTTATAAAGGTTACTACCCCAACCAGCTCGTCTGTCCATCTTTTGTAACTTTTTTGCTAGTTCCACATCTTTAATAATTTCTGCTTCAGAGTAAGTTGTCTTACCTGATATAATATTTCTAACATACCATCTTTGAGTATCCGAACAGTTAACGCATACTTTGGTATTTGGGATAGCTCTTAATCTGCCTTCTGGTATTTCTGTTTTACATTTAACACAATCCATATTTCTATTTTAAACTGGTGCTACAATATCTGAAAAATCATCATCATTCCAATCAGTATCAAACTTTGTTTCTGGTTGACTGAAGTCTGACAATGTCTTTTCGCATTCAGAATTAAACTTGTCCATATCATATCTAGCTGATTCTGTAACAGAACCTTTTTTTAATTCTTGTATTGCTGCCCATAAGTGTCCAGCTTCTCTATGATAATTCACATCTTCGAACGAATTGTATAACATTTGTAAATCTTCTATAGACCATTTGACACTAGCTTCAGTGCCTTTTTCTAACATACCATCATAGTCAAATGTTCTTGACCATGTATCTCCTAATTTATAACTCATATATTTCCTTTTAATAATTTAACCTACTAGAAATTCAATATACGCATCGCACAACCAAACATTATCTCTACCATATTTTTCTCTTAATTTGTATTCGGTTTGATGAGCTAATACTTCATCATTTGTATCCAAATAATCTAATATTTCTCCGTTTTTGTGTAACTTAACTGTATATCTTGTCATCTCTATTTTTCTATATTATAAGAAATAGATTTCAAAGATCCAACCGTTCCCATATATCATTTGAATTTAATCTAAACGATCCTATAAAAATTTGATTCCAATGTTCAGGTTCTATTATTGACAAAAATAAACTTTCATCTGGTTGTTGATATAAGTAATAAGTTTCTCCTTTTATTGGTTCCCATTTAAAATTGCTAGTATAAACTAATTCATTCCACTTTGCTGCTTCAATTAAATCTAAATAATCTTGTTTTATTTCATCATACTTAGCCTTAAGATACTTATTAGACTTATTTAATTTTTCTTGTTTATACGCACTTATATCATTAATTTGTATAGCAGGAGCTCCAACATTACTACCATATGGTAACAATCCGGGATTATCTGCTACTTGATCTGGTTTCTTTTTTTTTGTCATTATATAACTATACTTATTGAAATTGTAGTTAATCCTACTCCTATTAGTACTCTATGCGGATCCAAAGGAATTGTGTTTCTAACACTTTTATGATCAAAGCTTTTACCATTTAATATATTTACCACTCCAATCGTTGTCATTGTTGCACCAGTTAAAAACGTTACAACTTTCATGTTAACTTCTTTATTATAAATAGTTTGTGGTTTAGATATATTTAAATCGACTTCTGGAAATACCTTATGCAACTCATCTATAGCTATATTATAACTAGACAAACTCTGTGCATTGATATTTGTACATGATGGATGTATACATAATATTATTAGTAATATTATTAATGCTAATAATGATTTTTTTTCTTCGGTCATGGTAATTTTTTATGCTCTAATTGTGTTTCATTAAATATATGTAACATTTTATAATCATCCATTTCGCCTACTATACGCACTTCTCCTGACGTTGTTTCAAATACTGATACAATTGTGCATGGATATTTATATCCTTTAGGCTTAAATGCTTTATCTCCTACTTTAAATTTACTATTTTTTCCTATCATGTTTCTATCCTTTTAGTGATGGTTCTGTTCTTATTAAATTCGGATAACCTTTAAATTCAACAGTGTCTTTCATGTAATGACCACATTTACATAATGCTTCGACTATCTCTGCAGAACCATTAATTATTTTAATAGTTTGTTTTGTTATTTCTTTAGTAGATCCGCAGTTACTACATTTATATAATGACATTTTTTCTTTTACCTTTTTTATTTCCTTTAATTTCTTTGCCTTCTATTTTTAACTTTTCGGCTATAATTTGTCTATAGATAGGACTTTCCATTTCACAATAATATTGTTTTTTCATTAGTTTAATATAAAATACATTGATAACAAAGCTCCTATAGTATATCCTATAGAACTTGAAAGTGCTAAATATAATCTTCCCCTCCATGTTTTTTCATCAGCTACATACCCAGCAAATGGTAGAGCAATAAATGGTCCTAAAAAGGCCCAAAAGGCTGTTGAATAAATCTCTTTATCAGCTACTGAACTAATATACATAGTGCTGCCTATTTCTAATGCTAATGCTGATAATAATATAATCAAATATTTTTTCATGCTAACAAATGTATTATCCAAGCTATCAATCCATTAACTTGTAATGCAACTAAATTCCATTGTTTACGAACTGCAGTTTGAATTAATACACATATAAATCCTGCTATGTATAATGGTGGTGAAACTGTCCATTGAGCTGCTATTAATAAACCTGCTCCTAGATAACCTATTCTTGCTGCTAAACGTTCTTTAGGTGTTAGTTTTCTTTCTCTGACTAGTATTTTCATCCAACCCTTTTTAATTAACTTTTTACCTTCTTTTATTTGTTTTTGGGTTAGTGCTATTGTCCAACCTAACATAAGGATAACATTTAATACTATTAAAATTACTATTTTACTTGTTTCCATTATGATAATATTGTTTTTCCTAGAACTAAAGGCGCTTCATCTTTATGTCTTCGAATAGAAAAATGATTTGTGTGTTCTGTAATAATTAATGCCTTGCCTTTATATGATTTATAATTCTTATAAACATATTCTTGTATTTGTTCGTTATTCATTGTTTAAATATATATTTGTTTGATTATTTACTTGTTCTTCGGTCCATGAAGGATACTTAACATGTAATAGTTCATGTATCACATCAAAAGGGGTTAATGGTCTAGTATGATTTATTATTCCAAATTTATTATCACTATCAATAGTAATACCAATAAATTCTTTTAAATCTAAATCATTTGGATATGTTACTTGATTGTTACTAATAGCTTCAGTAGTTATAAACCAATCGTCTAATCCTAATTTATGTTTCCATTTATTTATTAATTGCATAACTTATTTTTTAGTTGTATCAAAATCATAACATGGTTTCAACCCAGCAAATGGCTGAAATGAGATTCTATTAGAATTTTTTGTTTTATATATATGTTCTTTTAACATTTCCGGCCTATTTTCTTTGACCCATTTGATATACCACGGAGCAATTGATTTAACATGCTCCACAGTTAATCCTGCATACTTACCTGATCTAAATTTCATATATTGTTTTATAATTTCTACAATGACCGTTATCATTGTCTAATCCATAACCTATTACCCATTCTTCATTAATTTCAAAAACATTGTAATGCTTATCGACAAATGAATTTGGTACTAGTAATGGAGGAGAGGTTTTTCTTTTCAATAAGGTTACTACTGATATCATAGAAGGCTCTTTAACTTTTAAATAATCAATAACAGCATTAACAGTGTTACCTGTATCATATATATCATCAACAATGTATACATGTTTACCTTTTATTGCAGTCTCTAAATCTTTGGTTATTTGAACATCTCCTTGTTTCTTTTTTGATATATAAGACTTCACCCGCATAAAATCACATTCTATATCAATTGAAAGATTTTTTATGAAATCAGAATAAAACATGAAACATCCATTTAGTAATCCAACAAATACTACTGGAGTCTTATCTCCTTGATGTTTGTCATTTATTTGTTTAGCTACAATTTTGCTTTGTATATCTATTTCAGTTTGAGTAAATAATTGTCTCATTTTCTTTTTTCTAATTCTATTAATCGATTATTATATTTTAAATACAATGTTCTTGTTGTTTCATCAACAGTACCGTACATACAAGCTTGGCTACAAATATCTGATCTTAACTCTAATGTCCTTGTTGTTACAAAGTGTACATGTTGTTTGTACTTTAAATAATTTTGTATTTTAGTTTGTAATTTATTCGCCATATAAATTAAACTTCTTTGGTTTAGTTTGTTCTATTTTCTTTTGTTCATATCTGATAGCATATAATTTACTATCTAATGGAGCTAATCTAAATTCAACTTTTTCACCAGCCATTCCGAACCAAGCTTCTAACGCATCTGTTAAACTCGTATGCACAGTATCAGTTTCATCTGCTGTTAGTATCCAATTATCTCCTGGAGGTACTCTCCTGGCTATCAATTCATTAACTTCAATTTGTTCTGTTTCCATAATCTATTATAATTATTCTTTTGGAAATTTCCAAACCGTTTTACGCTTTTTTCTGTTTCTAATAAGTTTACTAACATATTCTGACATTAAAAACATTGTTAATAATATTCCTCCACATATTAGTGCTACTAATGTTAATACTAATGTATACATTAAAAATGATGGTTCTTCCATTATAATTCCAATTTAGTTGCATACTTCAATAACATTTTTGTGTTATCTCTTGTATAGCTTTTTAATCTTTTACCTTTGCCTTCTAGTTGCATGTCACGATAAAACATTACATCATATGTATTACAATATTTATCATGATTCAATGATACATGTTTATAAAATGTATCTGCTTTTATAACATAAATAGCGTTCTGTGCAGGATGATGAAATGATATAGTATCACATTTACCTCGCTTATTTTCTCCTAATCTTTTTGCTATAGCAGTTGTCTTTGTGCCTGTAATAACTAATTTCTTATGTTCATTTCGAATGCCATTCTTAAATAAATGATCATATCCATCTGCATCAACAACTTCTCCTTTACATTTAAAATGTTTTTCTAAATAAGGAAGTACTACTTGTTCTGATATCCTTCCTGCATTAACTGACATTGCCTTTCCGGTTTCTAAGAACAGTCTAATCATCTCATCAGTAATATGATTGCTAACATATACTGGAAGATTAATTACTCTTCCATCCTTTTGTTCTCTCTTTGTTACCATATGATTTAGTTTTTCTTTTTTTGGTTCTAATTGTCGTATGAGAAGGCACTCGTCCTTGATTACCTATTCCATCCATGTCGATTACATCATTCTGTAATGTTGGATAATTTTCTTTTTGTTGCTTATTACCGTTGTATATTATATTCGCAATTAAGAATATTAAATAAATTGAAAATATAACAAATCCAACTCCGAAAAATACTATACTCATTGTCTTTTAATTTGATTGATTGCTATACTAAATAATAATATAGTCCCAGGCCAATGAGCAGAATACATTGCTTCAGCCGTGTTACCATATAAACCTAATCCTACTGAATATAGTAGGCAAATAAAAGCGATACCAATTGGGTACCATTTTAAAATTGATTTTTTCATAATTGTTATTTTATTTTGTTTATTTTCATATGCCATTGGGGATGGTAGTCCCGAATAATGGCAAAGATCTTCATTTTGTTTTGACATCCAAAACCATTCTTTTTTTATCATATTATATTGCTTCTGATAGTTCTAAAAACTTTTTATTAATTGACTTTGAAATTTGAGTAAGGTTACTGGTATCTATAAATTCTGAATTGTTTCCGTACATTCTTCTAAATGCATCTGCACACCATCCATCAGATTTACCATCGATAAAATATGATAACACATTGATACCTATTTCCTTCATTTCATTAATAACTTTTCTAGTAAAGTCAATACCATTATATGTATATGAAACACCGCTTATTGAACTAGGAGCTCCATCTGAATAGTTAATGAATATACATTCATCTCCTTTTGCGTCAGCTTTGATATATGGAAGAATACTTTTAAAAGATAGCCCTTCTGGTGTACATCCAAATGTTTGCAGATATGGAAAATACTTTTTTATCTTAGACATTTTATCTACTGCACTATCATATGCATATACCGTAACTGTCTTTTCTAAGTTGCCTTCTAAATTACTTGTACCTCTCAGCGATATTTGAACTCTGATACCTGTTGTCATAGATGCTGCTTGAGCAATTGCTACTGCAGATTTAATAGCATTTCTAAATCTTCTACCACCCATGGATCCGGAGGCATCAATTGAAATATGTATGAAGAAATTTTTGTATCTATCAGTTACAATTCTATGAAACACATTAGCATTTTGAAATCCTAATTGGGATATCAATCTTCTATCAATTTTACCTGTATTCAATCTTGTAGACTTCAATGACTTTTCTTCATTTCTTAATTGTAATTTCTTTCCTAATTGTTTTCCTAATATAATGCCTTTTTGTACTCCATCGCCAGGTCCATAATAACTTCTAGGTTCTCTATTTTCTTGCAAGTTTCTTGAATCAAATATAGATTCCATATGACACATAACTGCATGAGTCATTTTCTTTATAACAATACAATCTACATTATACATATCAGCACCAAACTTACCTGTATTAACAGGATTGCTTTCAGTACCAGATTCTTTTAAGCTTCTAACAATTGCATTGTCTTTCTTTGAAAGCTTTCCAACTTTTTTAGGTTGACCATTAACAAATTCTTTTTGCTTTTGTATTTGTTTATCTAAGGTCAATTGTTGTCTCTTAGATAATTTACTCTTATCATTAGATTTATGATCTGGTTGAGATTGGCCAGATGGCTTATTAGATTTTTCTTGTTGCTTCTTTGAAGAAGACGATTTAACTTGTTGAGATACTATTTTATAAACATCAATTGCTACATTTAAAGCATCTTCTGAAGTTTTAAGTCTTTTGATATTTTTCAAATCAATTGTTTTCCATACCAATGGCAATACTTCTAATGCATCTATTTTTCTATTAGGATTAGTTAAATTAATAATCCTAAACATATATGAGTCCCAATCTTCATCTGTCTTTTCATCTGATTGTAATGCTTTGTCAATTAATTTAGAATTAAAATATTTTGCATACATTGACTCATAATATTTTCTATATCCTGGTGCATTTGTATATATATGATAATCAATTCTTCTATCTTCTATCCAATTAAATAAATCTTTAACCTGCATTATATCCCATTGTTGCATATCCATATTGGGATCTCCTCCTCTCATAGCTATATGACTATGAAACTTACTTCCTATTTGAACACTATCTAATAAATTAAAATCAGTAAATGCAATATGCGAGCCTTCATGTAATGCTAATCCTACGGTTGCATCAAAATTCTTATCTTCTATTTTAGAACCAATTGTTACAGTTCTACCATCTGTATAACTTTGATCATTATTTTGAAAATGAACTGGAATTTGTTTGCCTGTAACAATATTAACAAAATTACCAATTGCTCTTTGAGCAGAAGCTAACTTAGTGTAATCAATTTGTCTCTTGTTATTAACTTGATAAGTAAAATCTGTATCAATATCATCAAACCAATAGCTAGATGCCGACTCTTCATATGTCTTAACTGGATTGGCTGATTCCTTTCTAATGCGTATCTTTTTCATAAATATCTCTTTTATATATAATAAGAAAACTAGTTCATTTATCCAAGAAAAAAGTTGGGTTCTTTGACGATTATTTATTTATTTTTTCTTTTGTATTTGTGATATTATTCTGGATTCTGTTTTATCGAATCTAGAATCTAATGTTCTATATACATCATCAACTCTTTCGTTTAATGATCTATCAACATTTTCTATCAGTTGGTCTACTTGTTTTTCTAATTGACTTAAGCTACTGTATACATCTGTATTTAAGTCTTCATGGTTTCTGTTCACCCTATCAAAAGATGCCTTTACCCTATAAGCAAAAAATGCCAATAAAGCTACAGCACTGGATCCGATAAGGATTCCTATTAACATATTTGTTTCCATATGCTTCCTTTCTTATTTATGTCAAAGAACCCAACAATACTTTAAAAGGGAGCTAATGCCTACGCATGTCTAACTCCCTTTAAGATATGAAAGATGCTATTTAATGCATAGCTGCAATATCTTAATATTCGTCTGCTACTTTTTCTTCACCGACATTAAAAATATCTTCTTCTGCGGTACCTAAATGTTTCTGAATAACTTGCTTAACAAACAATCTTTCAGAGTCTCCTCCGCCAGATGCATCAAAGAATGGTAATATACCTACTTCAGCGGCTTCTTCTAATGTAAAACCATCTGCTAATAATTCACATACTCTAACTGTCATACGTGTCGATATCATTGTGCTAAGCTTACCTTCATCAGACTTCCATTCTTTTCTAGTTACATCTGCTATATCTGCTACTGATTCTAATAATCCATCTTCAACTTTGGCACCAAATCTTTTACTCAAAAGAACATGCTCTCTCTCTTTAGATAATATATCAACTTCTATAACTTCAAATCTATCTAACAATGCTCTATCTAATACTCTAGTAGATGTATACTCTGTTCCAATATTTGCTGTTGCAATAAATGATACTCCGGAAGCTACATTTACTAAAGGTGCATCAATATTCTCATCCAATCTTAAATATCTTTGACCTTCATCTAATACAGTCATTAAGATATTCCAAGCTTCTGGATGTGCTCTTGAAAGCTCATCTAAAAGGATTACAGCATTTTCTGTCTTAATAGCCTTAATGAATGCCGATTCATCAAACAGCGTCTCATTGTTCTTAAAATGGGTGTTACCAATTAATGTAGACCTAGGATCTTGAGTTGCTCCTAAATTAAAATAAAAGAATGGTCTATCAGTTGCCGTAGGCAATGCCTTAGCTGCTTCTGTCTTACCTGATCCTGCAGGACCAACCATCATTATGTTCTTACCTCTAACTGCTGACCTAATTAAATATTTCCATTTGATATCTGTAATCTCTAAATGATCTGGTTTAATTGAAGGAGCATTGCTAATAAATGCTAACACCGGATCATCAATAACTATTTCTTTTTCTTGTTTAGGTGGAGCTGGTGCAGGAACATCATCTAAATCAATTCTTTTACCTCTTCCTGTTTCTTCATTATACTTAAGTCCTTGCCCTTCTTTATAAGCAATCTTAATCATGTCATCTCTAAATAGATGCGTGATGTCATTGCCATCAGTGCTAACTACTTTGATGAATTCTCCGTCTTCTGTGGTAACGGTACCAAATATTTCGTCTTTCATAACTTTATTTTTTTATATATAATAAGAAATAAAATTATATTATCCAACCAAATATTCTATGTTTTCATTACTTTTTGATATGCTTGTTCATATTGTTGTTCTAAAGTAAGTTTAGGATTTTCAGTTCTGATTTTATGTATTTCTTTAAACATTTGAAGTCTTTTTCCATACTCTTCAGCACTCCAAAGTAGGTCTTCTAATTTACTCACGGTAACTCTTTCTTTATCATTGACTCTGGTAAAAGTCTTGTTATATATTCTTTGTAATATTTTGCCTTATCCCATCCAGGAATCTTATCAGATGCTTTTGCGTCTGTATATGGTCCTACTACGAAATCTGTTTTTGGTAATGGTCCTTGTTCACAAATTTTAACAGCACCGTCTGGAGTGTCTATATATTTAGCTGGTTGCTTATCAGATGGTAATAAGTCTTTTAGTTTCATTTACCATTTCCTGCATGACCAATATCTGGCTTTATGTCTTGGTCCAGGATTATCACAGTTATGTCTTGCTCTAAAACTTTTTCTAGCTTTAGGATTTGACTTTCTGATTCTCATCGTTTTTTGTCCAGCTTTCTTAGCTGAAGTGCCTCCATGGCCAAAATTAACTTTAACTACATTTCCTTTTGGATTCTTAACATAAACTTTAAACTTTTTAACATCACCACGCATTGGTTTTCCTAGTTTAACTTTACGCCCTCTATACTCAGCTTCATTAACATCTGCTTTGTATTCTTTAATGAATTGTATAAACTCTTTTAGATCTTGATAATTTTCTACGTCGTACTCTTCCATAGATTTAGTTCCTTAGCTTTTTGTATCCAGATTGATTTAACTTCTTCAATCTCTCTTTTTAATAAATATGTATCATTTAAATAATTATTTAGTATTTGTTGAAAAGGAATTCGTTCTTTTGTTGCTTGAAAATGTAATCCTTTCAACATTGCAGGAACTTCCTTTTTTAAAAGTAGATAATCTTTTCTTGTAGCTTGTTCTCGTAGCTGTTGATCGTCTGGTAAATACTTTCCTGGCAATGTATTTAATCCACTCTGTGTTAAGTGTTCTAACTCATGACGAATTGAATTTCGTAACTTCATAGCTATCAAACTTCGATCTTGTTTTCGATTATCAGTTTGTATAGTTATTTCTATATATGGTATTTGTTTGCTAGTTGGCTCAGTTGGGTTATAAGCATCACCTGTAACATATGTTTCGCCGTATCTAGTTTGCAACCCAAAATAAAAATGTAACGGGATATTTGAGTTTCGAACTTCTATAAATAAAATATTATTATATTCTGTAGATATCGTTGGAACTTCAATCAGAGTGTCTAAAATTAAATTGCTTAATTTTGTAACTATAGTTCTATATTTACCAGGTATATGTATTGCAGTTGGTTGCAAAACCTATTAAGGCATTGAACCAGTGTCAGTCCAAAATGAAGATGTTAATTGATTTAAACAGTCAGTGTGCGATCCTTGCCATACTGCTGAAACACTACCAGATGGAGCTATAAAAGATGGCCATTCAGCTGTATACCATTTAAGTATAAACTGAGACTCATCAATTGATTTTCTTACAGTGTCAGCTGACGTTTCCATTACTTGTGAAAAATCAACACTTCCAATGTCTGATGTATTAACAAATGCATATGTTCTATTTGAATAATTCATTATTGTTCCTTTTTTATTTTTATTATATATAAATATTGTTTATAATCCAAATCTTCCTTTTAATGCGTTGTAGTTGTGTGTTCTTTCATCATCACTTAATGCTCTCGTATACATTTGAAAACAGCCAATTTGACCATCTAAAGCTAGCGTTGAACTTGAGACATAATTTCCTAGATATATTGTAGTATCTGCAAAATTAAAGGAAGATGGAAAAGTTGCAGTACTACCGACTGTTGTTCCTGCATAAGCTACATTATTTAAATATTGGGTAGTAGCATTTGGATCTCCTGAATGAAATACAATTGTATGATTAAGCCATTCATTTTGTTGACCTGAAAAACTAATATTTCTATATCTATATCCATTATTGTCTTGATAATATGATTGTAAATTATTTGAATAAATTACTACATGAATATCTCTTCCTCCTGTATAACTTTGGTTAGCATACATACTATATATTCTTTGTGATACATTAGATGCCCCTTCATTTCTAAACCATACAGATAGTGTTAAATCTGTAGATCGAGTACCTAAATTATTAATAGCAGTATTATTTGAAAAAATTAATTCATCATCAGCTCCATCAAAATCAAAACTTAAAGGTAATGTAGATTGAAAGGATGCTCCATTTGTTAAAGTTCCAGATGAATTATTTAAAGTATCTTTAACGGAAGTCCCACTTCTAGAATAACTTGCTCTATTAGCAGGATCCATATTAAATACTAGCCCATCCGCTATAATACCCGTTGTTATTGACCCGTATTTCATAATCCAAACCTCCCTTTTAATGCATTGTAGTTGTGTAGGACTTCTGAAGCTGATAGTGCTCGGTTGTAGGCTTGTACACAACTTATTTGACCATCATACTCATAAATTGTATTACTTAAATACATTCCTGTTGATGTTGTTGGAATTGAACTAGGGATAGTATCTGGAAATGATACATTAAATGGAACATATACTCCATCCCAGTATACTTTTAATCTTCCTGCATTTTGGGTAGCAAGATCACTATCAGTAAAATTTCCATCATATACTATTGTTAAATTAACCCAACCCGGAGATGGGTCTCCTCCAAAAACGTGTGCTGTTAAGTTACTATAAACCCCATATTCTCCTCCAATATATACATAAAGATATCCACCAGACCCATTCCAAAAAGATGCAGCAAAATTATTTGTCCCTCCAATTGATTTATATATTTGATCCCTAGCATTAACATTAGTTGGATTTATCCATAATGAAATTGCACAATTTGTAGATCCATTAAAAGTTAAATTAGTATTAATATTATCATCTATACCATCAAAATCCCAACAACTAGCTGATACCGGAGGTTGTAAGAATGCCGTGCCATTTTCTAAACTACCAGATTCAGATAAATTAATTGTGTTAAAACTAGTAGTTGCATCTGGAATATAACTTGCCCTATTAGCAGCATCCATATTGAATACTAGCCCATCCGCTATTATATCTGTTGTTATGCTACCTACTCTTCCACTCATTCGAATCTCCCTTTAAGTGCGTTGTAGTTTTGTAGAACTTCTGATGCTGATAGTGCTTTATCGTAAAAAGATACATTTGCTATTCTACCCTGCCAATCTCGGGAACCCCCATTTGGGTAATCAGCTCCTATTGCTATATTATTAGTACTTGTAGCGATAGTAGTAGAAGAAAATGTTTGTGTTTGTATAAGTTCTCCATCTACATATAGCGATACCGAAGTTCCAGAAAAAGTAGTAACTACATATTGCCATTGATCTTGTATAGCATTTACATTACTATCACTAGTTCCTTTATTCCCTGCTACAGATCTATATAAAACTCTATAACCGTCTCCAGCACCACCTGTATCCATATAAAGAATATATTGAGTACTCCAATGTCCTACTACTGTAGCATCTCTTGATAAATTTGTATTGTATACCCAAGCACATACAGAATTTGCATTTTCGCTAAATACATTTCCAAATTCAGAATTATCATTTGTACCATCAAATACTATACTTCCTAAATTATCAGAGCTAAATGTAGGACCATTTAATAATGTTACATCGTTTGATTTTATAATATCATTCCAACTTGTACCGCTTCCAATATATGATTGTTCATTGGCAGCATCTACAGCAAATACTAATCTATCCATTACTATGTTTGGTCCTCCATGTACTCCCATTATTCGAATCTCGATTTTAATACGTTATAATTGTGTGCAATTTCTTCTTGGGTTAATACTTTTTGGTAAAACATTAAAGGACCATATCCTCCATCATATTGTCCTGATGCAAAGTTTGCTTTACCTAACCAAACTTCTTGATTATAAAATGTAGGAGGTGATTGAGCTAACCCGTTTCTAATTGCTATTTGTGTTCCATTTTTATATATTTTTATATATGTATTACTTCCAGTATTACTAAATGTTACAGAATACATATTCCACTCTCCAATTGTCATATAACCATTTCCTGTTATTAAATAAGTTGAAGCTGAATATGAACCTCCTGCATTATAAGAAAGTATTATTGCACCAGTCCCAGGATATCCTCTAAAATGTATAGCATAATAAGGAGTAGAATGTGCTGTGTAATCATAAGAAAAAAACGTATCATATGATGTTTGACCTGTATTTGATGGTTTAACCCAAACACAAATTGTGTAAGTAGCAACATTAAATCCTGCAGTACTACCATCGGAAGCTACTTGTAAATAATCTGAAGCCCCGTCAAAATTAAATATACCACCATTATCATTTGAAAAAACATTGGATGCACCTAATGTACCCATAGGCACAGTTCCTACTGTTGAACCAGCTGAAGTGCCAGATCCAATATAAGATTGTTTGTTTCCAGGATCCATGTAATAATGTAATTTATCTGTTACTATGCTTTTATTTCCGTAATTTGTTGCCATTATTGGAATCTATCTTTTAATGCATTATAATTTTGTAATATTTCTGTTGCTGAAAGAGTTCTATTATAAATTCCAACACAACCTATAAAACCTTTCCATTGTTCACCTGTAGAATATTTAGATCCGATTGCTATGTTATATCCTGTTATTGATCTTCCGTCAGTAGAACTTGACGTATATACTAGTTCCCCATTTTTATAAATAAGCATTTTATTTGTAGAGGAATCACGTAAAATTACCATATTTACCCAACCAGTACCAAAATATACAGAAGTAGTACGCCAAGCTCCTTCATAATATCTTAATTGACCGGTGGTGTCTTCTGCTATTTCAATTCTAAAACTTGACATACCCAAAAGTCTTTCATAAGTTGCACTTTGAGCTCCATTATCTTTAGTCCAAAAGTTAAAAGTCCAATAAGTAGCATCAGTTAAAGTACCACTAACTAATATCTTATCATCTGTTCCATCAAATGAAAGGTATTTTGGTGTAGTTGTTGGCAAAGCTAATCCTGTCATTGTTCCGGAATAACTACTATTTGCTACATTATATGCAGTTGATGTATTATTAATAGACTGTTCATTTGATGGATCATATAATATTTGTAATCCGTCTGTTACTATACTTTTATTTCCGTTTATAAATGCCATAATTTATTTTCTTTAACATGCTGAAGCACCTGTAGTTACTTGACCACTACCACCACTTACTCCAAAACTAAAAAATCCTTTACCAGCTACTAATTTATAAAAACCATTACCAAGTGGGCTTGTGCCTGTAGTATTACTAAATACATAACTATTTGTAGATGGTGCACCTCCGCTAATGCTAGTACCATATCCTATTATATTAGTTGAAAGTGCTTCTTCGCATGCTGTTTCAGCATCTCCTAGTGCACTTCCGCCTTCACCAGCTCTATATGTGAATGATGTTAAGGCTGTTGTAGTTGCTGTAACAGTTGAACCTATTGTTGTTCCTTGAGAATTAGTTGCATATGATGTAATATAATATAATTGATTTGCATTTAAATTAGTTCGTGTTGTAGAAAATGTTCCGGTGCCAGAACCAACTGATATTTGTAAATTGTTTGTATAATTTGAATTAGTACCAAAATAAAATCCTCTAGCTGTTACAGTTGCTCCGCCATCACTAGTAACATTTCCATTTAGTGTCATTTGAAAATGTTCAATACTAGTAGCAGCGTTAGTTGATACAGATGGTGCTGATGC
>Ga0208645_1001375_pt1 | contig 21382 bp, 31 predicted proteins | sample VirMetDEL_Sep_01_FD_184519 | JGI IMG/M metagenome (GOLD analysis project Ga0208645, IMG submission 184519) | Aqueous microbial communities from the Delaware River and Bay under freshwater to marine salinity gradient to study organic matter... | ecosystem: Environmental > Aquatic > Marine >... | reverse complement strand
AGCGAATAAATCTTGCTGTCTTGTTTCTATCTCTATTCTTTCCACCATAGCATTATAATATTCTGTATCTAGCTCACAACCTACTAAATCAAAGCCCATTTCGTGACAAGCTATTGCTATTGAACCACTACCTAAATGAGTATCAAGGATTTTATCACCCTCTTTTGCGTAGTTATGAAGCAACCACTTATATAAACAAATCGGCTTTTGAGTTGGATGAATTGTTCCACCCTCTCTAACTAGCACCAATGGGTTTTTTGTGTACTCCCTCAATGCTCGTTTAAATGAAGTAAAAGCTAGTTCTGCATCACTTGAAGAAAATTTCCCTCTATCCTTTCTCCATACTACCCACCCCATTGATGGAGGCAAGTATTTAACCATATAATTCGCACCCCAAATAATCTGATTTTTTGAAACCCTAAACAGCTCTTTAAAATATTCTTTTTTAGGAATTTCGGAATCCCAACCCTTAAAATCGTGAGCTTTTCTCCCTCCGTTTCTACCACTAGTCTCCTTAGCTCCATCGTAGTTGATACCGTAAGGTGGGTCAACAATAGCTAAATCAAAATAATTATCCTCAAATTCAGCCATTAATTCCATATTATCACAATTTCTTAAATCTAACATCTATAAACCCTCATAAAAACAAATCCTGCTGGCGTGTCTCTAGCTCTATTCTCTCCATCATTGCCTTGTAATAATCTTTATCTAGCTCACAGCCTACTAAATCAAAGCCCATTTCGTGACAAGCTATTGCTATTGAGCCACTACCTAAATGAGTATCTAGGATTTTATCACCCTCTTTTGCGTATTTTTGCAAAAGCCACTTATACAAGGCTTTGGGTTTCTGAGTAGGGTGTATTCTGTGTTCTTTATTTTTCATGTTCTCTTGAAGCATTCCATTCCACCTGTGTTTGAAATTTCTTACAGCACTTTTAAAAGAAGTCCAAGCTAGTTCACTATCAGCAAAATCTCCTGTATTATCCTTATCCCAAACAATCCAACAACTACTATTTGCATTTGGTATATTTTCAATAAAGTGATTTGCACCCCAAATAATTTGGTTTTTGCTTACTCTTTTTAATTCTTTGAAGTATTCTGTTTGGGGGGGGTTATTATCCCAATTTTTCGCTATGTATCTTGTCGCCTTTGCGGCTTTATCTCTAGTATGATTTTTTGCACCATCTTCCCCAATTCCGTACGGTGGGTCAACAATAGCTAAATCAAAATGATTATCCTCAAACTCAGCCATTAATTCCATATTATCGCAATTTCTTAAATCTAGCATTTATTTACCTTCCTTTATCCTAAACGCTTCTTCTCTAGCTTCCTTTGAGTTTGATCCATGAAAATAATTGTGGCAAGGTCTACAAACTCTTAAAAGGTTACTATCTCGGTCATCCCTATTAGCTCCTGAACGACCTTTAAAAATAATATGGTGGGTTTCTTGACCTAAATCACCACAACGCTCACAATAAATATGCTTTTGACCATAAGCTCTAAAGTTAGCTTGATCTTTATATATTTTTTTCTTCGGAATTTCTGTCATTTAATTCTCGTAAATATTCTAATCTCTGAATCTCATTTTTTAATAATTCTAGCTTTTCGTAAAAATCTGAATCACCTACACAATAAACATCTAAAGCTAAATTTTTTAGGTGCAGCTTACTTTTGGTTATAATATTTATCAATTTGTACCTCTAAATTGTTGGTGATCCTGCCAACCATTTAATTTTAACTGGTGAACATAATCTAAAGCTAAATTTCTAACTCTCTCAATGTTAGAGTAAAAAATTTTGTGATATTCCTCTACTGAACACCTCATATCTTTAAATGATAGTTCTTTATCAACAAACCAAGATAAAACTGATTGTTCTAAAACTGTATAGTATTCTTCTTTATTCTCTAGCTTAGGTCTTAATGCTTTTTCTTGTTCAATCAACTTTTTAAGATCATCTTGGTACTCATGAGAGTTTAGAGCCTTAACTATTGACTGCCAATTTACCCTCTCACCCCTTTTGCGTATTATTTTAGGCAATAATTGTAAATAACTGAGGGTTAGGTTAGGGTAGTCTGAACAAAGCTCTCTAGCTATCGTAAATGCTTGGTCAAATGCTGTCTTTTTATCGTATTTATTTTGAATCCCTGCTAGGTCAAAATCCTTTTTGATTTCTTCCTCTATTAATTGACAAAATTTGCTTTCTTTATCTAATTGCATTTAATACCATCCCAGCTTGATCTATTGTATTTAAGTTCTTTAATCTTTCTTTTTCTTCTTCTTCTGCTAATTTTTTCAGATACATTGTTGTAAAGTCATAGTTCTCAGCTTCTTCACGATTCTTTTTAGCTCTGAGCCTATCTTGTTCTGCAAATGAAAGACCTCTCATCTCTGAAGATTTTTGAGAGTTCCAAACTTTAAACCAATTATTTAATCTATTAGGCAAACCAAATTGATCCTTTTGTGAAAAACTATCCTCAAACTTGGTTATTCCAAATTCATCTTCCATAATCATTGTTTCATAAAAGTATTTTAAAAATTCATCAGGATATTGATTAGGATTTTTTTCTTTAAACTCTCTCATTATCTTACCAAGATATTGTATCTGTTCTTGGTTCTTTCCTTTTAAATTTTTAAAAAACTTTTTTCTATCAGAAGATGAGTAAGGCTTTGCCTTCTTTACTTGGTTATCTATTAATTGATTATCTATTAACTGGGTATCATTATATCCCAATTCTTGGGATAGGTCTGTCCCATTTTTTGGGATAGGGTCTGTCCCATTTTTTGGGATAGAGGAATCTCGTGTCCCATTTTTTGGGATAGGCTCATTTTTATTCTTTTTCGGTAATGTAGTTTTCAAGAAATAAACATAATTTGATTTCAAATTACCATTTTTTTCACCTTCTTTTACAATCAATAATCCTGACTCTTTTAGCTTATTAATTGATTTTGTAATGGTATTTTTAGACATCCCAATACGCTCCTCAATTTGCTTAAAAGTCGGATAGCAATACTTTTTACTATCTGTCCAAGTAAAAAGTCCTATATATAATTTCAAGGCATTTGCATCTTTAATGTAATCAAAGATAAACTTACTAACCATAGCAAAAGGAATTTGCTCTATTTCTATATCACATTCACTCATAAAAGCTCCAGCTGATTGCCCATTATAACACCATTAAATGAGCACAAATAACCAATATCCATTAATCTATCAATTGATTCTCTTATTTCTTTTTCATCCATAATTAAAATTTTCCTAATATCACTATCTTCTCTACTTAAACATTGATAAGTGCAGTAATCATAATGAATAAAGTAATGTATAACCATAAAGTTATTTTTTGATAATTCAAATAAATCTTCTGTTGATATTTTCATAAATAAAACTCCATTGGGTGACAAGGTGGAGCGTGGAACAGAACACCTTGTCTAAACGCTTTAAGCGAACCCAATAGATAAATTTTTAATAGAGATTCCACGCTCTGATCTAAATATAACTAATTACTTGCGAATACCAGTAGAAAAAGTTTTGAGCATTTTCTTTTTATTCTTAAAATCTTTGGTAATCTGTCTATCTATTTCCCAGGTTCCGTTAAATAGTTTTTTAATATTAATTGTCATCTTCATCCTCCATTAAATTAGTTGTTTCTTTATCCCAAGATTTAGCTTCTGATAGGTTAAAATTTATTGATTTAGTGATACCTGTTGAACTTGAGTAGTTTTGCTTGTATTCTAAAATCTTCGCTCTAGAGCCAAATATTTTTTTTAGTAATCTCATATTAGTACTCCAAAACCTCACCTTTGCCAATGTATTTTTTGAAATGAGTCCACTCGCTTCCCTCACCTTTTAGAGCAAACTTAGAGCCTTCTTTGGTAGTCATACCTACTGTAAATGTAGCTCCCTGCCAAAGCCAAGCTAGTAATAATGCTAATGGAATACCTATCAAAGTTAATCCTAAAATAATAATAATCAACTTTTGACCAGTTGTTTTTCCATTCTCTTTATGGATTAATTTGATGCTCTCAAAGTCTTTAGGCATATTATACTTTTCAACCTTAAATAAACTAGCTGAGATTTGTATAGTAGATCCACCTAATAAGCTAGAATATACTATTGCTTTTTTACCTTCGTTAATACCATCTAATACTTTCATTTTGTTACCTTCCTTACTTGGTTAAACCAAGCTCTTTTTTAACTTTTTTGTAAATATCTCCACAAGTCATTACATCATCTTTACCTACTTTAAAAAGGTAATCATCTAAAGAAGTAGTAAGCTCTCTAGCCATTTTTCTTTTAATAGATTCATCTCTTATTAAAAACTGAACATTGCAACAAATACCTTCAATTTGCTCTAAAATAAAGTCTTCTGTAATATGTGAAAAATCTTGTTCCATTTTGTAACCTTCCTTTTTGATTCTTTATAGAATATAATAAATAATTATTACATAAGTCAAATAAAAAAGAAGATTTATTTAAAAATCCCCTAAATAATTTAAAATGGTGGTTCTTCAGCTATGTATTCGGGTACTGGGGCAGGTTGTGATGGTGAATTTTGTGTAGCTTGCTGTTGACCTACACTTGATCCACTTCCTAACATCAAAAAGTGACTGCCTACCAATTCAACCTTTGACATTTTTCTACCTTCATGCTCCCATGATTGAGTTTTCCACTTGCCCTCTATATATATTTGAGAACCTTTTTTAAGGTACTTTTCAGCTATTTCTGACTGCTTACCCCATAAGACCACATTAACCCACTCAGTAGACTCTTTTTGGCTACCTTGTTTATCTTTGTACTTCTCTGATACTGCTAAAGAGAAGTTAGCAACCTTTTGACCACTTTGAGTAACTCTAATCTCTGGTTCCTTACCTAATCTACCTATGAACATACATTTGTTTAACATTTCATACCCCTATTTTTAAAAGTTCGTTTATATCTTCTTTAGTTCTAACAACTTGAGCTTGTCCACTCCAATTATTAAACCATTTTACTTGAAGTTCGTTTAATTTGCCTTTTTCGTTTTTAATTTCAGCTAAATAATTAAAGCCTTTATACCCTATTAATATATCAGGCACACCACCATGTACATTATGTAAATGAGTAACAGTAGCTCCAAGATTTCTAGCATATTCAACTAGCTCTTTCTGATTTTGGTCAACCTTTGCCCTTCTCAATTTATAAAATCCTTACCGTTCCATTTATCACTAACTAGCTTTTTCATTAAATAAGTCCCAACCTCAGAAGACAAGTCAATATCTACATAAAAATTATAAATATCACCATCTACTTCTTTTATTGAAAATTCATCTAACTCTATTGTTAAGGTATTGTTATCTAAATCATAATAAATATGCTCATTATTACTTGTTAGTTTAATTGTTGACTTTGTACTCATAACAAACTACCTTGCTGAATATTCTTAGTTGCAAATTCCTTGATTTCTCTTTGTTCCTTAGTGATCTCAATTACCTCTTTTTTAACTTCTTTTTCTTTTCTTTTAGAATACTTGATATATTTTTCACTTCTTAAATTCTGATTATGCTCCATTAATTTCCTAGCAGTCCTACCAACCCCCTCAACTGTAAAATCCAGTTGGTTTAATCTGATAGCATCGTAAAATTCGCTTGGAGTCTTAAATCCTCTTTTATAAGCCAAGAGTAAATACATTTGTTCGTTTGTATATTCCTTGTTTCTTATAAGAAGCTCCTCAACCTCTTTATATAATTCTCTAATCATATTTTACCTATGGATTAAAATAATAGGTTTTCATTACTACCTCAGTTGTAAACTCAATGTGACACCAAGTAGGAGTTTTATCAAAGTTCTCAACCCTAGAAATAAAAAACTTCTCTGATTCTTCATTTATAAAAGCTCTTAAAGAGTTCATATTATCGGTTTTAAGATCAAATGCCACTGCCTTTTTGTGATAAGATCTCTTAGCACCTATTTCGCATTGAGGAGGTCTTAAACCTGAATATAAATAGCCTTTAGAGTAATTATTAATAATGATAGGTTGACCGAATTTATCTCTAAAATTATCTAAGCACCTTAAAATATGAGGATCAAATAGGTTGAAAGCATCCTCTCCCCAAATTTCATAATACTCAGGAGAAACCAACTCCTGAGCTTTGAAATATTTAGGCAAATATTGAGATTTAAACATTAGACCACTCCCATTTAAAACCATTTGCATTATTCCTTAACCCGTTACAAACTTTGGATATATTAGATGGATGAAAGCCTAAAACTCTTTTTACCTCACTAAGTGATGGGAAATTATTTATAAAATCCCCACTAAGTGAAATCTGATTAACTCTTTTTGATGTTTTACCATTAGTCATTGATTTGCCCCTTCTTTCTATTGCAGTTCCGTGCCTAATGTTTTCTATATTAGTACACCACTCTAAATTATCAACACAATTATTCAATTTATTCTCGTCTATATGGTTAACTTGAGGCTTTTTCATTGGGTTATCAATAAAGGCAATAGCAACTAACCTATGAACTCTAAAAACACTTCTACAGCCATTTTTGTTCAGTGTAAGCCTTGGATACCCTCTTTTGTCTAAAGTAAATTTAATCATCTTAGATTCCCAATATCTACCATTAACATCAAACCTATTAATAGATTTCACCCTACCTAAATTAGATACTTTGTAAAATCCCTCATATCCTACAACGTCTTTCCATATTTCCATAATAAAACTCCAATAGGCTAAAGCAGGGAGCTAGACATTGTACCTGCTTTACTTAGCACCTTAGTGACCCATTAGAAAAATTTAATTGAGTGTCTAGCTCATTATTAAATATAAATAATTACTCAGAACCTATTTCTTCTTTTTTCTTTTTAAACTCACCTATCACATAGGAAGTATTAAACCCTCGTTGTACTGCCTCTTTCCAAGTCTTTTCTAGAGCTTCAATACTCCCTGTTTTCTTAGGTTTTTTTAGTTGGTCGTGAATCCATTTTTTAGCATTGTACTCAATCTCCATACCTTTGTAATCTTCAAAAACGTCTCTCAAAGCCTGCTCAGATTCGTACTCTAATTCTTCAATAGTTAAATCATTTCCAATATGTTTAGCCATTGCTACAATTACTTTTTTAAGCTGATCTACTAGCTCTTTTCCCTGAGCATATTCATCTACCCTAGAGTCTTTAATTCCATTAGAAGGTAATTGAGACCCCGTTGCATCTAAATCTTTATCTGTAATAATTCCCAGCATAGAACTCAAACCATATCTTTTATAATAGGTAAAACTTGATCCATCTACTTGGAATTGATTCATTCCCTTTAGCGAAATGCCTTGGGGTATTGCAATCGTACTCTCAATAGTCTCACCAGAATCATAGTGAAATATAATAGTTTTAATTGAGTTCCTATTATCTTCGTCTTTCTCAATGAGCTGAGTAAAACCCAAACCAAATTTAGACATAATAGGGTTAATTGTTTTAACAATCGCATCATAAGAGGCATAAGAATAGCCATAACCTTCAGTTCCTTTATGTATAATTGGACAACTTTGCTGGAAGCCTGCCAACGCTTTGTATATATTTTTCATTTATCACCTTCCTTTATTTTTTGATTAATGAAATATCTGATATATCTTGATCTTTTTTTAGGTTCTTTTACATCAATAGATTTACCATCAATGCCACTAATACAAATATGGGTATCTCCTGTATTATCTTCTAAACCTAAATCTTGATAGTTTTTTAAAAGCTCTTTTACATAAGAACTCAAAGTGCGATAACCTAGAGACTCCCCCTTAGATTTCCACTTTTTACGCTCGTCTTCTGTACAATTTTTTAATTGTAAATATTTATAAGTCCATCTACTCATAATTGCCCTTTTCTAAATATTAATGGACTAGCCTACTGATTAATGTAAAGGTCTCAAGTTTTAACGGAAATTGTAAGCTAACCCATTAATATCTATCCTTAAATATAACAATTATTTATTATTAGAGACAAATAAAAAAAGAGTTTTTTTCACCCTTTATCTACTTACTAAGACTTTTTGGCAATTTCAAGCAAAAGCATTTCAAAATTTTTAGATAACTCTTTAAGAGTTGTCTTAATTTCGTTCATATCGTGCCTTAAATACTTGATTTCGTTTTCCATTACTTTAGAATCAGTCAACATAGCTTTAAGTTCTTTGTAATTTCTTCTCTCGTTCTTTTCTAAATATACTATCCTGTCCTCCTCAGTATTGTAGGCTTCTTTAATATCACTAAATTTAGTTGCTAATTCTTTGTATTTCGTTGTTAATTCTAAAAAAAAGTCCTCAATTTTAGATTCAACTGCGTCAATTCGTTGAATAGCTTGATTTATGTGCTTTTGGTATTCTTTATACTCAGCTTGACTTATTAAAAAGGCTTGCCTATCTTCGTTAATACTTTTTTCTGATTTATCTACTCTTTTAAAGATATTCTCAAACTTAGTTACAAACTCACTAATTTTATCTAAAATAGTTTTGTATTTAGGTTCAATAATCCTACTATGGTACAAATAACCCAAAATTAAAAGTGAAGCTGTGCCACCACCTAAAAAAAGGTCTATAATAGAGCCTGCTTGCTTTACTTGTTCAGCTGATATATTTTGTATAGGCATACAACAAAAGTAGTTTTTTATTTTACTTCAAAAAAACCTTTGTAATCTCTAAAAGGATTATATTTAGTGATTTGTAAAAATATTGTCACACAGTGGCTTCTTTCATCTGTATCAAAGTAAGAATTAAAACCAAACAACCTCACTGCTCTATACATCAATTTTCTTCTCCACCAAGAAATTTTTAGGCACTTCATAGCTAGTAAAAAAAGTTTATCAGCTTTTTTTCTACCTCTTTCATTATTACCTAAAATCCTAGAACTATAAAGCCAGTCATGTAATAAACCTGCTAGGGCATATTCACCCATGGGCTTACCTATAATCTTTTGAGCAAACTTAGGTATAGAAGCACCATCCCATAAAAAACCCTTTGGAACTCTGCAAACCTTACCACTGGGTAGAATAAAATCAATTATAGCAGTTGTTACATATTGGTCAAAACCTTCTATTTTTTTGCCTGTTTTTATCCAAGGTCTCTTTTTCTCATTAAAAGGCTTTAGAGTTGATACCTTAGAAATAAAGAAGGTAAAAAGATCAATTCTTTTCACCGTTCTTAAAAATTTCCTATTAGCTCTGTATTCTTTAGGATTAAAGTATTTCATTATGGTTCATCTATTAAATCCAATTTATCAGGATTTTCAGGGTTAAAAGAATCGCACATATTCTGTATATATGCCATAACCGAATTGAAGCCCTCTAAATCTACTTTTGATAATTGATCAAAGCTAATATTTATAGTTTTGACAAATGCTACTGCTACATCGTCCTCATATTGTGAATAGTTAATTTGAGCACTTTTTTTATCATCGTTGAAAATCACTTGATAAGCTCCGATTGATACTGTTTTATTGATTTCTTTGTTAAAAGCCATTTTGTTTCTCCTTAATGAAAAAATGTTAGAAAGTTTGAATTTTGGGTTGGTGGTGGAGGTGGCGTAGATTTTTCTAAAATCTCAACTCCCATAATTACAGAAGTTGCAGTTGATCCACCTTCTATGGTTTTGCTACCTGAGGTTAAACTTGGTGAAATACCACCCCAAGTGAAATTGTTGATATTATGATTCCAGTCAACAGGTCGGCTAGAGCCTTGTGGAATCTCAATATAAGCACTTGTTGAGTTACCACCTATCAATGCACCCAAGATCATACTATTGGCTGTTATTGTCAAACTTGTGGTTGATGGATTGCTTTGCGTTCCATTATAGGATGTAACACCCACACCATCCGAACCCGTGAACGAATAACAAATTGTGGATGTACTATTCCACGATCCACCACTCAAAGTAACTTGAATCGTGTTTGAACCCGTGGGGGGATTTTTCAATTCCCATACCGACCAATCCGTACTATATGGAGTTGATTGGCTTCTTTTATTGGTCATTGATTGACCACCATAAGTCACTGAACTAGTGTTAACCGATTGAGCAGATACAATAACAACTAAGCAACCATCCGTTCCACCATTTTGTGAGTGTGAAAACGAATAACTACTACCTGCAGGAATCCTTACATCAAATGTTGAATTTCTCTCTACTAGTGCCATTATGCTTCCTCAGCTACTGCGATAGCATCCCATTTGGAATCAGCGTTATTGTAAATACAACCCACATATATAGTTTTATTTGCTGTGGTAGTATTTGGCAAAGTTACACCTATTGCTCTAAAAATAGCGTTCCAAGTTAAACTTTGTGCTGAGCCACTATCCTTGATTCTAATTATGAGTTTTTTTCCATCCGATCCGTTAGTAGGAGCGTTTATAGTCATACCAACAGCAAGTGCAGTAACATTATATTGGTCATATAAGTCGGTGTCAATAGACAACGATGCAGTAGAGGTTGTTGTGCCTATTCTAACATTAGTGTTACCCGTTACCACTAGGTCACCATAAACATAAGAATCTGTAACATGAGATTCAGACCATCTGCGACTACTTAGACCTAATTCAGTATCATTATCCACTAAAGGTCTAAGAGCATCGTTTGTACCATCTACACGAACACCCCAACCTGTTTCGTCTTCAAGATCAACATAACTATTTGCGTAGAGTCTACGATTTGAACTTAAGAAAACAGAACCAGTTACATCTAGATCACCATTAACAGTAGTATCACCTTCAATCTCTATTGCTCCACTTGTAGAGTCTCTCCATATATCGCCTGTTATAGGTGACACATTATTATAGGAAGCTAGATTCACTACTTGTGAAGCATTTATATCACCTTGAAAGGTCTGATCTGTGCTAAAGTTGTTGTCCACATTCTGTTTGGCTAATACGGAACTAACCCCGTTTTCATGAACATTAAAATTTGTACCATCAAACCAAATATCGCCATTGGTCGGACTATTATTTGTTGTATTAGGAAATTGAAACACTCGTTCTGTTGCACTTTCATGAGATGCTATAAGTACTCTCCAAGGAGTCCAAGAATAATTATATCTTGAACGATAACAAAACGATCCCATACCTGAAGTATTACCATACGGAACTGCTAGTTGTGTTATATTCCCAGTACCATCCTTGTCATACGCTTCAAAATTAAATGTGTGCCAATAATTACTAGAGCTTGATTCTTGCTGTGGTGCGTTTTGAGTTAGGTGATTCAAAAGCGTACGACCACTACCACTTCTACAATTTGAAACATCGTTGAAATTTAGTACACCAATTGTATCAACAGCACCAACACCACCTATTAATTGAGAGTATTTATCTTGATTTAATAATAAATTACCGCCTACGAATACATCACCAGTATTTTTATCAAAGGTAAAATTTGAATCGCCACCAAATGAGCCACTATCATTAAATTGAACATGGGTATTTGAACCACCTGCTACTGCCGAAGCACTTGCATTAATAATAGGGTTTTGAGGGTCTGTATTATCAATAGTAACATTTGATCCTGCTACTACTGAGTCAAGTTTATCACCTGTTGTAGACCTCCAAAACTGCTGAATAGCCACATTACCACTATCAGTCAAGGTGAACCCATTTAGATTTATTTTTTGGTAATAAATATTGTGAGTTGAAGCAGGGTCTAAAGTTACATTTCCATCCAAATTCAATACATCTACATAAATATCATTTTGAGTATCTGCAATATCGCCTATTTTTAAGGTATCATTTGAAACACTAGGTTTTAAACTTAGAGAGCATTCTAAATCAGGTGATATAGATACACCGTTTGTAAAATCTATACCCCTACCAAAAAAGGTAATTGCATTGCCAGTAACAGCAGAAGGGTTCCATACATCTAAATCAGAATAAGCCCATTGAACTGATCCACCTACAAAATTTGTCTTTAATATTCCTGTTATTTGAGCAGTTGTAACTACTAATCCCAAAAATGCTCTAGTATAAACATCACCTACAAAATTTTCATCTAAATCATCAGCACTCATATTAGAATAAACACTAGCACCATTATTAAAAAAATCTGTTCCTTTAGGTTTATACCCTTGAGCATTTCCTAAAGTCTGAATTTCAAAAATGGGCATTGTCCAAAGCTCTCTAATAAAATCACTAGCACCTACTGAACAAGTAAAGTTACCATCTTGAGACTCATATTGAAATTTTGAAGTACCTAGTTCTGCTCCGTTTGTAATTTGAACATCAATAGGCAAAGAACTAATTATTTCTTCATTCCTGCAATAAACATCGGTTACGAATAAAGTCTCAAAACCTACATAAGTTATTGAGTTGCCTAAAAAATTTAAAGAAGTAAAAGCAGGTGAACCACTTGAACCCCTGTACCTCAATTCACAATTACTTGCACCACTTGGGTCTGCTGAAAAGATTTGAGAACCAGTATATACAATAACTTCACACTGACCATATACATCTAAATTCTGAGTTAAAACAGAAGGAGCTTGTATATTCTCCCTCATATAAATGTATTTGATATTACCTACATCACTCAATGCAGTTACATAATCATCCCAAGTATAAACATTATAAATTTGGTCTGAATTGATCTCAATAAACTCTGTTCCGTTCCAATACTTTGAAGCCTCTATGTAATAAAAATTATTTCCACTTCTCCATATTGCTTGATTTATATCAGTCGCCCAAGCTATTTGTTTATTTTTAAGTTCAGACAACAAATCTGCTTCTGTTTCGTGAATCCGTAAAATATGTTTATTTGCCATTATGGATTAACCTCATCTTGAATATTATCATTTGCAAAATCTGTTGTATCTTGCCAATTTTCCTCATTTACATCTGTTACATCTTGAATTGTATCTACAAAACTAATATCTAAATCGTATAAAATACCACCTACTGCAATATTAGGTAATTTGTCTGATACATTTTTAGTTATAGAAGTGACTAAAAACTCATAAAATACATCGTCTGTAATATTTGGTAATTTTATACTTAATCTTGTGCCTAAATCCCAATTTAAACCAACCTCATAGGGTACTGAAAAATCAAATTTATTTCTAGGTATAACTTTAGGTGTGAGACCACCTATTGCCCCCATAAAGGTTAACCATTTACGAATATAAAAATAGGCATCTGTCTCACCACTAATCCAAGTGTGGTCACTTAATATCTTTGGTGGAGTATTAATTACACCATAATACAAAAATAAAGCTCTAGCACGCTCCCACAGAACCACCTTAGAGGCTTCGCTTAGAAAGTCCATACCAACTACTGCACTAGCTTTGTCTGAGTCTGTTGTAAGGTCTACAGATACTTTAGTGATACCCATTGATTTATTAAACTTCTTAGAGCCTATATCATAATCATAATTTACAAAAGGTTCGCAAAATATATTTCTACTATCTTGCTCAACTCTTTTGCCATAAGATAACATTTCAAGCTGAGTAACTTGTTGCAAACCTAATCGGTTACTTTTTTGTGCTACCTGCTCAACTCTTTCTTTAAGATCATCACCAACCCAACTCATCAAAAAGAATCTATTACAAATATCTTTAGCCATTGCCCTAGATGAAGTGCTTTTATTATCTGTTCTTTGAGTTGATATGTTTACATCGTAATAACCAAAAGAAGTTAATTCACTTGAAACAAAGCTACCATCTGCATCTAAAGTAGTCTCTAATCTATCAGAAGGAGTTATAGAAGGGTACGCTTTGCCCCACCCCAAAGAAGGAGGAGCTATATCTAAACTTGAATAATTCTGTAACAGCTTTACATGAGCTAAAGCACCAATAGGGTCTTTAATTAGGTCGTTTGACTGCCATTCTAAACCACTCAGGGGACTAGTAATATCAATATCGTATAATCTACCCTTAAAATTAGTATAAACCTGTGTGCCTATGCTACTGGATTGAGAATAAGCAAAACCAATATTATTAATCTCAATTTCAACATTAAAGGTATCTACATTTGTTGTAGTGAATTGAAGATAAAAGACAAAATTCAAAGAATTTAAAGACTTTAATAAATCTTTTGAGCCTAAGTCAATTTTATAATATCCCCTGTGTAATGGTGTAGTATTGTCCTGCCAAAAATCACTATCATTTAATCCATTTGATGAATAATCATAGGCAAAATTATCTACATAAACACCACCCCTAGAAACTGTGTCAAAATTTTGATCTAATTCAATAACTTCAATAGGATCACTAAACCATTTATCAGAAAAAACCTTTAAATATGCGTTACTTGTTATATTAGAAACATCCGACTCAACAAAATGATTGCATTTGAGTATTAAATAAGCATTGTCATAATTATCAGGTATAGAATCTAAAAAAGTTTGATCTATATCCATCGTGTAGGTTCTAGCTACATTATAAGTTAGTCCAACACCACCCCTAAAACTAGCTTGATAGAGCCAAGGGTCTAAATTGCTCTCATACCTAACATCACCTTCAAGATTTGTGGCTAAATTTTGAAAAGTTATAGTACCGCCTTCATACCATAAATCTAAGGTAGTATCATAACCCCAACTAATACCATTGTCTAAATACTTACTAGAAGAGTTATAATAAATATTGTTCGGTTGTCTTATTTGAAAACCCAAAACACTAGAGCTATCTTCTGTAAATTCTGAATCTACCTGAATAAGCTCGTTTTCGTTTAACTGAGCTTGGTTTATATCTAAAGTAAAGCTAGGCAATTCTTTGTAACCTTGCTCATAGCTATAAATATCAGCACTTGAAGTTATTTTAGTATCATCTGAATTATAAAACCCCTGAGATACCCAAAAATCACTGTTATACTCTATTCTAATATCTACAAATTGATAAAGTAAATCGCTTGCACCAATAGTCACTGGTGTTGTTGGTGCAGGTTGTTTAAATGAGTGTATAGTAGTAACTGTTAATCTTTCAATCTCAGGACTACCCTGAACCAAATTTGTGACTTTACTTATATTGCCTAACTGGTCACCTCTAATACATTTTAAATAAAGATAACCCTCATTCATTAATGCAGTCAAGTTAGTTAGGTCTAGTCCGTTACCACCTCCACTAACTTTAAGGGTTAAACCATTATAATCACCAGTATTTGAGTCATCTAAAGGAAAAACAAAATAGCTCTCTAGGTCATCAAAAGTCTTTACTATTTCGGTTCTATCACCTGTCTTTAAAAAATAGGTCTTTTCATTCTCACCTAAAGTAATAGGTAAAACCTGACCAATAGCCTCAGAACTTGTGAAAATTTTTACATCTAAATTAGTGTTTGTAGATTCTTTAAAGTTTTCTGTAATAGTTAGAGATAAATCAGACTCTCTAACATTTTCATTGGATCTTACAGGTATTTTATAAACAGATTTATCAAAACTAGGTAAATCACAAACCCCTGCGAAAATATCCTTTTGAAAAATTCCGTTTATGTATTCTTTTACATAACATCTAGCTCCATGTAAAGAAACATTATTACCATAGGCAAGTAAAAACTTTTTCCAAAATATATCTGTGTTTCTTATGGTTAAATCTAAACCATTAATGTTAGCTATATCACCAAAACGCTCAATTTTTACACTCTTAGAAATACTGCCTATTCCATCACTAGCTAAAATACCCCTACCTATATTGTAAGGGTTATCATCAGGGAAATCACCACCTAAGAACCACTCAAAAACACCATTAACTAAACCTATTGAAACATCAGTAGGAGTTAAATCACTTCCAACCACCTCAATTTTAACACCAAAGCTGTACTTACTCATTATGGAAGCCTTTGAAAAGTTAGTTCTATCTCATATCGCTTGTTCTTGACCTGAGTTACTTTTAGCTTCTTAGTTAATAACCTAGTTGAAAAGGTATTTGTTCCACTAAATTCAGCACCAAATGGATAAACCTCACTAGGTACTATTAAATTTATTGGAGCATATCTATTAGTTCTAAGGTGCTTTAAAAGTAAACTCATTTTGTCATGCAACAATCTTAACTTAAATTTAGTTATTTCGTTTTGACTAAAAAAGTCATTTGAATAATTAACACCAAAGCCTGTATTTTCTGCATCTAGGTCATAAGTCTTTTGTAACTGAAAACCATCAATAGGGTATCTTAGACCTCCAATAGTACCTATTTGGATATTACCCTCATCATTACCCAAAGCAGGAGAGTAACTAGGTAACGGACTAGAAGCCAAAACTGTAAAAGTGACTCTAAAATGCTTGTATATTGTTGAATTTAATGCACCTGAGTAATTTATTTTTTTAATCTTGAATACAAAATCACCCAAATCCCCAAACGCAGGAGAGAAAAGGGCGAGACCTCTATTAGCGTTCAGGGATAGGGTGAAATCTTGATCTTTTGAGCTAGTATAAACTGAGATTAAACTATTGAAATTAGTTTCATCTAAGATAGCTGAAAAGGTTGACTGAATTTTATCGTATTGTGAACCATCGTCAAAAAATTCTATTAACCCATTTTCACCTTGAAACTCGTGAGCTGACATTTCAATATTTGACTCAAAACCTTCCTCAATTTCATTCAGGGTTATATTTGCTAAAGTTGAGCTAGTTAGTGTATAAGACATTTAAACCCCTACTGAGTAACCAAGTTAAGCTCATTAACTAAGTCTAGCTCATTACCTCTAATTGCACTTATAATTCTATCTGCAAAAGATTGTAAACTATCATTTAACTTAGGTACTGTTGAGCTATCTACATTGCCATTTACAACCAAAGTAGGTGAGATATTATTAGTACCCATCATACCACCTAGAGCCTTCATTTGATCCCTAGTAAATACACCTTCACCTGCATTAACTCTTACTAAAGTTTTATCTCCAATATTAGGGACTCCACTCTCAGCTTTTACTATACCACCTTGTGCAAATTTTTGACTTGCAATAGTTGATATTTGAGCAGCACCTTGTGAGCCTACAATACCTGCATTAATAAAATTCAATGGTGGAGCTGAGCTAGCTAGAGCCTTTGTAACACCTAAACCAGTATTTATAATAGCTTCACCAAGAGCAATCGTTTTTCTTGCTTTGGCGTTCTTCCTAGAGGTTCCTAGAGCATTGCTTGATATAGTTGATAGTGAGCTAGTCAAAGCCATAGCCAAATTAAATTCACCCATTCTGATAGCTTTTCTATGATCTGCTTCACGCTTTAAAAGGTCTGTGTAGTATTTTTCTCTTTCTTCTTTTTCTTTTAATGCTTTTTCATCTAGTTTAGCTTGCTCATCTTTTGCTAGTTTTTCTGCATCGGCTTGCTCTTTTAAAAAGGTTTCGTACTCATCTTGATAACCTCTCATTATTTCAGCTCTAGTTGAAAAATTCAATGCCCATTCATTAGTAGAATTTTTATTAGAATTATTGACTTCTTTATTGGCTTCTTTTACCTTTTCTTCATATTTTTTAGTTGGTATTCCATCAATCATCTTATCAAAGCTATCACTAGCTTCAATCATATTCTTTTTTAATGATTCTACGGTTTCATCCATACCGACAACCATTTTACTACTGAATTTATCTAGTGACATTTCAACTTGCCTTAAAGACTCTTTCCACCCCTTAGGTACTAAAGCATCAGGAACTTTAGATAATGCCCAATTAAGACCAGCAAGTAAGTACTCATATAATTTAGAAAGACTAACAATAGCAGTAGAAACACCAAAGTCTATCACATTCCAAATAGATTTAAAACCTGCTTTTACCATTTGGAAACCTGCACCAAGTTGAGCAAAAAAACCACTCTCTAAAAGATTACTCATTCCCTTTACAGTATCAGCTAAACCACGCTTAATAGAGTCAAACAATCCACTGTTAGCAATTTGCCTAAGAGCTTCCGAAAATTGATCTTTTAATGTAGAAGTTAAACCTCCAAAAGTCTTAGATAAAGCGTTCATACCACCCTCAGACTTTTTTAACTCAGTTTGTAAAACATTCCAAGCCTGCCTACCTTTAGCCTGTTTTGTTAAATCCTCAATTTGGTTTCTTGTTTCCCCACTCACCAAACCTAACTCTTGAAGCCTTGCTAAAGACTCTCCAATAGGTCTATTTGATTGCAGTCCTGAATAAGCTCTACCAATATGTATAGCAAGATTTTCAAAGCTCTCACCTGATATAGCCGAGGCATCACCCACCATACGCAAACTATCACCAGTAGCTAAAGCAGTACCCCCCAAAGTTTGTAAAACCCTTGAAGCATTTGCAATTTCGTTTAATTGAAAAGGTGTAGTTGAGGCAAATTTGGATAGCTCCTGCATCCTAGCTTTAGCACTCTCCGTATCACCTAGTAAAACCTTAAACTTAGTTTCTAGGGTCTCCATTTCAGAAGCTGCACTTACAAGAGACTTAGCAAAAGAGCCTAAACCTGCAACTGCTAAAGCACCTAAACCAGCCTTTAACATAGAAGATGAATTAAATAGACCTTTGAAGCCTTTAGATAAACCCTCTGAGTCTTTATTTAATTTGCTTGCTCCCTTGCTAGTCTTTTCAAATTCATTTTTAATCTTGCTTAATTGAGATGACATCTCATCTTTTAATATCGCTCTAGTTACTATATCACTCATTATGAATAACCCTCATTATTTGCTCTAGGTTTATCCCAAAAAGACAAATAGCCATTATAGGTGTTTTTCATCTCTATAAATCGGCTACTTACCTCGTTAAAATTTGGTGCTCCGTTGAACTCTTTGTAGTATTCAAATTCTTCATACCACTCAAAAACAGACTCAGGTATAAATACCTTTGGTTCTTCATAATAAAGATATATCACTTCATCACTCGTATCATCGGTGTAGCAGGGCATCATTTTAGTAAAATCATCTTTTTCATAATCTACAACTCTATCTATTTGTAATGTATTGATTTTACCTTTATGATACCCTGCTAAAACTTTAAACCATTATCCTCAACTTCTGATAAACCACTAATTCGTAAAATTTCATCGGTTAATAGTTTCATCATCTGTTCGGGTATTTTGTCGTAAATCTCTTTTTTCAATCCAAGTTCATCGGACTCAAAAAGAAAATCTTTTTTCTCTAAATCCTTAAATTTTTCCCAACCTAAAATGTATTTCCGTATTATTTCGGCAACTCTGTTAGATATTTTGTCAACATCGTCAACAATAGATAGCTGTTCTATCGCTTTGTCAACATCTTCAAACTCTGAATCCATATCATAAACTTGCTTTGCCATTTTTTGACCTAGTGATATCATGGTCATTCTTAGCTTAGTAAATTCAAGTTTATCTTTTTTTGTGAGTTGTTTGATTTTGAAAGTAGGTCTATACTTAATAGGTACTTGTTTAGGTGAAAACTCAATTACTTCTGATCCTATTGGTAAAAACTCCAATAGTTCTTCAGTAGGTTTTACAGTTTTGATTTTCTTTTCCATTTTTTGCCCTTTATAAAAAAATAGCCCCCTAAGGGGCTTTATTGTTAAACTGTTGTGCCTTGTAGCAGTCTGAAGGTGGATTCATCTTGCATAGTAGCATCTGCACCACTATTACGATTTAGTTTAATAGTTAGATCATAAGCTAATTTACCATTTGCATCAGATTCAGCATAAGATAAAAGTTGTGCTCTAGGTATATCAATAGACCATTCACCAAAAGTGAAGCTAATACCATTTTCTTGCTCAAATGAAGTTAAAAAATGTGGGTCAAATGTTCCACCAGTTGGAGCAATAACAGTCATTTCCATTCTAGGTTGACGATTGACAATTGAACTATACAAAATACCAGTACCATCAGAAGGGCAAGCTAAATACTCAACAGTGTTACCAAGATCCAAAGAGAAAGACTGAACACAAAGATTTTGACCAAATATAACTGTACTAACACCGTTCATAAATTTAGCTCCAACTGTGGTGTCAGGTGAAGTTAAAGAAGGAATTGAAGCGTTTGCAATATCAGTTATACCCGAAAATTTCCCTTTAAAATCGTAATTAATTTTTAAAGGTGATCCAACACCCTCAGCACTTATTGTCATATTACCCATAACACCTGCGGTAGAGGATTGAAGCCCAACTGGGGTTCCATCGTCTGAAATACCAATTTTATGAAAGGTAGAGGTTTGTTTATCACCACTTTGTAAAGGTTCGTATCCGTACCCAGTACCTGCGTAAGAAGTACCTACCAAACCACAACTCTCTGCTAATTTACCCCATTTAGGAGCTACATCGGGTGCAGAAGTTGCAGTTGATAATTTAGTCATAGTTGTAAAAGTTGCACCTTGAATACCACTTATGGCAATATCCTCACCATAGTCACCAGTTACATATTTTGAGTCTTCATCCCCACCTTGAATATCAGGTGTAAATTCAGGTTCATACATTCTAACATCAAAATCACTTGAAGTAATTGTTTCAGGTGTTCCTGCTACGGACTCCCTTTTTGCTATCATTTCGGTTTTAACAATATTAAAAGCCATTATATTATCCTTTATTTTAGCAAGCGATCTGAGTAGGGTCTAATCTATCTTGCGAGTATTGTAATCTAAATTTAAAAATTCTTTTCTCAGGTGTAAAAATATCATTAGAATCAAAGTATTGAGTCTCACTTCCCATATAGAGAAACATATCTGCACCTGCGTTCCCTAAAGGTGATCCCTGTTGACCACTATCAGCAAATAATTTTTTTAAATCATCTTCTGCTAGGTCTAGTTGATCTTCATTTATTCTTTGAGGGTCATATTCTGAGGAGCTATTTAAAGTCCATAAGGTGATTTCTGTTTCAGCTTCGTTTGTATATGAGTTAGCAGAAGTTTGACCATTATCAAAGTCTAAATTCACCTCATTTATAATTCTTACATAAAAGTTAGGGAAGGTTGCTAAACTCAAATCCCTTTCATTAGAATAGTTTTCAAAGTTATAACCCTGAGCTATTGTAATGCCTTTTATGGCGTTTTCTATTGCAGTTCTTATATCTGTTTTAATAGGCATTTAATTAGCTCCTAAATAGCTCAAAAGAACCACTATGCCGATCTGTAATATCCTCAACCTCCTGTAAGATCATCTCTTTAGTAAGTTGATTTGCGTAGTATTTAGCCTTTTCCATATAGTAATTAACTTTGTTTTGGTATTTATCAATTTCAAAGGCTTCATTATTATTCACATTTGCTACATCACCAAACAACTCAATATAAACTTTACATAGTCCATACTGCTTTAGTTCAATTACCATTGGTGTAGCAATATCATTAGAATCTAAAACACCCTTAGACTGAGCAAGTGAAACTATATACTGGTCACCTAAATCTAAGTAGTAGTCTAAATCTGTATTTGCATCTGTTTTGAACCTTGATGCAACTTTGTCTGTAATATCGTCTTGAATTAAAAAAGGCATTTTCTAAAACTTCCTATTTGCTTTGTCAATAGCTTTACTCCATCCCTCTAGGATTTT
>Ga0208645_1001373_pt1 | contig 21426 bp, 17 predicted proteins | sample VirMetDEL_Sep_01_FD_184519 | JGI IMG/M metagenome (GOLD analysis project Ga0208645, IMG submission 184519) | Aqueous microbial communities from the Delaware River and Bay under freshwater to marine salinity gradient to study organic matter... | ecosystem: Environmental > Aquatic > Marine >... | reverse complement strand
ATTATTCTTCAACTCCGTCTGTCTTTACGATAGTGTCCTCTTTTATAGTCTCTTCTACCACTTCTTCTGCTACAGGTTCAGAAACGACCTCCTCAACCACTGGCTCTGGTGCCGGTGGATTGAGGGTGGTCTTTACCTTATCCAAGAGTTTTGCTTTAGTAGCATACCCTGTTACGGTTACTCCTTTCTCTTTTAGCCATCCTGTGATATCCTTCTTAGTCCAGCCTGAATCAGGTAGTCCGTCGTTTCCTTCGTCTACTGTGATACCTACTCCCGGTGTAGTCTTAGCATCGCCTTCGACTACAAACACCTCTGGGTTAGTACAGATAGCGGTACGGTAAGTGTCTAACCATTCTTGAGAAACCTCTTTGACTTCTCTTCTTATCCAGACTTCTTTAGTACCCGGTACTTTCCTATAGGCGTAGTTACCTATGTATGTAACTTTAGGCAAGGTTATTCACCTCAAGCCGCTATGAATGTCAACAATACATCGTCACCAGAGCCGCCGACAGTCAATTGAATTGTTCCTGCTTCGTGAGCAACTACAGTTGCTGCTGCGAGTAGGGACTCATCAGTATCTGTGTCGTTAACTGCTGAAATCAAACAGTATACATAATTCAAGTTGCTGTCATAAGCGTTAACATCAAAAGTAATTGATGTACCAGTAGTCTCAAGTCTTACTGAAATAAGTCTTAGTTGCGCTGGTGTTTCATTTGAACTTGAATTAGTTGCTTGAAAACCTGTCAAAGCACCCGGATAAGTACCCGGTGCTGCTGAACCAGATTGCCATGCTGTGTTGTCTGCTACTGAGCCGTCTGCATCAGGATAGACATCGGGTGCTCCGTTGTGAAATCCTACATCAATCAATGTGTGTGTTACGCTACAATTTGTGTGTGCCATATCTTTTCATCTCCTTAATATCTTATTCTCCATTAATCCTCACTTCAAGTCACGGATAGAACCTTGACCTCCGAAGAAAGTTGTCCATACTTCACCCATTGTTCGGTAAAGTCCCTCTTGACCGAGGCGGTTAATGGCGAATGGGTCTCCGGTTTCGATACCAGATTCAAAGTATTGTGTTGGCTTTGCAGTGCTAAAGTATAGGTAGTCAGTATCAAGCATGTAAATTCTGCTGATGCCGTCGCTTGCCATCTCCTTGGTTGGAATAATTGGAACACCGTTGTAAGTTGCTACGATGAAACCTGCTTCCATACCCGGAACACCTTTTACACCGTTGAATGTTGGAACTACTCTCTTTTCTTCCATGAACCTTTGTTGGCTTTGTAGAAGTTGTTGTATTCTCATCAAGGTGTCATATCCAGTTAGCATGACCTTTGGATTTCCACCACGAGTCCAGATAAGTCTAAACATCTCATCTAAGTGGTCAAGTGATAGAGTTCTGTTAGTAGAAGCGCTGTCAGCAGAATCCTCAGCAAATGCCCAAGAGTTACCTGCTGCACTTCTGTCAATGGAGTAAATGTCTTCGTCGCCTGCATCGTAGTGAGTACCAGATGCCATTGAGTTGTTACCAGTGGTAATTCTGTCAAGTGATTCAAAGTCGTTACCTGCTACAGTTGTTACATCCTCAGTTAGCATGTCGTTGATGTGCTCTGCGTGGTGCTTACCCATCTCTTCTTTCAAGACTGAACGAATGTCACCTAGACCGTCGTCTTTGTCATTTAGGAAAATTGCTACTTCAGACATATCGAATGAGTGAGCGATAGTTTTAGGCTTTGCTGCAACATTCTGGAAAGTAGGTTTGGTTGTGTCTGGTAGTGTACCGTTCTCTGCAATTCCGCCACCAACAGTCTTGGAAGGCTTAGCAGTAACTACTCTCCATCCACTTCTGTCCCATGGTTTCTTTGGTAGAATTGAAAATGCGTTGAATTCTTGGTTTAGTTGTGACCAAACTTTTCTACCGTAGATTGCTTGGTATGTTCCTGCTGTTGTGCTTAGCAATGGTGCATCAGCCTTCAATAGTTCTGAACCAGTGTATGAGTATCCCATACTTTGTCCAGCACCGTAGTAGTAACGCTCCATGTCATTGATTGTTCTCATGTAATTTCTTGCCATATCTTGTCATCTCCTTAATCTTATTTTATCCACCTATTCAGTTATGAAATACGCTCCCAGCAAGGTTATGGACTTCTGACCAGTCCATGCTTGCTAAGTCCTGTGTCGAAGGTACTTCGACAGTGGAAAGTTGCTTTCTAATTGTTGCTGCTTCTACTGAATCAGACGACTTACTGATGTTATCAATTCTGCCACTCAAGTCAGCCAGAGCCTTTTCGATGTTAGCAAGTGGTGTTCTTGCGTCAAAGGAAGCGGCTTCTCTTGCTTGTGCTTCTGAGGTAAGTTCTTTGTTTAGTCTGTCAGCGAAAACATTTCCTAGGTTAGACTTGAATTGCTCTTCTAGGGATGCTGCTTTGTAAACTTCGTATGCTGCTTCCAAATCAGATGCAGTAACTAAGTCTGGGTGTAGGTAGCCTTTTGCTACTGCACCGCTTCCGCCGCTGTTGAGTTTTCCAATTGCATTAGTTGATGGAGAGCCACCTTCTTGTGCTCGACCCTTAACTTGTCCAGCGAAGTAGTCAGCACCGTCACCGATTGCTTCTGGTGTGCTTCCTAGGTTAGCCTTTGAAACATTGTCGAAGTGGTTTCTTGCACCTGCGATGTCAACGCCTGCTGATTTCAGAGTGTTTTCCATCCAGTTTAGGTAGTCAGTAGTAATGACATCGGAATATCCTTTTTCCATGTCTCCTTCACCTTTGTGCTCAGCACCGTACATTTTCTTATCTTCATTGTCATCAGCCATTTCTTCCGCCTCATCTTTGTCTTTCTTTTTACCTTGAGATTCCTCAAGAGCCCTCTTTGCTGCTTCTGGCATTTCGCCTTTTTCCATAGCGTCGAGTCTTCCGTTCAATCTATCTAGTGTGCTTGACAGTTCATTCAATACATTATCATCGTTCATGTTTGTGTCCTCCTTCAATATACGGAATGTCGCCTCCGGGTTAATACCTTTCTCACAAATTGTGACCTCGTGTAGTTCCAGTTTGGAGATTTCTGTGTAGTCACCGTGTTGTTGGTCACTCTTTCGCATTCTCTTGAATGCTTGTCCTCCAATACTGAAACCTCTAAGGGCTCCTTTGCGAATCTCCTTGGCAACTTCTCTTGCCTTTTCTATGTCGTCTCGTAGTTTAATGACTACGAACATACCAGCGTCATCGACACCGGATTTCCAAACTCTACCATCAGAGTCAGTGTAAGATGGAATAACGCTTCCAACTTGTATGTTTGAGTGAGCAAGTTGGACATTTCTAAATCCATCTGCTTTCATAAAGTCACCAAAAGCGTTTTTCAAAGCGCCTCTGGTAATCAAATCTCCTTGCTTATCTACCATCTCAACAGATGCGTATCCAGCGATTACGAGGTCGTTGTCAGCCTTAACTATACTAATAGTTCCACCGTGGTTGACGGGGGAAGTTCTCAGTGAAGCCATCGCTGCCATTGATTCTATAGAGAATGCTCATACTATTTAATCAAGTATGGAAAACAGCCTTGTCCGAATCTACCTCTAAAACACCATCTGATACAGGTATGACCAAGTGCTTTTTATCCTCTTGGTCTTCCGTTTCCGGTTCTATAGAAGAGTCTTCTCCGGGTCGCTTTTTGTTATCATAGTCCGGCATCGTCTTCTCATCATGTAAGTTCGTCGGACCCATGGGCGATTCTATAGGCGTGGCGTAGTCTATACCCAGACCCATAGTACCTGTACTCGATTGACCTACAGCGCCTACTCCGCTTTTCAGAAGTTTCTCTATCAATTGTAGACCTTTGACCATTACCATCTGTTTCTCTCTATCTTTCCATTCGGAGTCTTTTATTTTCTTAGGAGGTATCAATGGTTTACCATCGCCTTTTGATTCGTGCACTTCGGCCTTATCCTCATTGTCTGCCTCAGCGATGTCTAAGTTTGCTTTGAGCAGTGCGCCTGCTATAGGACTCCAATAGGCTCGTTGGCTTTCAGATAGTCTAACCAAATAACTGTTAGAAGAAAGTGGACTATGAACTGACCAATGACCTTGTGATTCTGTGGCTTTGTAAACTACATCTCCTTGTGGCATTACTACTCGTATGCCACTCTTAGCCCTATGGACTTCACAAAGCCATTGTGAATCTAATGACTTGGCAAGTAAACCTAGTGTTTCTCTGCTGACAAGACCTTCACCTTCTGCTTCACCAATTATTTCTGAACCAGTCAAAGTGTAAACAGTCTCTTCGTCTACTGACTCTACCTTACTTACATTAGCAGCGTTGACCTTAACATGGTCACCTTTGTTGTATTTTTCTGGACTATTGAAAGCAACACCCACATCCATGTAGGTTTCACCTTCTGACTCGACTGCTCGATTACCTATTTTCTCTGCTTGAGTAATTGGACCAGTGCCTAGACGATATGTGTAAGGTCCGTTGCCTCTTCTATCTAATACTCTTAACACTACATCTTTACCGGGTTTGAGCATGACCCACTTAGGATGTCTTAGTTCACCAGCCATATATGTTGACTTAGCGTCTCTAAGTAATACCGAACCGTGTTCTTTTTGTAAATCATCTACTGCTAACTTAAGACCTGCATCATCAGCAAGTCGAGTGTCACTAGCACTTGGTAAGTGAACATTACCTACACCTTCCATGGCACCTCTGAGTATTTTGATTCTATCGTCAATCGTGATTTCGTGCACTTCTTTATCTTCGTATTCTAAGACATCAAAGATATAGTAGCCGTCTTCTGTCTCTATGACATCCACATGATAATCTTCATCTGTTACTTTCTTGAAGTTCTCTTTGTCTTCATCTGATAAATCAAAAGTAGGAGATGTAACTTTGCCATCGTCTTTCTTAACAAACCCTCTTTCACCCTCTGGCATGACAGAAACTATCCAGTCGCCTGTAAACCCACGCAGATGTTCAAGGTCGTCGAGTTCAAAGATACGGTGCATCGGCTGTAGCGTAGGGACTTCCGGGCCCAAGTCTTTTCTGATAATATCAGGATTAGTTAAGTCTGCTAAACCAATCTCAGACTTAGTCGTAGAACTAGAGTCTTGATTGAGTGTTCGACCAAGGTCGTCGGCTGTAAACTGGGGGGCTCTTCGTTCATTTCTAGCCAATGATTCTCTTGCTTCTCTATGCTCAGGACCGTAAAGTAAACTCTGCCAAGCAGGTGCTGCTACTGAAATCATTTTGTCCCAAAAGTGACTAGTCAGTGGAACCAAAGCCTGAGTATTATCTTCATTAGGGTTAACCATGGTAATCTTAGGAGTTCCATCAGAGCCTATGTAATAATTGAAATTGGGTGAAAAGTCATCTCCAAACTCATGTCTAAAACCGCCTGAGTTATACAGGCTCTTGACAGTATGCGTGTTGTGACCGTTTGGCCCAACCTTAACACGGCCAAGACCGGATTTAGTTTGAGTGATTTCCTGTGGAACTTCCACATCTGAAAAATTAGTAATCAATGAGTTAAGAGTCTGTATTGCATTTTGCTGGTCGTCTAAGTTTCTTGCGTCTGCTTTACCTCTACCCTTCAAATCTCTTGAAAATTTAGAGCGACTTGTGCTCAGTTCCTCTCCGAACCTATCGTCTAAACTGTGTGCAAGTTGGAAACCGATACCAGTTTGTCGGTTTCTCTCTTCTGCCTTTCTACCTAATGTATTGTATATTTGTCCTACCTTTCTAACGAAGTCTTTGACATCAGGTCTGTTTACTTGTTTACGATTAAGCATATCTGTAAGCATAGCATCAATGTCTATATCAGGATACATTTGACTAAACAATTGTCGACCTGTCATAACAGAAGGCATAGGTTTGTTTTCGTTGAGTCTGGGTAGTAGAGTATTGTCGACATAATCTTTTACCGTCTGTCGCAATCTATTATCGGACTTATCCAAACCAAGCGAATCCATGAAGGAATCTTCATACTGACGATTATTCATTTCTCCTTGTTCAATCATGGCTTGTGCTTGCTCAGGGTCAGTCTGCATCCTAGCGCTGCTTTTTATTTGTGAAATACCATCCAAAATACGGACATAGTTAAATACATTTTTAGCATCAATTGGATTACCAAAATTAGAAATCGCAGTTTTCATACCTGTAGCAAAATCTGTAGTCGGTTTTGACTGACCTTTAACTTCAAACTTCGTGTTACCTAGCGTCATGATGTCGTGACTATCTTCGGGTGCCTTTTGTAAGAAATCATTTGACATTGCTGCCCACATACGCATGTTAGCAGCCGCTGTTTCATGGTCAGCATTAGGGTTGAATATCTGAGCAAGTTGAGCCCTGCCTTCTGGAGTCTGTCCAAGCATCCTGTATAGATGCTCACCTGCATCTGCAATCGCTTTGATATCAGCATCCAACTTTCTTTGTAGGGTATTATGATGACCTTTACCACCAAAGTGCTTTGTCGAAATGTCACCACTAGGTGTTAGTTTGTAATTTCTTCTTTCCCACGCTTCCATCTGGTTATCTAATTGATTTAACTCACCCTGTAAAGTCAGTCTTTCACCTTGTGTCAGACTACCAGATTCTAACAACTCTTCTATCTCGCCAGCCCTATCTATCAGACCCTCGAAATATTGTGACTCTTCCTCAGCCGCCATCGGTCTTTGAGACGCAGATAACCTCCTAGAAACCTGACCTTCTGGATTTAGTTCTCTAGGTATACCAAGATTAGTCATAGCGCCTATATCTATAGGTTTACCATCTGGGCCAAGAACCACATTACCTTCATCGTCGGTGAGTTGATTACCAATAGTGTGCTGTCTAAGTTTGTCATCCAAGTCAGCAATCATTCTTTCTTTGGCCTTCGGTAACTCTTGTAGTTCTCCCATTAGCAGATTTTTTTCAGCCGATAACACTCTATTGAACTCAATTAGTTCTTCATCACTTAGATTAGATGGTGCTTTTCTTTGATTTAGGTTTTCAAGTTCTCGCTCTATGCGACTTCTGGAGTTTTCTATACTAGCCTCTATTTGCTGCTTTTCTTCTTCGATATTGAACTCACCAAGTGTTTCAAATCTAGCACTGAGGTCGTTTACTAAATCGTTGTGGTCAGCAAGTGTAGAACGCAAGCCCGTTCCTTCTTGTAAAAGACCGGGGTCTTTGTAACTGATTACTCTTCTAAGCGGCTCCATCGGGTTATTACCCATACCAACCATAGTGCCTACAGTGTGGTAACTATGAGCAGCACTTTGTTCAACTTCATCGTTGTTGAATGTCCCTTGGTGTATATTGACCATTCTTAGATGGTCGGGGGTTTCACCACGCAATTTGTCATGAGCATCTCTGGCAGCATCATCGTCACCTGATTCTCTCGCAGCGTAATAATCACTGTGTACCTCGTTACTGTATTTACCATCTGTTCCGCTAGAATGCCTTTCAGTGTGAGCATTCTGGCCACCTGAACCTTTTATTCTTGAAGAAGCAATAACACTCTGTGGATTCATCAAAGAACTAGGTCTGGCAAAATCGCCTCTAAACGCCGTGGTTTTCCCCTCGGCATCGGGAAACAAATTCAACCCACCCTGTCCAAATGGTGCTAAAAAAGCATCCATGCTCTTACCACCTTCGATGTGCTGTATACCTATTCTGTTGCCGGTCTTTTCAAAGAATAAACTCACTTCTTTATCACCCATCATGGTTTTTTCAGTCGTAGGCTCGAATTCACCAACTTGTTCTCCATCTGCACCAATATCTTGTAAGTAATCACCGAAACGCTCTCTCAAAGCCTGAGAGTCTGCTGATTGTTCTGTTTCTACAGGTTTGTAAGCCAAAGTATGATGATGTAGCAAATTGAACAATTCATTGGCTTTCTTGCCCATCCCGCCTACTTGGAAAGGCCTCTTCCAATGAGTAGCAAGTGTATCATGGTCATCGAGATAGTCATAGTGGTCAGGGTGCATATGAGTGCCATAATTTATCGCACCGTGATTTTTAGCGACTCTACCTGCCGCCCTCATCTTGATAGACTCGTCTCGCCTCTTTTTCATAATCTCATCAATTTCTTCTTGACTAAATGGCGAATCGGCTTTTTTCCAAGCAGGTCCCCAAAGGAAATGTTCACCGTCTTCAAATAACTTACCTTCTCTATCAATATTCAGCATATACCTTAGTATAGGTTCACTAAGGTAATTCTGTTTCTTACCCTTACCAATAGACTGTTTTCTCCAATGTATTTCGTTTCTCTTATCGTCGAAATAAGGGACATGGCTGTAACTAAAAGCATCAGCATCTGGATTATACATTCTATACATTTTGTTATAATGGTCTACTGCTCTTTCCCAATCTCTTTTCTTTCCAAGACCACTACCTTGCATTGCCATCCAGTTATGAACTCTTTGAATATTCTCAGTATCTTCTGGTAAACGCTTTGGTTTGATTGCTAAAGGATGCTGAGAGTGTTCGGGAACTCTAGTCCAAAAGTCGTATAAACCAGAAAATCTTTGTTGGAAATTCCGCTTGAGTCTGGGCAACAAATTTTCTATTTGTGGACTGCTGTCAAAGGTCAAAGGTCTAGTGCTATCTGCCCCTCCATGGTCATACAAGTGCCGATAGGCTTTTTCTCTTTCTTCTGGACTAAACCATTCCATACCAAGGAAATAATCCATAAAGCCTAGATTCTGTTGCCAGTCTGTTTTAGCATCTTCCATATGAGACTGCTTTAACTCGTGGTCTATTTCTGCCTCTGATAGGCCCTGTTCTTTTCTGTCTGCTCGAATTTTGTTGACCATATCTCGATTGTTTTCTTCCCATCTTTTGTAATGATTAAGATAGAGTTGGTGATTAGTGGCATCTTCGTTCAACTTACCGAGATGCAAAGGTGCCTGTAAAAAACTGTGGTCGTTCTTTGTTGCGTGTTCTTCCCAAGCAAGTTCTTTCTTAGCGTCTATTTGACTCTGAGGTTCGCTACCGGCCTCGTTTGCTAAATAAAAATCTGCTAATATTTGGTGATAATTACCGTGTAAAGGATTGAAACCTTGACCCAGAGCATTGCGTGTTCGATAGGGGTCGTTAGCCTCGCCATTAATTAGTGTGAAGGGTCTACCAGAATATCTTAAATCATCTGCGTTAGGTGGAACAACTCTGTCTGAATTAATAGATGGGTTGTCGGCCAATTCCATACCAGCGGTATAATCTATTTCAAATCCCATCTGTTTCTCATTAATACTTTGATGAGTGTGCGGAACCCACTTATCTTCATCTTCTTGTTTCTGTATAACAGAACTAAACATGTTTAGCAAGCCTTTGTCATGACCTGATAACTCGTAACCCTTTCGCTCAGCGCTAACGGCTGCAAAATAAAACTCAGCACCAGCGTCTGCTTTACCAATGCCATCTAGTAAAGACTTAACGAACACATCTCGTGTTCTATCAAGAGTCTCTAATGGCCCTTCTCTCAACTACATCACCAGCCGCTTAATTTAGACGGCTGGCTAATCGGTCAATAGACTTCTTTAGTTCTGACAAGGTTGGACCGTCACCACCTTTGAAGTTCTCAAGTGCACCTGTTGTACTAAATGCTGTAGGATAGTAAGGTGACTCTCTTGTTAGTACATCGCTGCTTTCTGAAATTGCACCTTTGTTAGCGACATCTTGTACATCGTCAAGTAATACATTGTTTGTATTGTAGTAGGCATTAGGTACGCCGGATGGTTGCGCTTCAAATCGAGAATAGCCTACAGTAGCCCCTTCGGGCTGACTTGTATAGTTTGGCATACTACCTTCTTTCTTAGCGATACGACTTTCTAAGTTCTGCGCTGCTTTTAGCAGGTCATACACTTCTTTACTTGCTTGTTCAAATCTTGGCTTCATACTATTCCATTCCTATTTCGTTTCCTATTGCACCGCTGCTTTTTGCTTGGTCAGCCAGTGCGTGAATTTCACTCCAGTCTGTCTTGTAAAAGTCTTGGTTGGTCTTTGGTATCTCTATTGGATTACCGTCTTCCTTCAACAATACATCATCAGAGTCGCCTCTAAATATATCAGGCATAACATCTTCTGGCATATTGTTTTTAGCAGATACAAAACCAGCCTTTCTGAGTAATACTGCTGGGTTTAGTAACGCCTTCTTGAGTTCAGCGTTCTCGGCCTTTAGTAATTGAAGCCCTGCATCCATTGTTTCCATTTTAGTGATGAGCGCACCCATCAACCTTTCAGCGACATTTTCCCTCTCTTCGCTCATTTAATCACCTCAAACTGTACGGTTAGACAATCTTCGGTGCGTCGGTCCTGCTCTTGTAGTTCTAATCATGCCCGGTAACACATCGTTCTGCGCTGTGTGGACATTTTGAGCAGAGCCTGACTTAAGGACAGGCACTCCGCCGACATAGATGTCATTGATACCAGTGACTTGCACTGTATCTGACTTTGAGATTGTAGTCTCGATATCCTTGTTTAAGTAATCTGCGTACTTGATAACTTCTGTAATGTGACTTCTTGCCGAGACGCCGTCTTGTTGCTCTAGTGCTTTGTAAAATGCGTCAACATGACTTCTCATTTTTCTAGCCATTGGGTCCAATTTCTTAAGGTCCATGCTCATCTCCAATACACCACTTGACTTTAAACTTCCTAAGCCCCTCTCGGATTTCTAGCATTTAATATGTTTTGACTAGCCTGTTGAACTCCAGTGGGCTGAGGGCCTCTTTGCTGAACACTTGACATCGGGGCACCAGAGCCCATACTGGTTCTATTTTGAGGGCTTGCTGGGCCTCTATTTCTAAGTCCCATGCCTTCTCCACCGGGCTGAGACATACCCATTTGCGCTTGTCTAGCCATTTGAGCAGCGCCTTGAGGACTAATGTTACGACTTGGAAGTGCACCCGGAGTACCCATACCGCCACCCATTTGCATACCTCCCATTGGCATTCCGCCCGGAGGCATACCGCCTTGTTGCTGTTGCTGAGCAGGGTCAACTGGGTCAGGTTGCTTATAGATAAAGCGAATATCACGATTTGCATCTTCGGACAGTGTGGGTTTGTAGCCCATCATCATCATTCTTTGTGCAATGTTAACTTCCATCTCGTCACGGCGTAGTCGAGTGACTTCATCTTCTTCTTCGTTTGGATACAATGTTAGTTTCCAATCTGTGACATCCATTTCTTCCATTAGTCTTGGGAACAAGTGGTCAGTGTATACTTTGTGACCAAACTCTACTGCTCTATTAGTCACAAGTATTTGCATACCTTCATTATTTAGTCCACCAGATTTACCAGTGTCCATCATAAATACATTAGATACGCCATAGAAAGCAGCGATTCTTTGTCGCATTTCGTCTCTTGCAGGTATGTATTGCATCTCTTCAAGGCTGTCCATTAGTTTAACCCAGTTGATACCGCCTCTACCGCTACCAGATTCAATACCAATCTTAGGTATGTAGTGCGGGTCACGCTCTAACTTTTCGTCGGTAGCCTTGAAAAACGACTTCATAGACTCAAGATTATCAGTGGTAACGCTCAATATACCTCTTGGTATTCTACGCTTTGAATAAGCAGTGTACATGTAGTTATCCATCGCTGTCAAAGTCATGGCTTGTCGCCAAAGAGTAGACACTGGGCTTCTACCGTATAGTTTGGAAGGTTGATATTTACTAACATGTATTACCTCACCTTGCAAATAATATTGGGTTTTACCGCTTCCAGCAGTGTTGACATGGTGTACATCAAGCATTTCTGTACCACATGTAGGGCAACTCTTGTTATCTTCCGAGTACGACTTAACTTCATTACGATGAATAGGACAAACTCTGAATCGACCTCCTCTTACACCACGCTTGTCAGCAATAATACGCATAAATATAGGGTCACCTCTAACAATTTCTTTGATTCTGTAAAACGCTAACTCGTTTGTTTCTGGGTCCATATAATACTCTTTGATGAGAATCAAGAAAGCATCATCTGTAATATTCAAATCATATTCTACTTCCCTAAGTACATCCATAAAGGTCTGTTCCATAGAGTTTCTTTGCTCAATTAACCAACGAGGATATACTAATTGGTCAGGGTTAGGTTCTGCTAAGTTTCTATCACCGCACTCTTTGCATTCGTCAACATCATGTTGGAACTCAGCATCACAAGAAGTACATTTCTTTTGGAATTTCTTTTCCCAGTAGTAACCACGGCGGAATATTTCTTGTTGGAGTGTAGAGAGAACAGTTCTGAGAATAAGGTTTTCATTAGCGACTGAGTAAAGTGCTGGTATAGTAATACCCTGCACCAGCACAGGTTCCTGTATACCTGTAGTCCAAAGCGGCATCTGTGGCTCTGGTGTTCTTCTTCTTCGGAACGGATTACCGATTGATTCTATGAGTTTACCTATTCTACCTTTCTCTGCCATTAAAATTCCTCCAGCCAATTAACTACTGTATCACGGTTTACATCCCACTTCATTAGTAACTTGTCACCCTTGGCAGTACCTTCCGCATTAGTATACTGTAGAAACTTCTTGACTTTACCCTTTGTGTCTTCATTATTAGAGTTGACATAAGTTATCATAGCCTTAGCCAAATCTCCTTTTATTCTCAAGTTAGGATAGATATTTTGTAAAAACTGAGCAACATCTTCTGATTTCAAAAATGTGACTCGGTGTTGAGATTGCTCGGAGTCTTGGTATACTTTTTGGTCAAGTTGTAAAGTTCCAAATCCTATACCTTTGTACAACTGTTCGCAATGCATCCTGCCTGCTTTACCTTTAGTAACCAAGCCAACCTTGGGTTCACCACGGTCTGATATGTTTACATAACCATTAGAATCAAAGAAACCAGCAGCATAAGACCAAGGGTCTTTGATAACGAGACCGTCTCGGTCTATACACATGTATTCGCCTTTACGGTGAGCCTTGACTATGTTTATTTCTTCGCCATACATATTAAGAAGTTTAGACAGTCTGTTAGAATTCAGCCTTGGTACGCCCTTTTCTATGAGGTTTTCAGTAATTGCTCTAGCAGACATTGAGCCGTGACTACTTACTTCTTCTTTAGCAAGTCTCATCCATTTCTGCTGTTCTTTGGAAAGGTTGTCGATTTGATGTAGTGAACTCTTCCACATCTTACGAGCGTCTTGCTTAGTTTCCATAGCGTTAACCCAAGCCATTTTTTCTTCTTCGCCCCAGACATCTTCGAACTCGTCTAACTTAGCAAGTGCGTCTTCTGCACTTTCCCATAAATTACAAGCACGAAGTAAACTAGACTTTCTCGATTTACCAAACAACCTAAGCGAGCGTAGGTCTCTGTCAGCCAATCCCATTTTTCTCATCGTATCATAATGAGGGCTGCCCCAAGATACCATGGCTAAGGTTGCATCCACTTCGGCACTCTTGAGAGCCCTGACACTGGATATGATATTGTCAATCTCATCCTTACTGTCCTTCATGACCCTTCTTGCTTTTCGTAAATCTTTGATAATTTCATTAGCACTCTTGCCAATTCTATCTTCAAACCACCCGTCACCAGTAGGTGCAAAAGGAGCATACTGCGGCTCAGGTAACTTTTCTTCTTCAAACATTACAGTCTGAGAAGCAATTGACTTAGCCACTGTTTCGTCTACTCTCGGATGTGCCATGAGGTTGATTGCTATATCGTTAAGAATAGCGTGACCCATGTCTACAACATAATCGCTATTTGTTACATTTAGACTCGGCCACATAATACTCTCCAACTTTTGGTGTCATTTAATTATATCGTGAACCAAGACGCACCTGCTACATTTCTTTGCGAAACATCACCAAACCAATCGTTAAATCCGTCGAGATAATCATCAAGCATAACCATAGTACCCTTGAATTCTTTAGTAGCCCAGTTAGCCAAAGCCAAACTCATGGCCAAGTCATCGTGAGTACCTACTGACTCTAGTCTACCGTTCTTCTGCATACCGAATCTGCTGAGTTGGGTTTCAAGATTACGAGTAAATTCTTTACTTCTTTCGTCGCCCCAAGGTGTTTTTATCTTACCCTGCTCGAAAGCCATGAGTAAAGACATAAACATACTCTCTTTCTTTTGTCGAGTGGTCATAAATGTCTTGATAGGAATGTCGTCACGCATCTCTTTGAGTTCCGCCTCAAACATTCTTTGGAAGTTGTTACCTTCAAGTTCGATGAGGTCTGGTCTAAATCGACTGTTAAGCATGATTATCTTTCTTTTCTGTGCGTTACTACCCAAGCCTTTCTCATTCACAACATGAATTAGTTGCTTTTCATCACTATCCGGTAGCATTCTTAGAACAGACATAGCAGTATAGTCAGCATTAGCATCTGACGCAATAGCCGGGTCCCAGCCAATAAAGTGCTGACCAAATACTCCAGATGGGTCACCGTTTTCATCAAACTCTTGTTCTGCTTTGTCAATTAAAATCAAGTCTTTGTCCCTTGCTTTTTCTAACAAAGTCATTGGGAACATACTCGACATGTCGTGAATAGGCTCACAAAGATACTCACGAGCGAACTTGATGGCTGGCATTGACTCTTCTCGTACCTTTAGTGCATCCAGTGGCCATCTACCGGGCCAAAGAGGTTCACCGTTGGGCAATATAGCAGGGTATGTCTCTACCCTAAATGCAGGTTTGTCTTCTAATTCAGCGTATAAATCGTTGTAACTAAACGGTGTACCGACCATCATCAACCTACCTGTGTGGTGCAGTACAGGTAATAGAACAGTATAGAACCAGTCTGCTGCTCTTTGTAGTTCAGAACTAGTAGTACCCCACAAAATATCGTCACATACTACGACATCAGGGTGGAAACCACGAGTAGCACCACCAACCGATTTAGCCATGATACGACTACCGTTAGTAAATTCAAAGTAAGATTTAGCCCAAGGCTTACCTGTCGGCTTCAATTCTTTCAAAATGTCGGCGCTTTCGATGTTATTACGGATGAATCGCATGTGTTCAAGCGTCTGCTCAAGGCTGTGACTGAATACCATAATGTGAGTATTAGGATTAAAGGCAGCCAACCAAAGTGCATAAGACATGAAAAATACTGACTTACCATGGTCACGACTTGCTTTGACGCAGTATCTTCTACTTTCGCTTAGACCCGCTAACCAATCTCGGTGGTGGTTTGAAAAATCAAACTCTAAAATCTCAGTAAAGAAATACTTGAATGACTTTTTGGACATCTCTATGTCCATATCTCGGATGAGGTTGTTGACATCACTCAAGCCTCAACCTCCGTTCCAAAGCCTCTCATTTTCTCTTCAATACTAGTTCGTAACATACTAGGTTGCTGTTGTTGTCCTCCCTCTTCCTCATCAGATTCTGGTTTCATCTGGTTGAATCTGTCCATAGCAGGGTTAACTGTAGTAGTCGGAGGTATTGGTTCTTCATTAGCATCGGCAGCACCCATGTTGTTAGAAGGAGGTTGTATAGCGTTCAGTCTATTCACCGACTCTGAAGTTCCGACATTACCTTGAATTTCACCTCTTGCATTAACAACTTGTACTTTGCCGCTAGGTTTACTCACTGTGCCCGGCATAGGTTTGTTTATAACAGGTCCGACTGGTATCGGAGCAGCCGCTCTTTGTAACTCAGTCAGTAAATCATTCGTTTGTTGTTCGGTAGGCGAAGGTAACGGCACTGATTCTGGAACATCTATTCTATCCCCTCGTTGTGCACCTGCTTGTAACAATGCATTCTGATTAGCCATGTATTGCTGTGCATCTGCAAGTGTTACCCCCTCTATACCAGTCCCCGATATTTGTGCCTGCCTCTCAAATATTTCTCGACCTACTTCTTGCATATCTCTTTGTCTTTGGCCCGCAGTATCTTGGACATCTCTTAATCTATCGAGTCCTTGTTCCCTTTGTCGACGAGTAGGTCCTCCGAAACGAAAACCCTCTAATCCTATTTGACCCCTTTCTAATGCTTGCCTAAACAGTTCATCTTGTCTTTCATTTCTGTCAGCAACCGCCTGTCTATTCTCTGCTCTTCTTCTAGCGCCTCTAGTTTCTAAGAAATTACGATACAAACCACGCACATCTTGACCGCCCAACTGAGCACCTGTTCTTAAATTAGATAAAAATTGAGAAAAAGTGTTAGCGGGTTGAAGTAAAGAACGACCTATACCCGCTACATTTCCTACTACACTTGCCACTCTTTCTCCTCTAGTAGTAGGTCTGCCTTTTGATTTAGGTGATTGGACTAGTACAAGATTATTGTTCGCATCATAAGCGTATTCGTAGTCATCATCGAACTTTACAAATACCTTACTGGGAAGAGAAGAATTAACTAATACTCTTCCCATCACTTTAGCCCCCTTAGAAATCCGTCAAAGTATCCAATCTTTTTCTTGATTGCATCCATCCCACTGGCTACATCGAAGGAGCGATTTACTATGATGTTTCCGCTAGGGTCAAATGTTCCTTGTTGGTTAGGTAAGTTGTAAAGAGTTCTTCTTGCCAAGTCTGATGGATTACTTTGTTGTAAAGGCGGTGGGCCTAAGTCCATCATTGGCGGAACTTGCGGAGGCATGGCAGGGGCAGTAGTTTCGGGTCTTGGATAAGATGGCTCTACACGGACTTCATCTCCAGTAGGTGCCATTTCGTGCTCGCCAAGTGCTATACGGTCATGTCCATCTGGCCCCCAATGGTCAGGTGCAGCGTAGTGCGGGAACTCCGGCATAGGAGTAGCAATCCCTTGTGTCGCAGCATCTGTCGGTATCTCGCCTAAAGAGAATCTTTCGTGCCCAGTAATGTCCATCATACCAGCAATCAGACCCTCGACATCTCGTCTTAGACCCTCTTTTGGCCCTCGATATGCTCTTTCGTAGTGATTTACTTCTGAATTTCGCATTTTTGTCGCTATCTGTTCTTTGGCCTCTTCTTGGCTCATACCTTGTGCTATAAGTTTAGCAGCAGCGTTACTCATGTGCGCCCCTATCTTTCTAGCAACCAGATTAGCCCTTTTGTGAAAATTAGTCTTTTCGTGCCTAGGTGCTCGCTCAATGTGGTTTCTATGTAGACTATATGTTTCATCATCGTGATGAGAATCTATATCGTTAAGTAAGCCCCTAGTCAACATCTTTACTGACCCCTTACCCGAATCGCTATTGATATTGTGAGTGTCTTGAAACAAAAGTTTCATAGCCCTAGTGCTAGCGATTTCGTTTAACTCTTCATCACTATAATTGTGACTTAGTCCCATACTTTCAAGTTCCTCTCGTAACCTTTCACCTGACAATCCACCTGCGGCTATGTTGAAAGAAGCAGGATAATAAAAAGAATCAGGCAACAGTTCAGCAATCTGATGAGCATGTATTTCTGGATGCATCCTTTGGTCACTGATTTGTTGCTCTTGCTCAGCACTAAGATATTGACTAGGTAGTATACCTGTTTTCAAGTATTCTTTACCGTCTTTTGGAGATATAGACTGGACCAATCCACCAGAAAGCGAACCCGGCTTCAAACCGTTATATTGAACATAGTTCAAGTCTTTGACAACATCAGCAGGCGCACCTAACTCTTGTAACACTTCGCCAATTTCTTGATTCATGTGAATAAGACCACTGTCTATCCATCGACCAGTTGCGCCGCCCTCGACATTACCTTGGTTGTAAGCGTAAGTAATCAAAGGTCTTGGACCATCGGGTTGTTGAGGCTCGCCTCTTCTAGCCTTTCTCATGTGAGTTTCCATGTTGTGTTCGTACCAAGGACCGACATGCACTTTGCGCCACTGGTTACTGTTAAAATCAGGCAAAGTATGCTGGCTGTCGTCACCATATTCGTCTTGGTGTTTCTGATTATATCTGTCAATAGACATCTGTAAGACATATTCGGCTTCTTCTGGAGTAAGTTTAAACCGCCTTACTAAGTCATCTCTGACAAAATCAATGGTGTGCTTACCGCCCGGTAACAATTCTCCTGTTTCAGGATGGTGATTCCAAGGTGGGTGGTCAGGTTCTTCTGGGTCTTGACTTATACCAGCGTCTGTTGGTGCCCAACTGTGAGGTACTTGTCCCCCATCTCCGACAAAAGTAAGACCAAAGGATTTCAATAAAGGTTTGAAGTAAGCCTTATGAAAGTCATCGCTGCCAAAAACCAAAGGCTTAGGCTTGCCATAGTTAGCAGGAAAATGTATCTTAAACATCAGCCTACTCTCCCACTACCTCTTGCTGCAAACATAGTGGAAGGTGCGCCCCAACTGTCAGGTAAATCAATAGTGTCAGTGCCACCAGTTGGTTTGGTTGTTTTATTTTGCGCCTCCATATGACCCGCTTCTCTGTTATTACCGTGACCGCCTTGCTTGGCGGCCTTGAGCCTGCGCTCTTGCCTTTCAACTGAATTTTTCAATTGAGAAAGTAATCTTCTGATTTGATTAAATTTCATATAGTCGACTTTCTTTTTGAGGACTTCGATGTCTTCTCTAAGTGCAGCAGCAGACTTAGCCAGACTTTGGCCTCTAAGTTTAGGTTCGCCGGGTTCTTTGATAGGCTTTCCTTTAGGCGAAGAGAGTTTGTGAGGCTTAGGATTGTATTTACTTTCTGGTCCCAATGCGTGGCCAGATTGTGCTTGAGGAACTCCTGCCAACAACTGTCGCTTTTGCTGAGTACCTAACTGTTGGTCATAATCTCTAGGAAACAAACGAAGCGGCTGCTTTGTCTTGATACCAAGGTGAGAATAATCTACGCTATGGTGGTCTAAATCAAGCCCTCTGTTTTTCATCGGTGACATCTGACGAGATGTTCTTTTGGCTCTACGAGTATTAGCAGTAGTGATATCAGCACCGCCGGGTTGAATTTCAAACTGTTCTCTTGAGAATGGTTTTTGCTCTTTACCCTTTATCTTGTCAAGTCTACTCTTGGCTAGGCTAGACCAAGCATCATCCATTGGTTCGCTCGCAGTAAAGTAATCAGGATTACCATAAGCAGTAGGTAAAATTCTTTCTGCCCGAAGGTCACCTTCGCTTGTTTCTACTGTAGGCTCAGCCGCTAATCGTCTTCTAATGGGAGTGACATCTTTTGTTGAGTCAAAAAAAGGTCTAGGAATTTTTTTAGGCTTGGTGAATGTTTTAGGGTCAGGTTTTTCATCATCTTCCTTATCTTCTTTTATCAAAGTAGACCAAGCATCCTGCATTGGTTCACCAGTCGCAAGCATACCGCCCGGTGCTGGCATAGTACCCGTAGCATTACCAATGCTAAGATTACCCATGTCAGGCATTCCTGTCATGGCACCAAACTGCTGACCCTCGTTGAACTGGTCATCCATCATAAGCGGGTCTTCTTCCTCTTCCATCAAACCGGGAAGTTGAGGTATTTCTGGCTTGGGTACGGATAATTGTAAGTGAGGCAGTTGAGACATTTCACTTGGCTTATCTTTTTCAGCCATTTTCTTATCTCTGATTTCTTCCATGTGCTCAGGGTCACCGACTCCATACTTGTAGTCATCATCGTCTTTTGAGTAGCCAAGATTAGATTCGCTTCGAGGGCTGTACATCCTAGTATCTGAACCTGTAATCATTGGCATTTTTCTCACCTCACAATAAATCCATAATGTCTTCGTCGATTTCTCCGTCTGCTTGTGCAAGTAAACCGGCTTTGACCCGTTTCCAAGTTTCGGGACTCTCCTTACCTAACTCCACTTTGAGCACATTGATAGTGTTGTTGGCGATGTTTTGTGTAGGTTCTGCCCATTTTTCTTGATAGGCTGTCAAATCTTTGAGAGTCTCTCTTACTTCTTTATGCAACCTAACCATGTCAGATATAACACCGTCATCGTGAATACTAGTCTCTTCCATAAACTGTGCAAGTTTACCGTTTAGACCCTGTACATTGTTTCTAAGAATATTAACTTCGTCTCCTACCTTAATAGACACCAGCGCAGTAGAACTCTTTTTTACCAAAGGTTGGAAGTGATGTTTCATATGTCGGTAAACTACTTCTTCGCTGCACTCTAATTCTTTAGCAATTTCTTCTGTAGTAGTTTTACCTTCAAAATAAGCGACCTCTAGCATTCTTCTGTTATCATCAGTACATACTTTACAAGAGTGATTAGCACCTTCGTGATAATCTCCTACATGGTTTTTCATATGTCGCTCTGCGGTATTGGCTCTCCAGCCCATATCTTTGTCCATAACTTGTGGATTAGCAATGCCGTCAATGAGGTTCTGCTCTAACATTTCACGGTCACCGTGTTGACAAAAAGGACATGACCGTTTAGTCTGACGCTGACCCGCCATAGAAAGCCCATGTCATTTACACGGATAACCCTTTTGAACAAGAAGCCCCAGCCAAGGAGTATGAAACTACCTAGAATACGACCTAAAATTATGGGCGTACCCGTTTCTATAGAAACTGCTAGAAATCTAGCAAAGGCTAGTAGAGATATAGCAATGAGAAGGTATGTTCCAGATGATGTAAAAAGAAGCAGAATGGAACACTGCATGATATGTCCAAGTTGGGAACACAGCAGTAACAGATGTTTGGAGTGTGGTTGCCAAATGAGAGTAAAAACTAGCCTTACATCAAGCGAATGTCCACTTGGTAAATGGGGTAGACTAGTGATACTAGATGCTGGAGATTCTGCTGTAGATGCCACCGAGCATGAAGAAAGCACCGAACAAACCAGCGACTAGATAAGCCATAGTATCGCTGCTTAGGTTATCGGCACCAGTGACTAAAATGAGCCCAAGCGTGACTATAATCGCTAGTAACTGAACCATGACCATGTCGATGATGACACTTTTGACTGGTGAAAAAATACTCATAGCCGAACTTGAAATATTGTAAAGTGGATTATTGTCTATCATTATCTCATCCCCATCATTCTGCCCATAAAACTACCCGCAGCAGTACCTGCTCTGTTCATGAATCCTTCATCTTGTAAAGCAGCACTCAAAGCCCCGCCCATCATAGACTGTTGCGCTAATGCTGAAATCTGCTGCTGTTGCATCTCAGCGTTCTGTATGTTTTGCTGACTCGCCATTTTAAGGGCATTGAATTGATTAGATACATTTTCTCCACTCATAGTTTGTAGATTCTGAGGTAGGCTTGTTACATCCATTTGAATTGTATTAGTATCGTCGTCTATAGTAAACTTAGCATTTTTAAATATCTCTAATACTGAAAAACTGACCAAATCGTTGAGTAACTGTAATAGTGTTTGCATTTGTGTACCTGCAATGAATCTGTCAGCAGGTGCTAAACTTTTCATCAAAGCCAGTAGTATATCAGTTTCACTAGGTGGCATCATGGGTTGACCCATCATGCCCTGTTGCATACCTGCACCACCCATCATACCTGCCATGAACGGATTTTGAGCAGCCTGTTGCATCACCCCGCCTTGTGGGGCAAAGGGGTTTTGAGCCTGACCCTGTACAGGCATTTGTCCCGGTTGACCTACGCCCAAGTTTAGTGTTCCGCTGCTTTGCTGATTGTTTCCGAATA